>Ga0209370_1000491_pt1 | contig 51775 bp, 59 predicted proteins | sample AgamicAtPrz_FD_187164 | JGI IMG/M metagenome (GOLD analysis project Ga0209370, IMG submission 187164) | Agave microbial communities from Guanajuato, Mexico - At.P.rz (SPAdes) (version 2) | ecosystem: Host-associated > Plants > Phyllosphere > Phylloplane/Leaf | place: Guanajuato, Mexico...
TAAGATTAGCCAGAACAGGGATCGCCAGCGCGTCATCCCACGGCAGCGCCATATCCCGGCCAGCCTCATTCGTTTTCCAGGGCCACTTAATCATCGCTTTGCTCGCAAACTCGTCACTTGAACAAAATGGGAAGGTGATGTGCTGTTAACATGCCAAAGAACCCGGCATGAAGGCAACAATAAAACTGAGCAGGGGAATTTTTGCCGCAGGTGCAAAGCCTCTCTCCGGTGCTATTCAAGCACTTATGCCGTTTTGTTTCAGTGACAAAACTCCCATAGACACGATCGAGTGACGCACAGCCCTGTCCTTTTGGCATTCCCAGCGATAAAAATTTCAGAAAATACGCCGTCCGCCGAAATAACCCTAAAGCAGATGAGTTGTATACGTGGAGAACCAAAAGATGAATAAGCAGATACTTTTTGCAGCAGCGATAACTATGAGCATTCCTTTTTCAGCCCTGGCGGAGGAAACGTTAACGGGGTGCGCGGCGAAACGGCAAAGCATCGAGGAGCAAATGCGCTATGCGGAAACGCACGAAAATAGCTATCGCCTGGAGGGCTTAAAAAAAGCCCACGCAGAAGTGGTCGCAACCTGTACGGATGCTTCACTCAAAAAAGATCGCGAGGCTGACGTGCAGAAAAAACAGCAAAAGGTAAGCGAGCGGGAACAGGAACTTCAGGAGGCAAATGCGTCCGGGCGTGCGGATAAGATTGCTAAAAAACGCGCAAAGCTTGAAGAGGCCAGAGCCGAGCTACTCGAAGCGGAAGCCGAGTTCAGAAAATAAACGGCCAGATTAATATCGCTAATTGCCAGCAATAATAAGCGATTATTGTCAAGTTGAGCGTATGGTTTGAAATAAAAATAATTGTTACCGTTGAATCGTTAGTGTCGAAATATCTGGCTGATACTCTTTTTTTTAAATACATAATCCTGACTATCCAGTGTCTCATACATTTACGGAGCATTTATGTTGTTAAAGAAAGCCGTATTTATTGCTATTCCTCTGGTGTTTTCCGCCTCTGCCCTGGCAGACCTGGGCGCAAAATGTTGCCCTTTCAGTGACGAAAATCTGAAAGAAGATATTCGTCCTCTTAAAGGCTCTCTGGACAAAATTCTCCAGCTGGAAGGGGTCTCTTATACCTGGAAAGAGAGCAAAAGCGAGGATGTTGGCTTAATCGCGCAGAATGTGGAAACGGTCTACCCGGAACTGGTCAAAACGGAAGATGGGAAAAAGCAGGTTGATTATCAAAAGCTGGTGGCCCCGTTGATTGAGGCCTTACGCGAACAGCAGAATGAAATTAAGACCTTAAAAGCGGATGTTGCACAATGTGCTTTGAAAAATAAGTAATGAAACCCTGAGCCCGTCGTAAACATGACGGGCTCAGGCATACCATTAGCGACGTTTAATTTTCCCGAGCGCGTCGATCAGCTGCGCCTTCTCCAGATCAGAGATCTGTTTATCGTTGAGTAACCGGCTCAGCATGCGGTCCTGCTCTTCACCAAATCCACCACCGGTCAGGATTTGACGGCTAATCAGATTCAGAATCGTATTATCCAGTTCGAGTATTTGTGCTCTTACCTGGGCAAGGGGACGAGGCTGCCACGCTTTTTCAGGCTGTACACGCCAGCGGTCAAGATAGCGATACTGGATATTTTTACTGATGGCCATCTGTGTCTGGACAAACGCATCGATACTCTGCGGATCCAGCATGGCGTCGCGGGCAGCGCTCTGTGCCTTCAGGAGCACGTTTTTTTCTCGCGGAAGATCCTCAACGGGAAGGCGGTTCGCCGCCTTATAGCCTGCCACATCCTTCATCACGTCGAACCGTGTATTTAATGCTTCTGCCAGCTCAGGAAGGCTTGCGGCGTTTACGGACGTTACCAGTGAAGATCCACACATTAATATTGATGAAACCACGATAGCAAAATAGTGCACGGCTTTTCTCCCACAAATAATGGTTGCGAATCTATTATGGCAGCCTGTTTTTTACAGGCAAACATTTATAGCGTTAATAAGCGATGACATTTGTAAGCATTTCGGGTGGTAGGGGGATAAATAATTTATTCTGTTCACTAAAGTCGTTAATAGCTTAAAGGTCTTTAAGGTTATCGCCAGATAAACAGATTGAACTTTCTGATAGCATAATAAAGAGTAATTTATACCACACGCAATGTGCGTCACGACGCGCCACTAAATATGACTCTGGAAATAAAATGAAAAAGAATATCATTATGCGCAGCCTGTTAATTGCAGGGTTTAGCGCGGCAGCACCTTTTGCCTCTGCTTCTTATAACGGTTTTGATGCCCGCAGCACCGCAATGGGTGGCACTGGCGTGGCGTCAGCACACTTTGGCGTGGCGCCGCTGGTGAATCCGGCACTGCTGGCGACGTCGCGATCGCAGGATAAAATCAGCCTGATTGCCCCGACCCTCGGGGCTCAAGCCAGCGATCCGGCAAACCTGATTGATGGTTTTGATGATGTCAAATCAGCTTGGGACAGGCTGGAAAGCGCAATTGGTACCGGCAATGAGGCACAGGCGGCAGGCGAACTGGGTGATATTGTTTCTGGTCTTTCTGGGGAAAACGCTTATGCGAACGTCGGACTGGCAATGGTGCTTGCCGTGCCGGATGATTCACTCCCTGTTGCGTTATCCGTCAACAGCTGGGCGAAGGGCAATGCCCGCGCGCTTGTCAGTCAGAGCGACCTGAAGTATCTCGAAGGGGTTGCCAGTGGCGCTATTATTCCGGTGAAGGAGGATCTGGATAACCTGACCTCCCGCGCCGAAGGGATGGCGGCGCTGGTCACTGAATACGGCGTGTCGATTGCCCATCCGTTTACCGTGAGGGATATCCCTGTCGGGGTTGGGATCACGCCGAAGATCCAGCGTATTGAAACGTGGAACTACAACGTTGCCATTAACAACTATGACAGCTCCGATCTGCGCGATGGCAACTGGCAGCACCAGACCATGAGCGCCAACATCGACGCCGGTATCTTTGCCTCGCCGACGCCAGGCTGGATGGTGGCACTTTCCGCGCAAAACCTGTTTGAAAACCGCGTGAAAACCCGAGAGGTGAACGGCTATCAGCCTGCCTTTGTGATCCGTCCGCAGGTGACTGCCGGTACCGCCTGGCAAACCGGGCCTGTAACGCTGGGGGCCGATATTGACCTAACGCCGGTCAGCAACTTCCAGTATATCGACAAAAATCAGTACGCGGCCTTTGGCGCGGAATGGCGCACGGCCGACTGGGTGCAGCTGCGTGCGGGCTATCGTCTTGATATGCGCGGCAACGACCGCCGGGTTGTGACGGGCGGTGTCGGGCTTTCCGCGGGTGACGCAATGCAGTTTGACCTAACCGCCATTGCCGGTCGCGACCGCACGATTGGCGGTATCGCGCAATTTACCTTCTACTTCTGACGACTAAGGCCACCCAGTGTGGCCTTTTTTATTGCACCGATCGCGCAGGGAGCCTATGAATAAAAGAACACGTGACGGAATAAAAGCTTATACGCCACTCTCACTGAAACTCTATTACTGGTGGGTGCATCAGGTTTCTAACCGCTACGCCTGGCAATGCGACACAGAGCGGCATCTTATTCCCCATTTCAGAAATAACATGAAAATAACCACCTCGATGTGGGGGGCGGTACTGGTTATTACCTGACGTTTAAGCCGGATATTTGCAACATATCGCTGCTTGATTTGAATATTTCCAGTCTGGAGGCGGCGAAATGCACGATAAAGCAGGGGTGATTGCCTACGCCAGTACTGCGTTAACGAAAGAAGGATGTTTATATGGCGCAACCATTCAGGGGGACGATGCGGGTCATAACAGGTTCGGGCGAAAGCTGATGCGAATGTATAATCAAAAAGGCATCTTTACTAACCGCACCGACAGCGCAGAAGCGTTAGTGTCTCTACTCTTCCGCTATTTCTGTCATGTTGAGATCCTCATTGAAGGGCGAGTGGTCCTGTTTAAAGCCGAGCGCAAAAAAGAGAGTATGCAGGCCGCATAATTTCAGATGATTGCCTTTTCACCGATGAATAAACAGAGAGGGGCTCCTCTCTGTGTATTCCTGTTCCAGATTGTACCGCGTGCATGACCGATTCGCCGGTCATGCACGGGCTTAACGCCGGTTCCGGTAACTCACCGTAACCTGGTTACTCAGCACCGTAAATGGGGCGTCAAGACCCCCGCCCGCCACTGAATAATACTCGAAACGAAAAGGCCCGCCTGCTGGCATATCGGCAGGCAGAGGCTGCTCGCCGGAAAAACCGGACAGCGGCAGGCACCGTGCCGCGCTGCACATGCGAATGCGAAACCCGGCAGGGATAAGGCCATGGGAAGAAATTTTCCAGTTCACACGGGATGCGACTGCACCTGCGGGCAGCGGAGAAGGGCTTTGCACCGGTTTGCTTTTCAACACTTGGTGGTCGCGGGTCAGCGTGCCGCCAAAGCTCTGGCTGCTCCAGGCTCCGTCCGCCGCGATAGCCAGCGGCGAAACCAGAAGCAGGGCGATCCCTGCTCTTATCATCCTTTGCCTCCAATCAGATACGTCATCCGCACGTTGCGTGAGGTATTGATCTCCTGGCTGGACAGCACTGCCATCTGCGGGAAAATGCGGCGCAGGTAGCGGGACAGCATCAGGCGCAGGGCCGGATTGACCAGCAGCACCGGCGGCGCGCCTAATCCCTCCTGATGCTGCAGCGCCTGTTCGGTCTGCTTCATCAGGTTTTCCGCAATGCCAGGTTCGATGGCGCTACCGCTCTGGGTTGCCTGTACCAGAAGTTGTTCCAGCGACAAATCCAGCCCAATCAGCTGAATATCCCCGTCGCCCGGGAACCACTGTTGGGTAATGGCGCGGGAAAGACGTGCACGCACGCGGGTGGTCAGCTCGTCGGCATCGCTCTGGGCGGTGGCAAACTCTGCCAGCGTATCGATGATGGTCCGCATATCGCGGATCGGCACACGCTCGGCAAGCAGGTTCTGCAACACCTTATGCAGGGTGGTCAGGCTGATGACCGCCGGGATCAAATCCTCTACCAGCTTCGGTGAGTGTTTGGTTAGCTGATCGAGCAGCTGCTGCGCCTCCTGGCGGCCAAACAGCTCCTCGGTATGGGTGGTAATCACATGGTTGAGGTGCGTTGCCACGACCGAGCTCGGGTCAACCACCGTGTAGCCCAGCGTCTGCGCCAGCTCGCGGTGGACTTCGTCAATCCACAGGGCCGGTAATCCAAAGGTAGGCTCCGTGCACGGTGAACCGGGAACGTCGCCCTCCGCGCAGCCGGGGTTGATCGCCATCCAGCGATCCGGCTGAACCTCGCCGGAACCAATCGTGACCCCTTTAAGCAGGATGCGGTAGTGCGTCGGGGCCAGATCCAGGTTGTCGCGAATATGCACGGCAGGCGGGAGGAAGCCCATCTGCTGGGCAAATTTCTTGCGAATACCGCGCACGCGGGTCAAGAGCTGCCCCTGCTGCTCGTGATCCACCATCGGGATCAGGCGATAGCCCACCTCCAGACCCAGAGTATCCTCCATCTGGACATCAGACCAGGTGGCTTCGTTCACCTGCGCCACCTCAGCGTCCGCCGCCTCGGTCTCTGCCTGTGCGCCACCGGCTTTGTTCGCGTCGCCTTCACGGCCGCGCAGCCACCAGGCAACGCCCAATAGCGTGGCGGTAAACAGCAGGAAGACAAAGTTCGGCATGCCGGGGATCAGCCCCAGCAGGCCAATGACACCCGCCGCCAGCACAATCACGCGCGGAGAGGTGAACAGCTGGCCCACCATCTGCTCGCCCACGTCCTGATCGTTGGCGACGCGGGTCACCACCACGCCAGCGGCGGTAGAGATCACCAGGCCCGGGATCTGCGCTACCAGACCGTCACCGATGGTCAGCAGCGTGTAGGTTTCACCGGCCACGCCCGCAGACATGTCGTGCTGCATCACGCCGATGACCAGGCCACCAATAATGTTGATCGCCATAATCAGCAGCCCGGCGATGGCATCGCCGCGCACAAACTTGCTCGCGCCGTCCATTGAGCCGTAGAAGTCCGCCTCCTGCGTCACCTCTTTACGGCGGCGTTTGGCTTCCTCTTCGCCGATCAGTCCGGCATTGAGATCGGCGTCAATCGCCATCTGCTTGCCCGGCATCCCGTCGAGGGAGAAACGCGCGCCCACTTCCGCAATACGCCCCGCACCCTTGGTGATTACCATAAAGTTAATGATGATCAGGATGACGAAGACGATAATCCCGATGGCGAAATTGCCGCCGACCAGGAAGTGACCAAAGGCCTCCACCACCTGACCCGCCGCTTCCGAGCCGGTATGGCCGTTCATCAGGATCACGCGCGTGGAGGCGACGTTAAGCGCCAGACGCAGCAGGGTGGAGAACAGCAGCACCGTCGGAAACGCTGAAAACTCCAGCGTATTCTGTGTAAACATGGCGACCAGCAGGATCATGATCGACAGCACGATGTTGAAGGTAAACAGCAGGTCCAGCACAAAGGTCGGCAGCGGCAGGATCATCATCGCGAGGATGGTCATGATCAGCACCGGTCCGGCCAGCACCTGCCACTGGGTTTCCTTCATGTTGGGTAATCGTAATTTGGTGGCGATATTGGCCATCACTCTCTACTCTCTTGTGCAAAATCCATCCCCGCCGGAACGGGAAGATCTTTAGGTGTCAGCGGACGTAAGCCATAGCCCTTACGCCAGCGCTTAAGGCCATAAACCCAGGCCAGCACTTCCGCCACCGCGCTGTACAGCTCGGCGGGAACCGGTGCGCCGGGGTCGCAATGGCGATACAGGGCGCGCGCCAGCGGCGGCGCCTCAAGCATAGGGACCCGGCTCTCCTCGGCCAGTTCGCGGATGCGCAGGGCAATTAATCCGCTGCCGCTGGCAACCACCATCGGCGCGCCCATTGCGCCGTCCTGATACTTCAGGGCGACCGAATAGTGGGTCGGGTTATTCACCACCACGTCGGCGGTGGGGACATCGCTCATCATTCGCTGCTGCGCCATCTGACGCTGCAGTTGGCGAACCTTGCTTTTAATCAGCGGGTCGCCTTCCTGGTTTTTGAATTCGTCTTTGATTTCCTTCAGGCTCATGCGCAGCTTTTTAAAGTTGCTCCAGAGCTGGTAAACCACGTCGAACGCCACCATCGGGATCAGCGATAAAATAATGGCCAGCATGCAGCCCAGCAGCAGTGCGCTGATATCGCCCATTGCCATGCCGAGCGGTTCAAACATCAGGCTGATAAACTTCGCTTTGTTAAACCACAGGAACAGCCCGCCGCCGACCGCTGCCAGCGTAACTTTCAGAATGCTCTTCACCATCTCCGACACCATCTGCCCGGAAAACAGGCGCTTGATGCCGCTCAGCGGATTGAGTTTCTTCAGGTTAAATTTCACGGCCTTGGCGCTCATGTTCAGGCCACCAATGAGCGACGGCGTGGCGACGGCGGTGAGAAACAGCCCGCCGACGAACGGCAGCAGCGCCATGAAGGCGATCCCCAGCAGCGATGCGGCGTGATGCAGCATCTGCTGCGGGTCGCTGACTACCAGCCGGTCAAACGTCAAACCGTTATGCAGCAGGTGCTGCAGCTGTTTTGCCAGCCAGCCCCCCGCGACCATGATTAATCCCCAGCCTGCCAGCAGCATGAGGAGGCTCGTCAGCTCGCGCGATCGCGGAACCTGTCCCTCTTCACGCGCTTTTTGCTTTCGGTGGGGGGTGGGGTCTTCTGTTTTTTCGCTGTCGTTTTGTTCTGACATACCTTTCGCCCGGCGGGATTAGAAGCCGAGAGACTCCAGCAGATCGTCCACCTGCTCCTGAGAGGCGACGATCCCCTCGGCGCGGGTATCGATTTGCGGACCATTCTTCAGGTGCGCATCGCCCGTTTCGGCAATTGCATCGCGCTCGTTCATGTTTTCCACCAGCACGCTGATCAGCTCTTTCTCAACGGTCTCGATAACGTGCATCAGGCTTTGCAGCACTTGCCCGGTGAGATCCTGAAAATCCTGCGCCATCATGATTTCGGTCAGCTGGCGGTTGGTCTGCTGGGTCACATCCGGCACCTGGTGAAGAAAGCTACGGGTGGCCTTGACCAGCTCGCGGGCGTCGTCCAGCGGCTGCGGATTTTCAAACCAGGCATCCCAGCGGGTGCTCAGCGCGGTGGCGCTATCGCTCAGCCCTTCCTGCAGGGGGCGCGCCACTTCTACGCTGGTCAGCGCGCGGTCGGCTGCCTGAGAGGTCTTGCCGACCACGTAGTTCAGGCGGTCGCGGGTGTTCGGAAACGCATCCGCCACCTCCATGATGGCCTGTTCCAGACCGAGGTTGGCCATGCTGTCGCGCAGCAGGCGGGTCAGCTGTCCGATGCGAACGAAAATCTCTTTGGCGTTATCCGCCTGCATGTTTAACGGGGTGTTCATAGGGGTTACCCGAGTTTTTCAAAGATTTTGCCGAGCTTCTCTTCCAGCGTGGCAGCGGTGAACGGCTTCACGATGTAACCATTGGCACCCGCCTGGGCGGCGGCGATGATGTTCTCTTTCTTCGCTTCCGCGGTCACCATCAGCACCGGCAGTTTTGCCATAACGGCATCAGTACGGATGGTTTTCAGCAGTTCCAGGCCATCGACATTCGGCATGTTCCAGTCGCTGACGACGAAATCAAAGCCGCCTGCACGCAGTTTGTTGAGCGCGTCATGACCGTCTTCGGCCTCGTCAATGTTCTTGTAGCCCAGATCCTGCAGCAGGTTTCTTACGATGCGTCGCATGGTGGCGAAGTCATCCACCACCAGAAAACGCAGGTTTTTATCCGACATGGGGAAATCTCCTTAATGTCATGAGTCGGTTTTAGACGAATTTTTATAGTGAAAACTGTCCAGCAGGCACTGGCTGATATCGTCAAGATCGACGACCTTTTTCGCAGCACCGAGGGTAATGGCTTCCCGGGGCATGCCGAAAACCACGCAGGTGGCTTCGCTCTGAGCAAGGGTAAAGGCGCCGGTCTGGCGCAGGTGCAGCAGACCGCGCGCGCCGTCCGCGCCCATGCCGGTCAACAGGGCGGCACTGGCGTGTTTGCTGGCCTGGCGCGCCACGGAGTCAAACAGCACATCCACCGAAGGCCGATGGCGATTCACCGGTGGGGCATCGCTGAGCCTGACCCGATAGCCGTTGTCCTGGCCGAGGATCTCCATATGGCTGTCCCCCGGCGCTATCAGGGCGCAGCCCGGGCGTACCGGTTCACCATCCTGCGCTTCACGCACGGCAATCTGGCACAGCGAGTCGAGACGCTGGGCGAAAGAGTGGGTGAAACCGGCAGGCATATGCTGGGCGATGACAATCCCCGGCGTACTGACCGGCAGCGGCATTAAAACCCGACGCAGCGCCTCCGTGCCGCCCGTGGAAGAGCCAATGGCGATGATGCTCTGCTGACGCACGGGAATACCGGCGAGAACCGGTCGGGTGAGGGGACTGTGTGGTGCCAGTTTTGCGCGAGCGGCGATGCGGATCTTCTCCACCACCAGCTGGCTCCAGGTATCGATATTCTCTGCCCCGCGGTGTTCCGGCTTGGGCAGAAAATCAACCGCGCCGTGCTCCAGCGCGCCCATGGTGGCTTTCGAGCCTCGGGTGGTCAGGGAGGAGATCATAATGACCGGCATCGGGCGCAGGCGCATCAGGCGGGAGAGAAACTCCAGCCCGTCCATCCTTGGCATGTCGATATCCAGCGTCAGCACGTCCGGGTTGAGCTGTTTTATCAGCTCGCGGGCAATAAACGCGTCCGGCGCTGTGCCGACCATTTCCATATCAGGCTGCTGATTGACTACCGCACTGAGCATGTTACGCATCAGGGCAGAATCATCGACCGCCAGCACACGAATCGCCTTCACCGTGTGGCCTCCGTCAGTTCATACACCGACTGCCCGCGCAGGCGCAGTGGAATATGTGCGTGGTTAAAATGTTCCGAGTGACCTACAAACAGCAGGCCGCCGGGCTTAAGCAGACGCGCAAAGCGCTGCAACAGGCGCTGCTGCGTCGGCGCGTCGAAATAAATCATCACGTTGCGACAGAAAATGGCGTCGAACGGCCCGGGTACGGACCACTTCTCATCCAGTAAATTAAGCTGCTGATAGTGAATGGCGGAAAGCAGCTCCCGTCTGGCTTTCACCCACTCGCTGTTGTCGCCCGTGCCGCGCAGAAAGAAGTGACGCTTCTGCGCCAGCGTCAGCGCGTCCAGATCGCTCAGCCGGTAAACGCCCGCTTCCGCTTTTGCCAGCACCTCCGTGTCGATATCCGATGCCCAGATGCGCGGCCCGGACACCGACGCGCCCAACAGCTCGTGCAGCGTCATCGCGATAGAGCAGGGCTCTTCCCCCGTTGACGCGGCGGTACACCAGACGCGATATCCCGACGCGCGCTGGCGCGCATGTTCCGCGAGGATCGGAAAGTGATACGCCTCGCGGAAAAAGGAGGTCAGGTTGGTCGTCAGCGCGTTAATAAAGTTCTGCCATTCCGGATGTTCTGAGTGCGACTCAAGAAGGCCGATATACTCGCTGAACGTGGCAAGACCCAGCGTACGCACGCGACGGGAGAGACGATTAAAAATCATCTCCCGCTTTTGTGCGTTGACGACAATTCCGGCTCGCTTATAAATTAATTTCCCGACGCGCTGTAATTCGCTGTCGGTCAGAGAAAGCGTATTCAGGGATAAGCGTGCAGAAGTGCTGATAATTTCACTCATAGAATAGGAGCAGACCTTAAACCGGTGTATTCATTATTTCCTGATACGCGCCGATCATTTTATTTCGCGCCTGCATACCAAAGCTGAATGAAATAGAAGACTTCTGCATTGCGAGCATCACATCATTCAGGGCAATATCGCTGTTGCCGGACATCCACTGCTGTGTTTTGCTCTTTGCCTCGACCTGGGTTTTATTTATTTCGTTAATGCTGTTAAATAAAACGTCAGAAAAAGAGGGCGTGTCGCCGCGCGGGGATTCGAGGCGAGTAGACGTCCCGCCGACCTGCTGCGCCTGACGCTGAATTTGATCGAGTACGCCATGCATTAATGTTGCTGACATGTTCAATTCCTGGTAAATGAGATAAAAACTGCTGTTTGTTGCACATCTTTTAAACGCCGACAGCTTAACACGCGAATAAAAACCTCAGAAAATCCAATAAGCCGACAGAACTTTGAGCTTATTTATCCTTAAAAAAAACGCCTTTCAGACGATAATGCCCGCCTGAAAAATTCTTATATTTTTGAAATCGTCGACATCACTCTCGCGAATTTCGTGAGCTGACGCGCATCGCTGATGCGTGCTATTTCATACAGGAATACGGCATGAGTGCCACACTAAATGATTTAACCAACAACCCGGCAGAGCGAATTAAAGCAATACTGTCCTCACTTCGCAGCAGTCCAAAGCTTTTGCTGGTAATTTGCGGCGCTGCGGCGCTTTCCGTCATCATCGCCTTAATGTTCTGGGCAAAGGAGCCGGATTACCGGGTGCTGTTCAGCAACATCAGCGATGAAGAGGGCGGCGCGATTGTGGCGCAGCTGTCTCAGCTCAACGTCCCTTACCGTATCGATACGCCGGGCGGCGTGATCATGGTACCGGGATTCCAGGTACATGAAGTGCGTATGAAGCTGGCGCAGCAGGGGCTGCCGAAAGGCGGTTCGGTAGGCTTTGAACTCCTCGATCAGGAGAAGTTCGGCGTCAGCCAGTTTACCGAGCAGGTGAACTATCAGCGTGCCCTGGAGGGCGAGCTGGCGCGCACCATTGAAAATCTCGGGCCGATTCAGAGCGCGCGCGTGCATCTGGCCACGCCGAAACCGTCGATGTTTGTCCGTGAGCAGAAAAAACCGACCGCGTCAGTCACCGTTAACCTGCTGCACGGCCGCACCCTTGACGACAGCCAGGTGGTGGCCATCACCCATCTGATCTCCAGCGCTGTCACCGGGCTTTCTGCCGAGAGCGTCACCATTGTCGATCAGCGCGGCAACCTGCTGACCCAAAGCGGCGTGCGCGGTTTGCAAACAGCGCACCTGAAATACACCAACGACATTGAGAGCGACTACCAGCAGCGTATTCAGCGCATTCTGGCTCCGCTGGTGGGGGACGAAAATATTCGCGCACAGGTCACGGCGCAGATTGACTTCACCGAGCAGGAGCAGACGCTGGAGCAGTATCAGCCGAACAGCGAGCCTGAAAAAATGGCGATCCGCAGCCGCCAGGCGAGCCTCTCCGAGCAGGGCAACCGCCGCGGTGCAGGCGGCGTGCCGGGAGCGCTGAGCAATACCCCGCCCGCACCGGCCACCGCACCGCTGACCCAACCGCTCAACACCCCGGCGGATGACAATAAAGAGAAAACTACCGGTAACAGCGCCAGCCGCGATCCAGCCCAGCCGTATAACAACCGCAGTGATGAGACCACCAACTTTGAGGTGGATCGCACGCTAACCCACACCAAATCCAATACGGGACGCATTCAGCGTCTCTCGGTGGCCGTGGTCATCAACCATTTGCCGCAAGGGGAAGAGGGTAAACCCGGCCCGATCGGTGAGGCGGAGTTGACCCGCATCAACGCCCTGGTCAAAGAGGCGATTGGTTACAACGCCGCGCGCGGCGACAGCGTCAATATTCTCAACTCCGCGTTTAACGGCGTGGTGGAAGCCCCGGTACCGCCGTTCTGGAAACAGGAAAGTTTCTACGTCCTGCTGATGGCGATTGCGCGCTACCTGGTGATTGCGATTATCGCCTGGGTGATGTGGCGCAAGCTGGTTCAGCCAGCCTGGATCCGCCACCAGGAGACCACAATCCGTCGTCTGGAGATGGAGAAAGAGGCGCGGGAGGAACAGATTGCGGCGAAAAAACGTGCCGCGGAGAAAAACAACCGCGACCGTGCCCAGCAGCGAGTGGATACCGAACTCAATGGTCAACAGCTGCGTGAGCTGGCAGAGCAGGAGCCGCGCGTTATCGCCCTCGTTATCCGCCAGTGGATGAGTAAGGAGCCTAAATAATGAATGCCTCAGAAAAAAGCGCCATTGTCATGCTGACGCTGGGAGATGTCCTGGCGGCGGAGGTGTTCAAGCACCTCAATGCCCACGAGGTAAAGCAGATCAGTAGCTCAATGGTCAACATGGCGGGCTTTACCCATGACCAGATGGCAAGCGTATTAGAACAGTTCAAGAAAGACTCCAGCGAATATGCCGCGCTGAGCCTCAACACTAACGATTATCTGCGCAGCGTGCTGGTGAAGGCGCTGGGCGAAGAGCGTGCCTCGTCGCTGCTGGAAGACCTGCTGGATACCCATCAGGGCGGCAACGGCATCGAGACGCTCAACTTTATGGAGCCACAGTCGGTATTCGATCTGATCCGCGAGGAGCATCCGCAGATCATCGCCACCATCCTGGTGCACCTGAAGCGTAACCAGGCGGCGGACGTGCTGGGCAAATTTGACGACCGCGAGCGTAACGACATCATGCTGCGTATCGCCACGTTTGGCGGCGTACAGCCTGCCGCGTTGCAGGAGCTGACGGAAGTGCTGAACAACCTGCTGCACGGTCAAAACCTGAAGCGCAGCAAGATGGGCGGCGTGCGTCCGGCAGCCGAGATCCTCAACCTGATGAAGTCTCACCAGGAAGAGGCGGCCATCGAGGCGGTACGCGAATTCGACGGTGAGCTGGCACAGAAGATTATCGACGAGATGTTCCTGTTCGAAAACCTGGTGGAAGTGGAAGACAGAAGCATCCAGCGTCTGCTGCAGGAGATCGAGAGCGAGACGCTGATCATCGCGCTGAAAGGTGCCGACGAGCCGCTGCGCATGAAGTTCTTCCGCAACATGTCCCGTCGTCAGGCCGAGCTGATGACCGACGACCTGGCCTCCCGTGGTCCGGTTCGTCTGTCGCAGGTCGAAGCGGAACAGAAGACGATCCTCAACGTGGTCCGTCGCCTGGCCGAATCCGGCGAGATCCTGATTGGAGGCAGCGACGATGCCTACGTTTAAGGATACCCATGCCCAGGAGTGGCACAGCTGGCAGCCTGAAAATCTGCTCGGAGAACCCCTTGAAACGCCGCTGCCGACGCTGGATAACGCCCAGTCCGAGGCGCAACTGAAAGCCGAGCTGGCACGCCTGCGGAAACAGGCGGAGCAGCAGGGCTTCGCACAGGGACAGCAGCAGGGACAGGAAGAGGGACGCAAGCAGGGCTATGAGGTGGGCCTTAAAGAAGGCCGTGAGGCGGGCTTTGCAAAAGGTATGGAGCAGGCGCGCGTGGATCAGCAGACGGTGCTGCGTGAAGCGGAACAGTGGGTCACTCACTTTAAGCTCGCGCTGGAGAACCTCGAAAGCCTGATCCCTGGCCGTCTGGTGCAGTTCGCGCTCACCGCCGTGCAGCAACTCTACGGCAGCGCCAGCATGGCGGATAACCAGGCCCTGATGAGCCAGATCCGTAGCCTGATGAAACAGGATGTGCTGCTCCACGGCACCTTTAAGCTGTACGTGAATCCGGACGCGTTTACCTCGGTTGAGCAGGCGCTGGGTGACACGCTCACGGCGATGGGGTGGGAGCTGCACCGGGACGCGCACCTGGCGTCCGGCGGCTGCCGCGTGGTGTCACCTGACGCAGAGGTAGACGCCAGTATGGAAACGCGCTGGCAGGCGCTCTGTCACCTGGCTCGCGAGGAACTGTCGCAATGAGCGCGCAGCTAAAAAAGTGGCTTTCCGTCCTCGACCGGGTGGAAGAGAGACTGACGCAGGTGCCGGATTTTCGCCAGTACGGCAAGCTGACGCGCGCCACGGGTCTGGTGATGGAAGCGGTTGGGCTGAAGCTGCCGATTGGCGCGTTGTGCATCGTGGAGCGCCAGACGGAGCAGGGCATTATCCCGGTTGAGTGTGAAGTGGTGGGCTTTAACGGCCAAACGCTGTTCCTGATGCCGCTGGAGCACGTCGACGGCATTCTGCCGGGGGCGCGTATTTACGCTCTGCAAAACGACAGTCATGCCGGGAAGCAGTTGCCTGTGGGCCCGCATCTGCTGGGCCGGGTGCTGGATGCGCAGGGACGACCGCTGGATGGTCGTCCCGCGCCAGGGAATCCGTCGGCGGGGCTCTTTACGCCAACCCTCAACCCGCTCCATCGTGACCCGATTAAAAACGTACTGGATGTCGGTGTGCGCGCCATCAACGGCCTGTTGACGGTGGGACGCGGTCAGCGTATGGGCCTGTTTGCCGGATCCGGCGTGGGCAAAAGCGTGCTGCTCGGCATGATGGCGCGCTTCACCACCGCCGATGTCATCGTGGTGGGGCTGATTGGCGAGCGTGGCCGTGAAGTCAAAGATTTTATTGAAAATATCCTCGGCGAGCAGGGGCTGGCGCGCGCGGTGGTAGTTGCCGCACCGGCCGATGTCTCGCCCATTTTGCGTATGCAGGGGGCGGTCTATGCCACCCGCATCGCCGAAGATTTTCGCGATCGCGGCCTCAACGTGCTGCTGATCATGGACTCCCTGACGCGTTACGCCATGGCGCAGCGCGAGGTGGCGCTGGCCATCGGCGAACCGCCCGCGACCAAAGGCTATCCGCCATCGGTCTTTGCCCGCCTGCCTGCGCTGGTGGAACGGACCGGTAACGGCGTGAAGGGAGGCGGGTCAATCACCGCGTTTTATACCGTTCTGACGGAGGGCGATGACCAGCAGGATCCGATTGCCGACTCCGCGCGAGCAATCCTCGACGGACATATCGTCCTGTCGCGTCGTCTTGCCGAGGCGGGCCACTATCCGGCCATCGATATCGAAGCCTCGATCAGCCGCGCCATGACCGAGCTGATCCCGCATGCCCAGTTCCGCAAGGTGCAGCGTTTCAAACAGCTACTTTCTGCGTATCAGCGCAACCGCGATCTGGTCAGCGTGGGTGCATACGTCAAAGGCAGCGACGCGATGCTGGATCTGGCAATCGACAAATACCCGTCACTGGAAGCGTTCCTCCACCAGGCGATCCACGAACGTAGCGGTTATGACGACGCCGTGCATACCCTCTCCGGGCTCTTCCCGGATATCAGGGACTAACCCGGAGGAGCCATGAAGGTAAACAACCCAATGACCCTGCTGCGTGACATGGCAGAGGAGACGCTGACGGAGACCACCCGCGCGCTGGGTGGCGTGCAGCAGCAGCTTCAGCAGGCGGTCACCCAGCATGAACAGCTGCAGCACTACGAGCAGGAGTATCAGCAGTCACTGCGTCAGGGAATGATGGGCAGCGGCATGTCGGTGGCGGATCTGGTTAATCACCAGTCGTTTATTTTATCTCTCAAGCAGGTCGTTAAGCAGCAGCAAGGCCATGTCGACGCCTGTGAAAAGGCAGTCGACAAGGTGAAACAGAACTGGGTGCATAACAAGCAGCGCCTGAACGCGTTTGAAACGCTGATTGAACGCCGGGCGAAGGCGCAGGCGTTGGTTCAGAGCCGACATGAACAAAAGCTGATGGATGAATTTGCCCAGCGTGCCGGGCAGAAAAGAGAAAGGCTATGAATATTGATATTGCCACCCTGCTACTGGGTGGAGCACAGAGCAAACCGAAGGCGGGATTACTGTCTGACGAGAATTTCGGCCTGGCGCTGGAAGGTAAGCTGGTGCAGCTGTTCACCGGGCTTGACCCGCAGGCGTTGATGGCTCTGCCGGAGGCGGCGCTGCCAACCGGTATGCTGCCGGGGCAGTTAAGGGACGTGGTTGCCGGGGACGATGACGAGGGCAACGAGACGTTGTTGATGGCCGCTCCGGGGCTGGCTGAGGCGTTGACGGGCGCTGTTGTCATTGAAGGCGACGGTGAAGGCCAGGAGAGCCCGCAGTGGCAGCTTCAACAGCTGGTTACCCGCAGCGTGACGGGCACTGAGGCAGCGGCAAGACCGGAGCCTGGCAAACCTGCGGCAAGCGAGAAGCCTGACGCGCAGGGCGGTAAAACCTTAGCACCCCTCAGCGTAACAGAGAAAACGCCAACGGTGACGACAACGCCTCTGACGGCGCAGTCTGCGCCGATCGCGAGCGAAACGGTCGCCACGGCAGAGATGTCATCCACCGCGCAGGTCAGTGCCGTGGCGCTGCCTGCCACCGTACGCACCAGCGTTGCCCATGCTCCGCAGCAGGTGGTTACCGTGAATCACCCGCCGGAAACGCCGGAGTGGAAGCAGTCGGTAAGCCAGCATATCGCTATCTTTAGCCGCAACGGCCTGCACAGCGCTGAGATCCGTTTACACCCTGAGGAGCTAGGTTCACTGCAGATCTCCCTGCGCGTACAGCAGGATCAGGCGCAGATCCATATCGTCAGCGAACATGCTCATATTCGCCACGCGATGGAGCAGGCGATGCCGCAGCTGCGCGCCGCAATGGCGGAATCGGGCATTCAACTCGGTCAGGCGAACGTCAGCGCAGAGGGGCAACAGCACGCTGCGGCGGGTGAACAGCGCGGCAATACGTCTGGCGAGCAGCAGGCTCAGCCTGAGGGAGACGCGCAGCCAGATGAAGGTGATAGTGTTCCGACATTATTAACCACTATGCCTGGAAATATTTACGGAATTAATACCTTTGCCTGAAGTGGCGAATTAGCTTCAGGAATGAAATTTTATCGCCTGATTATCAGGATGATTAAATGGACTACAATGTCCGCCATATTGACACGAGGGTAGTACGCTGCCTTCTCTTATTTATCAGGTGTACGTTCAATGAGTAATAAAAATAAAAAGGTCGCCAGCGGCGGAGGGTCTCGCTCGCTTCTGATGACGTTCATGTTTTTGACTGCCGTTGCGGCGTGCGGGGTTTCCGGCTACCTGTTCTGGGAAATGAAATTCGCCAAACCGGCACAAGAGGTCGTGGAAGGAGAAGCGAAAACAGTGCCTGCGCCTGCGCAAGTCGAGCCGCTTTACGCCTCGATGAACACTTTTACCGTAAGCCTGAAGCCGACGGCGAATGAATCCGACCGGGTATTGTACCTGGGCTTGTCTATTCGGGTGGCAGAGCAGAAATCACTGGCCGTACTGGAAAAATATTTGCCGGAATACCGCAGCCGCTTATTTATGTTGCTCACGCATCAGACCTATGAAGATTTAGCCACCGACGAGGGAAAACGCCGCCTGATTACCAATATTCAGAGCGAGCTGGATAAACCGCTGGCGTTTAACCAGTCCATTCGCGTCACTGACGTCCTTATTAACGAATTTATTCTGCGGTAATAATTATGGCTGACAGCTTTTTATCACAGGATGAGATCGACCGTTTACTGAACGCCGATGTTGAGAGTAGTAGCGATCTCAATAACAGCCGTCCAGACGCAGGGATAAAACCCTACGACCCGCATACGCAACGCCGGGTTATTCGTGAACGTCTGCATTCGCTGGAAATTATTAACGAACGTTTTGCCCGTCAGTTCCGTATGGGGCTGTTCAACCTGCTGCGCCGTAGCCCGGATATTACGGCGGGGAATATTAAGATCCAGCCGTATCACGAGTTTGCCCGCAACCTGCCGGTGCCGACAAACCTGAACCTGCTGCACCTTAACCCGCTGCGCGGCACGTCGCTGATGGCCTTTTCGCCAGGGCTGGTGTTTATGGCCGTGGATAACCTGTTTGGCGGCGACGGTCGTTTCCCGACCAAGGCCGACGGGCGTGAATTTACGCCCACCGAGCAGCGCGTGATCCACCGCATGCTGTCGATGGCGCGCGAGGCGTACGAATTTGCCTGGAGTTCGATCTATAAAATCAAAACGGAGTACATCCGTTCGGAAATCCAGGTGAAGTTCACCAACATCACCTCATCGCCTAACGATGTGGTGGTCACCACGCCGTTTTCGGTGGAGATCGGCTCGCACCGTGGGGAGTTCAACATCTGTATTCCCTTCAGCACCATCGAACCGCTGCGCGAGCTTCTGAGTAACCCGCCGATGGACAACTCCCGGCAGGAAGACACCCAGTGGCGCGGCATGTTGGCCAGCCAGATGCGGGAAACGGAGCTGGAGCTTACCGCACGCTTCGCCGATATCGGCACCCGACTGTCCAGCGTTATGCAGATGAAAAAAGGCGATGTTATCGCCCTGGATAAGCAGGAATTTATCGAAGCCAGCGTGGGTGGTGTACCGGTCTTCACGGCCAAATATGGTGCCGTTAACAATCAATATGCCCTGAAGGTCGAGCAGATGATTCAGCCTTCATTACTATCATTAAACAAGGAGTAATTTCCCCATGAGCGATATGAGCACCTCATCGGGTTCTGACGATCAGTCCATTGATAATCTCTGGGGTGATGCAATGACCGAACAGCACGCGGCGGGAATTACCGACACCATGGCTGCACCACAATTCTCTGACGAGATGAACCTGATCCTCGATATCCCGGTAAAAATGACCGTGGAGCTGGGGCGTACCAAGATGACCATTAAAGAGCTGCTGCGCTTAAGCCAGGGCTCGGTGGTGTCGCTGGACGGGCTGGCGGGGGAACCGCTGGATATCCTGATCAACGGCTATCTGATAGCGCAGGGGGAAGTGGTGGTGGTTTCCGATAAGTTCGGCATCCGCATCACGGATATCATCACGCCGTCTGAACGTATGCACCGTCTGAGCCGCTAATGAACGCCACTGACTCCCTCCCGGCGACCGGCTCGGTGCTGATGACGGTCTCCGGCGCGCTGGCCCTGATTATCCTGCTGATTGTGGTGATGGCCTGGGCTGCCCGCCGCAGCGGACTGGCGCGTCGGCTGAACGATGTTCAGGGCAACATGACTCTGGTGGCGACCCAGTCGCTGGGGCCGCGCGAGCGCCTGGTGCTGGTCGATGTAGGCGATCAGCGTCTGGTGCTGGGCGTGACCGCCACGCAGATCACCTGTCTCGCGACGCAGGCGCGCCCGGAGCACGCCCCGCAAACCTCTGCGCCTGCCGCGACCTTCCCGCTGATGCTGGAAAAACTGCGCCAGAAATACCGTTCGGGAGGTGGGCAGTGAACCGCCGCCTGCTGCTGGCGCTCGTCCTGATGCTGCCTACCGCCGGTGCGCTGGCGGCCAACGGTGACATCACCCTTGGTCAGCCGACGGGCGAGGGCGGCTGGACGCTGCCGGTGCAAACCCTGCTGCTGCTGAGCGGTTTTACCTTTATTCCAGCCGTGCTGCTGATGATGACCGGCTTTACCCGCATCATCATCGTGCTGGGGCTGATGCGTAACGCCCTCGGCACGCCCACCGCGCCGCCTAACCAGGTGCTGGTGGGGCTTTCGCTGTTTTTGACCTTTTTCGTCATGTCTCCGGTGTTCAGCCAGATCTATGAAAAAGCCTGGCAGCCGCTGCAGGAGAACAAGATCACCATGGAAGTGGCCCTGACGGAAGGGGTGAAACCGCTGCGTGCCTTTATGCTCGACCAGACCCGCGAAAGCGATCTGGCGATGTTTGCCCGTATCGCCAAAACCCCGGATATCGCCTCGCCGGAAGCGGTGCCGCTCAGCATTCTGATACCGGCGTTTATCACCAGCGAGCTAAAAACTGCCTTCCAGATTGGTTTTACCATCTTTATCCCGTTCCTGATTATCGATCTGGTGGTTGCCAGCATCCTGATGGCGCTGGGGATGATGATGGTACCGCCCACTACCATTGCGCTGCCGTTTAAGCTGATGCTGTTTGTGCTGGTCGACGGCTGGCAGCTGCTGGTCGGGTCGCTGGCCCAGAGCTTTTACAGTTAGGAGAGCGTGATGACCCCTGAAAGCGTAATGGTGATGGGTATGCAGGCGATCAAGGTAGGACTGATGATTTCAGCTCCGCTGCTGGTGGCCGCGCTGGTTACCGGTCTGATCATCAGTATTTTGCAGGCCGCCACGCAGGTCAACGAAATGACCATGACCTTTATTCCAAAGATTTTGATGATCGTCGGCGTAGCGGTTGCGCTGGGGCCGTGGATGATGAAAATCTTCATTGAATACACCCGTGCGGTGTTCGCCAGCATTCCTTTTGTGATTGGCTGATGGCCTTCGGACTTCCTCTCGACCAGCTCTACGGGCTGGTCAGCCACACTTTTTTCATCATGGTGCGCATTGCCGCGTTGCTGCACGTCGCGCCGATATTCGGCGAGAAAGCGATTAGCGCCCGGCTGCGCGCTGGCCTGGCGCTGCTGATTGCGATACTGATTGGCGGCACGCTGCCTGATGCGCAGATTGGCCTTTACTCCTGGGAAGGGGTCTGGGTGCTGGCGAAACAGGTGATTATCGGCGCGTCAATGGGGCTGACGCTGCAGCTGCTGTTTGCCGCCGTGCGCATGTCCGGTGAAATCATCGGTATGCAGATGGGGTTATCCTTTGCCACCTTCTTTGACCCCGGTGCCGGGAACAGCCCGGTGATTTCCCGCTTTCTCAACCTGCTGGTGACCCTGCTGTTCCTCGCCTTTAACGGCCATCTCTGGCTGCTGGCCCTGCTGGCGGAAACCTTCCAGACGCTGCCGGTTGACGCAACGCCGCTGCACGCGGGTGGTTTTATGTATCTGGTCACCCACGCGGGGATGATCTTCAGTCAGGGGTTGATGCTGGGTCTGCCGGTCATTGCGCTGCTGCTGTGCATCAACTTTATCCTCGGGCTGTTAAACCGCCTGACGCCGCAGCTCTCCATCTTTGTGATCGGCTTCCCGTTAACGCTGACCTTCGGCATGCTGGCGCTGCTCCTGATTGCCGAAACGCTGGCACCGTTCTTTGAGCGCCTGATGGCCCTCGGGTTTGACACCCTTGATGGCCTGATTCAGGCGCTGGTCTGACCCTCAATTCATGCAGGCGATACGGGCCACGGTCTCCGTACCGGAGGCCAGGACTTTGTCGTCCAGCAGATAGATAGTGCTGGTCGCCACCTCACCTGGTTTGATTTGCGGGAAGATATAGTCGGTCACGTCTTCATCCGAGCTCTGGCCGCCGAGCTTGCGGTGCTGGCTGGTGACGGTCAGATGGAGCCGTTTCCCCGACATATCAACGTCGTAGCGTACTTCACGGTTTACGGCTTTGGGAAGCCCGTCGCGCTTGCCGTCTTTAAAGTGGCTGATGCTGCCGATATAGGTGGTATGCCCGTTGAACAGGCCGTCACGATAAGAACGGTAGATACCGCGCGCCAGCGTCGCGTTGTTGTCGTCCTCAATAATGTAATACGAGGTCGGCGCGATACAGACCGCCTTATAGGGCGAGGTATAAAACCCATACAGCGCCATGGCGCCGGTCCCGATAATGACTCCGCCGAGAAACAGAAGCGCGATCGGCGATTTAATAATGGCGAAAATAGAACGATTCGCAGTCATTCCCTGAATCCTTAAAGGGTTGTTGGCAGGCAATAAGCCCCTGGAATTTACTCATCTTTTCCGAGCCCGTCGTAACATACAGTACGGCTGCGGGCTTCTCGTCAGTACGGCGCGCCAGAACATGGCGGGTATAGGTTTGCAGCGTGGACTCAATCAGGGCGGTCTGCGACTGTTTGTCTTGCTGAACCATCACCTCGGTACCGGGCGGCACGCCGGGGCCATTCCAGCGCACAAAGTGCACCGGCTGCGGGCTAAAATCTAAAATGCCGCGCAGGAGGAGCGCAATCACCAGCCCGACGAGCACGCCGCTGAGCGTGACGCAGCTCTTTTGCATGAGCGTGCTGCGGGGGCGAGGCGGAGAGGGCGCAACAACCGACAGTGACTCTGGTGCGTCGGCCTGTACGGGGAGATCCTGCGGCGGGAGGGCTTCCGTCTGCGCTGCAGGCGGCACTTCGCTGCCGCTCTCCCGCACGAGCAGGCGATAGCCGCTGCGCGTCACGGCGATGAGCGTGATGGTTTCATGCAGGTTTAGCTGTGCGAACGCGCGGCGTAACTTGGTGATCATCACCCGCACGCTGTTGTCGGTGACTTCCACTCCGGCGCTGCGCCAGCCGATCTCCATCAGCTGTTCCTGGGAAAGCACTTCCCCATGAGCCTCCGCCAGCGCGGCAAGGCACAGACATGCGCTTTGGGGAAGAGTGACGGTCTCTTGCGTATCCGTTCGGGCAAGCGTACGGCTCTGCAAATCCAGCGTCACTAACGATCCAATCGCGATATTGTTTAGCATAGTTATTTGATTCTTCTGGTGTATTGGGTATCGCTTCTGGCTAATGTAATTAATAGTAATGAATGCACGTTATTGCTAGCCGGGTGCCAGAGCGACATGCTTTTTATGTCTTACGTCATCTTTTTGCAACCATTATGTAAGAGCAGCCTTAACACCTTTAAGGTTATTAATTGCGGTGTTTTAACCACACCAAAAATAACGTTATTCATGATTGCGCTTTAATCACATTAAAACCAATTGGTTACCTTTCTTACTGCGAAAGCGCGGCGTCAGTAGCGTTGATAATGAGACGCTGTTATCACTTTAGATTAATCATTTTTAATCTGTATAAAGTTATTAATTGTGCCGGAAATGGTGGGGCGGCAGTTGCGAACGAGATCTGTGAATTTATACTGAGTAAAGGCAGGTTATTGAATTTATTACACAGTATTAATTTTCTTTACAAGGATGACCGATGTTCTCTCTTAAGCGTTTTATGCATACGTCCGATATGCCATCAATGTTTCCCGTATTTATCTGTCGTCTGGTGATCGGTGTTTTTTTCTTTACCGCCGGGTTTAATAAATTATTCGTCCCGGAGAACCAGCTGCTGATGGTGGATACCATGCATGATGCGGGGATCCCTTTTCCGGTCATTATGGCGGTGGTGGTGGCGTTCCTGGAATGCAGCATGGGGCTGCTGTTGACGCTGGGATTGTTCAGCCGCTTTAGCGCGCTGGTACTGATGGTCATCAGCAGCGTGGCGCTGGTCACGATGGGTATCTACACCATTCCGCGCGGGCTGAATCTGATTTCATGGCTGAGCTGGCTGTTTTATCTGCCCGAGACGCTGTATGTGGTGCTCTGCCTGTTCCCGCTGAGCTGGGGCGGCACGCTCTGCAGCCTTGACGGCTGGCTGGTTAAACGCTGGCAGAAGGTCCGCAAAATTGTTTTTGTTGAGGGTTAACAGAAGTGCGCGGTTATCAACGGTTTGAAGAGCATATTTCCTGACCCCCGCATAATAAAATAGCCCTGTAGAGGCAGCATTGTGCTGCCGTTAAAACAACAGGCGCTGATGTTATGGTTTTTATTGTCATACTGGTCGTTATTTTCATTACCCTGGTGATTCTGGTGCAGGCGGGCGTTATGCCGTGGTTTATTCGCACGGAAGGGCAACGCTTGCGCTCGCAGGTTGATGCCCTGGCGATCCAGCTGCGCGAGCAGCTCGATCGCGTTGAAGCACAGCAGCGTTCAATGACCGAAAGCGTGGTCACCCTGAAAAGCTTCGCGCTGGACAAAAGCGCGTCGGGCGATACGGATATCGCCGACGAGACGGGCAACAGCCGTCAATTTCTCAATTCTCTGGTTAAAGAGACGGGCGAACGTCTTGGCGGTCGCGCCTGGATTGTGGACGATACCGGGCGCATCATCGGTGATGCCGCCGGTGCGCCGACGGTGCAGTCCCTCAACGATACCAACCTGCCGATGGCGGTGCCGTTGCGTGCGCTGCTGGCCCAGTCGGATGGCGGTTTGCGTCACACCCATTTTCGCAGCGCCAGCGGCGAGCACACGCTGATGGTCATGCCGATCCCCGACAGACCGTGGCTGCTTGCCCTTGACGTTCCCACCCGGCGAATGGGCGAGCGTCCGGGCATTCTGTTGCATAAGCCGTGGCCGCTGGCGGCATTGCTGCTGGTCTCCACCCTGACCCTGCTGCGCAGCCTGAACCTGCATCTTTCTCGCCTCAACGACGAGCTGCCCTCTCAGCTGCAGTCTGAGCAGGGCGCTTTTCTACCGCCGCTGATGAAGGAGATGGGCGAGCAGGTGAGCACCATTGCCCGCGCGGCCACCGCCATTGCCCAGGAAAACGAGAATCTGCTGCGGGTGCCGGAGGCCAACGCGAACCTGCTGGCGACGCTGAGCGACAGCGCCATGGGGGTGGTGCAGGCAATGACCACCCTCCAGGATGCCGCACTGAAGATTGCCGACAGCAGCGGCACGCTGGTTCAGCTGGCGAGCCGCGCCTACAGCTACTCGCTGCACAACGAAGAGAGCGTTTTTGCCGTGGAGTCGCGCAGCCTGGCCAGCCGCTGCGCGCGTTCGTCAAAAGAGCTGAGAGCGCTGATTGAAGACGCGATGATGCAGGCGCAGAACGGCGCGGCGTCGGTGACGCAGAATAACAGCGTGCTGATTGAAGAGGTTTATACGGTGGCGAATATCCTGCTTCAGCGCACGGGCAACTAGCCGGGTGGCGCTGCGCTTACCCGGCCTACTTTCGGGTTTTTGTCGACCGGGTAAGGCGAAGCCGCCACCCGGCACAAATCTGGAAGGCGCCTCGCAATCCCACAAGTAATCCTCTGTAATTCAGCATTTGCTCTGTTGTTTGTTTCCATCACACCGTAAAGTGCCCGTGCTGCGGCAACATCCGCAGCCGGGCGTGAGAACCTGAAAATACAAGGAGGCTTTTAACACACTGATTCTCACCGCCGAGGAGGCATTACATGTCTGTTCTTTCACCTCTCTCTTTACACGAAAATTTCATTCAACAGCTCATCACCTTACCGCTTCCGGCCTCTGCCAACCTGTTTGACGTGGTCGATCTCTGTGCGGCTTTAGCCAGCGCGCTGGTTGAAGCCGATGACGCGAGCGAGCGCAATGCGCTCTGCGGGCGTCTGCTGCATGCTCTGGGTGAACTGGAACGACTTTGTGACGACGATTTGCCACCGCAATTGATTGAGCAACTTATTGCCGGAGAAACCTCACCGTCCTGTATGCCGGCGTGCTGGCAGGAGACGGTTATGCCGGTTAACTATGCGCAGGCACTGGCGCAGGCGATTTTAGGGAATACCCTGCCGCAGGGGGTGAATGACGCGCTGACGGGAATGCTGCACGACATGGTGTATCTGCTGGCGGATTATGTGAAGGAACCTTATCTGCAGTCTTAAAAACAAAGCCGGGTGGCGGCTTCGCCTTACCCGGCCTACATTTGCGTTGATCCTTGTAGACCTGTGCAAGCGCAGCGCCGCCAGGCAAAAATGATGTTGCGCACCAAACAAAAAAGCCCTCCGACAGGGAGGGCAAACCGCGCGTGATATACGCGCGTAATAAGATTGAGGTGGTAACGCAGATTAACGCAGCAGGGACAGCACGTTCTGCGGAACCTGGTTGGCCTGGGCCAGTACGGAGACACCTGCCTGCTGCAGGATGTTCGCGCGGCTCATGGCGGACACTTCAACCGAGAAGTCAGCGTCCTGAATACGGGAGCGCGCTTCGGTGGTGTTGATGATGTTGGTGTTTAGGTTCGCAATGATTGAGCTGAAGCGGTTCTGAACGGCACCGAGGTCGGCGCGGAAGTCGGCAACGGTGGTCAGGGCTTCATCCAGCTTGGCCAGCAGGCCATCGGCCACCGCATCACCCGCTGCTTCACGGATGAATTCCATGTCAGCAGGGCGTGCAGGAGTTTGAGTAACGGCTTCTGCAGCGTCAAACTCGATTTTACTGACTTTAACTTCACCTGTAGCTGCATCTTTACCGTAAGCGTAGTATTCGGTAGCACCGCCGTTATCCACGGAGAACATCTGGAGCTTCGAATCTGTCGCAGTAGCACCGGCACCGAACATGCTTACCGCAACAGCGTTAAGGTGAGACTCAGCCAGCGTGAAAGTGCCGCCTGTTTTATTCAGTGTCTCTCCCACCGCCAGTGCTTTCGGATCTTTCAGCTCGGTTGGTCCATTCAGCAGCATATCTACATCTGCTGGATCAGTAATTTCTTTTGCGGCTGCTGTCGGTGCAGCATCGAGTTTAGTCCATGCATTTGCCCCGTCTTTTGAGAATGTCATTTGACTGACGTCCAGCTCAAACATTTTTTTCGCTGTTTTGTCGTAAGCAAATACCTTATCGTCCAGGGTGTAGACCTCAACATCAGTAGCATTTGCTGCACCAATGGTATCTTTCAGGATGGCCGCATCACCCGTGGCATACTTCCATTCCCCATCTGCATGCCCAACTTCAATCATCGTTGTGCCAGCAACAGCTTTCGTTGCTGCCTTATCATACTGACTACCCGTAATACCCGCACCATTCAGAGTAATCCCGATATCCGCGAAATCATCCATAAATTTATCCAGACCGAGCGTTTCCATATCCAGCTTGCTCAGCTTGATATCAATGGTGTCTTCGTCTTTATCGCCGATCTGAATGGTGATTTTCTCTTTAGAACCGTCAAAGACCTTCACGCCGTTGAAGTTGGTGGTTTCCGCCACGCGGCCGATCTCTTCCAGACGGGTAGTGATCTCTTTCTTAATAGAGTCCAGGTCGCTGGCGGAGTTAGTGCCGTTTTTCGCCTGTACGGTCAGCTCGCGGATACGCTGCATGTTTTCGGTCACTTCTTCCAGCGCGCCTTCAGTGGTCTGCGCCAGGGAGATACCGTCGTTGGCGTTACGCGCCGCCTGGGTCATACCGCGAATAGAGGCGGTGAAGCGGTTAGAAATCGCCAGGCCTGCCGCGTCGTCCTTGGCGCTGTTGATACGCATACCGGAAGAGAGGCGCTGAATAGCGGTACCCAAAGAGGTCTGGGATTTGTTCAGGTTGTTCTGCGCCATCAGGCTCAGCGCGTTGGTATTAATGACCTGTGCCATTGTTATATCCTTCTTAGTAATAACGGAATATGAGATATGCGTTAATTGCTTCGCATACTGAATTCATCGGGGGAAATTAAAATGACTGAATTATTTTTTCGATTTTTTTGTCATTGATGGAAATGATGACAGTTCTGACGTTAATTATCGGGATAACAAAAAGCAATTAACCAATAAACGCGCATCTCTGTTATCCATACGCCTGCGCGTTGTTCACGCATATATGAAAAATTAAACTTCCTTCTTTATTTCCCGATAGAAAAGTAACAGGTCATCCCTTTACAACAGGAAACATTATTATGGTATCAACCAATTTTTTAGGCATGGGCTCGGGCCTGCCGTTTGAAGAACTGCTGGCAAAGGAGCGTGCGGCCAGTTCCGTCAAGCTGAACCCGTATCTGCAAAAGCAGAGTACCTATAACGGGCAAATCTCCGCGTGGGGATCTATTTCCAGCGCGCTGAGCACCCTGAAGGATAATCTTGGCAAGCTGGAAAATGAGGGTTTTAACGGCGTCAGCGTCAGCGACAACAAGACCTTTAAGGCCACGGCAGGTCAAGGGGCTATTCCGAACAGCTACTCCATGGCCGTGGAGCAGCTGGCGAAAGCGCATCAGCTCGGGGTGACGCGAGATTCACGAGATAAGGATATCGGTAAGAGTGCTGCGACCGTCACCATCGAGATGGAAGGCAGTGACAAACCGCTGGTGGTGAACCTTGATAAAGACCAAACGTCCCTCGATGATATTGCCAAAAAAATCAATGCGCAGAATGGCGACGTTGCGGCTGAAGTCGTTACGGTTAAAGAAGGAGAGCACAAGCTCGTCCTGACCTCGAAAAAAACCGGTAAAGACGGTGAAATGACGATAAAGGTAGACGGGGATGCCGATGTCAAAGCGGCGCTTGAGGGGGCTAGTAACGTCACTGCCCCCCAAAATGCCATTGTCTGGCTCAACGGTGACAAGGTCGAACGCAGTTCTAATACTGTAAAAGATTTGATTACCGGCGTAACCCTTGAGCTACGCGAAGTGTCGGAGAAAGACCCTGATGCTGATGCATCCGCTCCGCACCCCTTCAAAACCGAATCCCTCACTATCACCGAAGACACCTCAAAGGTGAAATCGCTGATTGAGGAGTTCGTGAAGAACTACAACAGCTACCTCAGCACCGTGGCCAGCGCCACAAAATACACGGCACCCGATCGCGACAAGCTCGGGGAGGGCGAAATTCCGCTGCCTGACTCCGGCAACGGCGCGCTGTTCAGCGACGGCTCCCTGCGCCGTCTGACCAGCCAGCTGAAGGCTACCGTGGGCGGTGAGTACAGTGATGCCGGGGATGTGATCACCTCCCTTGGCCGTCTCGGGATCACCGTCACCTTCGACGGCAAAACCGGTGAGGATCGCAGCGGAACGCTCGGCACCCTGACCATCGACAGCAAAAAGCTCGATGCCGCCCTGAAGGATAACCCGAAGGAGGTCGAGGCGCTGTTCCTTGGCAAAGGGGGAAGCGAGGGGATCAAAGATCGCATGGAGGGTATTTTCAACACCTATCTGGGCGATAAGGACGCGATTCAGAAAAAAGACGGCGTTATTGAAACCACGCTGGAGTCCCTTCGCGAGCAGGAAAAGCGCATCGGCAAGCAGATCACGGCGGTGCAAAAACGTATCGATGAAGCCATGCTGCGCAGCGAAAAAGAGTATCAGCGCCTCGATAAGGCAATGAGCGATATGAACAGCATGAGCACCCGTCTGCAGCAGACGCTGGCGGGGTTAGTTTAATGAGCAATCCGGGCAGGCCGCTGCCCGGCAGGATTTGACGATGTACACCAAAACGGGCAACAGTGCCTATACCGCTGTCTCACTCGACAGCCAGATAAGCGGCGCGACGCCGCACCAGTTAATAGTCCTGCTGTATGACGGGGCGATTAACGCCATGAAGCGCGCGGATATTTACTTCCAGTCGGGGAATATCGCCCGCCGTGGGGAGATGATTTCCCGCGCCATTAACATTATCGATAACGGCCTGCGCGCCGGGCTTGACCACGAGAAGGGCGGGAAAATCGCTGAGGAGCTGGAGAGCCTGTACGAATATATTTCCCGCTCGCTGCTGGAGGCGAATCTCAACAAATCCGGCGACAAGCTGCCGCACCTGATCGCGCTCATGACGGGCATGTCGGAAACCTGGCAAGCCATCACCCCACAGCACAAGCAGGTGAAGCATGGATAACAGCGTAATTGAGCTGATTGAGAATCTGCTTGTCAGCAACGCGACGCTGCGCCAGCTTGCCGACGCCGGCGAATGGGATGCGTTTTTTGACGAGTCCGCAGCCTATAGCATGGGGATGCGAACGTTGTGTGACATCGATTTGACCCAGCTGGCGCAGCACAATAAAGCGCAGGTCAGCGCCCGGCTGTCCACCATGCTGGAGAACGATGCGCTTCTGACGCGTGCGATTCAGGGACGTCTGGCCACCATCAGCAGCGAACTCTCCGCCATGCGCAAAACCAGCAGCGTGGCAAAAGCCTATTCTGCCGTTTAATCCCCTCGCCCTAACCCTCTCCCCATAGGGGAGAGGGGACTGTTCCGTACGGACTTTATTCCCAGCGCCGGTCGGCCTTTTACCCTCTCCCCTTTGGGGAGAGGGTCAGGGTGAGGGGCGTTTCTTTCCTCAAAAAAAAAGCCCACCAGAGGCGGGCAAAAGAGGACAACGCAGACAGGAACGATCAGATGCTGATGTTGTATTTGCGCCCTGAAGGCAGCTGGCTGGATTCTCCCGCCGGGCCGTACAGGGTGCTGGCGTGGCCAACGTGGTCGATGGCTTTCTGGATATGCTGGTTTTTCTTCACGTGGCTTTGCAGCAGCGACTCCACCTGCTGATTCAGGGCCTTGGTGCTGCGCACCTTCTCATGCACCTGCTGCCAGCTGGCAAACAGCTTGCCGAGCCCCGGGTAGGGGGCTTCGGTGCCGGAGGTTTTTTCCTGCTCGCGGCGCATATCGTCGTAGTACTGCAGGGTCGTCAGCAGCTGGTTTTTGTTATCTGCCAGCACCTGCAGCGACACCGGGTTGATCTGGCTGCGGTTAAGCTGGTTCACCTCTTCAATCATGATCGCCTCCAGCTCATCCAGAGACGTTTTCATCTGCGCAAGTATCGGGTAAAGCTTGTCCATAGGGGGCCTGTAAACGGTTAAAACGAAAGCATGTCCTGCACCATGGCCTGAGCGATTTTCTCAGGCTCGATGCGCAGGGTTCCGGCCGACAGCGCGGCGCGCAGTTCGGCGACGCGCGCGCGATCCACATCGCGGCTGTCGTCGGTCTGGATCTTCTTCGTCAGGGCGCTCAGGGTGACGTCGGTTTTATCGCTCTTCGCCGCGCGCGTGGCCGCAGCGTCATTTTCCTGAGGCTGGGCACGGTGACGCACCTCGTGAGTCGGGGCGATTTTCGCAATCGGCGCGGTGGTCTGGTTGCTGTTTATGCTCATGGCTGTCCTCGCAGAATCATTTTCTGTACGCAATACTTCTTTCTTCGGTGATTCTCAGAAAAGCTAAAATTTATTATTGAGAAATAATCATCACCTGCCCGTCGGCATCCACTTTCCCGCTCACCGTGCGCCCGCCCGCGGTTTTGACCTTAAGCACGTCATCCACCGCCGCGTTGTTCAGCGCCTTGCCCTGGCTGCGAATACGAAAGCCCGCGCCGGTGGTCACCACGTCAACCGTCTGTCCGGCGCGCAGCCGCCACTGCTGGCGCAGCTGATTTTCCAGCAGCGGTTTCCCAGCGGTGATGGCGCGCGTCAGGCGCTGGCCGATAATCTCGTCGGCGTTAAAAATCAAACCGCCGGGCTGGTTATCCAGCATGCCGGTCACCGGCTCGATGTCGCTGCGCTGCACGATCGCCCCGCCGGGCAGGCTCTGGCTGGCGATCCACCAGGTGCCCTGGGCGCTGATGCGCACCGGCAGGAAATGCCGACGCGCGCCGCACTGCGCCAGCACGGTGCGCTTGCCGGTCAGGCGGCTGTCGCGTCCGACCAGGCTCAGCTCCGGGTTATCGCACACCGCTGCCAGCTGCGCGGGCGTGGCGAGCAGGGTCGCGGTCCGCACGATGTCGTGCCCGTCCTCCGGCTGTTTGATTAAGGCATCCAGCTTCATCATCAGACGCTGTTTTGCCGTAGGGGTAGACGGTACGCTGGCCGCGGCGGTTGCCGAGCAGAGTAATACGGCAACCGCCGTGCTGAATAAGGAACCCTTCATCTTACTGCCTTAATGAAATAATAAATGTGGCGAAATTATATACGCAGCGGCGGGGGTTTTATTGCCCTAAATAATGACACTTCTGTTGGTATTTATATTTATCGTTGTGTTAACGAATTATTATTTCGCTCTATTTCCCTAAATAGGCTTATTTCTGTCGGGTCTTTGCAGTGTGATATTTCACCCGCGCTGACTACACTATCGCAGTTTAAATAACGCGAGACAGGAGTCCTGTTGTCATGAATAAACTTGATGACGCCTTTCGCTTTCAACAGCAGGCGTTAGGTTTGCTTTCGCGCCGTCAGGATATTCTGGCGTCGAATATTGCGAATGCCGATACGCCGGGCTATCAGGCGCGAGATATCGATTTTACTCAGCAGTTAAAAAACGCCATGGAGAATAACACCCTGGCGAAATCCCCCGTATCGCTGGCGTTAACGTCAAATAAGCATATTGAAGGTAAAGCGCTGCCGTTTGACGACGGCCAGCTGCTCTACCGCGTGCCGGATCAGCCGAGCGCCGACGGCAATACCGTGGATATGGATCGCGAACGCGTCAATTTTGCGGATAACGCCGTGAAATATCAGTCAGGACTGACGTTCCTGGGCGCGGATATTAAGAAAATGATGACTGTGCTCAGTCAGGGGTAATAAACGATGTCGCTCTTTAGCGTATTTGATATTTCAGGCTCGGCGATGGCGGCACAGTCCCGACGCCTTAACGTCAGCGCCAGCAATATGGCCAACGCCGACAGCGTGGCGGGTCCGGACGGCCAGCCGTATCGCGCGCGTCAGGTGGTCTTTAGCGTCGACAACGCGGTTGGTCAGGAGGTCGGTGGCGTACAGGTGAGCGACGTGGTCGAGAGCAGCGCGCCGGATCGTCTGGTGTATGAGCCGGGCAACCCGATGGCCGACGAACAGGGCTACGTGCGCATGCCCAACGTCAACGTGATGAACGAGATGGTGAACACCATTTCGGCCTCCCGCAGCTACCAGGCCAACGTGGAGGTCATAAACTCCGCCAAAAGCCTGATGCTGAAAACATTAACTCTTGGTCAGTAAGGACGCATATGGCGGTCTCTTCGATTAACAACAATAGCGGAACGGGCGGTACCGGCACGGGCAACAGCGCGGCGGATCTGTCGAACCAGTTTATGACCCTGCTGGTGGCGCAGATGAAAAACCAGGATCCCACCAACCCGATGGATAACAACCAGCTCACCTCCCAGCTGGCGCAGTTCAACATGGCGGCCGGCGTGGAGAAGCTCAACACCTCCGTGGCGGGCGTACAGGCGATGATGGTTCAGCTCGGCAGCATGAGCGCCTCCTCGTGGGTGGGCCGCAGCGTGCTGATTGAAGGGGAGGCGAAGGTCTCCTTTGGCGAGCCGGTCATCGGTATTCAGCAGGTCGGCGTGGAGCTGCCGAGTAATGCGGACGATTTCCACTTCGCGCTGGTGGGCGACGCCGAGACGGTCACCGTTCACCTGGAAGATAGCGAGGGGAACGGCTACACCGCAGAGCTGAAGAACGTGAAGTCGGGGATGAACACCTTCAGCCTCGACGATCTGAAGGAGTTCAAACCGAGCGCGCCACCGGCCGACCGGGAATACACCATCAGCTTCGAAGCCTCGAACCCTGAAGGCGATAAGCCGGAAGTCATCGGTCTGGTTCAGGAGCAGGTGCAAGGGGTCACGATGGATCCAAACGGGCCAATTCTGCATCTGCTGAATCACGACCCGATCCTCATGAGCAAAGTGTTTGTCATTCAAAAATAATCATTACTTCTGGAACTAAATTATGGGTTTTTCACAAGGTCTTAGCGGCCTGAGTGCCGCAGCAAAAGCGCTGGACGTGGTGGGTAACAACATCGCCAACTCCCAGACCGTGGGGTTTAAAGCCGGCTCCGTCTCCTTCGCCGATATCTTTGCCGGGTCGACGGGGATGGGGGTGCAGGTCGCGGGCGTTAGTCAGAGCTTTGGCGATGGCGGCCTGATGAACGGCGCCTCCGCGCTTGACATGGGCATCTCGGGGCGGGGTTTCTTCCGCATGGTCGACGAGGCGGGCAGCGTGTTCTACGGGCGTAATGGTCAGTTCGAGGAAGACGCCAACGGCTATATCGTCAACAAGACAAATAAGCTGTTTTTAACAGGTTATCAGGCAACGGACGGGGTGATTAACCCGGGCGCGCAGGTCGGGCCGATTCGCATCCCGAAAGATGATATGCCGCCAGCAGCATCGACGAATGGGTCGTTGACGGGGAACCTGAAATCAGATGCCGACGTCATTACCAAAGTTCCCTTTAACAAAGATGATAAAGATACCTACAACTATGTGAGTGAGGTTACTGCAACCGACAGTCTCGGTAACAAACATGCCATCAAACTTTACTATGTGCACACTAAAGCAGGGGAATGGGAGGTGCACGCGCAGGATTCCACCGCGCCCGGTACAGGGGCTGACGAGTGGAGCGTGAGCAAGCTTGAGTTTGATAACTACGGCAAGCTGAAAAATCCGGTGACGCTGGACATCAATGGCGTGGGATACAACGGCTCTGCGCCGCTGGCGCTGACGTTGGATCTGAACGCACTCACCCAAAACGCCAGCGATACCCAGGTGATGCTGGGCGAAATCGACGGCCAGGCACCCGGTAAATTCAATAACTATGAGGTGAGCGACACCGGTGAAGTGATCGCTATCTACAGCAACGGCAAGCGTCAGACCGTGGCGCAGGTGGTGCTGGCCGACTTTGCTAACGTTGGCGGTCTGGCGCAGCAGGGCAACAACCTGTGGGCAGAAACCGCGCAGTCCGGCCAGCCGTTCCTCGGCACCTCTGGTACCGGCAGCTTCGGCGATATCGAAGGCGGGATGCTGGAATCCTCGAACGTTAACCTGGGCGACGAGATGGTCAACATGATCGTCCACCAGCGCAACTACCAGTCCAACTCGCAAACCATTAAAACCCAGTCTGAAGTTCTGCAGACGCTGGTTAACCTGCGCTAAGGCTGAACGATGGATCGCGCTATCTATACCGCCATGAGTGCCGCCAACGCGGCGCTCAACCGCCAGGCGGTCACCTCAAACAATCTGTCGAACAGCTCCACCGCCGGTTTTCGTTCCCAGCTGGCGGCGTTTCGCTCGGTGCCCATCGAAGGGGAATCCCTGCGCACCCGCGCGCTGGTGGCGGAGTCAACCCCGTTTCATGACACCACCATGGGGCCGATCACCCACACCGGCCGTAGCCTCGACGTGGCGCTGCCGCAAAACGGCTGGCTGGCGGTGGCGCTGGACGACGGCAGCGAAGGCTATACCCGCAACGGCGCTATCGAAGTGGATCAGGAGGGGGCGCTCAGCGTCAACGGTCGTCCGCTGATGGGCGACGGCGGGCCGCTGGAGGTGCCGCCGCAGTCTCACGTCACTATCGGCAGCGACGGCACCGTCTCGGCGCTCGGCATGGGCGATGACCCAACGGCGCTGGTGCCGGTGGGGCGCGTCAAGCTGGTCAATGCCGACATGAACAGCATGGTCCACGGTGACGACGGGCTGTTCCGCACCGCGGGCGGCAACCCGCTGGCCCAGGACGAAACCCTGCGCCTGACGCCAGAATCCCTCGAAGGCAGCAACGTCAGCCCGGTGCAGGCGATGACTCAGATGATCGCTAACTCCCGCGGCTTCGACATGAACATGAAGGTGATCCGCACCGCCGACGAGAACGCCCAGAAGGCCAATCAGCTATTAAGCGTGAGCTAAGCTCGCGCAAGGAGTCACAATATGATTCGTTCTTTATGGATCGCAAAAACCGGGCTGGAAGCACAGCAGCTCAATATGGACGTCATCTCCAACAACCTGGCGAACGTCAACACCAACGGCTTTAAGCGTCAGCGCGCGGTGTTCCAGGATCTGCTCTATCAGAACATGCGCCAGCCTGGCGCACAGTCGACCGAGCAGAACATCCTGCCGAGCGGTCTTCAGCTCGGGACCGGCGTGCGTCCGGTTTCCACCCAGCGTATTCACACCCAGGGGAATATGAACCCAACCGGGGATGAATACGATGTCGCCATCGAAGGTGAAGGCTTCTTCCAGGTGCAGATGCCGGACGGCAGCACGGCCTACACCCGTGATGGTCATTTTGGCAAAAGCCCGGACGGGCAGCTGGTGAATGCCGAAGGCTATCCCATTCAGCCAGGCATCGTGATTCCGCAGGACGCGCAGAAGCTGACCATCGGTAATGACGGGATCGTCAGCGTGAAGGTGCCGGGACAGGCGGAAGAGCAGCAGATTGGCCAGCTGACGCTGACCACCTTTGTGAACAATGCCGGTCTCGAAAGCATCGGCGGTAACCTCTACAAAGAGACGCAGTCTTCCGGTGCGCCAAATGAGCTGAACCCGGGCATGGAGAGCGCGGGCACGCTGAAGCAGAGCTACGTGGAAATCTCCAACGTTAACGTGGCGGAAGAGCTGGTGACCATGATTCAGGTGCAGCGCGCCTACGAAATCAACAGTAAGGCGGTCTCGGCATCCGATCAGATGCTGCAGCGCCTTTCCCAGCTGTAATCCTCTCTGGCCGCTCGCGCGGCCAGACATTTTATCGACACTGACATGAAAATACTTTCTATGCACATTCCGGCGGCCGCGCTGCTGGCAAGTACGCTGCTGCTCGGCGGCTGCGCGCACATTATGCAAAAGCCTCTGGTTGAAGGCCCGACAACGGCAGCACCATTACCGATGGCACCGGCAGCGACCGGCGGCTCACTGTTTCAGGCAGGGCAGGGGATGAACTACGGCTATCAGCCGATGTTCGAAGACCGCCGCCCGCGTAACGTGGGCGATACGCTGACGATCCTGCTGCAGGAGAACGTGAGCGCCAGCAAAAGTTCCTCCGCCAGTGCCAACCGTAATGGATCGGCCGGAATGGAGCTGCTGGCCGTACCGACGGGAGCCGGTAGCTGGTTGGGTGACGGTAAAGCGGACTTCAAAGCGCAGGGCACGAATGACTTCGCGGGTAAAGGCGGCGCGGCGGCGCGCAACACCTTTACCGGCACCATCACCGTGACCGTCAAAGAGCTGCTGCCCAACGGCAACCTCGGCGTGGTGGGTGAGAAGCAGATCGCCATCAACCAGGGCACCGAATTTATCCGCTTCTCCGGCGTGGTGAACCCGCGCTTCATCAGCGGCAACAATACCGTGCCCTCCACCCAGGTGGCGGACGCCCGCATTGAGTACGTCGGCAACGGCTACATCAACGAAGCGCAGAACATGGGCTGGCTGCAGCGCCTGTTCCTGAACCTTTCTCCTTTCTGATATGACCATGAAAAAAGAATCTATCCTGTTTTTTCTCAGCATCCTGCTCTACGGCATGATGCTGGCGATACCCAAAGGGGTACACGCTGAACGCATCCGCGATCTGGCGACGGTGCAGGGGGTGCGTTCTAACTCCCTGATGGGCTACGGCCTGATTGTTGGCCTCGACGGTACCGGCGACCAGACCATGCAGGCGCCGTTCACCGGCCAGAGCCTGAACAACATGCTCTCGCAGCTGGGGATCACCGTTCCGGCGGGCACCAATATGCAGCTGAAAAATATCGCGGCGGTGATGGTGACCGCCGAGCTGCCGCCGTTTGCCCGTCCGGGCGACAAGCTGGACATCGTGGTCTCCTCGGTGGGTAACGCCAAAAGCCTGCGCGGCGGCACGCTGCTGATGACCCCCCTGAAAGGGGCGGATAACCAGATCTACGCCATCGCCCAGGGCAATATTTTAATTTCCGGCGCGGGGGCGCAGTCGGGCGGCAGCCGCGTGCAGGTCAACCAGCTTAACGGCGGGCGCATCAGCGGCGGGGCGACTGTCGAGCGGGAGGTGCCGAACGATTTCAGCACCCAGAACATCGTGCGCCTGCAGCTGAACGAAAGCGATTTCTCGCTGGCGCAGCAGGTCAGCGACGCCATTAACCAGCGCTACAGCGGCGGGGCGGCGTTGCCGGAAGATGCCCGCACCGTGCGCCTTTTCGCGCCGCCGGACGGCCCTTCTCGCGTGCGCTTCCTCGCCAACATTCAGGACATTCCCGTGAGGGTGAACGTCCAGGACGCGAAGGTGATCGTGAACTCGCGTACCGGCTCGGTGGTGATGAACCGTCACGTGTCGCTCGATTCCTGCGCGGTAGCGCACGGCTCGCTGACGGTGGAGGTGATGCAGAGCAACATCATCAGTCAGCCCGATACGCCGTTTGGCGGCGGGGAGACGGTGGTGGTGCCGCAGACCGATATCTCGGTGCGCGACAGCGGCGGCTCGCTGCAGCACGTGCGCAGCAGTACCGACCTGAACGCGGTGATCCGCGCGTTGAACGGTCTCGGCGCCACGCCGAACGAGCTGATGTCGGTCCTGCAGGCGATGAAAAATGCCGGCTGTCTGCGGGCGAAGCTGGAGGTGAACTGATGAACGCCTTCGACAAGCTCGAACAGCCCGCCTTTGACGTCCGCTCGCTGGATACGCTAAAGCGGGAGGCCGGGCGGCAAACGCCCGGCGCGCTGAAGGCGGCGGCGAAGCAGATGGAAGGCATCTTCGTGCAGATGATGATGAAGAGCATGCGCGACGCCACCTTTAAGGACGACCTGCTGAGCAGCCAGTCTTCGGAGATGTATACCGCGATGCACGATCAGCAGATCGCGCAAAATATTGCCGGGAGTGGTCAGCTCGGCTTTGCCGATCTTATCGTCCGCCAGCTGGGCGGGGAGAGCGATGGGCCCGTCGTGAGCACGCCGGGGCGCGATCTCCTGCGTCCGGGGCTGGCATCAGCGCCAGCCACCGGCCCGCTTCGCCTGCCCGCGCCGGTCTCCTTTGCTCAACCCTCTGAAGGGGCGCATCCGTTTATTGCCCGCCTGCTGCGTCCGGCCCAGGCAGCCGCGCAGCAAAGTGGCCTGCATCCGCATCTGATCCTCGCCCAGGCGGCGCTGGAGTCCGGCTGGGGGAAACGGGAAATCCCGGCCGCCGACGGCAGCCCGAGCCATAACCTGTTTGGCATCAAGGCTACTGGAGATTGGCGCGGCAAAACCACCGAAATCACCACCACCGAATACATCAACGGCGTGAAGCAGAAGGTGAAAGCGGCCTTCCGCGTCTACGACTCCTATGAGCACGCCCTCTCGGATTACGCGAAGCTGCTGACCAAAAATCCGCGCTATCGCGGCGTGGCGCAGTCCGCCTCGCCGGAGCAGGGGGCGAAGGCGCTGCAGGCGGGCGGCTACGCGACCGATCCGGCCTACGCCAAAAAGCTCATCACCATTATTCAGAAGGTGAAAGGCGATATTCAGCAGGGCGTGAACGCCTACAAAAACGATATCGATAACATTTTCTGAGAAAGAAGTTTTAGAGAATTTTCTAATCACCGATGAAATAAGCAGAGACATGAACTTTCTGGCCCGGAGGCGAACCCGGGCCTGCAAACAGGGAATATCCGGATCTTATGAATAACTTATTTAACCTGGCGAGAGGCGGCCTGAGCGTTGCGCAGGCGGCACTGCGCGTGACGGGCGATAACCTGACCAACGGCATGTCCGGCACCTATAGCCGCCGCAGCCTGATCATTGGCGAACTGGGCGGTATGACTACCGGGCAGGGCTTTTTCGGCTACGGCGCGCGCGCCGGCGGCGTTGAGCGCGCCTATGACGCCTTCGCCAATAATGAGATGCGCGGCTCGCTGTCGCATTACGCCTCTCTCAATGGGCGGATGGAACAGCTGGCCGATATCGACAACATGCTGGCCGACGAATCCGATAACGTCTCGGTCTCGCTGAACGATATGTTCAAGGCGATGGCGACGCTGAGCGGCGAGCCGGAGAGTGGTCCGGCGCGCGCGGCGGTATTTAACGCCCTCGGAACGCTGGCGAACCGTTTCAACGCCAGCGCCAAACGCCTGACCGCGCTGGAAAAGAGCACCAACACGCAGATTGAGCAGAGCGCCAAAGACATCAACAGCTACACCGAGCAGCTGGCAGAGGTCAATAAACAGCTGGAGCGCGTCCAGGGGAATGGCGCCCCGCCGGCCGATCTGCTCGACCAGCGCGATGCGCTGCTGGAAAAGATGAGCGAGCATATCGGCATTACCGTGACGGAAGACAAAACCACGGGCCGGGTTGACGTGCTTCTGTCCGACGGGCGTCCGCTGGTCTCCGGGGATCGCGCCTATAAATTGCAAACCTCGCCGTCGGATGCCGATCCGAACAAAACCATCGTCTCCTACGTGGATGCGAACGGGAACGCCACGCCACTGGATGAAAGCAGTATCACCAAAGGCCGCCTGGGCGGGCTGTTTAAGTTCCGTAATGAAGACCTGACCATTGCCCGCCAGGAGCTGGATCAGATCGCCTTTACGATGGCGAACCGCATGAACGAGCAGCATGCGGAAGGTTTTACATCCGGCGGCGCTACGGGTGGAGACCTGTTCTCCCTGGCGGATATAAAAGCTTATGCCAACGCGAAAAATACAGGGACCGGCAAGCTTGAGGGGATAAAAGTCACCGACTACAAAAATGTGAAATCGGAAAACTATACCGTCACCAGCGATGGCGCAGGGGGATGGACGGTCACGGGAGAAGATGGACGTGATGTTCCAGTGACTATTGCTGGGGATAAGCTGACCTTTGAAGGGATTGAGATCGATATTTCAGGGGGCGGCTATGCCGATGGCGACAGCTTCACCCTTAACCCTATGGCGGGTGCAGCAGAAGGGATGGCCCGCAGCATAGGCAGCGCGCAGGATTTTGCAGCAGCGGGGGATTGGGACGGTGGCCCTGGCGATAACAAAAACCTGGAAGAGATGCTGAAAATTCAGGATGAGAAGCTGATCGGTAACAACACGCTGACCGAAGCCTACGCCAGCCTGGTGGGTACCATTGGTGACCATGCTCGCGGCGTGAAATCCGCGCTGGTCAGCGCCGAAACCGACCTCCAGACCAAATACGACACCAAACAGGCCCTCTCCGGCGTCAATATGGACGAAGAGTACATCAACCTCGATATGTTTAAGCAGTATTACAACGCCAACGCGCAGCTGCTGAAAACCGCGACCGATATGTTCGACGCCCTGCTGTCAATCCGATAAGGAACCGATGATGCGATTAAGTACGCTGTATATGTATAAAAATAGCGCGGAGACCATGACGAAGCGCATGAGCCAGAGCAACGACGTCTATCTGCGGATGTCGGCGGGCAAGACGCTGCTGAAAGCGTCGGACGATCCGGCAGCTGCCACCGATGCGGTGAAGCAGCAGGACGCGCTGGCGAAGCTGGAGATGTATAGCAACGTGCGTTCCCGCGTCCGCGGTGCGCTGGAGTACCAGGACAACATTCTCAACGGCGTGGGGAATTTATTAACCACCACCCTGAAGGAAAAAATTGTTGCGGCGAAAACGGGCTCTTACTCACCGGAGGATCGTCAGGCGCTGGGGGAAGAGATCAAAGGCATCCGCGCCAATCTGCTGGATTTGGCCAATAATCGCGACGCCAGCGGGAACTATATTTTCTCCGGTTTTAAAACCGATACCCCTGCGTTTGATGAAGATGGCAATTACCTCGGTGGTGATGAGGTTCGCAGGCAAACCGTGGCAGACGGTACCGGGATGCAGGTCAGCCATCTGGGTGAGGACGTTTTCGGTGACATTTTCACGGTGCTGAATGACGCCGTGGCAGCCTTAACCGCGGATCCTGAGGATGATGATTATGACGATAATCTGGATGCCGCGCTCAGCGCAGCCATGGTAGCGGTTGATGAAGGCATTAACCGCCTGGGTAAAGCCCAGGCCGAGCTGGGTACCAACCTGCAGCAGCTTGATGCGCTGGATCTCTCCGGGAACGTGATGATCAACGACACCATTGTCAAAGTGCAGAACGCGATTGGCTCCGACACCAGCAAGCTGGTATCGCTGGTCTCTGAATCCCAGATGTCGGAGCTGGCCTTCAACGCGTCGATGTTCGTCTACAAAAAAATGCAGTCGATGAACCTCTTCAATATGTCCGCTGGATAATCTTTTAATTGACTCCCACAGGCACCGGCCGCGCAAGGCCGGTGAAAATCTATGTTAACAAAACTCAAAATTTACAGCGCAATCAGCCTGATTATCGGCCTGTTTGCGGTGATGCTGTTCGGCGTAACCGCTTATTCGGTGTATGACGCCGTCGCCAATAACAGTAATTTTAAACGTCTTGTCGTGGCCGCTGAAAATAACGACCAGATGCGCGATGCGGCCTATAACATCAGCGCGGTGATGGCCAATACCAACGGCCTGATGCTGCAGGCGGCACTGGGTAACCCGGTCTCTGAAAACGTCGCCAAACACACCGTGAACGTGGTGAAGATTGCGCGCCGCAATATGGATGCCTTTATGGCATCACCCTTTAATACCCCGGAAGAGCGCCGTCTGGCGGCTGAGGTGAATGCCGCGTTTAACGAGGTGTATAAAGTCGCCAATGTGAAGCTGGGTTACCTGCAAAACCCGGCGGGCTATACCGGCTCGCTGGAAAACGATATGGAGCTGCGCACCGCGCTGCGTAATAAGGTCGACGGGTATACGGACGCCAGCGCCCGCCTGAGCGAGAGCTACGTTCAGGCATCCGAGCGCGGCTACCAGATTATGATGGGCGTCGGGATCACCGTGCTGATCCTGGCCATCGCGCTGCTGTTCGCCGTGCGCTTCTGGCTGCGCCATACTCTGGTGCGTCGTATGGAGACCACGGTAGAGATGCTGCGTCGCGTGGCGGCGGGCGATCTCAGCCAGCACATTGACAGCGGCCAGCAGAATGAAATCGGGCATATGCTCCGCGAGCTGGAGACCATGCGTACCTCCCTGACCGGCACTATTTTGGGGATCCGCGACAGCGTGCAGCGCATTCACACTAACGCCCAGGAGATTGCCCACGGCAATAACGATCTCTCCTCCCGAACGGAAGAGCAGGCGGCAGCGCTGCAGGAGACCGCGGCCAGCATGGAGCAGATCAAAACCACCGTGCGCCAGAACGCCGACAACGCCCATGCAGCCCGCGAGCTGGCGGAAAGCGCGAGCAACAATGCCCATAACGGTGGCGAAGTGATGCAGAGCCTGGAGCAGATCATGGCGCAGATCACCACCAGTTCGCGCCAGATTGCCGACATCAACGGCGTGATTGACAGCATCGCTAACCAGACGAATATCCTGGCGCTCAATGCGGCGGTCGAGGCGGCGCGTGCCGGGGAGCAGGGGCGCGGGTTCGCGGTGGTGGCTGAAGAGGTGCGTAACCTGGCAAAACGCAGCGCCGACGCGGCTAAAGAGATTAATCAGCTGATCAACACCAGCGTCAGCAATATCGATATCGGTTCACGTCAGGTTGGCCAGGCCAGCAGCGTGATGCAGGAGATTGTCACCTCCGTGGCGCAGGTGACGCAGATTATGGGCGAAATCACCTCGGCGTCGGACGAGCAGAGCGCGGGTATCAACCAGATTTCGCAGGCGGTCAACGAAATGGACCTGGTGACCCAGCAGAATGCGGCGATGGTGGAAGAGGCGGCCATGGCGGCCGGTGAGCTCGAAGCCCAGTCCGATGCGCTGGAGAAACTGGTGGCACAGTTCCGGCTGAATCACGAGAGTACGCGGGTGAACGTTGCCGCAGAGCCGCATAAAGTACTGCGTCAGAAAGAGCCCGAGCTGGCCCAGTGGGAAACCTTTTAATCCTGTTAATTACCGTCATTAATATTGCTCTTTTTTTTAATAACGTTTGTATTAACGCGAAGTAACAGAATGCGCATTTTTATAAAGGCTTATTGCACTATTTGAATGCGCCATTTCACCGGATAATTCTCAAAGAGAATAGCAGGTGGAATGCAATCGTGGATGGTATTTATACGGCCGAAGGGCTGGAAGATAAATCGGTAGTCTGGTCTAAGTATCACTATCTGGTGCGGCAGGAAGCATTGCGTTTACATAAGCGGCTTCCTGCCAGCGTCGAGCTGGATGATTTAATTCAGGCAGGGTCGATAGGTTTTTTAAGTGCGGTAGAAAGCTTCGACCCTAAAAAAGGGGTGGCGCTGAGCGCATGGATCACCCAGCGGGTGAAATGGGCCTTATTAGATGAGCTGAGAGAAAATGACTGGGTTCCGCGTCGGGTTCGTACCCATACGCGGGAAATTGTTGCCATTATTCAGCAGGTCGAGCAGGAAAAAGGCGGCGAAGCCACCGAGGCAGAAATTGCCGAGCGCATGGGCGTATCGCTGCCGGAATTTCAGCAGATGCTGGCAGATAATAATTCCAGCCAGATGTACTCGGTTGATGAGCTGCAGGAAAATTATGCCGATAGCTGGGAAATGAATGAGGACGAAAACGAGCAGCTTAATCCGCTGAATGACGCCGTCAGGCAGAATTTGATGGAGCGTCTCACTGAACATATTCAGTTCATACCTGAAAGAGAACAGGTTCTGCTGCAGCTCTATTATCTGCAGGATTTGAATATGAAAGAGATTGGGCTGGTGCTGGGCATTACGGAAACGCGCGTGAGCCAGCTGCACAGTCTCGCCGTTAAGCGGTTGCGCAGTCGAATGGAATCGGCAATGAAATAATGGCGGGCGATTAACATTTATAATGTTAATACGGTTGCCAGAACCGGTTTAATCATTAAAGATAAGGTTTAATAACGTTTAACAATGCTTTTATAACTTTTTAAATCAATGGTTTAACGTTGATTTGTGGATTTAGGGGAATTTCTGTCGCTTGTTCGTGAAATGCTTAATGTTTATGATTTTGCCAGTTTTGTGATGCAGCCTCCTTTGGCATTGATAGAGTAATTACGCATTTACTGAGGAAGAATGGCTTACCTTAGTGAATATCAATACCAAAAGACTCTCTGCATCAGTTTGGAAACGCTATCTATCTTAACTGACATGCCCGTTTGGGCTGAATAACATTGGGAGCTTTCGCCTGTGTCCAATTTTGACGAGTACCTGCAAAATATTCATGATATTAACCTGTCCTATCTTCTGCTGGCCCAGCAACTGATCCGTCAGGATAAATTTGCGGCCGGTTTTCGCCTTGGATTATCTGAAGGAACAATTGATAACCTGAAAGAGCTTTCGCTGCCGCAATTAATGAAGCTGGCAACCACCAATCAGCTTATTTGTCGCTTACGCGTTGATGATGAAGTGGTGATTGAGAATCTGACGAAAGATTCACGTATTGAAGCACTGCAGCAAATTCACACCGGCATTATTTTGTCGACCAATCTTCTTAATGCCTTAAGCGAAGAAGAAAATGTCGCGGCGCAGGAGGCATAATCATGTGTGGTGAAAAAAGTCTGCTGCAGGAAATTGAAGAAGTGAATATCGCCATGGGGTTAATTTCACTCGGGGCGAGAATGCAGGTGCTGGAATCGGAAACGTCCCTGAGCCGTCGTCGCCTGCTGCGCTTATATAAAGAATTACGCGGCTGTCCACCGCCGAAAGGCATGCTGCCTTTTTCAGAAGACTGGTTTATGTCGTGGGAACAGAATATTCACTCTTCTATGTTCTACAACATTTACCTGTATTTAAAAAAGACCGAGCAGGGTCGTTCGATTGAAATGTTGATGAAGACCTATCGCCTTTATCTGGAGCAGTGTAGCTCCTGCGCTGATGAGAAGCCGGTACTGGGGCTGACGCGTGCCTGGACATTATTACGTTTTATCGACTGCGGCATTATTTCGCGTAAAGCCTGCAGCGTGTGTGGTGGGGGATTTGTCGTCACCACCGAATTTATTAAAAACCCATTTACCTGCAGCTTGTGCAGCCCGCCGTCGCGTGCGCTGAAGAAATCCCAGGTGCATAACACCGGATTGTTGAGGAACGCGATCTCGCCAGAAATCATGACGGCGTGATCCCTGACGGACAGCTGTGCGCAAGATGGCGTTTACCTGATGCCGGTACAACCGGCATCGGTCAAAAAAGTAAAAGGAGAGAGTGTGTTAGTTATTGTTGGCTATCTTGTTGTCATACTGACCGTTTTTGGTGGCTTTATTCTGTCCGGCGGTAATCTGATGGCGCTGTTTCAGCCGCTGGAGCTGCTGATTATCGGCGGTGCTGGCGTCGGGGCGTTCATTGTCGGTAACAATATCAAATCCCTGAAGGCCACCGGAAAAGCGCTGGTTAAAGTCTTCGTGGGCAAGCGCTATAACAAAGCGGTCTATATGGACCTGATGGCGCTGATGTTCCTGCTGCTGTCGCAGAGCCGCGTTCACGGGCTGATGTCGCTGGAAAAGGATATCGAAGACCCGCAGAACAGCGATATTTTTAGCGCCTATCCCCGCCTGATGAGCGACCCAATGCTCGCCAACTTTATCCTCGACTACTTCCGCCTGATGATTGGCGGCAGCATGAATTCTCATGAAATCGAAGCCCTGATGGATGAGGAGATTGAAACCTGCGAAGAAGAGCTGGAAGTGCCGGCCCACAGTCTGAATACCGTGGGCGATGCGTTTCCGGCTTTCGGTATTGTGGCGGCGGTAATGGGGGTGGTGAATGCGCTGGGCTCGGCGGATCGCCCGGCGGCAGAGCTGGGTATGCTGATTGGCCACGCGCTGGTGGGGACCTTCCTCGGTATCCTTATTGCCTATGGTTTTGTCTTGCCGCTGGCGACGCTGCTGCGTCAGAAGAGTTCCGATCAGGTCAAAATTCTTCAGTGCATCAAGGTGACGCTGCTCTCCAGCCTGAACGGCTATGCCCCGCAGATTGCGGTGGAGTTTGGGCGTAAAACCATCTTTACCAGCGAACGCCCGTCGTTTGAAGAGCTGGAAGAACACGTGCGCGAAGTCAAATCTAACGCCACGCTGAAAACCAAATCGGCGGACAATGCAGCATGAAGAACGTCACGCCTGTCATCATTTCACGCAAGCGCAAAAAGAAAAAGCACGCGCACCACGGCGGGACGTGGAAGATTGCCTATGCCGATTTTATGACCGCGATGATGGCGTTCTTTCTGGTGATGTGGCTGCTTTCCCAGTCCACCGACATGGAAAGAGAGCTGATTGCAGATTACTTCCGCATGCCGCTTAAGCCGTCGATGGCGAACGGCGATAAAACCAGCCTGAGCGACAGCGTCATTCCCGGTGGTGGAGATGACATCCTCAAGCGGCAGGGCGAAGTGTTCAAAGGGCACATCAGCGCGCTTGATAAACACAAGCGCTTCGAAAGCCTGAAGCAGGCGAAAGAGAAGCTGCAGAGGATGATCGAAACCGATCCGCGGCTGAACAATTTCAAATCCAACATTCTGCTGAACCTCACGAACGACGGCCTGCTGATCCAGATCACCGACTCGCAGGACCGCCCGATGTTCCGCGTCGGCAGCGAACTGCCGGAATCCTATATGAACGGCATTTTGCAGGCGCTGGTGCCGCTGCTTCAGGAGTTGCCCAACGCACTGAGCCTGACGGGGCATACCGACTCGTTGCCGTATGCCGGGGGCGACGGCGGCTACAGCAACTGGGAGCTTTCCGCCGGACGCGCCAACGCCGCCCGCCGGGTGCTGGTTCGCGGCGGGCTTAACGATGAACGCTTTTTACGCGTGATCGGTACCGCCAGCCGGATGCCGCTTGAGAACACGTCGCCTGAGAGCGCCGTCAACCGCCGCATCAGCATTCTGGTCCTCAGTCGCGCGAAAGAGCAGGAGATCCGCCTGGAGGATACCCAGTCCCAGCGCGCAGACAGCGTGTTGAACGATATCAATCTGCAAAACGTGCAGGGTTATACCGATGGACATGAATGATTTTTCGCAAATCTTTTTTACCGAGGCGGAAGAGCTGCTGGCCGAAATGGAACAGCTGCTGCTGCAGCTTGACGTCGCGGCGCCGGACCTGGAGCAGCTGAACGCCATCTTCCGCGCGGCGCACTCGCTGAAAGGGGGCGCGGCCACCTTTGGCTTCAGTGCATTACAGGAGACAACCCACCTGCTGGAAAACCTCCTCGATCAGGCGCGGGCAGGGGAGAGGGCGCTCAGTCGGTCAATCATCAACCTTTTTCTGGAATGTAAGGACATTATGCAAGCGCAGCTGGAAGCCTATCAGTCTTCGCAGGAGCCTGATGAAGCCCGTTATCGCTATATCTGTGAAGCCCTGAGGGATATTGCCCTTGAGGGCCAACAGCCCGCGCCGCCAGCGGCAACCTCTGAGCCCATCGCTCCTCAGCCCGTCAGCGCGGCGCAGGCGACGGAGACCTCTTTGGTGGTCACCCTGCATAACGTCGGGGAGCGCGAGCAGACGATGCTGCGCGACGAGCTGATCAATATGGGCGAGATTACGCACGTCGAGGCGGCGCCGGACAGCATGAGGGTCACGCTGCTGACCACCGCCTCGGGGGACGATATCACCGCCGTACTCTGCTTTGTTCTCGACAGTAAGCAAATTGAGGTGACCTGCGCAGAGCCCGTGACCGCACCTGCGCCGGAACCGGAGTTGAAACCGGCTGCCGCGCCCGAGACCATCGCCAAAAAAGCGCCGCCAGCCTCGCGGGCGACCAATCAGGAGTCGGGCAGCATTCGCGTGGCGGTGAGCAAAGTTGACCAGATCATTAACCAGGTCGGCGAGCTCATCATCACCCAGGCGATGCTCTCCCAGCTGTCGAGAACCCTCGATCCGGCCAGCTACGATCTGCTGTCCGGCTGCGTGGCGCAGATGGAGCGCAACACTCGCGAGCTGCAGGAGTCGGTGATGTCCATTCGTATGATGCCGATGGATTACGTCTTTAGCCGCTTCCCGCGGCTGGTACACGACCTGGGCTCCCGTCTCAACAAAGAGGTCGAACTGACGCTCAAAGGCGGGTCCGCCGAGCTGGATAAAAGCCTCATCGAGCGCATTATCGATCCGCTTACCCATCTGGTGCGTAACAGTCTCGACCACGGTATTGAAGAGAAAGAGGCGCGCGTTGCCAAAGGGAAACCGGTGACCGGAAACCTGACGCTCTCCGCTGAGCACCACGGCGGCAATATAGTGATTGAAGTCAGCGACGATGGGGCTGGCCTTAACCGGGAGAAAATCCTCGCCAAAGCCCGTTCGCAGGGGATGGCCATCAGCGACACCATGAGCGATGACGACGTGTGGATGCTGATCTTCGCCGCCGGTTTTTCCACCGCCGAGAGCGTGACGGACGTGTCCGGGCGCGGCGTGGGCATGGACGTGGTTCGACGCAATATTCTGGCGATGGGCGGCCACGTGGACGTGCTCTCGACGCCGGGTGCCGGAACGACTATCCGCATTATCCTGCCGCTGACGCTGGCTATCCTCGACGGCATGCTGGTGAAGGTGGGAGACGAGATTTACGTTCTGCCGCTGGGCGCGGTGATGGAATCGCTACGGCCAACCGACGAGATGCTGTGCCGCTTTGTGGGCGAAGAGCGGCTGCTGCAGGTGCGCGGCGAATATCTGCCGCTGGTGCTGCTGCGCCAGCGCCTCTCGGTGGCGGGCGAAGCGCCTGCCGACGACGGTATTGTGGTTATCGTGCAAAGCGCGGGCTGCCGCTACGCCCTGTGGGTCGATCAGCTTATCGGCCAGCAGCAGGTGGTGGTAAAGAATCTTGAACATAACTACCGCAAAGTTCCTGGCGTCTCCGCAGCGACCATCCTCGGGGATGGCAGCGTGGCGCTGATCCTTGATGTGGTTGAGCTGTCGACGCTCAACGTCCCACAACCCCAGAGGGAGGGGGTAATAGCATGACTTTAACAACCGCCAGTAAGCCCGCCGCCGCTGATGCTACCGCACAGGAGTACCTGGTATTCCGCCTGGGCGACGAAGAGTACGGCATTGATATTCTCAAAGTGCAGGAGATCCGCGGCTGCGACCGCCTGACGCGCATTCCGAACGCGCCAAACTTTATTACCGGCGTGACTAATCTGCGCGGCGTGATCGTGCCGATTGTGGATCTGCGCGTGCGCTTTGAACTGCCTGACCCGTCGCAGGACGACAAAACGGTGGTCATTGTGCTCAATCTGAATGACCGCGTAGTGGGCATCGTGGTTGACGGCGTGGCGGACGTGCTGTCGATTGACGTGGATAACATCAAGCCGACCCCGGACGTGGCCTCGGTACTTTCCGGGCGTTATCTGCTTGGGCTGGGGGTACTCGACAGCCGAATGATTATTTTGGTGAATATTGAGAAGCTGCTGAGCCGCGAGGAGATGGCGTTGGTAGAGTCGGCGACCGAATCATACATAGATGAACACTGTTGCGCATAGCACTTTCCGGGCGCATATCAGCGGCGAAGGTTGCCGCTGATTCATAACTCGCTATTATGAATCCTCACGTTTCCAAAAAGCGCTAAGGATTGCCAGAAAGTATGCCCGTCAATTTCGACCTCAACGATCTTTACGCCTTCAGAGCCCTGGTGGAATACGGTAATTTTCGTATTGCGGCAGAATCTATCTGCATTTCTCAGTCTGCCTTAAGCCGCCGCATCGAAAAGCTGGAGGCGGCAGTGGGGGCCAAACTGTTCGACAGAACCACCCGGCGCGTGATGCTGACGCTCTTCGGGCAAACCTTTGCCGAGCGCTGTGGGGTGCTTCTGGAAAACGTGGAGTCGATGCTGGCCGATATCGACAAGGTGAGCGAGGAACGCACCGGGCTGATCACCGTCGCCACTGTGCCTTCGGCTGCCTGTCATTTTATGCCCGAGGTCATCCGCCAGTTCCACAGCCGCTATCCGCGGGTGCGCATAAAGCTTATCGACAGCAGCGCTGGCAACGTGATTGAGGCGGTGGCCAGCGGGCAGGCGGATTTTGGGATCTGTTTTGCGAGAAGCCTGCAGCCGGATATCACGTTCATTCCGCTGGTGGAGGATGTCTACGTCGCCGCGTGCCGTCGCGATCATCCGCTGGCGGGGCGTAAAAATCTGACCTGGCAGGCGTTTTATCAGCAGGATTACATCAGCCTGGATATCACCTCCGGAAACCGCAACCTGCTCGACCAGATGCTCGGCCACATTAAGCCCGAGCGTCCGGGGATCTGTGAAACGCGCCACGTCACCACGATGCTGGGGATGGTGGAGGCGGGGATTGGCATTGCGGCCGTCCCCGCGATGTCAATGCCGCACGCTGAACATTCGATTCTGACGCAGATCCCGCTGACCGAGCCCGAAGTCAAACGCACTGTCGGGCTGATTCGGCGCAGCGGGCGCATTCAGTCATGGATTGCCGCCGAGCTGGAAACGCTGATTACCGCGCGCTATCGCGCGGCGTAGTGACGGGGATCATCCCGGTAGCGGTAATGGTCTCCCGCGCGCTGGCTGATGCGAGGTAATCCAGCAGCGCTTTCGCCTCTGAGGGGTGATCCGCTTGGGCCGTCACTGCGCCGGCAAAACGGGTAATGTATTGCAGATTATCCGGGAGTTTGCCGACAAAGGTTACCCCCGGAACAGGCAGCAGCTCGCTCACCTGCTGGAGCCCGATGCTGTACTTCCCTTTTGCCACTTCCGACGCGACCGGGATCCGCTCAACCTTGTGCGCTTTTCCCGCAACCTGCTCTTCAATCCCCAGTTTTTTAAAAAGCTGAGTTTGCACATACCGCCCGCTGGCGCTGTCGGAGTAGGCGATAGCGTTCGCCTTCAGCAGGGTCTGGCGCAGGGTGGTCTCGGTGGCGATATCCGGCACCGGCGAACCGGCTTTGACCACCACGCCGACGGGCGAATCCGCCAGCTCAACGCGCGAGCCGTCTTTGACCATCCTGTCCTTCGCCAGATGCGCCAGCGCATCACCGACCATAATCACCACGTCTGCTTTTTCACCGCGCGCCAGCCGGTTGGGGATCGCCTGAGGCGTCTTTCCCATGGATGGTCCCGGGATCAGCACAATGCGGTCGCCGCTTTTGGC
>Ga0209370_1000493_pt1 | contig 51575 bp, 48 predicted proteins | sample AgamicAtPrz_FD_187164 | JGI IMG/M metagenome (GOLD analysis project Ga0209370, IMG submission 187164) | Agave microbial communities from Guanajuato, Mexico - At.P.rz (SPAdes) (version 2) | ecosystem: Host-associated > Plants > Phyllosphere > Phylloplane/Leaf | place: Guanajuato, Mexico...
CGCGCGTTTACACTATTAAGAAACGTATTCAGGAGACACGAACATGGCCAGCAGAGGCGTAAACAAGGTGATTCTCGTCGGTAATCTGGGCCAGGACCCGGAAGTACGCTACATGCCGAGTGGTGGTGCAGTTGCCAACATTACGCTGGCTACTTCCGAATCCTGGCGTGACAAAGCGACCGGTGAGATGAAAGAGCAGACCGAATGGCACCGCGTTGTGCTGTTTGGCAAACTGGCAGAAGTGGCCGGTGAGTACCTGCGTAAAGGTTCTCAGGTTTATATTGAAGGCCAGTTGCGTACCCGCAAATGGACCGATCAGTCCGGCGCTGAGAAATACACCACTGAAGTGGTGGTAAACGTTGGCGGCACCATGCAGATGCTGGGTGGCCGTCAGGGCGGTGGCGCACCAGCAGGTGGCGGCCAGCAGCAGGGCGGTTGGGGCCAACCTCAGCAGCCACAGGGCGGCAACCAGTTCAGCGGCGGCGCGCAGTCTCGCCCGCAGCAGCAATCCGCACCGGCACCGTCTAACGAACCACCAATGGACTTCGACGACGACATTCCGTTCTGATTCACGGATATGCAAAATAAAAAACCCAGACATCGGTCTGGGTTTTTTTATTCAGCCAGGTATCAGGTAATTACCATCGGCCAGTCTGGTGGCGTATGGCTCATTGCCTCAACCATCACTACTTTAATATTTTCCCAGACGGCGGCAATATCCAGCAGGGTGATACCAAGCAGACCCGTTGCGAACCAGCAAGCCGCGCCCAGTCCTAACAGCGTACTGATAACCGCAAGACCCGCGTAGTCAGATTTACGAAACTGAATGTTCAGCGTGCTGGCTAAAAACATCAGTACCGCACTCAACAAAGGCCAGCGCAGGAGAACCATGCTGGTAGTAATGGTTGCCATAAAACCCATCCTCTCCAAAACAGACGAACTGAATGAAACAGTGTTTCTCGTTACATGATATGTGTGAACTATATCACATTTGTTGATTTATTCGCCAGTGCCTGTGCGCGCATAATGGGCATTTTATTGCTCTGGAAAAGAGAGGTTACAGGAGGGGACGGCTTCGACATCCGCGGGAGCGGACCCACAACGTGCCGGATCCAACGTCCTCTGGGCGAGCGGGGGGAGAGCAACGGTGGAGGAACGGACTCGCCGGCGATGGCACTTTTATAAGTGGAACGTTATTCTCGGCTAATCCTGGAAATATTGTGGTAATAGCTGAACATTTATAAAAGATTGATCAAAATACACCCGCGCAAATAGTATAAAACGTCATGTTGACGTTGTACTTTTTTCATGCTGCCAGAAGTTTGGCTTAATCAACGATCCTCTGTTGCGTTATCTTCAAACCCCGGGTCCAGGCTGGATAAATATTTCCCTTAATAGAAACGGAACGAATACTTTTAGTTTAGCTTACGGACAAATATTATCGTCATAACGAAATTTAAGATTTTTAATACTAAAAGTCAGTTGCTAACTTCGCATGATTCATGCAACGTAATCACCTGTTTATCAAAGCATCCGGCCTTCAATACTACAGGCGTACAACATGCAGGGATATAGGGCGGGAAATGAATCGTAGCGCGCGGCGCAAGATGCTCAGAGTGGTAGGGATCATCATGGTAGTTATGCTGCCGGTGATGCTTGCCCTATGGTTTGCCCAGCTAAGAGCCGTGTCGGAAACAAGCGCGCAGTTACGCACATTTGCTGAACTGGCTTTAGACAAAACTGAACTGGTTATTGAACAGGTTGATCTGGCCCGGGGCGAGGCGGAAAAATATCAGGGTAAAGTTTGTACGCCGTCACATCGCCAATATATGTTGAACGTGGTTCGTGGCCGTCTGTTCATCGCTGATTTAATTTATGCCGAAGGTCAGAATTTTCGTTGTTCATCCATTTTTACCCCGGATCAGCCCTACGCGATCTCCCCCGCTAATTACACCCGTAAACCCGATATCGCTATCTATTATTATCGTGATACGCCATTTTTCACTGGCTATAAAATGACATATATGCAGCGCGGGAATTATGTCGTGGTGGTTAATCCGCTTTCGTACAGTGAAGTGATGTCGAACGATCATTCCCTCTCCTGGGGAGTGTATGACACGGTGACGAATGCCTTCTTTTCCGTCAGTCAGAAAGCCAACGTTTCTTTATTAAACTCGATGATTCGGGATAAGGACGTGGTATTTCAAAAAGATGACCGTTTTTATACGGTGGTGAAGTCTGATAAACGTCCTATCGCCGCCATCGTTTCCACATCGAATAAACGCTTTTATGAAACGCTCTACCATCAGGCGACGCTGACGCTGCCGTTGGGAATGATCTGCAGTATCATTATTTTGTTGGTCTGGTCTCGCACTCATCGTGAACTCAACTCCCCCGGGCGGTTACTGCACCGGGCGCTCAATAAACGCCAGCTATGTGTCCATTATCAACCGATTATTGATATCAAGAATAACCGGTGCGTTGGAGCAGAGGCGTTGTTGCGCTGGCCTGGCTTTAACGGGCCGGTCATGAGCCCGGCGGAATTTATTCCGCTGGCGGAAAAAGAGGGGATGAGCGAACGGATTACGGATTATGTGGTGGAAGAGGTGTTCAGCGATCTGGGCCATTTCCTGGCGACGCATCCGGACCTCTATATTTCGATTAACCTGTCGGCCACTGATTTCCACTCCTCGCGATTGATCGCCATGATTTCCGACAAGGCGCGGCACTATGCCGTGCGTGCGCAGCAGATCAAAATCGAGGTCACGGAACGCGGATTTATTGATGTGCCGAAAACCACGCCGGTCATCCAGGCCTTCCGTCAGGCGGGTTATGAAGTGGCGATCGATGATTTTGGTACGGGTTACTCGAACCTGCACAACCTGTACTCGCTGAATGTCGATATTCTGAAAATCGACAAATCCTTTATCGACACCTTAACCACCAACAGCACCAGCCATCTTATCGCCGAGCACATTATCGAGATGGCGCAGAGCCTGCGGCTCAAAACCATTGCGGAAGGGGTAGAAACTGCCGAGCAGGTAAGCTGGTTGTTGAAGCGCGGCGTACAGTTCTGTCAGGGATGGCACTTCGCGAAAGCGATGCCGCCCCAGGAGTTTATGACCTGGCAGCAGCAACCTTTACACTGATAAACCTTAATTCAACTGGTGACGGTAATCGCTCGGCGTGCGATCAAACTCGCGGCGAAACACGCGGGAAAAGGTTTGTTGCGACACATACCCCAGATCCATCGCGATATCAAAAATAGGCCGCTGCGTAGAGCGTAACGCCTGCGCCGCCAGCAGTAACCTGCGCTGACGAATGTACTCACCCAGCGTCTGGTGCATAACGGTCCGGAACATTCTCTGTAAATACCATTTCGAATAGCCCGACTTTTTAGCGACCACATCAATGTTCAACGGTTGGTCGATATGTTCATCAATCCATTCAATAAGTGTCTGAATAATTTGCTGATGCGACATACGGTTGCCCTCTGTAGATACAACTTTCCTGGTTGATTCGTCGTTTTCTCTGCGGGGGAGTATAATTCCTCAAGTTAACTTGAGGTAAAGAGGTTTTATGGAAAAGAGATTGCCGAGAATAAAAGCGCTTTTAACCCCGGGTGAAGTGGCTAAACGAAGCGGTGTGGCGGTATCGGCGCTCCACTTCTATGAAAGTAAAGGGTTAATTAAAAGCATTCGTAATGCCGGAAACCAGCGGCGCTACACCCGTGACGTACTCCGCTACGTAGCGATTATCAAAATTGCGCAACGAATCGGAATTCCCCTGGCCACCATCGGCGAAGCGTTCGGCGTGCTACCGGAAGGCCACACGCTAAGTCCGAAGGAGTGGAAAGAGCTGTCATCCCAGTGGCGTGAGGAGCTGGACCGGCGTATTCATACGCTGGTGGCGCTGCGTGACGAACTGGACGGGTGCATCGGTTGCGGCTGTTTGTCGCGTAGCGATTGCCCGTTACGCAACCCCGGTGACAAATTGGGCGAACAGGGGACGGGGGCGCGGCTGCTGGAGGAGGATTGACATCTGTTTTTGGGTGGCGGTTGCGCCTTACCCGGCAAAAAGCATAATAAAGAACTAAAGCGCCACATAAGGGCGCTTTAGTTTTTTCCGGTCTTTGTCTTTCTCTCTATCCCGCTGGCTCACGGGAGGGTTTCCCCCGACATCAGCACCCCTCATGTCGAGCTGGTTGAGGAGGTTCCGGTTTGTGCTGACACTTTAATTCTACGCAAGGTCCGTTTTTTCGCCAGCCGACCTGACCGTTTTTTAGGCGAATTTTTTTCGCGGTGTTGTTCAATTTTCTATAGTTAAAAAGTATGAATAACAGGAGAGAACCATGCTCACGGTACACCATCTCAACCAGTCGCGCTCGCACCGCGTGATCTGGGCTCTGGAAGAACTTTCTCTGCCCTATGAGATCGTTCACTACCAGCGCGAAAAGAACATGCTGGCTCCCGAGGCCCTTAAACGCGTGCATCCGTTGGGCAAGTCTCCGGTCATCGAAGACAACGGGCTGATCCTTGCCGAATCGGGTGCCATTCTGGAGTACCTGCAGGAAACCTACGACACAGAATCGCAGCTTAAGCCGCTGGATCCTGCCCATAAAGTGCAATACCGCTTCTGGCTGCACTATGCAGAAGGTTCACTTATGCCGCTACTGTTAATGAAGCTGGTTTTTAACAGCCTCGGTAAACCGCCTGTGCCGTTTGGAATACGAACGCTGGGGAAAGCGCTGGGACAGGGAGTACAAAAAGCGTATCTCAACCGCCAGCTGGAAACCCACGCGCGGTTTATTGAGTCACACCTGGCTCAAAATAGCTGGTTTGCCGGAGATAAACTCAGCATGGCCGATATTCAGATGAGTTTCCCGATTTTTGCCCTGCTGGCGCGGGGCGGTATCGAGGATCTTCCGCACACCCATGCATGGAAGAAAAAGGTCGAAAGTTGTCCTGCCTGGCAGAGAACGCTGGAACAAGGTGGGCCATTAACGATTCCGGGGGAAGGGTGATTTGTAACCTGATTGCGCATTAACGATAACGTTTGCGCATCCTCTGCTTATTTCTTCGTCGTCATAAGGGAAATTTAGCGAAAAACGAGAAAGTTCAGTTGAAAAGGGCGGTGATTAGGCTGGATAATCGTTTGCCTAAATTTGACCACCCGTTTTGTAAGCGCGGAGCTAAACGTTTGCTTTTTTTGTGACGCCCCTTTTCGTCGCAAACGCAGCACAAGGATTTGACGTTTTGCTGGCAGTGGAGTCTCCACCACGCTTACGGACTTTCTATAAAAACTCTCAGGGGATGTTTTCTATGTCTACGCCATCCGCGCGTACCGGCGGTTCACTTGACGCCATCTTTAAAATTTCTGCTCGCGGCAGCACCGTGCGCCAGGAAATCGTTGCCGGTCTGACAACGTTTCTGGCAATGGTGTACTCCGTCATCGTTGTGCCGGGCATGCTCGGTAAAGCAGGCTTCCCACCGGCAGCGGTCTTCGTTGCAACCTGTCTGGTCGCCGGTGTTGGCTCCATCGTAATGGGGCTGTGGGCGAATCTGCCGATGGCGATTGGCTGTGCCATTTCCTTGACCGCCTTCACCGCGTTTAGCCTGGTGCTGGGCCAACACATCAGCGTACCGGTTGCCCTGGGCGCCGTCTTCCTGATGGGCGTGCTGTTCACCATTATCTCGGCAACCGGCATTCGTAGCTGGATTTTGCGCAATCTGCCGCACGGCGTGGCGCACGGCACCGGTATCGGTATCGGGCTGTTCCTGCTGCTGATTGCCGCCAACGGCGTGGGTCTGGTCATTAAGAACCCGCTGGACGGTCTGCCGGTGGCGCTGGGCCACTTCGCCAGCTTCCCGGTGATCATGTCCCTGGTTGGCCTGGCGGTGATTATTGGTCTGGAAAAACTGAAAGTCCCTGGCGGCATTCTGCTGACCATTATCGGTGTGTCCATTGTCGGTCTGATTTTCGACCCGACCGTGCATTTCTCCGGTATTTTTGCCATGCCGTCACTGAGCGATGACAACGGTAACTCACTGATTGGCAGCCTGGATATTGTCGGCGCGCTGAACCCGGTGATCCTGCCAAGCGTGCTGGCGCTGGTGATGACGGCGGTGTTTGATGCCACCGGTACCATCCGTGCGGTGGCCGGTCAGGCGAACCTGCTGGATAAAGACGGTCAGATTATCGACGGTGGCAAAGCGCTGACCACTGACTCCCTGAGCAGCGTCTTCTCGGGTCTGGTCGGGGCTGCTCCGGCTGCGGTCTATATTGAGTCCGCTGCGGGGACGGCAGCAGGCGGTAAAACGGGTCTCACGGCCATTACCGTTGGTGTGCTGTTCCTGCTAATCCTGTTCCTCTCGCCGCTCTCTTACCTGGTGCCAGCCTACGCCACAGCACCTGCGCTGATGTACGTCGGCCTGCTGATGCTGAGCAACGTGGCGAAAATTGACTTTGCGGACTTTGTGGACGCGATGTCAGGCCTGATCACGGCGGTGTTTATCGTGCTGACCTGTAACATCGTGACCGGCATCATGATCGGCTTCGCGTCACTGGTGATTGGGCGCCTGGTATCCGGTGAGTGGCGCAAGCTGAACATCGGCACCGTGGTCATCGCCGTTGCGCTGGTGGTGTTCTACGCGGGCGGCTGGGCTATCTAAATTGTCCTTTGATGCGAAAACGGGTGGCTCAGGCCGCCCGTTTTTATTTTCAGGACTCATCCCGTTGCCTTTTGCGTTACTCTGGGGAAGATAGAATAAAAGGCACGACGCCTTCCGTAGTACATAAGTAACACAGCAAACAGGGAACGCATGGAAATCTTTTTCACAATACTCATCATGACCCTTGTGGTCTCATTGTCCGGGGTGGTCACACGCGTACTGCCCTTTCAGGTCCCCCTGCCATTAATGCAAATTGCCATCGGCGCGCTGCTGGCGTGGCCGACGTTCGGCCTGCACGTTGAGTTCGACCCGGAACTGTTCCTCGTGCTGTTTATCCCGCCCCTGCTGTTTGCCGATGGCTGGAAAACACCCACACGCGAGTTTCTGGAACATGGGCGCGAAATCTTCGGTCTGGCGCTGGCGCTGGTGGTTGTGACCGTGGTCGGGATTGGTTTCCTGATCTACTGGGTGGTCCCGGGGATCCCGCTTATACCCGCTTTTGCACTGGCCGCAGTCCTGTCGCCAACCGATGCCGTGGCGCTGTCCGGCATTGTGGGTGAGGGGCGAATTCCTAAGAAAATCATGGGCATTTTACAGGGAGAGGCGCTGATGAATGACGCCTCCGGTCTGGTTGCCCTGAAGTTCGCCGTGGCCGTCGCGATGGGGACCATGATCTTTACTATCGGTGGCGCAACGCTGGAATTCTTCAAGGTGGCTATCGGCGGTATCCTGGCCGGGTTTGTGGTGAGCTGGCTGTATGGCCGTTCGCTGCGCTTTCTCAGCCGCTGGGGTGGCGATGAGCCGGCTACGCAGATCGTGCTGCTGTTCCTGCTGCCGTTTGCCTCTTATCTGATTGCCGAACACATTGGGGTATCGGGCATTCTGGCGGCGGTTGCGGCAGGGATGACCATCACCCGCTCTGGCGTAATGCGCCGTGCACCGCTGGCCATGCGTCTGCGTGCGAACAGCACCTGGGCGATGCTGGAGTTTGTCTTTAACGGCATGGTGTTCCTGCTGTTAGGCCTGCAGCTGCCGGGCATTATGGAATCCTCGCTGGTGGCGGCCGAAGCCGACCCTAACGTAGAAACCTGGATGTTGTTTACCGATATCGTGCTGATCTATATGGCGCTGATGCTGGTGCGTTTTGGCTGGCTGTGGACGATGAAAAAGTTCAGCGTGCGCTTCCTGAAGAAAAAGCCGATGGAGTTCGGTTCGTGGACAACGCGTGAACTGCTGATTGCCTCCTTTGCAGGCGTACGCGGGGCGATCACCCTTGCCGGTGTGCTCTCCATTCCGCTGCTCTTGCCTACCGGGGATGTCTTCCCGGCGCGTTACGAGCTGGTATTCCTGGCGGCGGGGGTGATCCTCTTCTCCCTGTTCGTCGGGGTAATTATGCTGCCGCTGTTGCTACAGCATATTGATGCAGGCGACGCCACCCAGCAGCATAAAGAGGAGCGGATTGCCCGCGCCGCCACTGCCGAAGTGGCCATTGTCGCTATTCAGAAAATGGAAGAGCGCCTGGCCGCCGATGCCGAAGAGAACATCGACAATCAGCTGCTGACGGAAGTGAGCTCACGCGTGATTGGTAATTTGCGTCGTCGCGCAGACGGGCGTAACGATGTGGAAAGCTCGCTGCAGGAGGAGAACCTGGAGCGCCGGTTCCGTCTGGCGGCGCTGCGCTCCGAGCGTGCCGAGTTGTACCATCTGCGTGCCACGCGGCAAATCAGCAACGAAACGCTGCAGAAACTTCTGCACGATCTGGATCTGCTGGAAGCGTTGTTGATCGAGAATCAGTAGCGCGATTTTGCCCGGTGGCGCTCGATCGGTTCCCTCTCCCTGTGGGTTGAGGGTTCCCCACAAAATAATGCCTGCACGGAGGACTCCCTCTCCCTTGAGGGAGAGGGCTGGGGTGAGGGGGAACATATGGCTGTAGAGGTCATTCCGTTCACTTTATGTTCCTTGCTACTCTGTAACGGCGTGACTTGTGAACGTGCCAGGGCGGCTCAATCGCCGCCGCCCTGGCGACCCGGGCTTCCGGCGGTAAATCGCCGCTTCGCGGTGCCCTCGGCTTGTTCCTTCCGGCTTATCGGGGACGGGCGGAGGTAACATCCCTGTAAATCCGCCCTCTCGGCGCATCCATGCGCCTCGCCCCGGCCTGCAGGAAACGCCTCAGCGATTTACAGCCGGACCAGGGTGTCGCTGTAAGTCATTCATTTTCCTGAAACAACATTCGTCGCTTTCGGTAAAAAATTACTGGGGATCCCTCAGCCCTGTGGGAGAGGGTTAGGGTGAGGGGCCCCAAAACCCCTCACAGCACGCCAGCCACGCCTGGGCGCTGTGCGACAAATATATCCCTTCTCGCCAGATCATCCCCAGTTGCCAGTGCAAATCGCTTTCGAGTGGGATCCAGCGCAGCGTGTTTTTATCCAGACGCTCGCAAATGGGCTGCGGCAGAATGGCAATCCCCACGCCTGCCTGCACCATCGCTGCCAGGAAATCCCACTGGCCGCTGCGCACCGCAATGCGCGGCTTCACGCTATGTTGATTAAACAGCGTCATTAGCTGGCGGCTGAGGGCGAAATCTTCGTTGTAGATCAACAGAGGGTATTCACCGAGCAGTTCAGGTTTCACTGAGTCTCGCTTCAGCCAGTCACCGGAGCGGGGAACCAGCACGCACAGCGGATGGCTAAAGAGCGGAAGCGTCGCCAGACCGCTCTCTTCCTCAACGGGGAGGGCTGTCATGGCGACGTCCAGCTCGCCGTTAGTAACCGCCTGCTGGACGGTTAACCCACCAAACTCCGAAATTTTGAGTTCGACGCCGGGGTAACGCTGGCGAAACAGGCTAATCGGCCCGGCCATCATCATCCCGACCATTGGCGGGATGCCAAGGCGCAGCACCCCTTTGGTCAGATGATTTATATCATCAAGCTCCGCTTCCAGCTGACGAAACTCGGCCAGGATCGCCAGCCCCCGTTCGAACACCACACGCCCGGTATCGGTGAGCAGCAGCTTGCGTCCGTCGCGGATAAGCAGGGTACAGTTGAGTTCATCTTCGAGGTTTTTCAGCATTTTGCTGATGGTGGGTTGGGTTACAAATAACTTCTCCGCTGCGCGGGTAAAACTCTGCTGGCGAACCACTTCGACAAAATAGCGCAGCGTTCTTATGTCCATGATTATTCCTCGAAACTATACCTTCGATGATTTTAATTCATTTCAGTCCATACCGTGCGCTCACTATACTGGCGCCTCGTCTCATTTTTGAGGAAAACCCCCATGGCCGTGGCGTTAAGCCGTGTTACGCCTGCCGTTGTGCAACGACTCCTGGTGCCGGTTCAGGTACTGCTCTACGCGGGACTGTTTGTTTTTGCAGAATATCTTGTCGGCTGGTTGCATCTGCCGCTGCCTGCCAACCTGGTGGGAATGCTGCTGATGTTGACGCTCATCCTCTGTCGCGTAATCCCCCTCAACTGGGTACGCGCCGGCGCGCGCTGGCTGCTGGCGGAGATGCTGCTGTTCTTTGTCCCTGCCGTGGTGGCGGTGGTAAATTATGCGCAACTGCTGATGGTGGACGGCTGGCGGATCTTCGCAGTCATCGCGCTGAGCACGTTGATGGTGCTGGGCGCTACCGCCTGGGTGGTGGACAAAGTCTATCGGTTCGAAATCAGCAGGCAAAAAAATGACTAACTTTCAAATCAGCGTGCTGTGCCTGATTGCCACCCTGGTTATCTACTTTGCCAACAAGCGCCTGTATCGTCGTTTTCACGCCCTGCCGCTGATGCCGCTGGTCTTTACGCCGATCCTGCTGGTGCTGATGCTGGTTTTCGGCCATATCTCCTGGCAGAACTACATCGGTGAATCCCACTGGTTGCTGTGGCTACTGGGTCCGGCCACCATCGCCTTTGCAGTGCCGGTGTACGACAATCTGGCGATTATCAAACGCCACTGGATGTCGCTCAGCGCGGGTGTGATCACCGCCACGGTGGTGGCGGTCTGTAGCTCTGTCTGGCTGGCGCGGTTGTTTACGCTGCCCGATGAAATTCAGCGCAGCCTGGCTGTGCGCTCGGTGACGACGCCGTTTGCGCTGGCGGCAGCCAAACCACTCGGCGGCCAGCCGGATCTGGTGGCGTTGTTTGTGGTCGTTACCGGTGTCTTCGGCATGGCGGTGGGCGATATGCTGTTTCTGCGGCTCTCCATCCGCGAAGGGATGGCAAAAGGGGCGGGATTTGGCGCGGCGTCACACGGTGCGGGAACGGCTCGTTCTTATGAGCTGGGTCAGCAGGAGGGCGTGGTAGCAAGTCTGGTGATGATGCTCTCTGGCGTGGTGATGGTGCTGATCGCGCCGCTGGTGGCGTGGGTGATGTTCTGAACTCCCCGGTCCGAGGACCGGGGATAAATACTCAGTGTGCGCGGCCTTGTTCCACGCCCAGGCCGGTTTGCGAGCGGATAAACTGGGCGCGGAATTTCTCGCGTTCCAGATTACCCTCCGGCGAGTTGTCGGTTGCGGAGAAGACCCAGATCCCGATAAACGCCACGGCGATAGAGAACAGCGCCGGGTACTCATAGGGGAAGAGCGCCTTTTCGTGGCCGAGGATCTGCACCCAAATCGTCGGGCCGAGGATCATCAGGATCACCGCCGTCAGCAGCCCCAGCCAGCCGCCGACCATTGCGCCACGGGTGGTCAGCTTAGACCAGTACATGGAGAGCAGAATGATAGGGAAGTTGCAGCTTGCCGCAATCGAGAAGGCCAGCCCCACCATAAAGGCGATGTTCTGCTTCTCGAACAGGATCCCCAGCAGTATCGCCACCACACCCAGTATCAGTACGGTGATTTTTGAGACTCTCAGCTCTTCACGCTCGGTTGCGCCTTTGCGGAACACGTTCGCGTACAGGTCATGCGACACCGCTGACGCTCCGGCAAGCGTCAGTCCGGCAACCACGGCAAGGATGGTGGCGAAGGCCACGGCCGAGATAAAGCCGAGGAACAGATTGCCGCCTACCGCATCGGCCAGATGCACTGCCGCCATGTTATTCCCGCCAATCAGCGCGCCTGCCGCGTCTTTAAACGCCGGATTTGCGCCTACCAGCATGATGGCACCAAAACCGATGATAAAGGTCAGAATGTAGAAGTAACCCATAAACCCGGTGGCGTAGAAGACGCTCTTGCGCGCTTCACGGGCATCGCTCACGGTGAAGAAACGCATCAGGATATGTGGCAAGCCTGCGGTACCAAACATCAGACCCAGACCGAGTGAAAGCGCGGATATCGGGTCTTTCACCAGCCCGCCCGGACTCATGATTGCTTCCCCTTTCGGGTGGACCGCCATCGCTTCGGTGAACAGATTATTGAAGCTGAAGCCGACGTGTTTCATCACCATAAAGGCCATGAAGCTGGCGCCGAACAGCAGCAGTACCGCTTTGATAATTTGCACCCAGGTGGTCGCCAGCATGCCGCCGAACAGGACGTACATCACCATCAGTACACCTACCAGCACCACCGCAATGTGGTAGTTCAGGCCGAACAGGAGTTCGATCAGTTTGCCCGCGCCAACCATCTGAGCGATCAGATACAGCGCGACCACCACCAGCGAGCCGCAGGCGGAGAGAATGCGAATCGGGCCCTGCTTCAGGCGATAGGAGGCGACATCAGCAAAGGTAAAACGCCCGAGGTTACGCAAGCGTTCGGCGATCAGGAACAGAATAATCGGCCAGCCGACCAGGAAGCCGAGAGAGTAGATCAGACCATCGTAGCCGGAGGTGTACACCAGCGCGGAAATCCCGAGGAAAGAGGCGGCGGACATAAAGTCGCCCGCAATCGCCAGCCCGTTCTGGAAACCGGTGATATTGCCGCCCGCGGTGTAGTAATCGTTACGGGAGCGCACGCGTTTTGACGCCCAGTAAGTGATATACAGGGTCAGCACCACGAAAATCAGGAACATGACAATCGCCTGCCAGTTGGTTGGCTGGCGCTGTACCTCACCGGTAATGGCATCCGCGGCGTTTGCCGCGAAGGGTAGTGTGGCGGCAAGCGCCGTCAGGACTCTCTTCATGATGCTTTTACCTCACGCAGTACCGCTTTATTAAGACGATCGAATTCGCCATTCGCACGCCAGACATAAACACCGGTCAGCACAAACGAAATCACGATGACGCCAATACCAATCGGGATGCCCCGCGTGACGCTGGTGCCCTCATGCAGCGGCGTACCCAGCCAGTGCGGAGCGAAGGCAATCAGCAGAATAAAGCCGACGTAGATAATCAGCATGATGATGGAAAGTAAGAAGGCAAACCGTTGCCGTTTATCGACGAGCTCCCTGTAGTGCGCACTATTCTCTATCTGCTGACAAATATCGTTATTCATCACAGAAATCTCCAGAAGTAAGGTTGGTTTGTTTTATTCCCTCTCCCCTGTGGGGAGAGGGTTAGGGTGAGGGGAGGAAGGTGCGGTCTGATGCCCTCACCCCGGCCCTCTCCCACAGGGAGAGGGAGAAAAGATTACGATGGCATTGCGATGGCCTGCTTCTCTTCGAGCAGTTTTTCCACCACACCCGGATCGGCGAGCGTTGAGGTATCGCCGAGGTTGCTGGTGTCACCTGCCGCGATTTTGCGCAAGATTCGGCGCATAATTTTTCCTGAGCGGGTTTTCGGCAGAGAGTCAGTCCAGTGCAGCACATCCGGCGTGGCAAGCGGGCCAATCTCTTTGCGGACCCAGTTGCGCACTTCGGCATACAGCTCTGGCGACGGCTCTTCACCGTGGTTCAGGGTGACGTAGGCGTAAATCGCCTGGCCTTTAATGTTGTGCGGAATACCCACGACCGCGGCTTCGGCGATCTTCGGATGCGATACCAGCGCGGATTCAATCTCCGCGGTGCCCAGACGGTGGCCGGAGACGTTTAGCACGTCGTCCACGCGCCCGGTGATCCAGTAGTAGCCATCCTCGTCACGACGCGCACCGTCGCCGCTGAAGTACATGTTTTTAAAGGTTGAGAAGTAGGTCTGCTCGAAGCGCTCATGGTCGCCGAACAGCGTACGCGCCTGGCCCGGCCAGGAATCGGTGATCACCAGGTTGCCTTCGGTGGCACCGTCCAGCGGATTGCCTTCGTTATCCACCAGCGCAGGCTGGACGCCAAAGAACGGGCGGGTTGCGGAACCGGCTTTTAGCTGGGTGGCGCCAGGCATCGGGGTGATCATGAAGCCGCCGGTTTCGGTCTGCCACCAGGTGTCCATGACCGGGCATTTCTCGTTACCGATTTTTTTCCAGTACCACTCCCAGGCTTCCGGGTTGATGGGCTCACCCACGGAACCGAGGATGCGCAGGGAAGAGCGGTCCGTGCCTTCGATGGCCTTGTCACCTTCCGCCATCAGCGCACGGATGGCCGTTGGCGCGGTGTAGAGAATGTTAACCTGGTGCTTATCGACCACCTGACACATTCGCGCCGGGGTCGGCCAGTTCGGCACACCCTCAAACATCAGCGTCGTTGCGCCACAGGCCAGCGGGCCGTACAGCAGGTAGCTGTGCCCGGTGACCCAACCCACGTCGGCGGTACACCAGTAGATATCGCCCGGATGGTAGTCGAAGACATATTTGAACGTGGTGGCCGCATAGACCAGATAGCCGCCGGTGGTGTGCAGCACGCCTTTGGGTTTGCCGGTGGAGCCGGAAGTATAGAGAATAAACAGTGGATCTTCCGCGTTCATCTCTTGCGGTTGATGCTGGTCGCTCGCTTTCTCAATCAGATCGCTCCACCACAGGTCACGCCCTTCGTTCCAGTCGATCTTGCCACCGGTACGCTTAAGGACAATAACGTTGCTGACGGTTTTGACGTTCGGATTTTTCAGCGCTTCGTCGACATTTTTCTTCAGGGGAATACCGCGCCCGGCACGCACGCCTTCATCGGCGGTGATCACCAGTTTCGAACTTGAGTCGACAATACGCCCGGCAACTGCTTCCGGCGAGAACCCGCCAAAGATAACGGAATGGATCGCGCCGATGCGCGCGCAGGCCAGCATCGCCACCGCCGCTTCCGGCACCATTGGCATATAGATAGCGACCACATCGCCTTTTTTGATGCCCCTCTCCAGCAGGACGTTGGCGAAGCGGCATACGTCACGGTGCAGCTCTTTATAGGTGATATGTTTGCTCTGAGAGGCGTCGTCGCCTTCCCAGATGATAGCCGTTTCGTTACCGCGTTCGGCAAGATGGCGATCGAGGCAGTTCGCCGCAAGGTTCAGCGTGCCGTCTTCATACCATTTAATAGAAACGTTACCCGGCGCAAAGGAGGTGTTCTTCACCTTCTGGTAAGGTTTGATCCAGTCAAGAATATGGCCCTGCTCGCCCCAGAAGGCGTCAGGGTCAGAGACAGATTGCTGATACTTCTCGTGGTATTGCTCCGGGTTTATCAGGCAACGGTCCGCAATGTTAGCGGGAATGTCATGTTTGTGTATTTGGCTCATGGCTTTTTTTCTCCTTGTAAGATGTTAATAATATGTCGCAAAAACGTTAATAGTAGGGGCTTTACAAGCTTTGTTTATTATTTGGGCTACAGATCACGCATTGTTTGAATAGTATGAAAAATGAGCGAATGAAACTTTGAAGGAAAATAATTTACCGTGCGGATTATTCACATTTGCGTTTAAAAAAGCGTTTTTATAACAAACGGTTATTTATAAGAATTATCATAAACTCGCGTCATCGTGGCTTTTCGTAGTGAAATGCGTCGTTCTTTAAGGCTTGCGCAACATACCGCGCAAATGATACTCATACGCCGCGTTAAAAAATCCCATAAACCAACGCAACACAATTCATACCCTTTCAGTATGTCTCCATATTCATGCAGTTTGTGTGAATAAGGCGCTTCATTGAGGAAGTCAGTTTCTATGAAAAACGTTAAAGTCAGCCTGGCCTGGCAAATCCTGCTGGCCCTTGTGCTGGGTATCCTGCTGGGGAGTTATCTCCATTATCACAGCGACAGCCGTGAGTGGCTGATTGCGAACCTGCTCTCACCGGCGGGTGATATCTTTATTCATCTGATCAAGATGATTGTGGTGCCGATTGTGATCTCTACGCTGGTAGTGGGTATCGCCGGTGTCGGTGATGCAAAACAGTTAGGCCGCATCGGTGCAAAAACCATTATCTATTTCGAAGTGATCACGACGATTGCCATCATTCTCGGCATCACCATGGCGAATGTCTTCCAGCCAGGCTCCGGGATTGATATGTCGCAACTGGCGACGGTGGATATTTCGAAATACCAAAGTACGACCGCTGATGTGCAGAGCCATGCGCATGGCCTGATGGGTACGATCCTGTCGCTGGTGCCGACCAACATTGTGGCGTCGATGGCGAAGGGCGAGATGCTGCCTATCATCTTCTTCTCGGTGTTGTTTGGTCTGGGCCTCTCCTCTCTGCCGGCCACGCACCGTGAACCGCTGGTCACCGTGTTCCGTTCTATCTCTGAAACCATGTTTAAAGTCACTCACATGGTGATGCGTTACGCGCCGGTAGGGGTGTTTGCGCTTATCGCGGTCACCGTGGCGAACTTTGGTTTTGCCTCCCTGTGGCCGCTGGCGAAGCTGGTGATTCTGGTGCATTTCTCCATTCTGTTCTTCGCGCTGGTGGTGCTGGGTATTGTGGCGCGCCTGTGTGGGCTGAGCATCTGGATCCTGATCCGCATTCTGAAAGACGAGTTGATTCTGGCGTACTCCACGGCCAGCTCTGAAAGCGTGCTGCCGCGTATTATTGAGAAGATGGAGGCCTATGGTGCCCCGGCTTCTATCACCAGCTTCGTGGTGCCAACCGGCTACTCCTTCAACCTGGACGGCTCGACGCTGTACCAGAGCATTGCGGCCATCTTCATTGCCCAGCTGTACGGCATTGATCTGTCACTGTGGCAGGAAATTGTGCTGGTGCTGACGCTGATGGTGACCTCAAAAGGCATTGCGGGTGTGCCGGGCGTCTCCTTCGTGGTGCTACTGGCGACGCTTGGCAGCGTCGGTATCCCGCTGGAAGGTCTGGCGTTTATCGCCGGTGTTGACCGTATCCTGGATATGGCGCGTACGGCGCTGAACGTGGTCGGAAACGCGCTGGCGGTACTGGTTATCGCCAAATGGGAACACAAGTTCGACCGTAAAAAAGCGCTGGCGTATGAACGCGAGGTGCTGGGTCGTTTTGATAAGACGGCTGACCAGTAATGTAACGTATTCTTCCCTCTCCCCTGTGGGGAGAGGGTTAGGGTGAGGGGATTCTACTCCCCACTCAACGCATCAAACTCTTCACACCCCGTATCAAACCCTTCGGTACAGCTCAGGTTTAACCAGTAGAGCGCTTTCTGTTTATTGGGCGTAATAAAGCCTTTCTCACCCTGCTGGAACAGCATCCCCGCCCAGTATTCGGCATAGCCGGTGCGTGACAGAGACGAGCTGCGCTTAAACCACGATGCCGCCAGAGCATCGTCCTGGGCCACTTCTACACCGTTGGCATAAATCAGACCCAGCAGCATTTGCGCATCTACCGCAGAGTCGTTGTCGATATCTTCGGTGGCCGTCTGCAGCAGTTTGATGGCCTGCGGGTAGTCTGTTTTGCCACCCTGGGTATTCACCAGGACGCGTGCCAGCATAATGGCGCCACGCTTGCTGCCCGCAATCGTGGCCTGCTGCGCCAGCGCTTTGGCCTGGGCGTAATCACCCTGGGTAAACTGGATTTGGGACAAGAGCGCCATGGCATCGACATCTCCCCCTTTTGCCGCTTTCTCTGCCCACATCGCTGCCTGCTTGCTGTCGCCGGAGCTGAACCAGGTGTCGGCGAGATAATACTGAGCGCGTGCATCGCCCGCCTCCGCCTGCGCTTTGTACTGGCTGCCAATCTCATCGGCATGGACGAACGACGTAACAAGTAATAACAACAGTAAAAATGGTTTCATGGATTCTTATCATCTGGGTACACGCCGCGCAGTATAATCGCGGCCATAGAATAAAAAAACGGGTGCGTTAAGACCTCAGCATCCTGCAAGCCGGGCGGAACTGTCATTCCGCCCGCAGAGGTTAGCCTGCAACGCAGGCTAATTTCGCCGCCACCTCCTGATGTTCACTCTTTATTGTCAGTTCGCATAACTTTCCGCGAGTAATAAAGGTAAAGATCACTATCGTCAGGCAGATAATAAAGACAATGCCTAACGCAGTTTTTAATGGCGTCATGCCTTTTACTCCTTGTCAAAAAAAGAATAAGAGGCTACTCTCAACCTGTTGGTTGTTGGGGGTAGCCTCGGGTAAATGACTATTTCCCGGGGCTTTCCACTTTCTGTCCCTCAACAATGCTCAAGACAGAAAGTCTTAAGCACCCGCCGCACATCTTATCCATTTGAATCAAAATACAAAGATGTAATTCTTTTTCGTGAAATTTACATTGTTTCTGCGAGCAGCTTTCCAGATCAGTAATTGATATTTTTAATGAGTTAAGCGGAAATAAAAAGGGAGTGAATATTTCACTCCCTTTATTCATCGATTAAATAACATCGTTATCCCATCGCACTTTCGCGTAACCGGGCTTTCAGCTTGTTATATTCGTCGATCACATACTGTTCCGCCGCGTGTTGATCCGCAATCGGCTCCACGTTGACGGCGCAGTACTTATACTCCGGCGTTTTGGTTATCGGGCTTAAGTTCTCCGTCACCAGCTCGTTACAGGCACCAATCCACCACTGGTAGGTCATGTACACCGCCCCTTTGTTGGGACGATCGCTGACCTGCGCACGGGTAATGATCCTGCCTTTACGCGAGTTCACCCATACCAGCGCTTCGTCTTCAATGCCAAGACGTTCAGCGTCGGCGGTGTTGATCTGCGCATAACCCGGTTCGTCCGCCAGCGCTGCCAGCGCCGCGCAGTTGCCGGTCATCGAACGACAGGAGTAGTGGCCCACTTCACGCACGGTGGAGAGCACCATCGGATACTCGTCAGTGAGCTTGTCGATGGGGGCAACCCAGTCGCAGGTGAAGAACTGTGCCAGCCCCTTTGGGGTGTCGAATTTCTCTTTAAAAAGATACGACGTGCCCTGGTCGGCTTCGGATTCATCCCGGCACGGCCACTGGATATACCCCAGCTCACCCATTTTTTCATAGGTCGCACCGTAGAAGTCCGGACACAGATGCCGCAACTCGTCCCAGATCTCCTGGGTGTTGTTGTAGTGCATCGGGTAGCCCATACGGGTGGCAATTTCGCTGATAATCTGCCAGTCGGTTTTCAGATCCCACTTCGGCTCCACCGCTTTAAAGAAACGCTGGAAGCCGCGGTCTGCCGCCGTGTAGACCCCTTCATGCTCACCCCAGGACGTTGACGGTAAAATGACATCCGCCGCTGCCGCGGTTTTGGTCATAAAGATGTCCTGGACAATCACCAGCTCCAGATCCTCAAACCCTTTCCGCACCGCAGAGAGCTCGGCGTCAGTCTGGAGGGGATCTTCACCCATGATGTAAGCCGCCCGCACTTCACCATGTGCCGCCCGGTGCGGCAGCTCGCTGATGCGATACCCGGTGTGCTCCGGCAAACTCTCCACGCCCCACGCTTTGGCAAACTTCGCGCGGTTTTCCGGGAACTTCACGTACTGATAGCCCGGATAGGTGTCCGGCAGCGCGCCCATATCGCAGGCACCCTGCACGTTGTTCTGACCGCGTACCGGGTTCACGCCGACGTGTGCCTTGCCAAGGTTGCCGGTCAGCATGGCAAGGCTGGTCAGGGAACGCACGGTTTCCACGCCCTGATAGAACTGGGTCACGCCCATGCCCCACAGAATGGCGGCGGTTTTCGCTCCGGCGTACATCCTTGCTGCCTGACGGATCTCCTGCGCGCTGACGCCGGTGATCGCTTCGACAGATTCTGGCGTATAGCCTTCGACAATTTTCCGATACTCTTCAAACCCTTCCGTACGGGTGGCGACAAACGCCTGGTCGTAGAGGTTCTCCTCAATAATGACGTGCCCCATGGCGTTCAACAGCGCGATGTTCGAGCCGTTTTTCAACGCGATGTGCATATCTGCAATACGTGCCGTTTCGATTTTGCGCGGATCGCAGACGATGATTTTCGCCCCGTTCTGTTTGGCGCGAATAACGTGGTTCGCGACAATCGGGTGAGAATCCGCCGGGTTATAGCCGAAGATAAAGACGAGATCGGTGTTGTCTATCTCGTTAATTGCATTACTCATTGCGCCGTTACCGACCGACTGGTGCAGACCTGCAACCGATGGGCCGTGTCAGACGCGAGCGCAGCAGTCGACGTTATTGGTTCCAATAACGGCGCGCGCGAATTTTTGCATTACATAGTTGGTTTCGTTACCCGTCCCGCGTGATGACCCGGTGGTCTGGATCGCATCCGGGCCATATTTAGCCTTAATGGCGCTCAGGCGAGTGGCGACGTAGTCCAGCGCCTCGTTCCACGAGACGGCTTCCAGCTTGCCACCGCGTTCACGGCGGATCATGGGGGTTTTCAGGCGCGGGGTGAGGATTTGGGTATCGTTAATAAAATCCCAGCCGTAGTAACCTTTCAGGCACAGCGTGCCCTGGTTGGTTTTTCCCTGTGCGGCCTCCGCCCGGACGATTTTGCCGTTATCGACCACCAGGTGGATCTTGCAACCTGAGGCACAATAAGGGCAAACCGTGACGACTTTTTTCATCAGTCTGCTCCAGTTAATCATTTCGCAGCCATAATGCAGCTTTTATGCCATGTTTTCAGTGTGGGTATCACCCGACTTTACGGGCGATCTCACGGCAAAACCCTGACGAAAAGCAGGCAATCGTCAAAATTGACGTGTCGAAAAGGCAGCGGATGTGACATGGGTTGTAATTCCGTCACGTAAAAATCCATTTGGCTGGAGCCGACGGCAGAATAGTTCAGACTTAACATAATCCCCTGACGGAAGCATGCGATGAAACCGGCGATTCTGGTGGTTGATGACGATACGGCAGTGTGCGAGCTGCTGCAGGATGTGCTCAGCGAGCACGTCTTTACGGTGCTCGTCTGCCATAACGGACAGGATGCACTGAACCGGGTTCATCAGGAACCGGAAATTGCCCTGGTCCTGCTGGACATGATGCTGCCGGATATCAACGGCCTGCAGGTCCTGCTGCAGCTGCAAAAGCAACGCCCGGATCTGCCGGTGGTGATGCTTACCGGGCTGGGCAGTGAGTCTGACGTGGTGGTAGGGCTGGAGATGGGGGCCGACGACTACATTGGCAAACCGTTTAATCCGCGTGTGGTGGTCGCCCGGGTTAAAGCCGTGCTCAGGCGTACCGGAGCGCTGGCGGCTGACACGCCCGCGCCACGAGTGGCGGGCATTGCTTTTAATGGCTGGACGCTGGATACCACCCGCTGCGAACTGATCGATCCGCAGCGTAACCCCGTACCGTTGACCCAGGGTGAATACGGCCTGCTGCTGGCGCTTACCCAGAATGCCCGCCGGGTACTGAGCCGCGAGCAGTTGCTTGAGTTGACCCACAGCGAAAGTGCCGATGTGTTTGACCGCACCATCGACGTATTGATCATGCGCCTGCGCCGGAAAATCGAAGCCAATCCGCACCAGCCCGCATTAATCAAAACGATCCGCGGGCTGGGCTACGTCTTTGCCGCCGATGTCTGTCATCCCGATAGGGCGGCGTAAGTGCTTACGTTATGGCAGCGACAATAAGCGCGGCGAAAATCGCCGTGATGACCAGGTACTTCAGTGCGTAATAGAGCTTTCGATTGCGCTTCTTCAGACGCTGACCGCGTTCTCGCCCGGCGTGCACATATTTGAAGATACGGTTAATTCCCCCGGTGCGGTCGTTATCGTCATTGGGGGAGCTGGCCGCTGACATCAGCGTTGTCCCGACCCAGTGGTTAACCGCCTGCGCCCAGCGCCATTTCATCGGACGTTCGATATCGCAGAAGAGAATAATCCGCGTGTGATCCGCTTTATTCTCCGCCCAGTGCACGTAAGTTTCATCAAAGATGACAGCCTCACCGTCACGCCAGCTGTGGCGCTGCTGGTCAACCTCTATAAAGCAGCGATCGTCATTTGGCGTGACCAGGCCTAAATGGTAACGAACCGAGCCGGCGTAGGGATCGCGATGCTTGCCGAGCTTCGCGCCCGCCGGGAGTTCGGCAAACATTGCCGCTTTCACGGATGGGATCTCACTCACCAGTTGTGTCGTAACGGGGCACAGGGTCTGAGCCGAGGGATGCGCATCGGCATACCATTTGAGGTAAAACCGTTTCCAGCCGCGTTTAAAGAAGGTGTTAAAACCGGCATCGTTATGATTTTGTGCCGCCTTAATATGATCCTGCAAACGCAGCGCCTCTTCGCGAATGACCTCCCAGTTTTCCGTCAGTTTATTTAATTCCGGAAAGCGCTCGGTTTCAAAAAAGGGCTGTCTGGCGGGCAGCGAAGAGAACGCCGTCATAAACATATTGATGGGCGCCATAAAGGTGGAGTGGTCGAAAAGTTGACGGGAAAGCGTCTGTTTTTCTTTGCCGCGCGAATGCGCATAAATAACACTGATAATAAATATAGCGATGATAATTGCTGCGAACATTTTTCCTTGTCCTCTGTACCTCTCATTTCGGAAAAGCGTGTGGGCAATATGTTGCCCACGCCGAATGTGCCAGACGCAGAGAGTGTAGTTCGACTATGCAAAATTCATAGAACTGTAATCAAAAATCGCAATTTTTGTTAATTTAGGTGTTGCTCTCCTGAATAAAGCGAGTCAATTCCTCCAGCGTTTTTGCTCCATCAATGGCATTCGCGGCCAGCAGGCTTGCCCGGGCGCAGGCATGCGCCAGGTAAATACTCTCTGCCAGCGGCAGCGATTCATGACAGCCATATAAGAAACCGGCACAAAAGGCGTCGCCCGCGCCGACGCTGCCAATAATCTCCTCCTGAGTCAGCCTCCATGAGGGGATCCAGCGTCCTTCTTCGTTTGCGGCTTCTCCCCAGGCGCCTTCCGGGCAGTGGATCACCACCCGCTGCCGGACGCCTGCCGCCAGCAGCTGCGCGGCGGCTTCAGCGATGTGGGCAACGTGCGGTGCGTCGTTGCTGTCGCGCATCTCAAGGCCGCTAAACTCTCCGGCTTCCAGTTCGTTAATGACCAGATAATCGAGATGACGCAGGGCAGGGAGGACCAGCGGCTGATAGCGCGGATCGCCCTTGCGGGAGACCAGATCGAGCGAGGTTTCATACCCCTGCTCGCGCATCTGCGCCAGCAGACGTGCGCTGCGGGTGCCGTATTCGTCATCTGGCATATCCAGACTGTCGAGCAGCAGCAGGTAGCCGAGGTGGAAGATTTTCATTGTGCCGTCGAGACGGTCAAACGCGGGGAGATCCAACAGGCGGTTGGCCCCGGGTGAGTGGAAAAAGGTGCGCTGTCCGCTGGGGTCGGTCATCACCTGCGACATGGAGGTTGGCGCAAAGGTGGTGCGCTGTACGCGCTGCCGATTGACGTGATACTGGTCGAGCATCGCCAGAATGTAATCCCCGTCGCTGTCTTCGCCAATCAGCCCCACTGCCTGTAGCGGCAGGCCGACATGCATTTTCGCCAGCGTCAGCAGGACGTTGAGCGGCGCGCCGCCGGTGGAACGTTCGCTGTGGGTAATTTCTGCCAGCCAGCCGCGTTCCGGCCATTGCACGATCTGGTGAACGTGATCCACCAGCATATTGCCCGCGGCGATGATCCCTTTGCGTTCCATTATGCCTGCCCCGCGCTGCCAAAGATGCGCATCTGTTCGGCAACCGTATCGGTAATCGCCTCTTCTATGCCCAGCAACAGCTCGGCAAACTCATCGTACAACGGCTGGCGGTTGGCCATACGCTGCTCAACGGCGGAAAGCGCGGCCTGGGACATGCCGGTATAGAAATTGATTTTATGAATACCAAGTTCAATGGCGCGACGAAAATCAGCATCGCTGATCCCGGAGCCGCCGTGCAGCACCAGTGGCAGGCCGGTCTGCTGGCGAATGGCGTCCAGACGGGGGAAATCGAGCTTCGGCTCGCCTTTGTATTTGCCGTGTGCGTTGCCAATGGCGACGGCCAGCGCGTCAATACCGGTTGAATCGACAAATTCCCGCGCCAGCTGCGGGTCGGTAAAGTACGCTTCATCCGCATGGCCGTAGAGCGCCCCGCCTTCATCGCCACCGACGGCACCTAACTCTGCCTCCACCGACACGCCCACCGCGTGACACATCTTCACTACTTCACGCGTCTGACGAATATTCTCTTCGTAGCTCAGTGTCGAGCCATCGAACATCACGGAACTGAACCCTAAGCGCAGGGCGCGTACCACGGCGTCAAAGTGCAGGCCGTGGTCGAGGTTGAGTACCACGGGGATCGCGTGGCGGGCGGCTTCGTACTTAACCGCTTCGACAAGCGACTCCAGCGACACGTATTTAAAATGCACTTCGGCGATGTTGATGATAAAAGGCGAGCGCTCCTGCTTCGCCGCGGCAAACAGGGCGCGCAGGAAGTGGGTGTCGAGAACGTTGAACGCGCCCAGCGCGTAGCGATGTTGCCTGGCGTGCGCAAGACCGTCGGCAAGAGAAATCAAAGGCATCATTTACCCCTTATATCCGAAACAGGTTGTACTCGTTGCACAGCACCAGCACCGCCGGTTCGTCTTCTTCAATGTTGTTATAGCGGGCAACGGGCTGCAAAAAGTGGTTGTCGTGTTCATCGTCATTGACCGATGAAACTTCGCCCACCAGCACGTCGCCAAAACCGCGTTCACCCCAGAAACTGTGGTACAGGCCGGGTGTCAGGCAGATGCTTTCCCCTGGTGTGAGGCGCAGCTGGCTGCCGGGGGCGTGAGTTTGCTGGCAACCGTCTATCGTGACGGTGACGTCGGTGTTTTCGGTCTCTTCATGGGCGCCGGCATTCCATAACTCAATAATGAGATTTCCACCGCCGCGGTTGATGATGTCCTCCCGTTTGCGCCAGTGAAAATGCATGGGCGTGACCTGGCCGTCGCGTACGTGCATGATTTTTTCGGCGTAGCATTTTTCATACGGCGTGCCGTTTGGGGAGCCGTTGCGCAGGGTAAACAGCGTGAGTCCCTGCGCGGCAAAGCTGCTGCCGCCAAAGGCCGTTACGTCCCAACCGAGCTTAAGGTCAAACACTTCCTGCCAGGCGGCCTGATCGAGCTGCTGCCATTTTGTAGGCGGAAAGCTGGCAAAAGGGGGGAGATGCACGTCGTGCATGGAGAAAAACTGCCGCGTGTGGCCGAGGATTTCGTTGATTTCGGAGCGTTTCATGGGGACTCCTTGTGTTTTTTGTCGGCCCAGTCCCCTCTCCCTGTGCGAGAGGGTTAGGGTTAGGGTTAGGGTTAGGGTTAGGGTTAGGGTGAGGGCATCGGGCCGCACAATCGTTACTTAACCGTCCACCCCTTATACGTGCCGACGTTCTTTTTATCGATCATCGTCACCGGGATCAGCACAGGCGCTTTCGGTGCCGGTTTGCCCTGTAGAATGTCATAGCCGATCTCAACCGCTTTTGCCGCCATGACCTGCGGATCTTGTGCCGGCGTCGCCACAAACAGGGAGTTTTCCCGCTTCAGGGCTTCTTCGCCGTCCGGGCTACCGTCCACACCAACGATAAAGAACTCGTTGCGTTGCGCTTGCTTCGCCGCCAGATCGGCACCGATCGCGGTCGGATCGTTAATCGCGAAGACGCCATCGATCTTCGGATTGGCCGCCAGCAGCGAGGTCATGACTTCCAGACCCCCTTCACGGCTGCCCTTGGCGTTCTGGTTATCCGACAGGACTTTGATATCCGGGTGTTTTTTGAACTCTGTCTGGCAACCTTCCACGCGGTTTTGTACGGCAGACACCGGCGGTCCGTTGATGATCACCACATTGCCTTTGCCGTTCAGGCGGTCAGTAATGTACTTACAGGCCATTTCCCCCGCCTGGGTGTTATCGGAGGTGATCGTCGCATCTGCACCTTCTGCCGCCACGTCAACCGCGACCACCACGATCCCGGCCTCTTTCGCGCGTTTTACCGCCGGGCCGATCCCTTTGGAATCTGCGGCGTTAAGAATGATCATGTCCACTTTGGCGGCAATGAAGTTGTCGATCTGCGCCACCTGCTGGCCCAGATCGTACCCGCTGGAAACCAGCGTTACTTTGACGTTATCCCCCGCCAGCTTGCGCGCCTCCAGCTCGGCACCTTTGGTGATCTGTACGAAGAACGGGTTGGCCAGGTCACCCACCGTTACGCCGATGGACTTCAGATCTTTCGCCTGCGCAAACGGCGTTGCGGCAAGCAGCGCGCCAGCACAGAGCGCGGTCACTATGGGCTTCAATCTCATGCTCTCTTCCTCACGTAGGGTATTGTTGTTATGCACTTTGATGGTGTCGGGTACGGTATTTGTCGATCAGCACCGCAATGATGATCACCGCCCCTTTGATCACCAGTTGCCAGAAGTAGGAGACGCCCATTAGCGTCATGCCGTTGTTAAGTGTGGCGATAATCAGCGCCCCCACCAGCGTGCCGGTGATCGTGCCGATCCCGCCAACGAAGCTGGTACCGCCGAGGATCACCGCCGCAATCGCATCCAGTTCGTAACCCATGCCCAGGTTTCCGTTGGCGCTGTAGAGACGCGAGGCACTCATCACGCCGCCTAACCCGGAGAGCAGGCCGCTCATGCCATATACAAACAGCAACACCAGCCAGACTTTGATGCCCGTTAAGCGCGCCGCCTGCATGTTGCCACCCACCGCATAGATGTGAACGCCAAGCGTGGTGCGGCGCAGGATAAACCAGCACACCGCAATCACCGCCAGGGCGATCACTACCAGCCACGGCACGGGGCCAAGATAGTTATTGCCTATCCACTCAAAATTGATGTTCGAGTTAATCACCGTCGTGCCATCGGCTAGCAGGTACGCCGCACCGCGCAATGCCGTGTAGGTGCCGAGGGTGACAATAAACGGTGGCAGTCCGGCAAAGGCCACCAGCGCGCCGTTGAACAGTCCCAGTACCAGGCCGAGCATCAGCGCGGCGGGAATAGAAAGGCCGGCGAATTCCGGCATTAACGACACCACCATCGCGGCGACCGCCGTGGTACCCAGAATCGACCCGACGGAGAGGTCAATCCCGCCGGTCAGGATGATGAAGGTCATACCTGCGGCCAGCACGATGTTGATCGACGCCTGGCGGGTAATGTTGAGCAGATTGCTTTCGGTAAAGAAGTTGGGGGCGATAAAGCCAAAAACCGCCACGATCAGGATGAGAATGGGCAAAATGCCGACCGTTTGCATCAGATCGCTCATCAGCATTTTTTTGGCGGAGGCAGATTTTGCCACCTGTTGCGGATGGGTTGGAGTTGTCATAGTTGCACCGCCTGATGATGTGAGTCGTTCACGCCGGTTGCCAGCGTCATGATGTTTTCCTGAGAGATGTCGTGTCCGTGGAGTTCCCCGGCGATGCTGCCTTCACGCATGACATAGACGCGGTCACTCATGCCCACCACTTCCGGCAGCTCGCTGGAGATCATCAAAATCGCCACGCCCTTGCGCGCCATCTGGTTCATGATGCGGTAGATTTCGCTTTTTGCGCCGACGTCGACACCGCGCGTTGGTTCGTCGAGGATCAGAATACGCGGGCCAATCGCCACCCAACGGGAGATCAGCAGTTTCTGCTGATTACCGCCTGACAGACCGCCCGCACGCACCTGGGCGTGAGGCACGCGGATGTTAAGCAGGGCGATGGCATCGTCAGAAATGGACTGCGCTTTTTTGCGGTTAAGCATGCCGAAGGTCGCATCGCGTTCCAGCGTCGCCATGGTGATGTTCTCCTGCGCCGCCAGCTCCAGGAACAGCCCCTGCTCCTTGCGGTTCTCGGTGAGAAAACCGATCCCGTTTTCAATGGCCGCGCGTGGGGAGTGGATCACCACCGGCTCACCGTCCACTTCAATCATTCCTCCCGTGGCTTTACGTACCCCGAAGATGAGTTGTGCCAGCTCGGAGCGACCGGCACCGACCAGCCCCGCCAGCCCGACGATTTCCCCGGAACGCACCTGCAGGCTGCAGGGCTGGACTTTTTTACCGTCGGTGAGGTGATGCACGTTAAGGCGCGGACTGCCAGGCGGAATATCACGCTCTTTGTTGAACAGATCGCTTAAGGGGCGACCCACCATCATTTTCACCAGCTCAGACGCGTTCAGTTTGTCGCGCGTCAGGCTGCCGACGTATTGCCCGTCGCGCAGGACGCTGACCCGGTCAGAGAGTTCGTACACTTCCGCCATGCGGTGGCTGATATAGATGATCGCCATCCCTTCATCCCGCAGGCGCAGGATCAGTTCAAACAGACGATGGGTTTCACGCGAGGAGAGGGCGGCAGTGGGTTCATCCATCACCAGAATGCGGCTGTTACGGTGCAGCGCGCGGGCGATTTCCACCTGCTGTTGTTCGGCGATAGTCAGCTTCATCACCAGGTCGGTGGCGTTGAAGTGTGCACCCAGACGGTCGATGACCGCCTGAGCCTGGGCGGCCATCTCTTTACGCTGCACCAGTCCGCCGTGCGAGAGTTCGCTGCCAAGAAAGATGTTTTCGGCAACCGTCAGGTTGGGGGCGAGCTGCATCTCCTGATAGATCAGGGTAATGCCTGCGGCCAGCGCATCCTTCGGGCCTTTAATGTGATACGGCTGACCGTCAATCAGGATCTCGCCGCTGGTCGCGGTGTAGGCGCCGGCGAGGATCTTCATCAGCGTGCTTTTTCCCGCGCCGTTTTCACCCATCAGCGCGTGGATCTCACCGGGAAAGACCGTCAAATCCACACCCTTGAGCGCGTGGAAGTTGCCAAACGTTTTGGCAATGCTGCGCATCTCCAGTACCGGGGTTCTGCTCATGGCGGATCTCCTGTGAAGGTTGATATCTGCACTTCATCACAGGTGCGTAAATGCAAAATGTCAGAAGCCGTTCATATTTGTCATAGTTATGAATAGTTAATCGCTGTCACATTTCTCTTTTCCCTCTCCCTGTGGGAGAAGGTTAGGGTGAGGGGACACCAAATCGCAGAGGAGCCCAAATCCATGCCATCACGCCCCCCGTTTTTCGCCAGCGCCCGCGGACGCCTGCTGATTTTCAATCTGCTGGTGGTCGCCGTTACGCTGATGGTGAGCGGCGTGGCGGTACTCGGCTTTCGTCACGCCAGCCAGATTCAGGAACAGGTTCAACAGCAGACGCTGGATGACATGACCGGCAGCATGAACCTCGCCCGTGATACCGCCAGCGTGGCCACTGCAGCGGTACGGCTTTCACAGGTGGTGGGGGCGCTGGAATACAAAGGGGAGGCCGAGAGGCTGAAGCAGACCCAAATGGCGCTGCGGCACTCGCTGGAGCAGCTCGCGGACGCGCCCTTAGCGCAGCAGGAGCCGGGGCTGGTAGCGCGTATTATTCGTCGCAGTAATGAGTTACAGCAAAGCGTGACGGGCATGCTGGAGCGCGGACAGCGGCGCCATCTGCAGCGTAACGCGCTGCTGAGCTCGCTGTATCAAAGCCAGAGCTATTTACGCCATCTGCAGGATATTAACCGTCGGTTTGGCAGCAACATCCCGGATGCACAGCAGCTCGTGGAAATGGACAGGCTGATTCTCGCCGCCATCGATACCCCCTCACCGCGCGCCACCCTACAGCAGCTGGACGCCGTTACCGCAACGTTACCCCAGCGCGCGACGCAGCCCGTTGTGAATCTTGTTCTGCCCGATTTCAACGACGAGCTGCGCAGGCTTGCCCCGCTGTCAAAGCAGCTCGAAGAGAGCGACCTGGCGATAAGCTGGTATATGTTTCACATCAAGGCGCTGGTGGCGATATTAAACAGCGATATCAATCAGTATGTTGAGCAGGTGGCGGAGGCTTCCCGGCTGCGCACTGCCCAGAGCCATCAGGAGCTGCGGTCCATCAGCGTGTTTATCAGCATATTCGCCGTGCTGGCGTTGATCATCACCGGATGCGCCTGCTGGTATATCTACCGCAACCTCGGCTCCAACCTGACGGCGATCTCCCGGGCGATGTCGCGTCTTGCCCACGGTGAGCAGGATGTTTCGGTGCCCGCGCTGCAGCGGCGTGATGAGCTGGGAGAGCTGGCGCGTGCGTTTAACGTCTTTGCCCGCAATACCGCTTCACTGGAGCACACAACCCGGCTGCTGAAAGAGAAAACCTCCCAGATGGAGATCGACCGCATTGAGCGTCAGGGACTGGAGGAGGCGCTGCTGCACAGCCAGAAGATGAAGGCCGTCGGACAACTGACGGGCGGGCTGGCACATGATTTCAACAACCTGCTGGCGGTGATTATCGGAAGCCTGGAGCTGACCGATCCCGCCTCCAGTGATGCCCCACGTATTGTCCGTGCGCTCAATGCCGCCGAGCGCGGTGCGTTATTGACCCAGCGTCTGCTGGCGTTTTCGCGCAAGCAATCCCTGACCCCGCATGCGGTAGAGATGAAACCGCTGCTGGAGAATCTCAGAGAGTTGATGCGCCACTCCTTGCCCGCCACCCTGACCCTGGAGATTGAGGCACAATCCCCGGCCTGGGCGGCGTGGATAGACGTCGGCCAGCTGGAAAACGCCATTATCAACCTGGTGATGAACGCCCGCGATGCGATGGAGGGGCAGACGGGGGTAATTAAGATCCGCACGTGGAACCAGCGTGTGACCCGCAGCGACGGGCGCAGACAGGATATGGTGGCGCTGGAGGTGATCGACCACGGCAGCGGCATGTCGCAGGAGGTCAAATCCCGGGTCTTTGAGCCGTTCTTCACCACCAAGCAGACCGGCAGTGGAAGTGGGTTAGGGCTGTCGATGGTGTACGGTTTTGTGCGTCAGTCCGGCGGCCGTGTGGAAATTGAGAGTGCACCGGGGCAAGGTACCACCGTGCGGCTCCATCTGCCGCGCTCGACGCTACCCGCCGTTCCTGAAGATGAAACGCTCTCTGCCACCGCATCCGCAGAAACCGAACGGCTGGTGCTGGTACTGGAAGATGAAGCCGATGTTCGCCAGACCCTGTGCGAGCAATTGCATCAGCTTGGCTACCTGACGCTTGAAGCGGAAAGCGGTGAGCAGGCACTGAACATGCTGGCGGCCTCGCCGGATATCGGCATGTTTATCAGTGACCTGATGCTGCCGGGCAGCCTGAGCGGGGCGGAGGTGATTAACCATGTACGCAGCCACTACCCGCAACTGCCGGTGTTGCTGATCAGCGGGCAGGATTTACGTCCGACGCACAACCCGCAGCTGCCGGAGGTAGCGCTACTGCGCAAACCGTTTACCCGCGTACAGCTGGCGCAGGCGCTGCGGAAGGTGATCATAATTTGAGATTCCTCCGCTACCTCTCCCGTTTGCGGTTCATTACCGTAAGGCCAGTTCACCTGCGAGTCTGGCCTTATGAAACGTTACTCTACCGCCCTGTTATTTGGTCTGCTGTCACTCTCCAGCCAACTGGCGCATGCCGATGTGATTGATGATGCCATTGGCAACATTCAGCAGGCGATCAACGATGCCTATAATCCCGGCAGCAGCCGCAGCAGCGATGACGACGATGACGATCGTTATGACGATAATCGTCGCATTGATAGCCGTCAGTATGACGACCGCCGTCGGCAGCTCGAAGACAGACGCCGCCGTCTGGACGAGCGTCAGCGCCAGCTTGATGACGACAGACGACGCCTGGAAGAGGATGAGCGGCGGTTAGAAGACGATTACGATCGCGGTTAAGAGCGGCCTGTTGCCCTCACCCCAACCCTCTCCCACGGGAGAGGGAGATAACCTAATCCAGCACCAACACCATGCCGTCATATCCCGCTTCGATGCCGTCCGGCAACGGGTTATCCATCATCCACACGTCAAACTGATGGCTGATATGGGTCAGGACAACCTGCGGGCAGCCAATCACCTCGTTCAGTGCCACCACGGTGTTTAAATCGCAATGGTTGCGCGGCGTCTGCGGGCGCGGTTCATGGCTACAGTCGATGATCATCGCCTGAGGCTGGTTGTTGAGCAGAAATTTGACCGTTTTCTCCGGCAATCCGGCAGTATCAGTGAGCCACGCCACGCGGCTGTGGGCGGACTCCAGCAGATAACCAAAGGTGAGCTTCGAGTGGTTGAGCGGCAGCGGGGTCACCCGCAGGCCCTGCAGCTCAAACATCACAAATGGCTCCAGCGTATGGCTGAAATCCAGAATGCCCGGATGTTTGAACAGGTCGTCACATCCGGCTTCATCCGGCGGGCCGTAGACCGGAATGGTCGCACCCACCCCCCAGCGCAGGGGGAACAGCCCCTGAACGTGATCCATATGGTAGTGGGTCAGCAAAAACTGCTGAAAGCTGCCGGCCGGCCAGTCGTCCATCAGGTGTGGAATACCGGCGTCCAGCAGCGTCACCGCATCGTTGAATTTGACCACCGCGCTGCAGGGGCGACGACGATAGTTATCCTGCAGACGTGCCCGGCGGCACGCCGCGCAATCGCAGCCAAACACCGGGACCAGCTGGGCACTGCCGGTGCCCGTTAACGTGATCGTCAGACTCATCGTGCACCTCTACAACGGTTTGGTGAAACGAAAATGGCTCTGCGTATACCCTTCACGAACATAAAAACGGTGGGCGTCCAGCCGCCGGACGCTGGTGGAGAGCTCCGTCAGCTCCGCGCCTGCCTGCCGCGCGATGTCCTCTGCCCATGCCAGCAGTTGGCTCCCCACTTTAAGACCACGCGCCTCGGGCATCACCACCAGCTCCTGGATTTCGCCGATCCATCTGGCGTGGTGCAGGTGAAACTGCATATGCAGGCCAATCATACCCACCACCTGTCCATTCAGCTCTGCCAGCTGATAACGCATATTGTGGTCCTGCAGATTGGCCAGATACCCGGCGTGAAACGCCTGGTGATCAAATTCGGCCTGTTTTAACTCGCAGATCAGCGCGTAAACGATTTTTGCATCGTCGGCGGTGGCGGGGCGAAGCGTGCAGTCAGGCATGCTGTTTCTCCTTCTGACGGATAAGCGATAAAACGTTATCGACTGACTGTAGCAAACTTCCGTCGTTGTTGAGGATGTGGCAATCCGCCGGGGTGTAGCGCGCTGCGCGTTCGAGACGTTGCGCGATCTCTTTTTCGCTTTCGCGTCCACGGCTTTGCAGACGGCTGCGCAGGACATCCGGCGAAACCTGCAGACAGACCGGCAGCAGCGCCGAGGCATACCGGGCGCGAGCCTGGGGCAGATGCGCACGGGAGCCGTTGACCAGCACGTCAAACCCCGCATGCAGCCACAGGTCGATCTCAATGCCAATCCCGTAGTAGTAGCCGTTGGCGTGCCAGCTGAGCGCCAGCAGATTCTGCCCGGCGCGAGTGAAGAATTCCTGTTCGCTCAGGGCGATATGGTTCTCACTGCCGGCATTCGCCGCCCGGGTAATATAGCGATGCGCGACCAGCAGCTGCGGGTGTTCCCGCTGCCGTAAGGCGGACAGCAGGCTGTCCTTCCCGGAGCCGGATGGCCCCATTAACCAGATGAGTCTTCCCATCAGAACACCCGTTTTCCCTGACGCCAGACGTGGTCGATATGGATGTGCTCGCCCTTACGGTGGGCCAGCACCAGATCCGCCCGTTTTCCTTCGGCTATCTCGCCCCGGTCGTGAAGATTCAGCGCCGATGCCGGATTCCTGGTTACCAGGTGAATCGCCTGCGGCAGCGTGAAGCGGTTGCTGTCGTCATCCGCGACGCGGAAGGCGGCGTCCAACAGGCTGGCGGGGTAGTAGTCGGAAGAGAGGATATCCAGCAGGCCGAGCGAGGCGAGTTTGCTTGCCGCTACGTTGCCGGAATGTGAGCCGCCGCGCACGATGTTCGGTGCCCCCATCAGCACGTTCATGCCATGTGCGCGGGAAGCCTCTGCCGCCTCAAACGTGGTAGGAAATTCAGCGATCACGCTACCAAGCTGGTGGGATTCGCGGACATGGTCGTGCGTGGCATCATCATGGCTGGCCAGCGCGATGTTACGGTCCCGGCACATCGCGGCAATCGAAACACGGTTCGGCTGTGACCATTGTGCCGCCAGCGCCAGCTGCTCTTCCTCGTAGCGCGCCATCTCCACATCGTTAAGAGAATATTTGCCCTGGTAATACTCGCGGTATTTTTCGAGGCTGGCGAACTGGCGCTGCCCCGGTGAGTGGTCCATCAACGAGACCAGTGAGACCGGCTCGCGGTCCACCAGCTTTTCGAACAGCGGCAGGGTGGTGTGGTGCGGCAGTTCGCAGCGCAGGTGCAGGCGGTGTTCGGCGCGGTTGAGGCCGCGCTTTTGCGTCTCTTCCACGGCGTTGATCATCTTCTCCAGATTCTCCAGCCGATCGCCGCCGTCGCGCACGTCACCAATCGCCACCGCGTCCAGCACGGTGGTGATGCCGCTGGCGACCATCAGCGCGTCATGGCTGCTCATCGCCGAATGGGCGGGCCAGTCCACTTTTGGGCGTGGGGTGAAGAATTTATCCAGATTATCGGTATGCAGCTCAATCAGCCCCGGCAGCAGCCAGCCGCCTTCGCCGTCCATCGCTTCGGGCAAATGGCTTCGGGTTTCGGCATACGCACGGATCGTGCCGTCACGGATCTCAATCGAGCCGTCGATGACCTCATCTTCCAGCACCAGCTTGACGTTATTGATAATCATACGTTTATCCCCATCGGGTGCAGTCTGTCTGCCACGCGGTTACGAACGCCCTCGTCGTGGAAGATCCCGACGATCGCCGCCCCGCGAGCTTTGGCCTGTTCGATCAGTTCCACCACTGCTGCGCTGTTTGTGTTGTCGAGCGAGGCGGTGGGTTCATCAAGAAGTAAAATCGGGTAGTCGACGATAAACCCGCGAGCGATATTCACGCGCTGCTGCTCGCCACCGGAAAAGGTCGACGGGGCAAGATGCCAGAGGCGCTCGGGGACGTTGAGACGCGTCAGCAGGCTGGCGGCTTTGGCGGCGCAGGTTTCACGCGGCACGCCGAGATCCAGCAGCGGCTGCATGACCACGTCCAGGGCTGAGATCCGCGGGATCACCCGCAAAAACTGGCTTACCCAGCCGATCGTCGAGCGGCGGACTTCCAGCACCTTACGCGCGGGGGCCTGCACCAGGTCGACCCACTCATCGTTGTGGCGAATGCGAATGTGGCCTTCGTCCGGCAGGTAGTTGGCATACAGGGATCGCAGCAGGGTCGATTTTCCGCTGCCGGAGTGGCCGTGTAGCACCACGCATTCGCCGCTGTTCACCTTCAGAGAGGCATTCTGCAGCACCGGCAGACGCACGCCGTTTTGCTGGTGGAGCACAAAGGTCTTACTGATGTTTTCTACGTGGATCATTTTGGCCTCGTGGCGTTTTCTTGCCGGGTGGCGCTTCGCTTACCCGGCCTACAAGGTACGGCGTTCGTTTTGCCGGGGGGCACCCTCAATTCTGCAACACGGACGACACCAGCAGCTGGGTGTACGGATGGAGCGGATCGTCGAGCACACGGTCGGTTAGCCCACTTTCCACCACCTGGCCCTGCTTCATCACCAGCAGACGGTCCGCCAGCAGGCGGGCGACGCCTAAATCATGGGTGACAATCACCACCGCCAGGTTCAGCTCTACCACCAGACCGCGCAACAGGTCGAGCAGGCGCGCCTGCACGGAGACGTCCAGCCCACCGGTGGGTTCATCCATAAACACCAGCTTCGGATGGGTGACCAGGTTGCGGGCGATCTGCAGACGCTGCTGCATGCCGCCGGAGAAGGTGGTGGGCAAATCGTCGATGCGCGAGGCGGGGATCTCTACATCGGTCAGCCAGCGCTGTGCGGTTTCCCGAATCTTGCCGTAGTGCCGCGCGCCGGTCGCCATCAGCCGTTCGCCGATATTGCCTCCCGCCGAGACCTGACGACGCAGCCCGTCCAGCGGATGCTGATGCACCACGCCCCACTCGGTGCGCAGCAGGCGGCGGCGTTCAGCCTCGCTCATGCCATAGAGGGAGGCGCCCTCATACAAAATCTCGCCGTTCTGCGGGGCCAGGCGCGCGGAGATGGACTTCAGCAGGGTGGTTTTGCCCGAGCCGGATTCACCGACAATCCCCAGCACCTCGCCCGGCCACAGCTCGAACGAGACGTCGCTGAAGCCTTTGCCCGGCGCGTAAAGGTGGGTCAGGTTGTTCACTGAAAGCAGCGGTTTCATTGGCTGTTCGCCTCGCTCTGTTGGCGGCAGTAATCGGTGTCGGAGCAGACAAACATCCGTTTGCCCGTGTCATCCAGCACCACTTCATCCAGATAGCTGTGTTTCGAGCCGCAGATGGCGCACGGCTCGTCCCACTCCTGCACCGTGAACGGGTGGTCATCGAAATCGAGACTCTCCACGCGGGTGTAGGGCGGGACGGCGTAGATGCGCTTTTCGCGCCCGGCACCGAACAGCTGCAGGGCAGGCATCATGTCCATTTTCGGGTTATCGAATTTCGGGATCGGCGACGGATCCATCACGTAGCGCCCGTTGACTTTCACCGGATAGGCGTAGGTGGTGGCGATATGGCCGAAGCGGGCGATATCTTCATACAGCTTCACCTGCATCACCCCATACTCTTCCAGGGCGTGCATGGTGCGGGTTTCGGTTTCACGCGGCTCGATAAAGCGCAGTGGCTCCGGGATCGGCACCTGGAAAATCAGAATCTGATCTTCCGTAAGAGGTGTTTCGGGAATGCGGTGGCGGGTCTGGATAAGCGTCGCATCTTCGGTTTTTTCGGTGGTGTTGACGCCCGTCACGCGCTTAAAGAAGTTGCGAATCGAGACGGCGTTGGTGGTGTCGTCGGCTCCCTGGTCGATGACCTTCAGCACGTCTGACTCACCGATGACGCTTGCGGTAAGCTGAATGCCGCCCGTACCCCAGCCGAAGGGCATCGGCATTTCTCGACCACCAAACGGCACCTGATAGCCGGGAATGGCGACCGCTTTCAGGATGGCGCGGCGGATCATGCGTTTGGTTTGCTCGTCCAGATAAGCAAAGTTGTAGCCGCTTAAGTTAGCCATTTTCACGCTCCCGTTGCAGACGTTTCAGCAGTTCCAGTTCGGCCTGGAAGTCAACGTAGTGCGGCAGCTTGAGGTGCGAAACAAAGCCCGCCGCCTCGACATTATCCGCGTGGGCCAGCACGAACTCTTCGTCCTGTGCCGGGCCGGAAATGGATTCGCCGTAGTCCGGCGCCTGCAGGGCGCGGTCTACCAGCGCCATCGCCATGGCTTTACGCTCGCTCATGCCAAAGACCAGCCCGTAACCGCGGGTGAAGTGTGGGGTGTCATCTTCTGGCGCGACAAAACCATTGACCATTTCACACTCCGTCATCAGCAATTCACCGACGTTCACAGCAAAACCCAGCTCTTCCGGGATGATTTCGACGTCGAGATAGCCGCTGCGGATCTCCGCCGCAAACGGGTGGTTACGCCCGTAGCCGCGCTGTGTTGAATAGGCCAGCGCCAGCAGATAGCCCTCATCGCCGCGCATCAACTGCTGCAGGCGAGACGAGCGGGAACAGGGGTAAACCGGGGGCGTGCGGGTGATGTCGTCGGGTTGCGCTCCGGTCTCTTCTTCAGCCTTTGCCAGGCCCTGCTTCGCCAGCAGGCTAAAGACGTGCGGAGACGCTTCCTGTCCGGTCTCCGTGGTGCTGAGCGGCGGCGTTTCGCCGTTCGCCAGCAGGGTAAAATCCAACAACCGGTGGGTGTAGTCGTAGGTGGGGCCAAGGAGCTGGCCGCCGGGGATATCTTTATAAACGGCGGAAATTCGCCGCTCCAGGCGCATTTCTGCCGTATTGACTGGCTCACTCACTGCCAGGCGGGGAACGGTGGTGCGCCAGGCGCGCAGCAGAAAGATGGCTTCGACGTTGTCGCCGCTGGCCTGCTTCAGCGCCAGCGCCGCCAGCTCGCGGTCGGCGACGCCGCCTTCGGTCATCACCCGATCCACCGCCAGGTTTAACTGCTGCTCAATCTGGGCGACGCTCAGATCGGGAAGCTGTTCATCACCCCGTCGTCTGTGCGCCTGCAGCGCATGGGCGGCGGCGATGGCCTTCTCGCCCCCTTTGACGGCAACGTACATCAGCACACCTCCACGTGGGTGGTTCGCGGGATCGCCAGCAGGCGCTCGCCGCAGGTCAGGATCAGATCAATGCCCAGCGGGAACGGATGCGGGCGTTCGGTCAGCTCATGAATAATGCACTCCGGCAGCTGTGGCGCGACCATGCGTTCGTCGGCAATCCCCGCCCCGGTCAGGCGCAGCATGCGACCACCGCTCAGGCTGGCGACCTGCAGGATCAGCGTGGCGCTGGTCTCCGGTGCTACCGCGCTGCCTTCACTCAGGGCATTGAGCTGCTCATGGCTGATTTGCTCATCGGCAACGGCAAACACCGCCTGACGGGGCTGCTCAACCAGCGGGGCGTTAGTGTGAAAACGCAGATTCTGGCTGGCGATGTCATTGGATAAAGACCCCGAGAGCCACACCGGGGTATCGTTGTCGGCGAGGGTCAGCAGTACGCTGGTGGTCGCCAGGTTCAGCGGCAGCCAGCCCTGGGAGAGTTGATGCAGGGAGACAATCACGCCTGGCTCGCTCATGGCTTTCAGCAGGCGACGAAAACTGTGTTGGGCATCCTGGACGGCCAGGGTAAAAGCGGGTTGAAGCGTCATGCGTTATCTCCGCGAACAAGCGTAAAGAAGTCGACCCGGCTGGTATTGACTTGCGCCTGACGTGCGGCAGTGCGCGCGGCGAGGTCGGCTTCCAGCGGGGCAATCAGGGTTTCCATCAGGGTCTGGAAATGGGGTTGTTCCTGCAGCAGGGCGTCGATCACGGCGCAGCGTTCGGCGTGCGGTTTATCGCGGCCGAGCACATAGCTGTAGCCCAGCGTGCCGCTAGTCAGACGAATGACCGCGCGGGTGAGGGTGGCATCACCGGCGAAAAAGCGCTCCCCGGTACCGCCCATTCGTGCCTGGATCTGTACCAGGCCAATTTCCGGCGCGCGGAGCGTTTCATAGTCTGGCGTCAGGTTGAGCGCGCTCATGCGACTCGCCAGCGCAACGGGCTGGCTGTGCGCCAGGATGCGCATCCAGCGCTGACGGGTGGAGGTATCGAAATGCATTCAGTGCTCCATGGTGAATTCAATCATGTCGGCGCGGGTCAGGCTGACGGAGTACTCCGTCGCGTTGATCTCGCCGTCACGGTGGTTGAGGGTGCGCACGCAAAGCAGCGGAGCCATGTTGGGAATTTCCAGCACCTTGCTCTCTTTCGCCTGCGCGCGGCGGGCGCTGATGCGCGTCTGGGTACGTTTGAGCACAAGACCCGTGGCGTCCTGCAAAAAGTCATGCAGTGAACCGCTGGAGAAGTGTTGCAGCATCGGCCAGAGGCTCAGGTCGCTGAAGTAGTGATCTATCTGGCAAACGGCCACGCCATTGACCCGGCGCAGGGTGCGCAGATGAACGACGTTGTCGCCCTCCTGAATACCCAGCGCATCGGCGACATGGCTCGACGCCGGGCGCAGCACGGAGAGCAGTTTTTCGCTGGTGGGATGGCTGCCCTGATCCAGCAGGTTCTGGCTAAAGCGCGCCTGGGCATTAAGCGGGTAGTCGAACGGACGCATCAGCACCAGCACGCCGACGCCCTGACGGCGCTGCACCCATCCGCGCTCAACCAGCTGATCGATGGCGCGGCGCAGGGTGTGGCGGTTCACTTCATAGCGGTCTGCAAGCTGCTGTTCGGCTGGCAGGTAGTCTCCGCAGCGGTAATGGGTGCGCAGCTCCACTTCGAGTTTTGCTGCAATCTCTTGCCAGCGGGTAGGGTAACTGGTCGGATGTCTGGATAAGTGCATACCAATCAAAGCCTCGCTTCTCAGATGAAGTGCTTACGCAAACGTTGAGAGAGGAAATCCAGCAGGCTGACGGTGATGATGATGAGTACCATCAGGGCGCAGGTTTGCTGGAACTGGAAACCGCGGATCGCCTCCCACAGGGTGACACCAATGCCGCCTGCGCCGACCATGCCGACGACGGTGGCGGAACGGACGTTAGATTCGAAGCGGTAGAGCGAATAGGAGATCAGCAGCGGCATGACCTGGGGTAGCACGCCGTAAAGGATCTCTTCAATTTTGTTGGCGCCGGTGGCGCGAATACCTTCGACCGGGCCGGGCTCAATGGCTTCCACCGCCTCGGAAAGCAGCTTGGAGAGTACGCCGGTGGTGTGGATGAACAGCGCCATGACCCCCGCGAACGGCCCCAGACCCACGGCGACCACGAACAGCATTGCGAACACCATTTCGTTAATGGCGCGGCAGGCGTCCATCAGGCGGCGCATCGGCTGATAAACCCACCACGGGACGATGTTTTCCGCGCTCATCAGGCCAAACGGAATGGAGAGAATAACGGCCAGGGCGGTACCCCAGACGGCGATTTGCAGGGTGACAGCCATTTCGCCGAGGTAGTCCTGCCACTGGCTGAAATCGGGCGGGAAGAAATCGGCAGCGAAGGTGGCCATGTTACCGGCGTCTTTAAACAGCAGCAGCGGATCCATCTCCGCGCCCTTCCAGGAGATAACCAGCACCGCCAGCAGGATGGCCCAGCTGAACAGCGAGAACCAGCTGCGCTTCGGCGGTGGGAGGGTGATGGTTTGCATGTTGACTCCTTTGTGTATTCTCCCTCTCCCCGTGGGAGAGGGGACTTAAGTTACTGCACCGCTTTATTTACGCTGGTCATCGCACCGAGTGCGGCGGTCAGGCGATCCAGGTCTTCCAGCTGGGCCTGAATGGCCGCCACTTTGCTGGTCTTCTCTTCGTCCTTCAGGCCTTTGTTGTCCTTCACGCCCTGCATCTCTTTAAACAGCGCCAGCTGGCGAATCGGAACCAGCTGCAGGTCGCTTGACGGGCGGAAAGGCGCCCAGCCAAGATGCGCCAGAACGGCTTTCTCTTCCGGCGTTTTGCCGTAGGTCATAAAGAAGTCGTACACCTTGTCCTTGGTGCTTTCAGAGAGGCTTTTGCGCCACACAATGGGGTCGCCAGGAATGAGAGGGGATTTCCAGATCACCTTCAGCTCTTTCAGCTTGTCCGGGGCGGAGGTCTTTAGCTTGTCGAGGTTTTCGGTGTTGTTGGTGGCGACGTCCACCTGCTTGTTGGCCACGGCCAGGGCGTTGGTTTCATGGCTGGCGTTGACGGTGCGTTTGAAGTCGCTGGCAGAGGCATTGTTTTTGGCGAAAACGTAATAACCCGGCACCAGGAAGCCTGAGGTGGAGTTCGGATCGCCGTTGCCGAAGGTCAGTTCTTTGCGTTTGGCGAGCATATCGTTGAGGTTATTGATCGGGCTGTCTTTGTTGACGATCAGCACGCTCCAGTAACCCGGGGAGCCATCGGCAGCAACGGTCTGGGCAAAGACCTGGCCGTTTGCACGATCCACCGCTTCCATGGCGGAGAGGTTGCCATACCAGGCGATGTCCACTTTGTTAAAGCGCATCCCCTGGATGATGCCCGCGTAGTCCGGGGCGAAGAAGGCGTTCACTTTGATCCCCAGTTTGGTTTCCATATCTTTCAGGAAGGGTTCCCACTGAGGCTTCAGGTTCTGCTGTGATTCCGTCGAAATAATGCCGAAGTTCAGCGCTTTTTCCTGCTCCTCAGCGTGCGCAGGCGTTAACAGGGTGCTGATGCTGAACATGCTGGTGAAAGCCAGCGCGGCAACCGTTTTATAGCTCATTTCCATTCCTCGTAGTGGGGACGTTATGCAGCCTGCGCGTTCTCTTCGACACGGTTAATGCTGCGGTAGAGATGGTCAAAACGTTCGTTATCAAACTGGTGGCTTGCGCCATCAAAGAACACATGTCCCTGACGCAGGGCGACAATGCGCTCGCAGTAGCGCAGGGCGTAATCCACCTGATGCAGCGTCACCACCACGGTGATGCCGTCGTTCTGGTTAATGTCATGCAGGGTTTCCATCACGATGCGGGCCGATTCCGGATCCAGCGAGGCAATGGGTTCATCAGCAAGAATGATTTTTGCTTTCTGCATCAGGGCGCGGGCAATGGCCACGCGCTGCTGTTGTCCACCGGAGAGGGTGGAGACGCGCTGATGAGCGAAGTGAGCCATGCCTACGCGGGTCAGCGCACGCAACGCCTCTTGCTTCTGTAATGGGGAGAACCAGCGCAGACAGGTGCGCCAGAATGGGGTGCTACCGAGCGCGCCAATCAGCACGTTCTCCAGCACCGTCAGTCGATTTACCAGATTAAATTGCTGGAAGATGCACCCTGTCTGCGCGCGGCTTTTGCGGATATCCCGCGCCAGTCGCCCTGCACGCTGTACGGTGTTGCCCAGCAACTCGACGTGGCTTTCCGGGGTGTTATCGCCGGTAATCAGGCCGCTTAAGTGACGCAGAAGGGTGGATTTACCTGAACCGGATGGCCCCAGCAGCGCCACCATGTCGCCCTGCTGGACGGTCAGATCAACGGCATGCAGAGCCTTGTTGTGATGAAAGGTCTTGCTCAGTTTCTCGACGCGGATGACGGTTTGCATATGCTGGGCCTCACAATAAATGTGGCCTCATGCTGGCGCATCAATGTGACATTTGGGTTAAGTGCAGGTTGCGGGAGTTTGAAGAGTTGAGCGGAGTTTGATGACAGGCGGAGGCAGACTGCCCACCGCCAGAAAATTAATGCTGTTGCTTAACGACGTTAATCATCCACGGCACGCCGTATTTGTCGGTGACTTTACCGAAACCGTGTGCCCAGAAGGTCTCCTGCCAGGCCATTTCAATATTTCCGCCATCCGCGAGATTGTCGAACCAGCGTTTGCCTTCATTGACATCCTGAGTGTCGAGAACCAGCGTGAACCCGGCGTACTGCGCTTTGCTGCCCGGCGGCAGGCCATCGCTCATCATGATATCGCTGCCCGCAATACGAACATTGGAATGGGCAATAGCGGAATCCGGGAACTGCATACCAGACGGACAGCCTTCTTCGCTGTTATCGCCTTTGGGCATTTCGCCGAAGGTGATTTTGTAGAGGAGCTCTGCGCCGACGGCCTGCTGATAATAGGCGGTTGCCTCTGCACAGTTACCGGCGAAAGAGATGTAGGGACTTAACGGCATAATCTTTACCTCACGTAAGAAAAGCCCATTAAGTGTAGTGGTTGTATGCCCGGTAAGCGAAGCGCCACCGGGCGGGTAAATCAGTTCTTTTTCACAAACTCGGATTTCAGTTTCATCGGGCCAAAGCCGTCAATTTTGCAGTCGATGTTATGATCGCCTTCAACCAGACGGATATTCTTCACTTTGGTACCGATCTTCAGCATGGAAGAGCTGCCTTTCACCTTCAGGTCTTTCACCACGGTAACGCTGTCGCCATCGGCCAGCAGATTACCGTTAGCATCTTTAACGATCAGCGCGTCGGCATCGTGTGACGGCTCTGCGTCATTCCATTCGTGAGCGCATTCCGGGCAGATGAACATGCCATTATCTTCATAGGTGTATTCAGAATTGCATTTCGGGCAGTGTGGAAGTTGCATAGGGGTATCCTCAAAAAGTGCATAACACGCTGGAAAGTGCCAGCAAAATGACGGCAGAGCGCCGAAAAAGAGGGCAAGTATAACGCAAATCCACACGGTTGTCGGTGATATTGTTTAATAAAAAAAAAACCGAAAAGCGTGTTGCGAGTGACACTTTATGTCAGTCGGTTAAGCGATGCTAACTTCATTAACGCGTTGGGAAGAAATGACACTCAATATATCGAATATTTTATTGCGGCAAATTGCTACGCTCCTCCATTTCGGATAAGGTGAAGCGACACATTGTTATTTATCGCCGGTTTTCGTCGTCATACATCTGTTATGACGGTGAGCCATTCCCTCTCTTTTTAGGTGGGTAAATAATGATGATATATCCTGAAGTTTCTTAAAAATGGGCTACGCTTTTTATCTTTTGGCTATCAGGCCAGGAGTAGAGCTTTACACGCCATGCAAGGATAGCGATTTATTTCTGATTGTCTTCAATCAGTTATATTTCGGTGAACATGTTTTCCACACGTGATCATATAAGCCGAAAAAGATAATTAAAACCAGGTGGCTTAATAAAAGTAATAAATTTGCGTTAAGGAAAGGCTTTTATCATGCACACACAGACCATTTTTGAATTAAGCCAGGAAGCAGAGCGGTTGTTACAGCTCGCCCTGCAAAATCTTGATACGTTGAAATCAATGCCGATGGCGATGATGGAGAGTACCGCGACGGCCATTACGGGTGAAAAGAACAACGTTTTACCTCTGCATTTTAGCGCGCGTGGTGTCGAAGCACAGCAGGCGATGCTGAATAATGAATTACGCAAAATAACCCGACTGGAAATGGTGCTGGCTATTGTGGGAACCATGAAGGCGGGGAAATCGACCACCATTAATGCGATAGTGGGCACCGAAGTGTTGCCCAACCGTAATCGACCGATGACGGCGCTTCCTACCCTGATCCGTCATACGCCGGGCCAGAAGGAGCCGGTGCTGCATTTCTCGCATGTCTCTCCCATCGATGATTTGATCCAGCTGCTGCAGAAAAAGCTCTGTGATGAAGATCGTGGCAAGCTGGCTCAGCGTCTTGAAATTGATAAAGACATGAATACGCTGCTGGAGCGAATTGAAAAGGGGGAAGCTTTCGAGAAGCACCACCTTGGGGCGCAGCCGATCTTTCATTGTCTGAAAAGCCTGAATGACCTCGTCAGGCTCTCTCAGGCGCTGGACGTGGCGTTCCCGTTCTCTGAGTACGCGTCGATAGAACATATACCGGTGATTGAGGTGGAGTTTGTGCATCTTGCGGGTCTGGATGCGCATCTGGGGCAACTGACGCTGCTGGACACGCCTGGGCCAAATGAAGCCGGGCAACCGCATCTGCAAAAAATGCTCACCGAGCAGTTGTCCCGTGCCTCCGCCGTACTGGCGGTGATGGACTATACCCAGCTCAAATCGATTTCTGATGAAGAGGTTCGTCAGGCCATTTCGGTGGCGGGAAAATCGGTGCCTTTATATGCGCTGGTGAATAAATTCGACCAGAAAGATCGCAACAGCGATGATGAAGAGCAGGTCAGGGCGATGATCTCCGGCACCTTAATGAAAGGGAATATCTCACCGGGACAAATTTATCCTGTTTCGTCGATGTGGGCCTATCTGGCGAACCGCGCCCGCTATGAGATGGCGACGCACGGGCAGTTACCGGATCATCAGGAGCAGCGCTGGGTGCAGGACTTTGCCGAAGCCGCGCTGGGACGCCGCTGGCGTACGGCGGACCTGGACGATATCGAGCATATTCGCCATGCCGCTGATTTGCTGTGGGAAGATTCGTTATTTGAACAACCGATCCGCAAACTGATTTACGCCGCCTATGCCAATGCGTCGTTATTTGCGCTGCGTTCGGCGTCGCATAAGCTGCTTAACTACGCGCAAAATGCCAGGGAGCATCTTGATTTTCGCTATCAGGCACTGACGGTCGCCTTTGAGTCGCTGGAACTGAATATTACGCGTCTCGAAGAGGATATGGCCCTGCTGCAGACGCGTCAGCGGGTGGCCAGCGAGGAAGTCAAACACGAAGTGGAGCAGGCCCTTCACGCCACTGACAATTTTATGGCGTTGCAGAAAAAGGCCCTTCAACAGGCGGTTGGACATGTCTTTGAGCGTCACAATATTCTTGATTTGGCCGGTATTGATCCGCTGAATCATCGCCACGACGAGCCGGACGCGCTGACACAGCTGGTGCTGGATGATGAAGGGCAGGCGCAGATTGCGCTGAGTAAAATCCGCTCTTCCTGCGAGCAGGTCATGTTGGATGCGCAGACAAAAATCAGCCGTGAACTGGCGCTACGTTTTGATCAACTGGAGTCTACGCTGGCGCGTTCGCTGAATGAGGCAATGCGGCCGATCGAACTGCGTATTAAAGAGCAGTTGAGCCATGCCGGCTTCCGGGCGCGGATCAGCTTCCCGGCGTTTCAGGCGAACCAGCTTAACTTCAATACGCGGGCGCTGTTTAACGATGCGATCGCGCAGGACAACCGCCCGGCAGGCCAGCCATCGACCACGGGCAGCGTGCGTGAGACGGTTTCGCGCTGGCTGAACAATCCTGGCTGGGGCTGGGAAGAGTATGTGGCGACACGCACGCGATACGTTATCGATATTGCGCAGCTGCATGACAAATTTACGCAGCATATTGATCTGTTTTGTGAACAAATCCGTAAAGCTTTAACCGCTCAGGTCGATGTCTCTGTTACGGCGGGTATGGCAACGTTCTTTGCAGAATTTTCGTTATGCCTTGCCGGGTTACAGGAAAGCTTGCGTGATAGCCTCGCAGTACGTCAGCAAAATGAGCATTCGACCCGAGCGCTCAGCCAGCTGTTGAAAGAAAGTATTACCACTGCGACGTGGATTCAGGAAGATACCCGACTGTTACGCGATGATATTCAAACCCTTTTCGCGGCAGAGCAACCATGACAACACAGCTACTGGACGGTCCCGGGCGGACGCTGGAGTGTATCCATCCTAAATTTATGGTCGATCTGGTCCAGGGGGTAGACGCGGCGCGTCATACCCACCTGGGGCCGCAACAGCTGCAGTTTCGTGAGCGTTTGACTCAGGAGATCATGACGCACACCCGGCTGCGGCCCTGGGCTATGGCGGGAATGCTCAACGAAAATGCGGCTCTGCGCCTGGGGCTGGCGGAAAAACTTGCCGGTATGCTGGATCCGGGTCATCTCGCGCTGACGCGCATGGCAGACAAACTGGTTGCGCTGCGCCAGCAAACCACTCCACGTGCGCAACAGTCGCCGGGCCTGGTTCAGCAGTATGCTGAACTCTCTTCGCATTTCATTCAACGCGCGGCATATAAAGAAAAGGCGTTAACCCAGCGCGGGTTAACGGTGCAGGCGGGCGAGCATAGCGAGCAGATTTTTACCCGCTGGCGAGCCGGAAACTATGACGGCTGGTCGCTGGCCGGACGCTGCTACATTGTGCTGGAAGAGCTGCGCTGGGGAGCATTTGGCGATGCCTGTCGTCTGGCGAATGAAGACGTGGCGGCAATGCTTAAGGATAACCTGCGCAGTATGGCGGCAAATTATCTGGCGCAGGGGATCAATGCCTCTCCCACTACCCGCCATTTCTATCACCAGTGGCTGACTACGCCCTCCACGCCGGGGATCATCGATCATAAAGATATGCTGGGCTGGCTGGGGGACTGGTGTCAGGCGGATAAACATCCGGTGAGCTGGTCAGTGACACAAAACTGGCAGACGGTCGCGCTGGGTATGCCGCGACTCTGTTCGGCAAAGCGGCTGGTGGATGGGATGGTGGAAGAAATTTTTGGTTGAACCCCTCTCCCCGGCGGGAAGAGGGAGGGTCTGATGCGGTGTGTTAATGATGAAGCTCTACCGCTTTCGGTTCTGTATCCGGCTCGGGGAGATTGCCGAAGCGCTTCGCGTACAGCGCCGTGATGATCGGCACCAGGATCGCGGTGACAATCACGCTGGCGGCAACCAGCGCCGTTGCCGAGGCCGCAACCGGTTCGAAAGCCGGGTTAATCTGGGCAATGATCACCGGATTCGCCACGGCGGCCCCTGCGGCTGAAGAGGCGGCTACACCTGCCGTTCCGTTTCCTCCGCCAATTACGCGATCGGCAATGATCAGCGGAATGCCGGTGATAATAATCACGGCCACGCCCAGGACAATACCCAGCAGTCCGGTATCAAGGATCACGTTCAGGTTAATGGTATTTCCCAGCGCGAAGCCGAAGAACGGGATCAGTACCGGCGTGGCTTTGCTGAAGAAATCGCGCAGATCGTGATCCAGATTACCGAGAGCAAAACCGATCAGGAACGGCAGGATCGCGCCGACAAAGTGGTGTGGTTCAAATGAGGCCAGCCCTGCCGAGCCCAGAATCAACATCGTCATCAGCGGACCGGACTCCAGAGACATCAGCACAAACGCGCCTGACTCCTCTTTTGTACCGTACTGGTTCATCAGGCTGGCATAGAGACCACCGTTGGTCATATCCATCGCGGAGACGATCGCCAGAACGGATAATCCGGCGAAGAATCCGGTCTGAATTCCATTTTCCGGAATGAACAGCGCACAGACCATTGCCACAACCCAGGCCACTGCAATTTTCGTTATAACCAGCGTTCCGGATTTACGTAATACAGTTCCTGTTGCCCGCAGGTTAATAGATGCGCCGATACAAAAGAACCAGACGGCGAGAATGGGAACGGTGCCCGTGATCATTCCTTTTGTGAAACCACCAAAATAAGCACCCGTATCAGGTGCCAGGGTATTCAGGATGGCGCCCAGTACCAGGGGAACCAGCATCATCCCACCGGGGATGCGTTCTATTGTGGCTTTAATCTTCATGTACAACCCTCACATCATGTCCCGCGTGGCGGACGGAATGCTATGAAAAATAAAATCAATAAATTCAATTAATTGAATGGTTACGAAGCGGAGAGCTTCGTTTTCCATACAATGAAATTAATGTCGTGCTTTTGATTAACGCTGCTCAAAAACACGCTGGACGTTGTGTTCGGATTTATCATGCGATCATTGGAATGATGATTCAATGAAAATAAAACAGTGTTTTAGTTATCTCCATCACATATTCAATGTAAATATTCGAACCCTGTTTTAATAATTAAAATTTATGTAAATCTGATGTGAAGCCGAATGGTTTTTTTGAACGTTGGGAACGGAATAATAACGTGCGTGAGGACGTGCTTTTGGGAGGGTTGGGAAAGGTCTTCTGTGCCGTAATTGACAAATACTGAACGCAATTGACGATACGGAAAAATATATGTGAAGTTGATCACAAATATAAACGCTGGTAGGGTAAAAAGGTCATTAACTGCCCAGACAGGCGTCAACAGGTTCGGTTGTATCGACGTAAAACGTCAATGTAAGTAAACCTGCTACGCTTGAATAAGGCGATTCGCATGGAGCGGATCCCCGTTGCACTGTTCACCGGGTGAACTGTGTAATGGACAGGGCTGAGTCTACGAGGAAAGCTATGCTTAGAAGGAAAAAGATTAAACCCATCACGCTTCGCGACGTCACCATCATCGATGATGCAAAACTGCGTAAAGCGATCACTGCCGCCTCGCTCGGTAATGCGATGGAATGGTTCGATTTTGGTGTCTATGGCTTTGTGGCCTATGCGTTAGGTAAAGTGTTTTTCCCCGGCGCCGACCCCAGCCTGCAGATGATTGCCGCGCTGGGTACGTTCTCGGTTCCCTTCCTTATTCGCCCGCTGGGTGGTCTGTTCTTCGGTATGCTCGGTGATAAGTACGGCCGTCAGAAGATCCTCGCTATCACCATTGTCATTATGTCGATCAGTACGTTCTGTATCGGCCTTATCCCCTCCTATGCCACGATTGGTATCTGGGCGCCGATTCTGCTGCTGCTGTGTAAGATGGCTCAGGGCTTCTCCGTCGGGGGAGAGTATACCGGTGCCTCGATCTTCGTTGCAGAGTACTCCCCGGACCGTAAGCGTGGTTTCATGGGCAGTTGGCTGGACTTCGGTTCTATTGCCGGGTTCGTCATGGGCGCGGGCGTGGTGGTGCTGATTTCGACCGTGGTCGGTGAAGAGAACTTCCTGGATTGGGGCTGGCGTATTCCGTTCTTCCTGGCGCTGCCGCTGGGGATCATTGGCCTGTACCTGCGTCATGCGCTTGAAGAGACGCCTGCATTCCAGCAGCACGTTGATAAGCTTGAGCAGGGCGATCGTGAAGGTTTGCAGGATGGCCCAAAAGTCTCCTTTAAAGAGATCGCGACCAAACACTGGCGCAGCCTGCTGGTCTGTATCGGTCTGGTGATCTCCACGAACGTGACTTACTACATGCTGCTGACCTACATGCCGAGTTATCTGTCGCATAACCTGCACTACTCGGAAGACCACGGTGTGCTGATCATTATCGCCATCATGGTGGGTATGCTGTTTGTGCAACCGATTATGGGTCTGTTGAGTGACCGCTTCGGCCGTCGACCGTTCATTATTCTGGGTAGCGTTGCGCTGTTTGCCCTTGCTATTCCGGCATTCATTCTGATTAACAGCAATGTGCTGGGCCTGATTTTTGCCGGCTTGCTGATGCTGGCGGTGATCCTCAACTGCTTCATCGGGGTGATGGCCTCTACACTGCCGGCCATGTTCCCGACGCATATCCGCTACAGTGCGCTGGCGGCGGCCTTTAACATCTCAGTACTGATTGCCGGTCTGACGCCGACGCTTGCCGCCTCTCTGGTGGAAAGCACGCAGAATCTGATGATGCCCGCTTATTACCTGATGGTGATCGCGGTGATTGGATTGATTACCGGGATTACCATGAAGGAGACGGCGAACCGTCCTCTTAAAGGGGCGACGCCTGCGGCATCGGATATTCAGGAAGCGAAAGAGATCCTGCGCGAGCACTACGATAACGTCGAGCAGAAGATTGAAGATATTGACGCTGAGATTGAAGAACTGCAGAAAAAACGCTCCCGACTGGTGGACCAACATCCACGCATCAACGAGTAATAAAAAACCCGCCGCTGGCGGGTTTTCTTTTATTAGCATCCTGCAGCGATGTAATCGCCATTGGCGCTAATGGGGATCACCGTCAGGAACAGGATGGTCGCAAACAGGATCAGAACAATCCCGCCAGCAATCTTGACCGCCGGAACCAGCCAGTTCAGCGAGGTGCTGCCGCCAAACCAGGAAACCGTGCGCTCGCGGGCGTAACGCACAGCCAGCGATAGCCCCATAATCGACAGCGCGGTTCCCAGCGACATGGTCATTACCGCAGCCATTCCCCAGGTGACAATGCCCAGCGCGTTCGAGAACATCAGGATCATAATGGCCCCGCTACACGGACGCGCACCGATCGCCAGAATCACACCCAGACGGGTTTTCCAGTCACCCTGCGTCAGGTCTGCACCTACGCCGTGATGGCCGCAGCCACACTGTTCGTCATGCTGATGAAGAGGCGTAATGGCGGAGATCCTCATCCTGCGCGGACGCAGGCTTTTCAGCGCCTGGTAAATGACAAACGCGCCGAATGCGCCGATAAGGACCGCGCTTATCTTCTCGACATACCAGCGGCTGGTACTGATATCCCCTGAAGCCAGGTTAAACCCCACCGCCAGAATAAACACAAACAGAATGGCGCTGACGCCCTGCAGCATACTGCCAAAAAAAGGGACAACCCGGGCGGCAAGGTCGCTCTCTTTATTGGTGCTGAGATAGGTCGTGACAATAAATTTGCCGTGCCCCGGTCCGATAGCATGAAGTACGCCATAGAGGAAAGCGCCGGTTAAAAGCCATAATCCACCGCTGTACTGATGGTTATTAAGCTGCAGAAGGTACATCACCAGATAACGGTGCAGGGTAATTTGTGTGGCAAGGCACCACTGGATGAAAGCACCCCAGTGTGCGTGCAGAGTGAAGCCCGCAATAAGAAGCAGCAGCGTCATGAGGCCTGCGCCAGGGATCCGCCAGTCTCGGGTGAGGCGTTGTGTGGTCATGGATGTCGTCTGTCGGGGAGAATATTTGCCAATAGTATAGTTGATCATCCCCCTCAATCCGTGGGTTCTTATTGTGCTTATGCGTTGTATTGTGGATAAGTCTGTGCGTAAAAGGGTATAAAGCGGGGTTTTGCTGGGGAATACAGCAGTCAGTCATCTTTTTGCAACTTTTCGGTTGCGGTCGCCCGGGAACTCCCTATAATGCGCCTCCATCGACACGGCGGATGTGAATCACTTCACAAACAGCTCGGTCGGTTGAAGAGAAAAAATCCTGAAAATCAGGGTTGACTCTGAAAGAGGAAAGCGTAATATACGCCACCTCGCGACAGAGCGCTGAAGCGCGTCGCAACTGCTCTTTAACAATTTATCAGACAATCTGTGTGGGCACTCAAAGTGACATGGATTCT
>Ga0209370_1000494_pt1 | contig 51510 bp, 37 predicted proteins | sample AgamicAtPrz_FD_187164 | JGI IMG/M metagenome (GOLD analysis project Ga0209370, IMG submission 187164) | Agave microbial communities from Guanajuato, Mexico - At.P.rz (SPAdes) (version 2) | ecosystem: Host-associated > Plants > Phyllosphere > Phylloplane/Leaf | place: Guanajuato, Mexico...
TGTTAGGCCTGCCGCCAGCGTTCAATCTGAGCCATGATCAAACTCTTCAATTTAAAAGTTTGATGCTCAATGAATTAAACTTCGTAATGAATTACGTGTTCACTCGTTGAGACTTGGTATTCATTTATCGTCTTGCGACGTTAAGAATCCATGTCACTTTGAGTGCCCACACAGATTGTCTGATAAATTGTTAAAGAGCAGTGCCGCTACGTTTTCGCTGCGGCGCGGGGTGTGCATATTACGCTTTCCCGCTTCAGAGTCAAGCGTTTATTTTGCTTTTCTCTGCTGACCCGGCGGCTTGCGTGCCGTTGTTCCGTGTCAGTGGAGGCGCATTATAGGGAGTTCTTCCGAAGTGACAAGCACTAAATACAAAAAACTTTTCGTTCGCTCACTTTTCAAACTCAACGCTTATTTAACCCGCGGATCGTCCGTTAAACGCGCAATCTCACGGGCAAAACTGGCGACCTGAGCCCAGTCTGTGTAGACCACTTCTTTACGCGTATCCGTTTCACCACCTGTCATCTTCATGATCAGGCGGATCATAAAGCGGTCATACCAGCTATAGCGCGGGTAACGCAGCGCACCCGCAAAGACAGAACAGATATCGGGCTGCCATGGCGAATTCAGCAAAAACTTGCGCGTATAGCTGTTGGTCTGCGGCGTACGCTTCTCCGCTTTACGGGCAACCAGGTTGACCGAGTAAAACGCGCCAGGCCGCTTCGCGAGTTCCGCCGTATGCTTTTTCACAAAACGATCCAGCGCAGGGTGGAAATGACCGTAACGAATTGAAGCGCCAATGACCACACGGTCGTAATCCTGCCAGGCAATCTGTTCTGTGCGATTCAGGTTCACCACATCAGAATAAATGCCCAGCTCTGTGAGTTCAGAAGCCAGATAAGAAGCAATCTCACGCGTTTGACCGTCACGCGTTGAGAAAAGAATTAACGTTTTCACTTATGTCTCCTTACTCACGCCAGAATGTTGGGGTAAACAGCACCAGCAACGTAAAGACCTCAAGACGCCCAAACAGCATATTGGCAATTAAGATCCACTTCGCCACCGGGTTCATACTGGCGAAGTTATCCGCCACGACGCCCAGCCCCGGCCCCAGGTTGTTTAACGTTGCCACCACAGAGGCGAAGGCAGAGAAATCATCCACACCCGTGGCGATAATCGCCAGCATACTGACAATAAAGACCAGCGCATAAGCGGAGAAGAATCCCCACACCGCTTCGAGGATACGCTCCGGCAGCGCGCGGTTCCCCAGCTTAATGCTGTAAACCGCATTCGGGTGGACCAGACGTTTCAGCTCACGGTTCCCCTGCTTGAACAGCAGCAGAATACGGATCACCTTCAGACCACCGCCCGTCGAACCGGCGCAACCGCCGATAAACGCAGAGCACAGCAGCAGCACCGGCAGGAACAGCGGCCAACGCGCAATACTGTCCGTGGTGAAACCGGCAGTTGTCGCCATCGATACCACCTGGAAGAAGGCCTGGTTCAGGGTCGTGACCGCCGAGTTATAGACATCATGGAACCACAGTACCAGAGTACAGATGATCACCAGGGTCAGCTGGACACCAATAAACATCCTGAATTCCGGGTCGCGCCAGTACACCTTCAGGCTACGTCCGCTGAGCAACGAGAAGTGTAGACCGTAGTTACAGCCTGAGATCAGCAGGAAAATGGCAATGATGGTATTGATTGTCGGGCTGTCGAAGTAACCGACGCTGGCATCATGGGTAGAAAACCCGCCGATGGCGATAGTCGCGAAGCTGTGCCCGATGGCGTCGAACGCGGGCATTCCGGCGAACCACAGCGCCAGCGCGCAGGCCACCGTCAGCAGGACATATATAAGCCACAGGGTTTTCGCCGTCTCCGCAATACGCGGGCGCATCTTGTTATCTTTCAGCGGGCCGGGCATTTCTGCCCGGTAAAGCTGCATCCCCCCGACGCCCAGAATCGGCAGGATAGCCACCGCCAGGACGATGATCCCCATACCGCCAAACCACTGGAGCATCTGCCGGTAAAAGAGAATCGCATGTGGGAGCGAATCCAGCCCCACAAGCGTGGTGGCGCCGGTGGTCGTTAAACCGGAGAACGATTCAAAAAACGCATCCGTGATGGTGAGATTCGGTTGTTCAGAGAAGATAAACGGCAGCGCACCCACGCTTCCCAGTACCGTCCAGAACAGGACCACAATCAAAAAACCCTCACGGGATTTCAGCTCACCCTTCTCACGACGGTTTGGCCACCACAGCAGCGAGCCAATCGTCAGCGCGACAAAAAAGGTTTGCGTGAATGCACGCCCCGCACCGTCCCGGTAGATGAGCGCCACCAGTCCGGGAATGATCATCGTCCCGGAGAAAAGTATGACCAGCAATCCAACGATTCGGGTAATGGCACGAAAATGCATCTCTGCCGCTTCCTTAGGTATTCAAAATGATGAGGTGGGGATTATTCTTCAATCGGCAGTAATTGCAATGAACCGCGACTAAAATCAGCGAGTTTTGCTGAAAAAGCAGCCAGTTCCGCCTGAGGAAGCGCCACGCGTAGTTGCACCATTGCCTGATAATCACTGTGTGCGATGACGCCGTTAAACTGTTTAAACAGTGCTTCGATACCCGATAGCTGGGCGTAATCGCATAACAAAGTATATTCTGTCAGCGGCGTTTTGCGGGTCGTTATCAGAAGATTAAGCGCCTGCTGAACACCACCGCCGTAGGCTTTAACCAGGCCGCCTGTGCCTAACAAAATGCCACCGTAGTAGCGCACAACGACGGCGGTGATTTCACCCACACCGCTGCCCATTAGCTGGGAGAGCATCGGTTTTCCGGCCGTGCCTGCCGGTTCACCGTCATCAGAAAACCCGAGCTGCTGTGAGTCATTCGGCGGCCCTGCAACCCACGCCACACAGTGGTGGCGGGCATCGGGGTGCTGCGCGAGAACGGACTCGACGAACGCCTTCGCCGCCTCCACGCCGTCGGTATGCGCCAACAGCGTGATAAAGCGGCTTTTTTTGATTTCCTCAACAAAGGTGACCGGCTCAGCCGGTATCAGCCAGCTTTCCATCAGGCCAGCTTCAGATCTCGCGTCATGTTCTCAATGCTGTTCTCGTGAATAACCACGTTATCCTCGATACGAATGCCGCCAAACGGCTTAAGCGCTTCAATTTTCTCCCAGTTGAAGTGCTTGCTGAATTGGCCTTCACGCCACGGCGCCAGCAGGGATTCAATAAAGTAGATGCCCGGCTCGATGGTCAATACCATACGCGGCGCCAGAACGCGGGTGCAGCGCAGATAAGGATATTTAGACGGTGCCGCCAGGTGCGTACCGGTATCATCCTGCATAAAGCCCGCGACGTCATGAACCTGCAAACCCAGCGGGTGGCCGATACCGTGCGGCATAAATGGCCCGGTCAGATCGTTCTCAACCATCGCCTCTTCGCTCATGTCTTTGACAATCTGATGCTTACGCAGCAGTTTCGCGATGCGCTGATGGAACTGGATGTGGTAATCCACATAGCTGGTTCCCGCTTTCATGGTGCCAATCAGCGCCAGCTGTTCATCGTTCACGTCTTTAATCAGCTGCGCGAAATCGGTATCCGCATTCGCCGCCCAGGTACGGGTCAGGTCTGCCGCATAGCCATTGTATTCTGCCCCCGCATCCAGCAGGAAGCTGCGCATCTCGGACGGAACCTGATGATCCAGTTTGGTGTAGTGCAGAACAGAGGCATGCTCATTCAGCGCCACGATGTTGCTGTAAGGCACATCGGTATCGCGATGGCCGGTCGCGGTCAGGTAGGCCTGATTGATATCGAACTCGCTCATGCCGGACTGGAACGCTTCATGCGCCGCACGGTGGCCATTCACCGCCGTTTTTTGCGCTTCACGCATGCAGTAAAGTTCATAGTCAGTCTTGTAGGCGCGATAGTAGTGCAGATAATCCAGCACGCCTTTCGGGTTAAGTTTATCTGCCGGAATATCCAGACCCAGCGCACGCTCGGGAACCGGACCAATGTAGCCGATGTTGCCGCGCGCCGCTGGCAGCTGGCTGCCAATGCCGTCCGCTTTTGGCAGCGCAATCACGTCAATTTCTTCGGTCCAGAATGAGGTCGGCAGCGGTTCCACGTTGTGCCAGTAATCCACCGGCAGGTAGAACCACAGTTTCGGCTTGTTCACGCCATCCACCAGCAGCCAGCAATTTGGAACCTGTGTCACCGGCACCCAGGCTTTAAACTGCGGGTTAACCTTGAAGGGATAAGCATGGTCATCAAGAAACGTATTCATCAGCTCGCCGGAGTGGATCAGCAGAGCATCCAGCTTGAAGCGGGCCAGTACATCGCGGGTACGTTCCTGTAGGGTAACGATATGATTTTTATAAAGCGAAGCCAGTGAGTCCATCATTCTTCCTTTCGTTTTTTTGACCTCAAGTCATCGCATCTTAGCACACCTCACTCCGGCTGCGTGATTTCCACCGACCGTGATCAACGCAGCATTTTCTTAATGAGTAATTTGCATTTTATTAACATAAATCCCACACTCCGATTCATCTGGTATGACCAGATCCAATTGCTGGATTCAGGAGACTGACATGCTCTACAAAGGCGACACCCTGTACCTCAACTGGCTGGAAGATGGCATTGCCGAACTGGTGTTCGATGCTCCCGGCTCAGTGAACAAGCTTGATACCGCGACGGTGGCCAGTCTTGGCCAGGCGCTGGATGTTCTTGAAAAACAACCTGAATTAAAAGGGCTGCTGCTGCGTTCGAACAAAGCGGCCTTTATTGTCGGTGCCGATATCACCGAATTTCTCTCGCTTTTCCTGGTACCTGAAGAACAGCTGAGCCAGTGGCTACACTTTGCCAACAGCGTCTTTAATCGTCTGGAAGATCTGCCTGTCCCAACGATCTCCGCCGTGAACGGCTACGCGCTGGGCGGCGGCTGTGAATGTGTATTAGCCACCGATTACCGTCTCGCCACGCCGGATCTGCGCATCGGCCTGCCGGAAACCAAGCTGGGCATCATGCCGGGCTTTGGCGGCTCCGTGCGTATGCCGCGCATGCTGGGTGCCGACAGCGCGCTGGAGATCATTGCCGCGGGTAAAGATGTCGGCGCAGAACAGGCGCAGAAAATCGGCCTGGTGGACGGCGTGGTTAAGCCTGAAAAACTGATTGAAGGTGCTATCGCCATCCTCCGTCAGGCCATCAATGGCGACCTCGACTGGAAAGCCAAACGCCAGCCGAAGCTGGAGCCGTTAAAGCTCAGCAAAATTGAAGCCACCATGAGCTTCACCATCGCTAAAGGCATGGTGATGCAGACGGCGGGTAAACACTACCCGGCGCCGATCACGGCGGTGAAAACCATTGAAGCCGCAGCCCGCTTCGGCCGCGACGAAGCCCTGAAGCTCGAAAATCAGAGCTTTGTCCCGCTGGCGCACACCAATGAAGCCCGCGCGCTGGTCGGTATCTTCCTTAACGATCAGTTCGTGAAAGGTAAAGCCAAACAGCTGACCAAAAACGTTGAGACGCCAAAACACGCGGCGGTGCTCGGTGCAGGCATTATGGGTGGCGGCATTGCTTACCAGTCGGCATGGAAAGGCGTGCCGGTGGTGATGAAGGACATCAACGAGAAATCCCTGACGCTCGGCATGACCGAAGCGGCCAAGCTGTTGAATAAACAGCTGGAGCGCGGAAAAATTGACGGGCTGAAGCTCGCAGGCGTGATCTCCACCATTCAGCCGGTGCTGGAGTACAGCGGTTTTGACCGTGTGGACGTGGTGGTTGAAGCGGTCGTTGAGAATCCGAAAGTCAAAAAAGCGGTGCTGGCCGAAACGGAAGACAAGGTTCGTCCAGGCACCGTGCTGGCTTCTAACACCTCCACTATTCCGATTGGCGAACTGGCGAGCGTGCTGAAGCGCCCGGAAAACTTCTGCGGCATGCACTTCTTCAACCCGGTACACCGTATGCCGCTGGTCGAAGTGATCCGTGGGGAAAAAACCTCTGACGAAACCATCGCCAAAGTGGTGGCGTGGGCGAGCAAGATGGGCAAAACCCCGATCGTGGTGAACGACTGCCCGGGCTTCTTCGTTAACCGCGTACTCTTCCCGTACTTTGCAGGCTTCAGCCAGCTGCTGCGCGACGGAGCGGACTTCCGCAAAATCGACAAAGTGATGGAAAAACAGTTCGGCTGGCCGATGGGCCCGGCGTATCTGTTGGACGTGGTCGGCATTGATACCGCCCATCACGCGCAGGCGGTAATGGCGGCAGGCTTCCCGCAGCGCATGCAGAAAGACTATCGCGACGCGATTGACGCGCTGTTCGACGCTAACCGCTTCGGTCAGAAAAACGGCCTGGGCTTCTGGCGCTATAAAGAAGACAGCAAAGGCAAACCGAAGAAAGAAGAAGATCCGGCGGTGGATGGCCTGCTGGCCGACGTCAGTCAGCCAAAACGCGACTTCACCGACGATGAAATCATCGCCCGCATGATGATCCCGATGATCAACGAAGTGGTGCGTTGCCTGGAAGAAGGCATCATCGCCAGCCCGGCAGAAGCGGATATGGCGTTGGTGTACGGCCTTGGCTTCCCTCCGTTCCACGGCGGCGCGTTCCGCTGGCTGGATACACTCGGCAGCGCCCGCTATCTCGATATGGTTCAGCAGTACCAGCACCTTGGCCCGCTTTATGAGGTGCCGGAAGGTCTGCGTAACAAAGCGCGCCATAACGAACCCTACTATCCAGCAGTTGAGCCAGCCCGTCCGGTTGGCGAGCTGAAAACGGCTTAAGGAGTCACAATGGAAAAGGTTGTCATTGTTGATGCGATTCGCACCCCGATGGGCCGTTCAAAAGGCGGCGCGTTCCGTAACGTGCGTGCGGAAGACCTCTCCGCGCACCTGATGCGTAGCCTGCTGGCGCGTAACCCGGCGCTGGACCCAACAGCGCTGGACGATATCTACTGGGGCTGCGTTCAGCAGACACTGGAGCAGGGTTTCAACATCGCCCGTAACGCGTCGCTGCTGGCGGAGATCCCGCACTCGGTTCCGGCGGTCACCGTCAACCGTCTGTGTGGTTCGTCCATGCAGGCACTGCACGACGCGGCGCGCATGATCATGACCGGCGATGCACAGGCCTGCCTGGTGGGCGGCGTTGAGCACATGGGCCACGTGCCGATGAGCCACGGGGTCGATTTCCACCCGGGCATGAGCCGTAACGTGGCGAAAGCCGCGGGGATGATGGGCCTGACCGCCGAGATGCTCTCTCGCCTGCATGGCGTCAGCCGTGAAATGCAGGATGCCTTTGCCGCACGCTCTCACGCCCGCGCCTGGGCCGCCACGCAATCCGGTGCCTTTAAGAATGAGATCATCCCGACAGGCGGTCACGACGCAGACGGCGTTCTGAAGCAGTTCAGCTACGACGAAGTCATCCGCCCGGAAACTACCGTAGAAGCGCTTTCTACCCTGCGCCCGGCATTTGATCCAGTCACCGGCACGGTAACGGCGGGAACGTCGTCCGCCCTGTCCGACGGTGCTGCCGCGATGCTGGTGATGAGCGAAAGCCGCGCCCGCGAGCTGGGTTTAACGCCTCGCGCTCGCGTGCGTTCGATGGCGGTCGTGGGCTGCGATCCTTCCATCATGGGTTACGGCCCGGTTCCGGCCTCGAAGCTGGCGCTGAAAAAAGCGGGCTTAACCGCCAGCGACATCGATCTGTTCGAGATGAACGAAGCGTTCGCCGCGCAGATCCTGCCGTGCATTAAAGATCTGGGGCTGATGGAGCAGATCGACGAGAAGATTAACCTCAACGGTGGCGCGATCGCCCTCGGTCACCCGCTGGGTTGTTCCGGGGCGCGCATCAGCACCACGCTTATCAACCTGATGGAACGCAAAGATGCCCAGTTTGGTCTGGCAACAATGTGTATCGGATTGGGTCAGGGTATCGCGACGGTATTTGAGAGGGTGTAATAAATTTTTTGAGGGAATGTAAATAAGGAAAAGTATCTCAAAGCCAATGACGTCAGAACAAGGCGGCAAGCGAGCGAATCCCGATGAGCTTACATTAGTAAGTGATTCGGGTGAACGAGCGCAGCCAACGCAGTTATGGCGCCATTGGCGAAGAGAGACAGTTTAGTTGCCGTTCTTCCCGCCTGTCAGGGGCGGGTTTTTTACATCATTGCAGCAGCGAAATATCCGCCACGCGCAGGAACAGCTCACGCAGTTTCTCGAGCATAGAGAGACGGTTAATACGCAGCTCTTTATCTTCCACGTTTACCATCACTTTCTCGAAGAAGGCGTCGATGATGTCACGCAGCTCCGCCAGCTCCACCAGCGCTTCCTGGTAGCGGCCTTCCGCGAAGTACGGCTCAAGCTTGTCGCGCAGCACCACAACCTGCATCGCCAGAGCAATCTCTTCCGGCTCTTTCAGCGTCGCGGCGTTTACACGCTCGTTCAGCGTCTCGTCGGATTTCGCGAGGATGTTAGATACACGCTTGTTGGCCGCAGCCAGAGCTGACGCCGCTTCCAGCGTACGGAAGTGGGATACTGCTTTCATACGCGCATCGAAATCTGCCGGACGGGTCGGACGACGCGCCAGCACTGCCTGAATGGTATCAACGGAGTAACCTTCGTCCTGATACCACGCGCGGAAACGACCGAGCATAAAGTCGATAACATCATCCACAACCTTCGCGTTGGTCAGCTTATCGCCGTACAGACGCACCGCTTCTTCCGTCAGCGTTTGCAGATCGAGGTTCAGGTTCTTCTCGACGATGATACGCAGCACGCCCAGCGCGGCGCGACGCAGCGCAAACGGGTCTTTATCGCCTTTCGGATGCTGACCGATACCGAAGATACCCGCCAGGGTGTCCATCTTATCGGCAATCGCCACGGCGCAGGCAACCGGGTTGGACGGCAGATCGTCACCGGCAAAGCGCGGCTGATACTGCTCATTCAGGGCCACCGCCACGTCTTCCGCTTCGCCATCGTGACGCGCGTAATGCATGCCCATGACGCCCTGCGTGTCGGTGAATTCGAACACCATGTTGGTCATCAGGTCGCACTTGGAGAGCAGGCCCGCACGGGTAGCGTGGTTCACGTCCGCGCCAATCTCACGGGCAATCCAGCCGGACAGCTCCGCGATACGGTCGGTCTTATCGCGCAGCGTACCCAGTTGCTGCTGGAACAGCACGGTTTGCAGACGCGGCAGGTTATCTTCCAGACGTTTTTTACGGTCGGTGTTGAAGAAGAACTCTGCATCCGCCAGACGTGGGCGCACCACTTTCTCGTTACCGGAGATAATCTGGATCGGATCTTTCGATTCGATGTTCGCCACGAAGATGAAGTTTGGCAGCAGCTTGCCGTCGTTGGCGTAAACCGGGAAGTACTTCTGGTCACCCTTCATGGTGTAAACCAGCGCTTCTGCCGGAACGGCCAGGAATTTCTCTTCGAATTTCGCGGTCAGCACAACCGGCCATTCCACCAGAGAAGTTACCTCTTCCAGCAGGCTGTCGCTCAGATCGGCATTACCGCCAATCTTACGCGCCGCTTCTTCTGCGTCCGCTTTAATTTTGGCTTTACGCTGTTCGTAGTCAGCAATCACTTTACCGCGCTCCAGCAGGATCTGCGGGTACTGGTCGGCATTGTCGATGGTGAACTCTGGCTCGCCCATAAAGCGATGGCCGCGGATCACGCGATCGGACGCCACGCCCAGAATGGTTGCTGGAATAACGGTATCGCCCAGCAGCAGGGTCACGGTGTGCACCGGACGCACGAAGTGTACGTCGGACGCGCCCCAGCGCATCAGCTTAGGAATCGGCAGCTTAGCCAGCGAAGTCGCGATCATATCTGGCAGTAGCGCTTCCGCACTTTCGCCTTTCACGTGGGCACGATACAGCAGCCATTCACCTTTATCGGTGGTCAGACGCTCGGCCTGGTCAACGGTGATACCGCAACCGCGCGCCCAGCCTTCTGCCGCTTTGCTCGGCTTGCCTTCCGCGTCGAACGCCTGAGCAATGGCCGGGCCACGTTTCTCAACTTCACGATCCGGCTGAGACGCCGCCAGGTTTGCCACCTTCAGCGCCAGACGACGCGGCGCAGCAAACCACTCAATTTTACCGTGCGCCAGGCCAGCGTTATCCAGCTCGGCAGTGACGTTCGCAGCGAAAGATTCAGCCAGGCTGCGCAGGGCTTTTGGTGGCAGCTCTTCAGTGCCGATTTCCACCAGGAAAGTTTTCTCAGACATGGCCGCCTCTTATTTGTTTCGGTTGCACATCGGGAAGCCAAGGGCTTCACGGGACGCGTAGTAAGCTTCTGCAACGGCTTTGGTCAGGGTACGAATACGCAGAATGTAGCGCTGACGTTCAGTCACGGAGATGGCTTTGCGGGCGTCCAGCAGGTTGAAGCTGTGGGCGGCCTTCAGAATACGCTCGTAGGCAGGCAGCGGCAGCGGAGTCTCCAGCGCCAGCAGCTGCTGCGCTTCTTTCTCGTACTGCTCGAAGCAGGTGAACAGGAAGTCCACGTCCGCGTATTCGAAGTTATAGGTGGATTGCTCCACTTCGTTCTGATGGAACACGTCGCCGTAGGTGGTTTTACCCAGCGGGCCGTCGCTCCAGACCAGGTCGTAAACGCTGTCTACGCCCTGAATGTACATTGCCAGACGTTCCAGACCGTAGGTGATTTCACCGGTGATCGGCTTACATTCGAGACCGCCAACCTGCTGGAAGTAAGTGAACTGGGTCACTTCCATGCCGTTCAGCCACACTTCCCAACCCAGACCCCAGGCACCCAGCGTTGGGTTTTCCCAGTTATCTTCCACGAAGCGAATGTCGTGAATGGTTGGATCCATACCCAGCTCTTTCAGTGACCCGAGGTACAGTTCCTGAATATTGTCGGGTGATGGCTTAATCACCACCTGGAACTGATAGTAGTGCTGCAAGCGGTTCGGGTTCTCGCCGTAACGGCCATCGGTCGGACGACGGGATGGCTGCACGTAGGCGGTTGCCATTGGCTCAGGCCCTAACGCGCGCAGGCTGGTCATCGGGTGTGAGGTGCCTGCGCCAACTTCCATGTCCAAAGGTTGAACAATGGTGCAGCCCTGACGAGCCCAGTAATCCTGTAAGGTCAGGATCAGGCCCTGGAAGGTCTTGGTATCAAACTTTTGCATAGTATTTCGTGCTGGATACGTGTGGTTTTAAATGGAAGGGATCAGTATACCCGCTGGCTGCAAGATATACAGTACGAAACGGGGTTGTTTAGGGAAAATTGGGGAATAAGGTCTACTGCCAGAACCGGCGAGGGCTCTGGTTGCTGATTATCCGAGCAATTTAGCGCATCGAGAGATGTAAAAACTGGCCGTCTGCATCAAAAGAGCAGACAAAGCCCTCTTTACGTGCAGTATACCCTTTCAGTTCATAGCTACCCTGAAAGCGCTCAAAGCCGTTTATATGAATTTTCTGTGCCTCGGAATTATAGCGATGAGCCGCCTCACCTATGCACAGCTGTTCCATATTCAGGGAACGCTCCGGGCTCATTTTCCCCTGCTGTGCTTTCTGGACAGGGGCCTCCTGAGAAGCACTGCACCCTGCTAATAAAAGCAGCAGAAAGAGTGACACCCCACGCTTCATCATCATTTTTATTACCGCCCCGGTCAGTGGCTGTTATTTTTAGTAGCAACACGTTTATAGATTAATGTTCAACATTCTGCGAATCTCGCCAGCTCGCGACAAGACAGCCTGGCTAAACTCAGAATTTTCCAAGGGAAAAGTTTTACGCTACCGCAGTCACACTTTCTTTATCAGGAATACAGAGGAACTGATGCAGTCAAAAATTAACTGGATTGATAACCTGCGGGGAATAGCCTGTCTGATGGTGGTGATGATCCACACAACGACCTGGTATGTCACGAACGCGCACAGTATCAGCCCCGTTAACTGGGATGTCGCCAATATTCTGAACTCGGCCTCCCGCGTGAGCGTCCCGCTGTTCTTTATGATTTCCGGTTTTCTCTTTTTTGGTGAGCGTAGCGCGCAGCCGAGACATTTCATCCGTATTGTCTCCTGTCTGCTGTTTTACAGCGCCATTTCGCTGCTCTATATCATCCTGTGCACGTCCATTAACGCCGAACGTTCCCTGCTCAATGTGCTGCAAAAACCGGTGTTCTATCACCTGTGGTTTTTCTTCGCGATAATTGTTATTTACCTGGTTTCTCCTTTAATTCAGGTAAAAAACGTCAGCGGTAAAATGCTGCTGGCCTTGATGGCGATCATCGGGATTGTGGCAAACCCGAATACCCTCTCACAAAAAGTTGATGGCTTTGAATGGCTTCCCGTCAACCTTTATATCAACGGCGACACGTTTTATTATGTGGTGTATGGCATGCTGGGGCGCGCCATCGGCATGATGGAGACGCAAAAGCGAGGAATGAACTGGCTTTGCGCGGCTGCGTTTATCACCGGTGTGTTTATTATCTCTCGCGGGACGCTGCACGAGCTGCAATGGCGCGGCAACTTTGCCGATACCTGGTATCTGTATTGCGGCCCGATGGTCTTTATCTGCGCGATTGCTCTGCTGACCCTGGTGAAAAACACCCTCAACGAACGTCCGCTTCCGGTGCTGGGGTTTATCTCTCGCCACTCGCTGGGTATTTACGGTTTTCACGCGCTGGTGATCCACGCCCTGCGCACCCGCGGCGTTGAGCTGAAAAGCTGGCCGGTGCTGGATATTATCTGGATATTTACCGCTACGCTGGCTGTCAGCCTGCTGCTGTCCATGTTGCTGCAAAGAATCGATACGCGCAGGTTTGTAAGCTAGCCAGATGGACGGGGAATTGCAGGCCGGGTCAGCGCAGCGCCACCCGGCGGATGTTCAGGACATCAGCGGTAAAAGCTGCTGATAAATTTTGCGGAACACGACTCGTCGTTCAGCATAGCGAGCATGGGTTTTCGCATCAGGACGATGCTGCTGTTCAAGCGGAAGCTGGGGCAAAAGCGAGTTCAGTGGTTTATCCGGGTTCACCGCGATTTGCGCCAGCCGTGCCGCACCGAGCGCCGGTCCAACCTCTCCCCCCGTACGATAGTCCAGCGGCAACCCGCTGATGTCAGAAAGCATTTGCCGCCAGTAGCTGCTTCGCGCCCCGCCGCCAATTAAGGTAATGCTGGATGGCGTCAGGCCACAGTCATGCACGACATCCATGCCGTCCGCCAGCGCATAGCCGACCCCTTCAAGCACCGCGCGCGCCAGCTCTGCCGGGCCGTGCTGATGGGTAAGCCCGAAGAACACCCCTTTCGCTTCCGGGTTGTTGTGCGGCGTTCGCTCGCCGGAAAGGTACGGTAAAAACCAGACCGCACCGGCATTATCATCCGCCTGCTGTGCCGCTGCGATAAGCGCCGGTACGTCCGCCATTCCGGTCAGCCTTGCCGCCCAGTCGAGGCAGGAAGCGGCACTCAGCATCACCGACATGAGATGCCATTTGCCCGGCAACGCGTGGCAGAAGCTGTGTACGGCGTTTTCAGGGTTACTGCGATACCCGTCACTGACGGCAAAATAGACGCCGGAGGTGCCGAGCGAGAGCATCGCCTGCCCTGCTTCCACCATCCCCACGCCAACAGCGCCCGCCGCGTTATCGCCGCCGCCGGCGACAACCGGTACGGCCGGCATATTCCAGCGTTCAGCAATGGAGGATTGCAGCGTGCCCGCGATCTCACTGCCTTCAAACAGCGCGGGCATATGGTCGCGCGTCAGCTGGCAGGCATCCAGCATCGCCTCGCTCCAGTCCCGTTTCGCCACGTCGAGCCACATCGTGCCCGCGGCGTCAGACATGTCGCTGGCAAAATCACCCGTCATGCGAAAACGCAGGTAGTCTTTAGGCAGCAGAACCTTCGCCACCTGACGGAAAATCTCGGGTTCATGGCGCTGCACCCACAGGAGTTTTGGCGCGGTAAAACCGGGCATCATCAGGTTGCCTGTAATCTCGCGGGACGTGGGCACACGCGCTTCAAGAAGCGCACACTCTTCCGCACAGCGGCCATCGTTCCAGAGAATAGCCGGGCGCAGAACGCGATGCTGGCTATCCAGCAACGTTGCACCATGCATTTGCCCGGCAATGCCCAGCGCTTTCACGTCGCGCAGGCTGTGCTGCTCGCCTAAGGCTTTCATCGCGCGGTCCGTCGCCTGCCACCACTGCTCCGGATCTTGTTCCGACCAAAGCGGATGCGGGCGTGAAACCTGCAACTTTTCAGTCTGGGTTGCTAACACATCGCCCTGCTCGCTTAACAGAATGGCTTTCACACCCGACGTGCCAAGATCGATCCCGATATACATTGTGGTGACTCCTTTGACAGAAATGCCCGGTGGCGATGCGCTTACCGGGCCTGCATACTGTTATTTATCGAAGAGGTAATGATTGACCAGGTTTTCCAGCAGTTCCTGATGCCCGCTCTGATGCTGCGGGGCCAGCTGATGCTGTTCAGCGTACTTCGCGATTTCCGCAAGCGATAACTGACCTTTCAGAATTTGCTGGCCCAGCTCACTGTTCCAGCCGCCGTAACGCTTCGCCACGCGTTTATCCAGCTCGCCGTCTTCAATCATACGGGCCGCCACCTTCAGCGCCAGCGCCATGGTGTCCATCGCGCCAATATGCCCGTAAAACAGATCGTATTTGTCGGTGCTCTGGCGACGGACTTTGGCGTCGAAGTTCAGGCCGCCGGTGGTGAAACCGCCCGCTTTGATGATTTCGTACATTACCAGCACATTTTCTTCCACGCTGTTCGGGAACTGGTCAGTATCCCAGCCCAGCTGCGGATCGCCGCGGTTCGCATCTACCGATCCGAAGATGCCCAGCGCAATCGCAGAGGCAATTTCGTGATGGAAGGAGTGGCCCGCCAGGGTAGCGTGGTTAGCCTCAATATTCACTTTGATCTCTTTTTCCAGACCAAACTGCTTCAGGAAGCCATACACGGTGGCCACATCGTAGTCGTACTGATGCTTGGTTGGCTCCTGCGGTTTAGGCTCAATCAGCAGCGTGCCGCGGAAGCCGATTTTGTGTTTGTGGTCCACAACCATCTGCATAAAGCGACCAATCTGCTCGCGCTCCTGACGCAGGTCGGTATTCAGCAGCGTTTCATAACCTTCACGACCGCCCCAGAGAACATAGTTCTCGCCGCCCAACTGATGCGTGGCGTTCATTGCCGTCACCACCTGCGTGGCCGCCCAACTGAAGACTTCCGGATCGGGGTTAGTTGCCGCACCCGCACCGTAGCGAGGGTTGGTAAAGCAGTTAGCCGTTCCCCAGAGCAGCTTCACGCCGCTCTGCTGCTGTTTTTCAGCCAGTACATCGACCATCTGCGCGAAATTGTTCAGATACTCTTTCAGCGATGCCCCTTCAGGCGACACGTCCACATCGTGGAAACAGTAGTACGGCACGTTCAGCTTATGGAAGAACTCGAACGCGACGTCGGCTTTACGCTTCGCCAGCTCAATGGCCTCGCCCGGCTGCTGCCATGGACGGTCAAAAGCACCCACGCCGAACATATCGGCACCGTTCCAGCAGAAGGTGTGCCAGTAGCAGGCGGCAAAGCGCAAGTGATCTTCCATGCGCTTACCCAGCACCAGCTCATCCGGGTTGTAGTGACGAAATGCTAAAGGATTGGTCGTTTTCGTGCCTTCGAAACGAACGCGATCGAGTTGGTCGAAATAAGCTTGCATATTGAGCTCCATAATCAGGGTATGCGGCGTGGTCTTGCTTCTGGAGTAATAGTGAATAGACATTGGGGGTTGCTCAATTACGTTATTTCACACTGCTATTGAGAGAATGCACAATTGTGCGCTGGCTCGCAAAATAATGTGCAGACAAACTATTTTTCGGCACATATTCCAGAATCAAATGTAATTAATAGGTTACGCTTTTTAAAATCCGATCGCGGTCATAAATTCAGAAATAAACCAAATATCGTAATGAGAAGATAAAAATCTGTAATTGCCAGCAGGCCTTTCCACGTTAAAAATTTGCTGCGTCTCAGCAGTGAACGTTTCTTTTATCTCAGCGACACATACCCCTACAAAAAGGCCTAATAATTATGAAGATAAAGAACCTGACCCTAACGCTCTGCACTACTCTCCTGCTTGCAAGCTTTGCCGGCCACGCCAAAGAGGTCAAAATCGGCATGGCGATTGATGACTTACGTCTTGAACGCTGGCAAAAAGATCGCGATATCTTTGTTAAAAAAGCGGAATCCCTCGGCGCGGAGGTGTTCGTTCAGTCCGCTAACGGCAACGAAGAGACGCAAATGTCGCAAATTGAGAATATGATCAACCGTGGCGTCGATGTGCTGGTCATTATCCCGTATAACGGCCAGGTATTAAGCAACGTGGTGAAAGAGGCTAAACAGGAAGGCATAAAAGTCCTGGCCTATGACCGCATGATTAATAATGCGGATATTGATTATTATATTTCGTTCGACAATGAAAAAGTGGGTGAATTACAGGCTAAAAGCCTGGTCGCTAAGGTGCCGCAAGGAAATTATTTCCTGATGGGCGGTTCGCCTGTGGATAACAACGCCAAGCTGTTCCGCCAGGGACAAATGAAGGTGCTTAAGCCATATATCGACGAGGGCAAAATTAAGGTCGTCGGCGACCAGTGGGTTGACGGTTGGTTACCGGAAAATGCGCTGAAAATTATGGAAAACGCGTTGACCGCAAATAACAACAAAATCGATGCGGTAGTGGCCTCTAACGATGCCACCGCGGGTGGCGCCATTCAGGCGCTGAGCGCGCAGGGTCTGGCCGGAAAAGTCGCCATATCCGGACAGGATGCCGATCTTGCGGGTGTTAAACGCATTATCGCGGGCACCCAAACCATGACGGTGTATAAACCCATTACCGAGCTTGCCAATACGGCTGCTGAAATTGCCGTTGAGCTGGGCAATGACCAACAGCCTAAAGCAGACGCAACGTTAAATAACGGTCTGAAAGACGTACCGGCACGCCTGCTTACCCCTATCGAAGTCAACAAAGAGAACATTGACGCCACGGTGGTGAAAGACGGTTTCCATAAGAAGAGTGAACTGTAATCCAGCGCAGCCCCTGCCCGGCGGGGGCGCATCGACCTGCCCTGTTCATCTGTCGGGCTATGCGGAGCAGTTATGTCTTATTTACTTGAAATGAAAAGCATCACCAAAGCCTTCGGGACGGTGAAAGCGGTCGACAACGTCAGCCTGCGGCTGAATCCCGGCGAAGTCATGTCGCTGTGCGGCGAAAACGGCTCGGGGAAATCCACGCTGATGAAGGTGCTGTGTGGGATTTACCCGCACGGCAGCTACGAGGGCGAAATCGTCTTCGCCGGAGAGGTGCTCCAGGCCACGCACATTCGCGATACCGAGCGTAAAGGCATCGCTATCATTCACCAGGAGCTGGCGCTGGTGAAGCACCTAAGCGTGCTGGAAAATATCTTTCTTGGGGCCGAACTCTCGCGCCACGGCGTGCTGGATTACGACACCATGACGCTGCGCTGCGAAAAATTGCTGGCTCAGGTGAGCCTGGCTATCTCACCGGATACGCGCGTGGGCGACTTAGGTTTGGGCCAGCAGCAGCTGGTGGAGATCGCCAAAGCGCTGAATAAACAGGTACGCCTGCTGATCCTCGACGAGCCAACCGCCTCGCTCACCGAACAGGAAACGGCCGTACTGCTCAATATCATCCGTGACCTGCAAAACCACGGTATCGCCTGCATCTATATTTCGCACAAGCTTAACGAGGTGAAAGCCATTTCCGACACCATCTGCGTCATCCGCGACGGGCAGCACATCGGCACGCGTGAGGCAGAAGGCATGAGTGAGGATGACATCATCACCATGATGGTGGGCCGCGAACTCACCGCGCTGTATCCCAACGAGCCGCACGCGATTGGCGAAGAGATCCTGCGCGTGGAAAACCTGACGGCGTGGCACCCCGTTAACCGCCATATCAAGCGCGTGAATAACCTCTCCTTCTCGCTGCACCGAGGCGAAATTCTCGGCATTGCGGGCCTGGTGGGTGCCGGAAGAACCGAGGCCGTACAGTGTCTGTTTGGCGTCTGGCCGGGGCGCTGGGAAGGCAAAATTTATGTCGACGGTCAGCCGGTAATAATCGACAACTGCCAGCAGGCCATTGCCAGAGGCATTGCCATGGTGCCCGAAGACCGCAAAAAAGACGGCATCGTGCCGGTTATGGCGGTGGGGAAAAATATCACGCTGGCCGCGCTCAGCCAGTTTTCCGGCGCGCTGAGCAGCCTGGACGATGCCGCAGAACAGCAGTGCATACTCCAGTCGCTCGCAAGGCTTAAGGTGAAAACGTCCTCGCCGGAGCTGGCGATAGGACGCCTGAGCGGCGGCAACCAGCAAAAGGCGATTCTGGCGCGCTGCCTGCTGCTTAATCCGCGCATTTTAATTCTGGACGAACCCACGCGGGGAATCGATATCGGCGCGAAGTACGAAATCTACAAGCTGATTAATCAACTGGTGCAGCAAGGGATTGCCGTCATTGTTATCTCGTCCGAACTGCCTGAAGTGTTGGGCCTGAGCGACCGCGTGCTGGTCATGCATGAAGGGAAACTCAAAGCCAACCTGAACAACCAGAACCTGACACAAGAGCAGGTGATGGAAGCTGCCCTAAGGAGCGAACGCCATGTCGAAAAGCAACCCGTCTGATATCAAAGTCGCTGTTCCGACGCCCGGTGCGTTCGCAGGACTTAAATCGCTGAATCTACAAGTATTCGTGATGATTGCGGCCATCATCGTCATCATGCTGTTCTTTACCTGGATGACCGACGGCTCCTATCTGAGCGCACGTAACGTCTCTAACCTGCTGCGTCAGACCGCCATCACCGGCATTCTGGCGGTGGGGATGGTCTTCGTGATCATCTCAGCGGAAATTGACCTGTCGGTAGGGTCAATGATGGGCCTGCTCGGCGGCGTGGCGGCGATTTTTGACGTCTGGCTCGGCTGGCCGCTGCCGCTGACGATTGCGGTCACGCTGGTACTGGGTCTGCTGCTGGGGGCGTGGAACGGCTGGTGGGTGGCCTACCGGAAAGTCCCGTCGTTTATCGTCACCCTGGCGGGAATGCTGGCCTTCCGCGGCATTTTAATTGGTATCACCAACGGCACCACCGTCTCCCCCACCAGCGCCTCTATGTCCCAGATTGGCCAAAGCTACCTCTCTGATGGCGTCGGTTTTACGATCGGCGTGGTTGGGCTGATGGCGTTTGTCGCGTGGCAATGGCGGGGGCGCATGCGTCGCCAGGCGCTGGGTCTGGCCTCGCCTGCTTCTACCTCGGTGGTGGGCCGTCAGGCGCTTACCGCCGTGATTGTGCTGGGTGCCATCTGGCTGCTCAACGATTATCGCGGCGTCCCGACGCCCGTTCTGCTGCTGGCGCTGCTGCTGTTAGGTGGGATGTTTATGGCCACACGTACCGCTTTCGGCCGCCGCATTTATGCCATCGGCGGCAACCTGGAAGCCGCGCGTTTGTCCGGCATTAACGTGGAGCGCACCAAACTCGCCGTCTTTGCCATCAACGGGCTGATGGTAGCCATCGCGGGGCTGATCCTCAGCTCGCGACTGGGTGCGGGTTCCCCGTCTGCCGGTAATATTGCCGAGCTGGACGCCATCGCCGCCTGCGTAATTGGCGGAACCAGCCTCGCCGGGGGCATTGGCAGCGTGGCGGGTGCGGTGATGGGCGCATTTATTATGGCTTCGCTGGATAACGGGATGAGTATGATGGACGTGCCGACGTTTTGGCAGTATATCGTCAAGGGAGCCATTCTTTTGCTGGCAGTCTGGATGGACTCTGCCACCAAGCGGCGCGCCTGAGAACCGTATCGTGACTAATTTGGGAAAGTGAGCCATGTTTGAAAAGCGTCACCGCATTACGTTGTTATTCAATGCCAACAAAGCCTATGACCGTCAGGTGGTTGAAGGGGTTGGTGAATATTTGCAGGCGTCGCAATCCGAATGGGATATTTTCATCGAAGAAGATTTCCGTACCCGTCTGGAGAACATTAAGGACTGGCTGGGAGACGGGGTCATCGCTGACTTTGACGACCCCGTGATTGAACAGCTGCTGAGTGGCGTCGACGTTCCTATCGTGGGCGTTGGCGGCTCATACCATTCACCGGAACATTATCCCCCTGTTCACTACATCGCCACCGATAACCATGCCCTGGTCGAGACCGCCTTCCTCCATTTAAAGGAGAAAGGCGTACACCGTTTTGCGTTTTACGGTTTGCCCGCCACCAGCGGCAAGCGCTGGGCAATGGAGCGTGAGTATGCGTTCTGCCAGCTGGTTGCCCAGGAGAAGTATCGCGGCGTCGTTTATCAGGGACTGGAAACCGCGCCAGAAAACTGGCAGCACGCGCAAAACCGGCTGGCTGACTGGCTGCAAACGCTGCCGCCCCAGACAGGCATTATCGCCGTGACGGACGCCCGCGCCCGCCACGTATTGCAGGTGTGCGAGCATTTGCATATTCCGGTGCCTGAAAAGCTGTGCGTGATTGGTATCGATAACGAAGAGCTTACGCGCTATCTGTCGCGCGTGGCGCTGTCATCCGTGGCGCAGGGTACGCGGCAGATGGGCTATCAGGCTGCGAAGCTGCTGCACAGACTGTTAGACAACGAATCCCTTCCGCTCCAGCGTCTGCTGGTTCCGCCCGTTCGCGTGGTCGAGCGCCGCTCTACCGACTACCGTTCCTTAAACGATCCGGCCGTGATTCAGGCGATGCACTACATTCGCAATCATGCCTGTAAAGGTATTAAGGTCGATCAGGTGCTGGATTCGGTCGGGATTTCTCGTTCGAATCTGGAGAAGCGCTTTAAAGAGGAAGTGGGTGAGACGATACATGCCGTGATCCATGCGGAAAAGCTGGAGAAAGCGCGCAGTCTGCTGATCTCCACCTCGCTGTCGATCAACGAGATTTCACAGATGTGCGGCTACCCGTCGCTACAGTATTTCTATTCGGTGTTCAGGAAAGAGTATGACACCACGCCGAAGGAGTACCGGGAACGGTACAGTGAAGTCCTGCTCTAGAAAAGAGAACGCCTTCCAGTGGAAGGCGTTTTTCATTACATGTGCGCGGCAATCAGACGCTGGTTATCCTGGTACATCGAGAACAGATAGTTGTTATAACGCTGTCCCTGAGTGGAATACCCTTTCAGCTTGTGGATCATCGCCGTAGCCGTCACTTCCTGATCCGCTTTACGCAGCTGGGCGCGTGACTTACGGAACGAGGAGTAGGCCGGGTGGGTGTTCAGGTTCACCACGTAGGCATTCACGGAATCTTTCACCGATTCAAACTGTGAATAACCCTTCACCTTGCCAGGTGCATTGGTACAACGACCTTTGGCGCACTTCATGCCAAACAGATTGTTGTTGTTGCGGGCCAGCTTCGAGGTCCCCCAACCGCTTTCGGCGGCGGCCATTGTCGCCACCATGCTGCCTGGAATGATGTCCACACGTTCTAACAGTGAGTTCCACGGCACGCGACGTGTGTTTCCGCTCCACTTCACTTTATAGCGTTTGGCGATGTCTTTCAGGCGCGTGCGCTCAGACGGCGACCAGCGGCTATCGTACTGTTTGGAGATCAGCCAGTTACGATCCGCAGTAATCGCGGCATTTTGACTTTTAATGTAAGGCATTACCGTCCGGAGAAACGCTTTTTTTCGTGGTGTCCCGGAAGGGTATTTTCGCAAATCAGGAAGTGAACTACTCTTTGCACTATTGCGAGAATACTCTTGTTTACTGCTAACCTTACTGCTTGTCGTCTTTATTACGTGGGCTTTCTTACTCGTTGTATCCGCGTGCGTCTTTGCAAGCACCTCACCTGAAAATGCCATGGTGAGTAACATGAGTATCGCGGCCCCATATCGTCGAATGGGAGTCGATATCATTAGGTCTCCTGGTCGGATATAAGCATTCCAACACCTTATTTTCTTCAAAATTTGAGAGCGGAATCTCAAATCGTACCAAAAATAGTCTTCAAGAGCACGTATATAAATAGTCCAATTCCGAAACTATGTCATTCGAAACGTGCTCATTAAAGCATCAACACCGGAAAAATGTGTGCGATATCGCAGATAACAGCCTAATTTTGCGCGGGATCACTCATCCCTTCGCGTCCTCCTGGCAGAAAGCCTCATAGGAGGAGTTTTTCCCCTGAGCCGAATGGCACACTGGTCAAAAATGCCGCGACAGGAAAATGGAATGAAACGCACTGCATTAGCTGTTCTGATGTTACCCGCACTCGCGCATGCCGACTGGTCATCGCCGGGATTTGACGCGTTTAACGCTGAAGGTACCGGCGTCTTTACCAGCCAGGCAAAGCTTGCGAAGGGTACCCGTCCACTAACGTTGAGTCTTGACAACGCGTGCTGGCAGCCGACAGAGGCCATTAAGCTCAACGAGATGCTGTCGCTCAAACCATGCGAAGGCACTCCGCCGCAGTGGCGGTTATTCCGTGACGGCGTTTATCAGATGCGTATTGATACGCGTTCGGGAACGCCAACCCTGATGCTGACGGTACAAAGCGCGGCGCCACAGCCTGTCGCTGACGTCACCCGCCAGTGCCCGAAGTGGGACGGTAAACCGCTTACGCTCGACGTAGCAAACACCTTCCCGGAAGGAACGGTGGTGCGTGATTTTTACAGCAAACAGACCGCGACCGTTGAAAATGGCAACGTCACGCTTCAGCCAGCCGCCAACAGCAATGGCCTGCTGCTGCTTGAGCGCGCCGAGACGGACAAACCCGCGCCGTTCAGCTGGCAAAACGCCACCGTCTATTTCGTGCTGACCGATCGCTTCGTGAATGGCGACCCTGCCAACGATAACAGCTATGGCCGCCATAAAGACGGTATGCAGGAGATAGGAACGTTCCACGGCGGCGATCTTAAAGGGCTTACCAGCAAACTGGATTACCTCCAGCAACTGGGCGTGAATGCGCTCTGGATAAGTTCTCCGCTGGAGCAGATCCACGGCTGGGTGGGCGGCGGCACCAAAGGGGATTTCCCTCACTACGCCTATCACGGCTATTACACTCAGGACTGGACGAAGCTCGACGCCAACATGGGCAGCGAAGAGGATTTGCGCCAGCTTGTCGACGAAGCGCACCGGCGCGGTATCCGCGTCCTGTTTGACGTTGTCATGAACCACGCGGGCTATGCGACGCTTGCCGATATGCAGGAATATCAGTTTGGCGCGTTGTATTTGCAGGGGGATGAGCTGAAGAAAACGCTCGGCGAACGCTGGACTGACTGGAAGCCAGGCGCGGGTCAAAGCTGGCACAGCTTCAATGATTACATCAACTTCAGTGATAAAGCTGCATGGGAAAAATGGTGGGGAAAAAAATGGATCCGCACCGATATCGGCGATTATGACAACCCCGGCTTTGACGATTTAACGATGTCCCTGGCGTTTCTGCCGGATCTGAAAACGGAATCTAAGATCCCGTCAGGTCTGCCGAACTTTTATCAACACAAACCCGACACCAACGCGAAAGTGATGACGAACTTCACGCCGCGAGATTACCTGACCCACTGGCTCAGCCAGTGGGTACGTGACTACGGCATCGACGGTTTCCGGGTCGATACCGCTAAACACGTTGAGCCTGAAGCCTGGCAGCAGCTGAAGGAGCAGGCCAGCCAGGCGCTGGTCGCGTGGAAAGCCGCCAACCCGGACAAAAAACTCGACGATGCGCCATTCTGGATGACCGGTGAATCTTGGGGTCACGGCGTGATGCAGAGCGATTATTATCGCCACGGCTTTGATGCGATGATCAATTTTGACTATCAGGAGCAGGCGGCGAAAGCGGTGGACTGTCTGGCGGATATGGATCTGACCTGGCAGCAAATGGCCGAAAAACTGCAAAGCTTTAACGTGCTGAGCTATCTCTCCTCCCACGATACGCGGCTGTTCCGTGAAGGAGGCCAGCGCGCCGCTGAGCTACTGCTGCTGGCGCCGGGAAGCATGCAAATCTATTACGGCGATGAATCAGAGCGACCATTTGGTCCGACGGGGTCCGATCCGCTACAGGGAACCCGTTCGGATATGAACTGGCAGGACGTAACGGGTAAACAGGCGTTAACTGTCGCCCACTGGCAGCTTCTGGGGCAGTTCCGCGCCCGTCATCCGGCACTGGGTGAAGGCAAGCAAACCACGCTGTCGCTGAAAGAGGGGTACGGATTTGTACGCGAACATAAGGGCGATAAGGTGATGGTGGTGTGGGCGGGTAATCAGTAGAACAATTCACTACATGAATCCTGCTCCGCCATACAAAACAACAAATCCGACCACATCCGCCGATTTGCACCAACACGGTGCTGGCGTTATGGTTACTGCCTTTCATATTAAGCCCGACAGATCACCTGCTATGACGTTTTCACAATTCGGCGATAAATTTACCCGCCATTCAGGCATTACCCGCCTGATGGAGGACCTCAACGACGGGCTGCGCACCCCCGGTGCTATCATGCTCGGCGGCGGAAACCCGGCTCAGATTCCGGAGATGAACACCTACTTCCAGGCGCTACTGGCAGACATGCTGGAAAACGGTAAAGCAACCGATGCGCTGTGTAATTACGACGGCCCTCAGGGTAAAACAGAACTGCTGACGCTTCTGGCATCGATGCTGCGGGAAGCGCTGGGCTGGGATATCGAACCACAGAATATTGCACTGACAAACGGCAGTCAGAGCGCGTTTTTCTACTTGTTCAATCTGTTCGCCGGACGCCGCGCCGACGGCAGCACGAAAAAAGTGTTGTTCCCGCTGGCACCGGAGTATATCGGCTACGCCGATGCCGGCCTCGAAGAAGACCTGTTTGTTTCCGCACGCCCGAATATCGAGTTGCTGCCGGAAGGCCAGTTCAAATATCACGTTGATTTTGAACATCTGCATATCGGTGAAGAGACGGGCATGATCTGCGTGTCACGCCCTACTAACCCGACGGGCAACGTGATCACCGACGACGAGCTGATGAAGCTGGATGCGCTGGCGAATCAGCATGGCATCCCGCTGGTGATCGATAACGCCTATGGCGTCCCGTTCCCGGGGATTATCTTCAGTGAAGCGCGTCCGCTGTGGAACCCGAACATCATCCTCTGCATGAGCCTTTCCAAGCTGGGCCTGCCGGGCAGCCGCTGCGGTATCATTATCGCCAACGAAAAGATCATTACCGCCATTACCAACATGAACGGCATTATCAGCCTTTCGCCTGGCGGGATCGGTCCGGCCATGATGTGCGAGATGATCAGACGCAACGACCTGCTGCGCCTGTCGAATGAGGTGATCAAGCCGTTTTACGCTCAGCGCGTTCAGGAAACCATCGCCATTCTTCGCCGCTATTTACCGGAAGAACGCTGCCTGATCCATAAACCGGAAGGGGCAATTTTCCTGTGGCTGTGGTTTAAGGATCTACCCATTACGACAGAGCTGCTTTATCAGCGCCTGAAAAAGCGTGGCGTGCTGATGGTGCCGGGAGATTACTTCTTCCCGGGGCTGGATAAGCCGTGGCCGCACACGCACCAGTGCATGCGCATGAACTACGTCCCGGACCCGGAAAAAATCGAAGCGGGTGTGAAGATTCTCGCCGAAGAGATCGAGAACGCCTGGCACGAGGCGGGTTAATAAGACCTCAGGCCAGATTACGCCCCCGTTCTGCGCGTAATCTGGCGGGATCGATGCAGCGCAGCGCGTGGGTAGGACAGGCTTCAACGCAGGCTGGCCCACCCTCGCGATGCGCGCACAAATCACATTTCAGCGCCTGAACGCGACCTTCCACGACCCGAACCTGCATTGCCCCGAACGGGCACGCCACCATACAGCTTTTGCAGCCGATACAGCGCGATTGCTCAACGAGCCATGCTCCCGCAGCGCGGCGAATGGCCTGCGTCGGGCAGACATTGGCGCAGGGCGCATCTTCACACTGATGGCAACCTACAGCCGTGGTGAAAGCGTTCCCTTTAACCACCCGGATCCGCGACGTAAACGCGTCTGGCACGGCGGTGCTTTCATACGACATCATGCACGCCACCTCGCAGGTGCGGCATCCGATGCATTTTTCAGGATCCGCCATGATAAATCGGTTCATGGATAACGCCTCGCGCAGGTTAAAAGTCAGTCCGTTAAATTATCGTTAGCGCATCATACCTTGCGTGCGAATCGTTAAGGATGCTGTGGGTCAAAGAGCGGGCGCGGATACTTTTAGCTTAGGGTAAATGCGGATATGTGTGGATGAAGGCTGATTAACTGCGGCCTGTTGCCCTCACCCCAACCCTCTCCCACGGGAGAGGGAGAACGTTAAGGCAGCACACGCCGTGCTGCCTCTGCAAGAAAAGCACTTCGGTTAGTAAATTGTGGATGCTCGCTGACAAAGGAATCAATCTTCACCAGCAAACGGCGAGGTATCGTAATATTGATGCGCTCTACTTTGCCTTCAAACTGTTTCATATTGATATCCACCAGCAACCATTGTCCGCCAATGAAATCCTCCGGATGACTTGCCAGATGCGCTTCAACCATACCCGGAAGTGGCAACATTTCATCCATTTCAAACAACGCTTCAAAATGGGCAGTTAATGCATCACGTGCGTCCTGAAAAGCATCATCCAGTGAATCCCCCGCAAAAAAACACCCCGGAACGTCAGGAAAGAAACCACTGGCGCTACCGTCGGAATCAGAATGAATGTAAGCCGGATAAAACATAACTACTCCTGATATCAGTGTTTAATTCCCGCCTGTCGCCAGATTTGTGCGAGAGTGCCTGGTTTAATGTCCTTTTTAGGATGTGGGACGGTAACCAATCCTTTTTGCACTGGATGGCGAAACTGATGATGGCTTCCCTTCGTTCTTACACATTTCCAGCCATAGCTAACCAGAACAGTAATGATATCCGCACTTTTCACATCCCAATCCTTCCCTGATTATACACATGATACACACCATCGCTACTGGGTTGAATGAGACTACCGCATTAAAAACGGCAGCGCAGCCAGACTTTAGCGAAACAGGAAGAGGCATCGAGAAAAGAAGAGGGAAGATTGTCATGTTGCAAATAAAAATGCGGGCACTATCGTAGGCCGGGTAAGGCGAAGCCGCCACCCGGCTTTAACCCGGCTCAGGCCGCTCGGGACGGCCTGAGCCGGAAGTTTAAAACAGCCCCAGCGGTTTTTCGGAGTAGCTGACCAACAGACATTTCGTTTGCTGGTAGTGCTCCAGCATCATCTTATGGGTTTCACGCCCGATGCCCGACTGCTTGTAGCCGCCAAACGCCGCATGAGCTGGATAGGCGTGATAGCAGTTGGTCCACACGCGACCGGCCTGAATGCCGCGGCCCATTTTGTAGGCCAGATTACCGTTACGGCTCCAGACGCCCGCCCCCAGGCCATACTGCGTGTCGTTGGCGAGCTCCAGCGCCTCGTCCATGGTTTTAAACGTCGTGACCGCCAGCACCGGCCCAAAAATTTCCTCCTGGAATACACGCATGTTGTTCTGACCGAACAGGATGGTCGGCTCAAGGTAGTAGCCCTCCTGTAAATCGCCGCCCAGTACCTTACGGCGTCCGCCGGTCAGCACATCGGCCCCCTCTTTTTTACCGATATCGATATAGTTGAGGATGGTTTCCAGCTGGCCATGCGATACCTGTGCCCCCATCTGGGTGACGTTATCCAGCGGGTTACCGCTGCGGATCGACTCCACACGCCGGATCGCCCGCTCCATAAAGCGCTCATAAATGGATTCCTGCACCAGCGCGCGGCTCGGGCAGGTACAGACTTCACCCTGGTTGAACGCGAACAGCGCAAACCCTTCCAGCGCTTTGTCGAAGAAGGCATCCTCTTCATCCATTACGTCGGCAAAGAAGATGTTCGGCGATTTGCCGCCCAGCTCGAGCGTGACCGGAATGATGTTCTGGGTCGCGTACTGCATAATCTGCTGACCTACTTCCGTTGAGCCGGTGAACGCCACTTTGGCGATACGTTTTGAGGTGGCAAGATATTCCCCAATTTCGCCCCCGGCCCCGTTGACCACGTTAATGACGCCCGGCGGCAACAGATCGCCAATCACCTCCATCAGCAGCAGCACCGAAAGCGGGGTTAAGCGCGCGGGTTTCAGCACAACGCAGTTGCCCGCCGCCAGCGCGGGGGCCATTTTCCAGCTCGCCATCAGCAGCGGAAAGTTCCAGGGAATGATTTGCCCCACCACGCCCAGCGGCTCGTGGAAGTGATACGCCACGGTGTCGCTGTCGACCTCGCTGATCCCACCCTCCTGAGCACGAATGCAGGAGGCAAAATAACGGAAATGGTCAATCGCCAGCGGGACGTCTGCCGCCATGGTTTCGCGGATCGGCTTGCCGTTGTCCCACGTTTCTGCCGTTGCCAGCAGCTCCAGATTCTGCTCCATCCGGTCGGCGATTTTGAACAAAATGGCCGCCCTGTCCTGCACGGAGGTCTGTCCCCATTTATCCTTCACCTTATGTGCCGCATCCAGCGCTAAATCAATATCCCGCTTGCCCGAACTGGCAATTTCACATAACGGCTGGCCGGTGACGGGCGTCAGGTTGGAATAGTATTCACCGTCGACGGGTGCCACCCAGTCGCCACCGATAAAGTTGTCATAGCGGGGCTTGAGCTTAAGGGGAAAACCATACTCGCCAGGCTGGATACGCGATGAGGGAGGATTGTTTGTCATGACCGTCTCCTTGCAGTAGATGTACAACAAGGGTAGTTCCGGCTGGTGATTTTCTCGCCAGCGGGTAGCGGGTTTACGAGCCGCATCACGGATTACCGTACTTTACGTTTCGTTTCTGCCGCCGGAGCCATAATTAATAGTTCAGGGGCACATGAGGAACGATGCAATGCAGCTATTTATCGGCTTTGACGTGGGTGGAACCCACATCAAACACGGCGTAATTAACGAAAACGGCGAAGAACTGACATCCGATGAATATGATACGCCGGACGATGAAAGCACCTTCAAAGAGAAGTGGAAAGCGGTGGTGGATAAGTACTGTCAGGAGCACGAGATCGCCGGCATTGGCGTGAGTTTTCCGGGACACATCAATCACCACACCGGCGAAGCGGCCAAAGCCGGGGCGCTGGACTATCTTGACGGCGAAAACCTGTGCGAACTGTTCGCACAGCTGACCGATCTCCCCGTGACAATCGAAAATGATGCCAACTGCGCGGCGCTGGGCGAGCGCTGGCAGGGCGCGGGCAAGGACTATGAGCATTTCGTCTGCATCACCATCGGTACCGGCATCGGCGGCGGTATCGTCATGGAGGGCGATCTCTACCGCGGATCGCACTACCGGGCGGGTGAATTTGGCGTGCTGCCCGTGGGCAATGAGGGCGAACCGATGCATGAAGTGGCGTCCGCCAGCGGGCTGATGAAAGCCTGCCGCCGCGCGCTGGCCGTGTCGGAAGACGAAATGCCTGACGGCGAGGAGCTGTTTAAACGCATGGACAGCGACGTGCATCTGCGCGAGGCCATTGAAGAGTGGGCGCACTGTCTGTCGCGCGGTATCTACAGCGTGATCTCTATGTTCGATCCGCAGGCGGTGCTGATTGGCGGCGGCATTAGCGAGCAGGAGAAAATTTATCTCCTGCTGGATAAATACTTACAGCGATTCGAGGAGTGGGAGGCGCTCCGGGTGCCCATCCTCCCCTGCGAGCTGGGCAACCAGGCGGGAAGGCTGGGTGCGGTCTGGCTGGCTAAGCAGAAGCAGGCGCGCAGCGCTTAACGCTTACGGAAATAACTGCGCGTCGCGGAGCACATGGTCATTGCCGCGACGACGCGTAAACCCGATGCGGTTGAAGTACTCCAGGATCTGAATCGCCAGCTTGCGTCCCACGTTCAGCCGATCGCGGAAGTCGGCGGCGCAGGTCGATCCTCGCGCATGATCCAGCTCGCGGATCAGGTTCGCAAACGCCACGATCCGATCGTTGCGGTAATAACGATCTTTCACGATCGCCACAATCATGCCCTGCTGGGCCGCATGGCGCAGCACCTGTCGCATTAGCTGCTCATCGGTATGGGTTTCACGCGCCAGATCGCGTACCCACCACGGTTCATCGCCAAACAGCGTCGCCACCTTTTGCCAGACCGCGTCCTGCTCGGCGGTAAAACCCGCCTTGTGTTCCGGCAGGTGCAGCCAGCCGTGATGGCTTGCGATCGCGCCGCTGGCGCGCATGTTTTCAATCAGCAGCAGCACCAGCGCGTCGTCTTCCATCGGCAACGCCATGCGCCGCAGACGTTCACGGCCCGGGCCTGGCTCATCCTGATGCTGTTCATGGTAGGTGGCCAGCGTGCTCAGCACCTTACGCTGCCAGCGCGCCGCCACCGGTGCGTTCAGCAGGCTGTTACCGGCCTGAATAAAACCTGGCTCCTGCGTCAGAAGCCGCAATCCTTCGCCGCTGAGCTGGCGCGCCCAGGCGAACGCAGCCAGATCCACCGCACCACGTTCAAGGTGGATATCTAACGCAGACTTATCATCGCGGGCCTTCGCCAGCGCGCCCAGCCACTGTAAATACTCGGGCTTACGCTTGCCGCGACGGGGCGGATTAAGCATGACCACGCGCGCGCCCGCCAGCGTTTCCCGCGCCGAAATATCGCGCAGGACCAGGCGGTCGTTATCCGCCAGCCAGAGCGGGGAGTCGAACACCAGCTCGGCAAGATCGTTTTCCAGCAGCGACACGCGCCCGGTGATATGGCTGGCCGCGTGGTGAATGTGCAGCGGCTGCCACTGGGTCAGCGGCGTGTGGGTCTGGAGAGAGACGATCGCCCGCCCGCAAGGTTCTGGCGGCGCGTCAGCCATCAGCCAGTCACCACGGTTGAGCTGCTCTTTTCCGGCATCCCCGGCAACGTTCAGGGCGATACGCTGCCCGGCATGGGCCCGTTCCACCGGCTGGTTTTGCGCGTGAAGTCCGCGCACGCGCATCGGTTTATTTACGCCCGTTAGCCACAGGGTATCGCCCACGTTCACTTCGCCGCTCAGCGCGGTGCCGGTCACCACCAGCCCAGCACCTTTCACGGTGAACGCCCTGTCGATCGCCAGACGGAAACGGTGATGGCTGGCATGCTCACGAGACGGGATCTGCTGCAAATGGTCGCGAAGGGCGTCGATACCGCGGCCTTCTGTCGCCACGGTGACAAACAGTGACGCATCCTTAAAACCGTATTCATCGAGCGTCGCCAGCACCTCTTTACGCACCTCATCGATACGCGCCTCATCCACACGGTCCGCTTTGGTGAGGGCGACGGTCAGCTGCGGGCTGCCCGTCAGTTGCAGGATCGCCAGATGCTCGCGCGTTTGCGCCATCACCCCGTCATCGCACGCGACCACCAGCAGAGCATGATCGATACCGCCCACGCCCGCGAGCATATTGGACAGAAACTTCTCGTGGCCGGGCACGTCGATAAAGCCCAGCACGCGGCCATCGGGCAGCGGCCAGTAGGCGTATCCCAGGTCAATGGTCATGCCGCGCTTTTTCTCTTCCGGCAGGCGATCGGCATTTACGCCCGTAATGGCCTGCAATAAAGTGGTTTTGCCGTGGTCAACGTGACCGGCGGTGGCAATAATCATTTCAACATCATCTCCAGAAACCGCACTTCATCTTCCAGACAGCGTAAATCCAGCCACATGCGGCCATCACCGATACGGCCAATCACCGGCGTCGGTAATGCACGCCAGCGCGCCGACAGCGCCTCAAGCTGGCTTCCGCGTCCGTCGCGCGGGGTGAACGTCAGCGCTTCGCTCGGTAATCTGTCCACGGGCAGCGAGCCGCTGCCAATTTGCGACAGACAGGGCTCGATACGAACATCAAATTCAGGGTAGTGAGGAGCAACCTGCGGCAGTAGCACTTCCGCCCGCGCGCGAATGGAGGCTGCATTACGGCTTAGCAGACGCAACGTGGGCAGGCGGTCAGCCAGTTTCTCCGGGTGAAGATAGAGCCGCAGCGTGGCTTCCAGCGCGGCCAGCGTCATTTTATCAGCACGCAGGGCGCGCTTCAGCGGATGTTGCTGTAGCTGCGCAATCAGCTCGCGCCTGCCGACGATAATCCCCGCCTGCGGTCCGCCCAGCAGTTTATCGCCAGAGAAACTGACCAGGCTTACGCCCGCGGCAACCATTTCCTGCACCATCGGCTCTTTCGGCAGACCGTACTGGCGCATATCCACCAGCGACCCGCTGCCGAGATCGGCGATCACCGGCACGTTAAGCTCGCGCCCAATGGCAGCCAGCTCGGCCTCATCCACCGTTTTGGTGAACCCCTCGATATGGTAATTGCTGGTATGCACTTTCATCAGCAGCGCGGTGTTTTCATTCACCGCCGCGCGATAATCTTTCGCATGGGTACGGTTGGTTGTGCCCACTTCATGCAGCGTGCACCCCGCCTGGCGCATGACATCCGGAATACGAAATGCCCCGCCGATTTCCACCAGCTCGCCGCGAGAGACGACAACCTCTTTCCCGCTCGCGGTAGCCGCCAGCATCAACAGCACCGCCGCCGCGTTGTTATTCACAATGCAGGCATCTTCCGCGCCGGTGATCTGGCACAGCAGATCGGCCAGCGCGCGATCTCGATGCCCGCGCCCGGCGCCGTCCAGATCGTACTCCAGCGTCACCGGCGAGCGCATGGCCCGGGTGACGGCCTGTATCGCCTCTTCTGCCTGTTGTGCACGGCCCAGATTGGTGTGCAGAACCGTGCCCGTCAGGTTAATGACCGGGCGCAACGCGCTTTGCGCGCGCTCATTCAGCCTCCGTTCAACTTCCTGCTCCCACGCCATGCACCAGCCAGGAAGCGCGTTCTCAGCCTGAATATGACGGCGCGCGTCATCCTGAAGCTGGCGTAGCATGTCGACCGTTGCAGTATGGCCAAACTGCGCCAGCACCGCGGCTATGCGCGGGTCACGAAGCAGACGATCGGTTGCGGGGATCTGGCTGTAGAGGGAATGATGAGTAGTCATGAATGCGCCTGGCGAGTAAATATCTTCCCCCCTCCCGACGGGAGAGGGAGTTAACATGTGGGGGGATTGTACCGCCTCCTGCCGGGAAGTGTTATAACCCGCATCAAGCCTTTGGTGGTTCGGTACGGGCAAAACTTTCGCGCTGGAAGAGCGTCTCCGCCAGCTTAACCAGCAGCGGGCGATCCACACACCACCCAGGCGAGACCCGGCGGAAATTGAGGTAGCCAATGGCGCAGGCGATGGCGATCGTCGCCAGATTCAGGCTATCGCTTTGGATTTTACCGTCGCGGATCAGCTGTTCACACCTATCCAGGCTGCGGCTGATTTTTTCTCGCTGACGCAGCAGTTCATCCTCTGACTGCTGTGCGGCGGGCCTCGCCTGCTCGCGCACGGACGTTAACGCTGCGTCCATAATGCCATCGGCCAGCGCTTCAATTTGCTTCACCGCCAGCGCCGCTTTTGGATCCGCCGGCAGCATGGCTGGCGCAACGCCAAGCAGCTCGATGTATTCCGCAATGATTGGGGAATCAAACCAGTAGCCACCCTCGTCCGTGACCAGCGCCGGAACTTTACCCAGCGGGTTGTACTGCGCAACGCCGTTCTCAGCGTTGTAGGGCTGTTCATTCACGAATTCAAATTCAATCCCTTTCTCCAGCAGGAGAATCGAAATCTTACGCACGAAAGGACTGGTATAACTGCCGATGAGTTTCATTGCTTATCCTTAATGCCCACAAAGAGGTCAGTATGGATCACGCCGAGAAAAAAGGCAGGTATGCGTATCGCATTCCTGACCTCAGGCGATACGGGAGGAATCCGTATAAAAATATTTTGTGAATCAAGTCACAATCCAGAAACAAACCGCCAACTTAGAAATGTGATTATTATCACAAAAAGCACGCCAATCTGGCGCAATTTTGCGCGATGTATTTTTTTTACACACCCATTATGTGATCGCCATCACTTCATTAATCACCACACCCCCTACATTTACGTGACTGCGATCACACAAAATTTCGCTGTCTGGACAGTTGAACGATTCAGTGCCAGATTTCACAGCATCAGAACAGGGCCCGGCTACCTCTGCCGCCGCACATTAACGATAAACCTCGGGCCATAAGCCTAAGCGTAAACATAAGAAGGGGTGTTTTATGTCATCCGATTTCAAGATCAAAGTGCAAAGCTTTGGTCGTTTCCTCAGCAACATGGTGATGCCAAATATCGGCGCGTTTATCGCGTGGGGTATTATCACCGCATTGTTTATTCCGACAGGGTGGTTGCCTAACGAAACGCTGGCGAAACTTGTTGGCCCAATGATCACATACCTGCTGCCGCTGCTCATCGGTTATACCGGTGGTCGTCTGGTGGGCGGTGACCGCGGTGGCGTCGTGGGTGCCATCACAACCATGGGCGTGATCGTCGGTGCGGATATGCCGATGTTCCTCGGTGCGATGATTGCCGGTCCTCTGGGCGGCTGGGCGATTAAGAAATTCGACATCTGGGTTGATGGCAAGATCAAGTCCGGCTTCGAAATGCTGGTGAACAACTTCTCCGCGGGCATCATCGGGATGATCCTCGCGATTCTGGCGTTCCTCGGCATTGGTCCGGCGGTTGAAGTGCTGTCCAAACTGCTGGCAGCGGGCGTTAACTTCATGGTGGCGCACGACATGCTGCCGCTGGCGTCTATCTTCGTTGAACCGGCGAAAATCCTGTTCCTTAACAACGCCATCAACCACGGTATCTTCTCCCCTCTGGGTATTCAGCAGTCTCACGATCTCGGCAAGTCCATCTTCTTCCTGATTGAAGCCAACCCGGGTCCGGGCATGGGCGTTCTGCTGGCGTACATGTTCTTCGGTCGCGGCAGCGCGAAACAGTCTGCTGGCGGCGCGGCTATCATCCACTTCCTGGGCGGTATCCACGAAATTTACTTCCCGTACGTGCTGATGAACCCGCGTCTGATCCTGGCCGTTATCCTCGGCGGTATGACCGGCGTGTTCACTCTGAGCGTGCTGGGCGGCGGTCTGGTCTCCCCTGCTTCTCCGGGCTCTATCCTGGCGGTGCTGGCGATGACCCCGAAAGGCGCTTACTTTGCAAACATCGCGGCAATCTGTGCGGCCATGGCGGTCTCCTTCGTGGCATCCGCTATCCTGCTGAAAACCAGCAAGGTGAAGGAAGACGACGATATCGAAGCGGCAACCCGCCGTATGCACGACATGAAGGCCGAATCCAAAGGCGCTACGCCGCTGGCGGCTGGCGATGTCTCTAACGACCTGAGCCACGTGCGTAAAATCATCGTTGCCTGCGACGCCGGTATGGGTTCCAGCGCAATGGGTGCCGGCGTGCTGCGTAAGAAAGTGCAGGATGCGGGTCTGACCAACATCTCCGTGACCAACAGCGCGATTAACAATCTGCCGCCGGACGTTGACCTGGTGATCACGCACCGCGATCTGACCGAGCGCGCCATGCGTCAGGTGCCGCAGGCGCAGCACATTTCCCTGACCAACTTCCTGGACAGCGGCCTGTACACCAGCCTGACCGAACGTCTGGTTGCGGCCCAGCGCCATGAAGATAACGAAGTGAAGGTGCGCTCCAGCCTGCAAGACAGCTTTGACGAGAGCAACGCGCATCTGTTCAGACTGGGCGCGGAAAACATCTTCCTCGGCCGCACCGCGACCAATAAAGAAGAGGCGATTCGCTTCGCCGGTGAGCAGCTGGTGAAAGGTGGCTACGTTCAGCCTGAATACGTTGACGCGATGCTGGAGCGTGAAAAGCTGACGCCAACCTACCTGGGTGAATCCATCGCGGTTCCGCACGGTACGGTTGAAGCGAAAGACCGCGTGCTGAAAACCGGCGTGGTGTTCTGTCAGTATCCTGACGGTGTGCGCTTCGGTGAAGAAGACGACGACATCGCCCGTCTGGTGATTGGTATCGCCGCTCGCAACAACGAGCATATTCAGGTGATTACCAGCCTGACCAACGCCCTGGATGATGAAACGGTCATTGAGCGTCTGGCTAATACCACCAGCGTTGAAGAAGTGCTGGCGCTGCTCAACAAATAACAGCGTCTCTTCCCTCTCCCCGACGGGGAGAGGGCTAGGGTGAGGGGAAAACGTTTCTCACCCCAGCCCTCTCGGGTAAAAACATTGATGAAGGTTAATACTATGAAAGCATTACATTTTGGCGCAGGTAATATTGGTCGTGGCTTTATCGGTAAACTGCTGGCAGACGCGGGCATTACCCTGACATTCGCCGATGTGAATGAGGTGGTTCTGGATACCCTGAACGCCCGTCATAGCTATCAGGTACATGTAGTCGGTGAAAACGAGCAGGTTGAAACGGTCTCTGGCGTGAACGCGGTGAGCAGCATTGGCGACGACGTGATTGACCTTATCGCACGCGTTGACCTGGTCACCACAGCCGTAGGGCCGGTAGTGCTCGAACGTATCGCCCCGGCGGTCGCAAAAGGCCTGGCGAAGCGTAAAGCACAGGGCATTGAAACACCGCTGAACATCATCGCCTGTGAAAACATGGTGCGCGGCACCACGCAGCTGAAAGGCCACGTTCTTGCCGCTGTTGCAGAGGAAGATAAAGCCTGGGTTGAAGCGCACGTCGGGTTTGTAGACTCCGCCGTGGACCGCATCGTTCCGCCGTCCGAATCCGCCACCAACGATCCGCTGGAAGTGACCGTGGAAACCTTCAGCGAGTGGATCGTCGATAAAACCCAGTTCAAGGGCGCGCTGCCGACCATTCCGGGAATGGAACTCACTGATAACCTGATGGCATTTGTCGAACGTAAACTCTTCACGCTGAACACCGGGCATGCTATAACCGCGTACCTCGGAAAATTGGCCGGTCATCAGACCATTCGCGACGCGATCCTCGATGAGAACATCCGTGCGGTGGTCAAAGGCGCAATGGAAGAGAGCGGCGCGGTGCTGATCAAACGCTACGGTTTTGATGCTGATAAACACGCAGCATACATCCAGAAAATCCTCGGTCGTTTTGAAAACCCGTATCTGAAAGATGACGTTGAGCGCGTTGGCCGTCAGCCGCTGCGTAAGCTGAGCGCGGGCGACCGCCTGATTAAACCGCTGCTGGGCACGCTGGAATACGGCCTGCCGCACGCCAACCTGGTAAAAGGGATTGCTGCCGCGATGCACTACCGCAGCGAGCAGGACCCGCAGGCGATTGAGCTGGCTCAGCTGATTGATGACAAAGGCGCGCAGGCTGCGCTGGCGCAGATTTCCGGTCTGGATGCCAGCAGTGACGTGGTTGCGGAGGCGGTTAACGCATACAACGCAACCAAATGATGCAGACTCCGGCGCAGGTGAGCCTGCGCCCGAATAACAGATTGTCAGATATGCAGGCAACAATGGAACAAACCCAGGCCTTTGAAAATCGTGTGCTTGAGCGTCTGAATGCTGGCAAAACCGTACGAAGCTTTCTGATTGCCGCCGTTGAGCTGTTAACCGAGGCGGTGAACATTCTGGTGCTTCAGGTGTTTCGCAAAGACGACTACGCGGTAAAGTATGCTGTTGAACCGTTGCTGGACGGAGACGGACCGCTGGGCGATTTATCGGTACGGCTGAAGCTGATCTACGGTCTTGGCGTGCTCAACCGCCAGGAGTATGAAGACGCCGAGCTGTTAATGGCGCTGCGCGAAGAGCTCAATCATGACGGTAACGAGTATACCTTTACCGATGATGAGATCCTCGGTCCCTTCGGCGAGCTGCACTGCGTATCCGCGCTGCCTCCTGCACCTCCGTTTGATAACAGCGACCCTGAGCTGTACGCGATGCAAAAGCTGCGTTATCAACAGGTTGTCCGCTCCACCATGGTGCTTTCCCTGACTGAGCTGATTTCTAAAATCAGCTTAAAAAAAGCGTTTCAGAAGTAAGCCCGCACACATTGGTGTATCCTTCCCTGTAAATTCCCCGTTTTCAGAGTTATTTGTCATGAAAGAAGTCGAAAAGAACGAAATTAAACGCCTGAGCGACCGTCTGGATCTGGTCCGCCATCAAATGGCCGGTCTCTCCCTGGTCGATTCCGCCGAGAAATACGCCGAGCTGGAAAAAGAGTCCGTGAAGCTGGAAGCGGAAATCGAGCGCCTGCGCGAAGTGAAAGGCCAGAAGCTGAGTAAAGAAGCACAGAAGCTGATGAACATGCCGCATCGCCGCGCGATCACCAAAAAAGAGCAGGCCGACATGGGCAAGCTGAAGAAAAGCGTCCGTGGCCTGGTGGTGGTGCACCCGATGACCGAGCTTGGCCGCGAAATGGGCCTGAAAAAGATGACGGGCTTTTGTAAGACCGAATTCTGATCGCTCTCCCCTGCCCCTGCGGCAGGGGAAACTCAGTTGTAGATCAGGTTAAACGTCGCCATCGCATCCGCTTTTCCCGCCGAGACGTTCTCTTCTGTCTGAATGTAATGCGCGTCAAACCAGAAGGTCTGCGTCTGGTTATCCCCCACCTGGCCAAGCGCTGACACCTGCGGGGTGTTCCACTGTACCACCTGCCCCTGAACCGAACCGGTATTGTCACCGTAAAGCAGTTCGATTCCGACACCGCTGGCGCTATCCTCCTGCTTCGTCAGTGCCAGTGCCCGATCGTTGGCCGGTGTGGTATCGCCAAAGAAACCCATCTTCACCGCCGTATTATTTTCGCAGGTCACCGGAATGCTGAAGCGCCCGCCTCCGGCCCGTGAGCCTGGGCCGTGAAATTCACGCTGGCTCACGCTTCCCATGGGAACAAGAATGCTGCGAGAGCCTACTGAACAGCTGGTACGCCTGACGGTGAAGCTGGCGAGATGGATCTGTACCGGTGTCGCCACGTTGGTGGCGCTGGCTTTATTTTCTCCCGCCTGCAAGATCAGCGATCCGACATTTTGCTCCTGGGAGTTGGCGTTATCATCAGGCATGGCGCTGGTCGTCGGGATTTTGTAAAACACCACCCAGAACTGCATCTTGTACGTTGAGGCGCTGGCAAAGGCGGGGTTTTGCGATGCGTCGCAAATGCGCCGGGACTCATTGCCCTCCACCGGGCTGGTGCCGTCAATATAGCGTACCGCATCGGCGCCGCAGTACTGCTGCTCCCGGAACCCCAGCGCGTAGCCGATACCGTCGATCTGGGTTTTGTAAACGTGGCGCGCCGCGCCGTCTTCACCCACCACGGTACCGACGGGGTTATCCATGTCGACAAAGCCGATGCTACGCCAGGCGTCATTCCCGCTATCACAGCTGTAGAAATCCGCCCCGGTAGACTGTATCGGCGCGGAAACTGGCGTCCAGTCTGCCGTGCCGGGCGCATACCCTATAGCGTAGGGCACCTGAACGACCCACTGATCGCGGGTGGTGCGACAAGGTGAGGTCTGAGCATGGGCATGAAAACTCAGCATGCCAAAAAGCGAAAGCAGGCTCAGATAGAAAAACCAGTGAATAAAACGACGCATGATAATCCTCTAATGACACGCAAGAGACAGCGTGGCGATGCCGGGGGCCATGTGAGCCTCGCCCAGCCGGAAAGGTGTCTGGCACTGATGCTGTTCCCCGCCCTCATACCAGGTGACGCGCAGGGTGCCGCGCTCCGGTACCCCGCTCAGGTAGGCCTGACCGCCGTCAGCGACCATGCTTCGGTTTGCAGAACGGCGGTTCTGCTCCACCACTTCAGCCTGCGCGCCAAACGGCAGCGGTTCGCCGTGATGGCGCAGGGAAAACAGGACGCGATACCCAATGTGGGTTGTGTAATTGGCCAGCACCACCGCGCCGCTGGTGGGAATGAGCGTCAGTCCGCTCTGCTCGACGTCGACGTTCTCGCCAAGCGTCGCCGTATCCAGATTGACGGTATTCTTGCGGTAGGCCGAGAGCGTTGGCATGACCGCGTAGCCGCGGCTGTCGGTATGGATCCCGTTGTAGCCCTCCGGCTCAACGTTCGCCGCGCCGGGCACGCGCAGCAGGGCGACGGTATCGCCCAGCGGCTGGCTGAGCGTGACGCCATACTGCGTGGCGATGACGCCTCCGGCGAGTCCAAGACTCGCGTTACTACCGTTTCGGCTGTGGTCATAACCGAGGCTGACGTTGCCGTAGCCACCGTTGTATTGCAGCGCCAGGCTGGTGCTGTCGGCCTCTCCCTCACTGGTCTTACTCTGCTGAACGCTGTAATTCAGGTTGCGGTTCGCCAGCGCGCTGCCGTTGAGTGACACCTGCTGCGTGGTCATCCCACGATTGTTGTGGTTGGCGTAGTAACTGACCGAACTGCCCGGTAGCCAGTTGCCAAGCGGAACATTGACGTTAAACGACACGGTGCGATCGGGATGCTGCTCAAGCGCTGAGTCGGTGTAGTCATATCCCGCGCCCCAGGAAATACCCCGCCAGCTGGTGTACCAGCCGATGTGGATGGTTTTATCCTGGCCGGACGTATGCCAGTAATCCTGCATCCACGCCGAGACGTTGAGGCTGCCGAACTGACCCAGCGTCTGTGAAAAAGTGACCTGCGAGCGGCTACGGCGATTATTAAGTTGCAGCTGCTGGCTATCGGACTGATTCAGTTCGTTAAATTCGTAGTAATTGCGCGAGGCATAGCGATAGCTCGCCAGGTTGAAGGCGGTGCCGGTAGCGCTGAAATCTTTCTGGTACTGAATGCGCCACGCCTGCCCCATCGCGCTTTTGCCGTTGGGTAAACGGCTTTTTGCCAGCGTATCGTCAATGCCCAGCGAGCCGAATGCGCCAAACCCTCTGCCTATGCCGATCGCACCGGCCTGATAGTTGTTTGCCGTACGAAAGCCGCCATACACCGTCATCCTGGAGAGCAAACCGTAGAAGAAAGCGCCTTCAACAAATTCGGGCGAACGCGCATCGCTGGAGCCGGAATGAAACCGTCCGGCGTTGAGGCTGTATTTCAGGCTGCCCTGGCGTCGCATAAACGGCACCGCAGAATAGGGTTGGGTAAAAACGCGCGTCGAGCCGTCACTTTCCGTGACGGTAACCTGTAGATCGCCACTTTGCGCACCGGGGAACAGATCGTTAATGATGAATGGCCCGGCGGCCACCCAGGTTTCATAGATCACATAGCCATTTTGCGAAACGGAGACTTTAGCGAAGCTGTGTGTGACGCCGCGGATGGTGGGGGCAAATCCGCGCTGGCTGTCGGGCAACATGCTCTCGCTTGAGGAGAGCTGCACCCCGCGAAACGCCACGCTATCGAACACGTCGCCTGCGGTCCACGCATCGCCGATCCGCAGCTGGCTGTTGAGGCTGCGAATATCCCGGGTCAGCCAGCTGCTCTGTGACTGGAAACGATCCCCACCCGAGTCGCTGTGGCTCCAGGCCGAGGTGTTGCGCAATCGCCACGCTCCCAGATTGACGCCATTTCGCAGGCTCAGATAGCTGGACGTCGTGACGCCGCTCTGATGGCGGGCCTGGCCGCCTGACAGGCTGTAATCTACAAATGCCGCCGGGATACCATCATCCCACTGCGACTGCGGCACGTAGCCGCGGCTGCGGTGTTTCATCGCCGCCTGCGGCAGGCTGAGAAAGAGGCGCTGCTGGTTGAAATCATAAGAGGTTCGCGCTGCCGGTATAAAATCGTCGAGGTGCGTGAAGGTCTCTCCCTCGTGCAACCGGGAGAATGCCGGAATCGCACTCACGTTTACCCCAAGCGCTTCCAGCAGCGATAGGCTAAAAACGGGTTGCAGGCGGCCTTTCTCATTGACGAAGGTGATCTCCTGATGCCGCTCCTCGCGTCCATTAACCTCCAGCGTTACGAGCCAGGTGCCGGGCATTTGCCCGCCCTTTTCAGAGAAATAGTGCAAATCCGCCGTTTTCTGTTCGGAAGAGGAAAGCTCCAGCGCGGCGGGATCAAAATAATCCTCGGCCATCCCGGCGCGGCTGAAGCTGAGCAGCAGCACCGAAAGGGGCGCGTAACGAAACAGGCGAAAAGGCATGGTGTTAAAGCGGCTGAGAGCGGGTGGCGGTAATGGCACCGAAATCATTAATAGCCGACCAGCTTACGCCACCGGAGGCAGCCACAGGCCATTCGCGGGTTTCACCTGGACCGATCATGCCTGGCTGCTCAATTTTATGCCCGCCGACGGTCAGCCGATAAAAAGAGACGTAGTATGGCGTCGGGTTGGAGGCCTTAAGCCCTTTTTCCGTCCGCGAAAATGTTATTTTCTGCCAGGCCGTGGCGGCGTCCCCTTTCAGGTTGTCCGGGCGGTAGAAAATTTTAAATTTCGATTTGACGTTAACCTGTAATTCGTTATTGCTCTCTTTAGGCTTTGGCGCAATCGCTTTAATATCCAGCCAAAATACGGATTCACGATCTGTGGGCAGCGGTGCGCCGGTATATTGAATACGCAGCGTGTTGGTCTGCTCCGGATCAAGCCTGAACAGCGGTGGCGTGACGATAAAGGGCGCGGCGTTATTTTTATCCTGCACATCGCCTTCAACCCACGAATGAATAAGGTAGGGAACCGCACTTTCCATATTAGAAACAGAAAATGCCACCTCCTTGCTGTTTTGCGGGTATACGATCCGTGTCCCACCCATTACAACGCCAGCGGAAACTGACGCAGAGCTAATCATTAATGCAGTGAGCATAATATACGATAAACGTTTCATCATTATTATCTCTGGAGGTGGCTGAAAGTGAAATCAGTTATAAACCATCAGGAAGTTAGACACGGCGTTCACATCGCCCGCATTGATTTCGGTTCCATCTTTGTCCAGTGCGGCATAGAACGTTAATTCTGCATTGCCTTCACCATCTGGTGCGGTGGTTTTTGAAACCGTGCCCGGTTTAATAGAGGTGCTGCGATCGCTGTTATAAAGCTTTACCCCGACGCCCGTCGCCATCCCCGTACCCGGCGTGACCTGTAACAGCGTGTCATCCTGCGCATCTTTATTGCCGTCAAACAGCACCGCAACGGATTCAACCGCTGGCGGACAATTTTCTACGTTGATTTTGAACTCACGTGGTGTGGTTTCGACGTGCTCATCGAAGTAGTTTTTCGCCCATGCCCCAAGGTCTACCGTTTTGTTTTTTGACGCTGGAGTAATATCACAGGAAATAAGGGTAATTTTGCCTGTGAAGTTGATTACCCCGCCCGTGCTCTGCGTACCTGCGCCGGTATCCAGATTAGTATTAACACCTGAATCATTGCTTGCCAGTACCGATTGAGAAGATAACAGCAGCCCCGCCGCAGCAATCGCCAGCGCCACATTTTTGATTTTCATTTGAAAGCAAACCCCTCTGTACATTAAACAGATTAAGAATTGTCGTGCCAAATACGGTCATTGCTATAAGGAATTAAAACGTCACAAAAGGGTACAAATAGAGGTGGTGACGCGACCTCATAGAATAACGTGGGGTCCATCCCGGTGTGGTAATCCATTTATTTTCTTTGAGCCATACGCATTTATTCCCCGACAGAGGAATAGCTTCAGGCAGAAAATAACAATGAATACATTAAGGTTAAAAAAGAACGTCATTTCTTTTGTAACGCAGCATCTTCATAAATAGTAAATCAAATGCTTTATAACGTCTACGCACCAAAAGGCGTGCAGCATCGCTTATAACTCATTTAAAGTTAACATTAAAACAACAAATTTAACCTGTTTTCCTCACGTCCCGCACTATTAGTGCCCTTCTAATCCCCTTTCTAAATTAAAAAAAGAGTTGACTGATCAATGTTTGATCAATTTATTTCGGATTATTATTAGAAGGAAACGTTGAACCGGGATGCCATGCTTAGACATTATTCTGCGAAATCAGCCAAACGCAGGATATTTCCTTATTGATCAGCAATTGATCGTTTGTAATACGCTGTTAAAATCTATATGTGAAATTTATCTTAATTAAAATTTTTTGCTACATATTGGATTTCGCATTTTTACCTAAAAAAATTTTATAATTCTCTGAAATACGCCATTTTATCTACACGTTAAACATCAATTACACACTTAATATAAACAAAAATATATCTCGCCGTTAACCTAAGTTCCGCATTGATGCTTTTTTATTATCGTCTTTAACACGCCACATCCGCTCCGATTGATGAAAAGATGTGCAACCCGCTGCTACGGCCCGCGCCGCAAACGGACGGACGGCGCAGGCCTTTTGGTCCTACCAATGCGCTTTAAAGCGAACCACCGTTCACAGTTTTACTGCTTCACTTCACAAAACCATTGCTGAATAGCAACACTTGATTAACCATTTATTGCCATAACCCCTACAACACAAAATTGGATGGACCACTTTTACGCAGACTGTGACGCAGAGTTGAGCGGAGACTCACCCGCAACCCAGGCTGTGTGGTCCTCAGGAGACCTGCATGAGCCTCTGGCAACAAAACTATGACCCGGCCGGGAATATCTGGCTGTCGAGCCTGATCGCATCGCTACCGATCCTGTTCTTCTTCTTTGCGCTGATTAAGCTCAAGCTGAAGGGCTATCTTGCGGCGACGTATACCGTTGCCATCGCCCTGCTGGTGGCGCTGTTCTTCTATAAAATGCCGGTCGATCGCGCGCTGGCCTCCGTGGTGTATGGTTTCTTCTACGGCCTGTGGCCAATTGCGTGGATCATCATCGCCGCGGTCTTTGTCTACAAAATCTCGGTCAAAACCGGGCAGTTCGACATTATTCGTTCGTCGATCCTCTCTATTACCCCGGACCAGCGTTTGCAGATGCTGATTGTCGGCTTCTCCTTCGGGGCGTTCCTTGAAGGCGCGGCAGGATTCGGCGCGCCGGTAGCGATTACCGCCGCGCTGCTGGTCGGGTTGGGCTTTAACCCACTGTATGCCGCTGGCCTGTGCCTGATTGTGAACACTGCGCCGGTGGCGTTTGGCGCGATGGGCATTCCGATTCTGGTGGCGGGTCAGGTGACCGGGCTGGACAGCTTCGAGATTGGCCAGATGGTGGGCCGTCAGCTGCCGTTCCTGACCATTATCGTACTGTTCTGGATCATGGCGATTATGGACGGCTGGCGCGGCGTGAAGGAGACCTGGCCTGCGGTGATGGTGGCGGGCGGTTCGTTCGCGATTGCCCAGTACCTCAGCTCAAACTTCCTCGGCCCGGAACTGCCGGACATCATCTCTTCCCTGGTGTCGCTGGTCTGTCTGACGCTGTTCCTGAAACGCTGGCAGCCGGTACGTATCTTCCGCTTTGCGGACATGGGCGCATCGCACGTGGATCAGACCCTCGCCCGCACCGGCTATACCGCCGGGCAGATCGTCCGCGCGTGGTCGCCGTTCCTGTTCCTGACCGCCACCGTGACGCTGTGGAGCATACCGCCGTTTAAGGCGCTGTTCGCCCCGGGTGGCGCGCTGTACGACATGGTGATTAACATCTCCGTGCCGTTCCTCGACAAGATGGTCGCCCGTATGCCGCCGGTGGTGCACGACGCCACGCCGTATGCGGCCGTGTTTAAGTTTGACTGGTTCTCCGCCACCGGCACGGCCATCCTGTTTGCGGCTATCCTTTCCGTGGTGTGGCTGCGCATGAAGCCTGCCGCCGCGGTGCATACTTTTGCGGCAACGATTAAAGAGCTGATGCTGCCGATCTACTCCATCGGCATGGTGCTGGCGTTCGCGTTTATCTCGAACTACTCCGGCCTGTCGTCGACGCTGGCGTTAGCGCTGGCGCACACCGGGCACGCATTCACCTTCTTCTCGCCGTTCCTCGGCTGGCTGGGAGTGTTCCTGACCGGTTCCGATACGTCGTCTAACGCCCTGTTTGCCGCCTTACAGGCCACGGCCGCACAGCAGATTGGCGTTTCTGACGTCCTGCTTGTGGCAGCAAACACGACGGGCGGCGTAACCGGGAAGATGATCTCGCCGCAGTCCATCGCCATTGCCTGTGCCGCGGTGGGACTGGTAGGCAAAGAGTCAGATCTGTTCCGCTTTACCGTTAAACACAGCCTGATATTTACCTGCATGGTGGGCGTAATCACCACATTGCAGGCCTATGTCTTAACCTGGATGATTCCATGATAGTGATGCCCAGACGCCTGTCCGACGAGATTGCCACTCGCGTGCGGGCGCTGATTGAAGAACAACAGCTTGAGGCGGGCATGAGATTGCCCGCCGAACGCCAGCTTGCCGCCCAGCTTGGCGTGTCGCGCAATTCACTGCGCGAAGCGCTGGCAACACTGGTCAGCGAAGGTGTGCTGCTGAGCCGTCGCGGCGGCGGCACTTTTGTGCGCTGGCAGCATGATGACTGGTCCGAACAAAACATCGTTCAGCCGCTGAAAACGCTGATGGAAAACGACCCGGACTACAGCTTTGACATCCTCGAAGCGCGTCACGCCATCGAGACCAGCACCGCGTGGCACGCGGCGATGCGGGCGACCGACGCCGACAAAGAGAAGCTCAAAGCCTGTTTTGACGCCACGCAAAGCAGCGACCCGGATATCGCCTCGCAGGCCGACGTGCGTTTTCATCTGGCGATTGCCGAGGCGTCCCATAACGTCGTGCTGCTGCAAACCATGCGCGGGTTCTTTGACCTGCTGCAATCCTCCGTGAAGCAGAGCCGCCAGCGCATGTATCTGGTCCCGCCGGTCTTCGCTCAGCTGACCGAACAGCATGAAGCCGTGCTCAACGCCATTCTGGCCGGCGATGCCGAGGCCGCGCGTAAAGCGATGATGGCGCATCTCGGGTTCGTGCACACCACCATTAAACGATTCGATGAAGATCAGGCCCGACAGGCGCGTATTACCCGTCTGCCTGGCGAGAGTGATATTTCCAGGGAGAACAAAGCATGATTATTTCAGCAGCCAGTGACTATCGCGCCGCGGCGCAGCGCATTTTGCCGCCGTTCCTGTTCCACTACATTGACGGCGGGGCCTATGCCGAATATACCCTGCGCCGCAACGTGGAGGATCTCTCTGAAGTGGCCCTGCGCCAGCGCGTGCTGAAGAATATGTCTGACCTGAGCCTTGAGACAAAGCTGTTTAACGAAACGCTCTCCATGCCGGTGGCGCTTGCGCCCGTTGGCTTATGCGGCATGTACGCCCGCCGGGGCGAAGTGCAGGCTGCCGCCGCAGCGGATGCCAAAGGCATTCCGTTTACCCTGTCTACCGTCTCAGTCTGCCCGATTGAAGAGGTCGCGCCGACCCTCAAGCGCCCGATGTGGTTCCAGCTGTACGTCCTGCGCGATCGCGGCTTTATGCGTAACGCGCTGGAGCGCGCCAAAGCGGCAGGCTGCTCAACGCTGGTCTTTACCGTCGATATGCCCACGCCCGGCGCCCGCTACCGCGACGCCCACTCCGGCATGAGCGGCCCGAACGCCGCGATGCGCCGCTACTGGCAGGCGGTGACGCATCCGCAGTGGGCGTGGGATGTGGGGCTGAACGGCCGTCCGCACGATCTGGGCAATATTTCGGCCTACCTGGGTAAACCGACCGGGCTGGAAGATTACATCGGCTGGCTGGCGAATAACTTCGATCCGTCGATCTCGTGGAAGGACCTGGAGTGGATCCGCGAATTCTGGGATGGTCCGATGGTGATCAAAGGGATCCTCGATCCGGAAGATGCCCGCGACGCGGTGCGTTTCGGCGCCGACGGGATCGTCGTTTCTAACCACGGCGGACGCCAGCTCGACGGGGTGCTCTCTTCCGCTCGCGCGCTGCCCGCTATTGCCGATGCGGTGAAGGGCGATATTGCGATCCTGGCCGACAGCGGTATTCGTAACGGGCTGGACGTGGTGCGCATGATTGCGCTGGGCGCAGACAGCGTGCTGCTGGGCCGCGCGTACCTCTATGCCCTGGCCACCAGCGGTCAGGCGGGCGTGGCGAACCTGCTGAACCTGATCGAGAAAGAGATGAAGGTGGCGATGACCCTGACCGGTGCGAAGTCGATTAGCGAAATCAGTAAGGATTCGCTGGTACAGGAGCTGAGTAAACTACCGGCGGCGCTGGCTCCGCTGTCACATGGTGACGCGGCCTGATCTTCTCCCGTTACCCCACCTTTTCCCTGCGCCCGGTTTCCCCCTCGGGCGCTTTTTTTTGTCGAAAATAACACCTACGTAACATTCTGGATAAGAAAATTTGACAAACCCTGCCCCTCCGCAATTGTATAGACAAGCAAATACAAGAACACAAAAACAACATCACATCGGAGAGGCGCATATGACGTATTCAGGTCGGGTGGATATTCAGCAGGTGATCGATGAAAGTCCCTTTTCAGGGTTTCACTGGCTTCTTATTGTGCTGGGCTTTCTGGTGCTGGCGATCGATGGGTTTGATACCGCAGCGATGGGTTACATTGCGCCTACGCTGTCGGCGGAGTGGGGAATAGATAAACAGGATCTGGGGCCGGTGCTGAGTGCGGCGCTGCTGGGGCTGTCGCTGGGGGCCCTTATTGCAGGTCCGGTATCGGACCGCATGGGACGCAAGCGCGTGCTGGTCTTTTCGTGTCTGTTCTTCGGCCTGGCGAGCCTGGGTACGGCCTGGGCGCAAAGCCTGAATACGCTGACGCTGTGGCGATTTCTGACGGGTCTCGGGCTGGGTGCCGCAATGCCTAACGCCATCACGCTGATCTCGGAGTTTGCTCCCCAGCGCTGCCGCGCCATGGCGATCAATACCATGTACTGCGGCTTTCCGCTGGGTGCGGCGGGCGGCGGGGCGATCTCTTCCTGGCTTATCCCTCACCACGGCTGGCGAAGCGTACTGCTCACCGGCGCGATTGCGCCGCTGATTTTAACCGTGCTGCTGGCGCTGCTGCTGCCGGAATCGGTGAAGTTTCTGGTTCAGCGCGGGAAAGACGTCGCGCAGGTTCGCCGCATCGCCAGCCGGTTCGCCCGAAGCACGCTCGATAGCGTCACGGGCTTTTTCCTGGCGGAAGAAAAGGTGGCGTCTAAAAAAGGGAGCGTGGCGCAGCTTTTTGCCATGCCCTGGCTACCCGGCACCCTGATGCTGTGGGTCACCTATTTTATGGGGCTGGTCATTTACTACGTCCTGCTTAGCTGGATGCCGACGCTGATGCAGGGGATGGGCTATGCGCTGGCGGAGTCCGCCTGGCTGACCTCCCTGTTTACCTTCGGCGGTACCGCAGGCATTCTGCTCGCCGGCTGGATGATGGACCGCTGGGAAGCGCACAAGGTGGTCGCAGGGGGATTTGTGCTGACGATGGGCCTGATTCTTTTGCTTGGCCTTGAGCATAACCATATCGCCATGTTTGGCGGGCTGATTTTCCTGATGGGGATCGCGATGAACGGCGCGCAGTCGGGCATGCAAACCCTCGCGGCCACCTTTTACCCTACCGAGTGCCGCGCGACGGGCATCGCCTGGATGCAGGGGATCGGCCGCTTTGGCGGCGTGGCGGGCACCATGACCAGCGCCCAGCTTCTTTCCATGCAGTGGCAGGCAGACAGTATTTTAATGATCCTCAGCGTGCCCGCTCTGGTGGCCGCTGCGGCAACCGTCTACAAAATGCTGTACAGCCGCTCGCAGGAACCGGGCGTCGCGTAGTTCCTCTCTTTTCTGCTATTCTGCCCCCGCAATTAAGGGGGCAGCATGCTTAACATCGTTTTATTCGAACCAGAAATTCCGCCGAACACCGGCAATATCATCCGCCTGTGCGCCAACACCGGTTTTCGTCTGCACATCATCGAGCCGATGGGCTTCACGTGGGACGACAAACGTCTGCGCCGCGCGGGGCTGGATTACCATGAATTTACCGCCGTGGTTCGCCATCACGATTACGCCGCGTTTCTGGAAGCAGAGAAGCCGCAGCGCATGTTCGCCCTGACCACCAAAGGCACGCCAGCGCACAGCGCCGTGAGCTATCAGGAGGGTGACTATCTGATGTTTGGCCCGGAAACCCGCGGCCTGCCGGCCACGATCCTGGATGCCCTGCCCGCTGAGCAGAAAATCCGTATTCCGATGATGCCGGACAGCCGCAGCATGAACCTGTCGAATGCGGTGTCGGTGGTGGTGTATGAGGCGTGGCGCCAGCTGGGATATCCCGGCGCGATACTGCGTAGCTGAAACACTTCGGGTGGCTTGCGCCACCCGATTCGTCGTATTTAGCCTGCTACCGCGATGCGTTTCATATCGGTCATGTAGCCGCGCAGTTTCTGGCCCACTTTCTCGATTTCATGGCTGCGAATCGCTTCGTTTACGTCACGCAGCTGCGCGTTATCAACCGCACCTTCCGCAATCGCTTTGCCCAGATCGCCTGCTTGCAGGGTAGTCATGAACTCTTTCAGCAGCGGCACGCATGCGTAAGAGAACAGGTAGTTACCGTACTCGGCGGTATCGGAGATCACCACGTTCATTTCGTACAGACGCTTACGGGCGATAGTGTTCGCAATCAGCGGCAGTTCGTGCAGTGATTCATAGTACGCCGACTCTTCGATGATGCCGGAATCCACCATGGTTTCGAACGCCAGCTCAACGCCTGCTTTCACCATCGCGATCATCAGTACGCCTTTGTCGAAGTACTCCTGCTCGGTGATTTTGCCATCGTACTGCGGTGCGGTTTCGAACGCGGTTTTACCGGTCTCTTCGCGCCAGGTCAGCAGTTTTTTGTCGTCATTCGCCCAGTCCGCCATCATGCCGGAAGAGAACTCGCCGGAGATGATGTCGTCCATGTGTTTCTGGAACAGCGGCGCCATGATGGTTTTCAGCTGTTCAGAGAGTGCGAACGCGCGCAGTTTTGCCGGGTTGGACAGACGGTCCATCATCAGCGTAATGCCGCCCTGCTTCAGCGCTTCGGTGATGGTTTCCCAGCCGAACTGAATCAGTTTTTCTGCGTAGGCCGGATCGGTACCTTCTTCCACCAGCTTGTCGAAGCACAGCAGAGAGCCGGCCTGGAGCATGCCGCACAGAATGGTCTGCTCGCCCATCAGGTCAGATTTCACTTCCGCAACGAAGGAAGATTCCAGCACGCCCGCACGGTGGCCGCCGGTGGCCGCTGCCCAGGCTTTGGCTATAGCCATGCCTTCGCCTTTCGGATCGTTTTCCGGGTGAACTGCGATAAGCGTCGGTACGCCGAAGCCACGCTTGTACTCTTCACGCACTTCCGTACCCGGGCACTTCGGCGCCACCATCACTACGGTGATGTCTTTACGGATCTGCTCGCCCACTTCAACGATGTTGAAGCCGTGGGAGTAACCCAGCGCGGCGCCGTCTTTCATCAGCGGCTGAACGGAACGCACAACGTCAGAGTGCTGCTTGTCCGGCGTCAGGTTCACCACCAGATCCGCCTGCGGGATCAGCTCTTCGTAGGTACCCACCTTAAAGCCGTTTTCGGTCGCTTTGCGCCAGGAAGCACGCTTTTCAGCGATCGCTTCTTTACGCAGGGCGTAGGAGATATCCAGTCCGGAGTCACGCATGTTCAGGCCCTGGTTCAGGCCCTGTGCGCCACAACCGACGATGACCACTTTTTTACCCTGAAGGTAGCTCGCGCCATCGGCAAATTCATCGCGCGCCATGAAGCGGCATTTGCCCAGCTGCGCCAGCTGCTGGCGCAAGTTCAGTGTATTAAAGTAGTTAGCCATGGGTGATACCTCGTGATGTTGTGTGTCTTATTGTTCGGTTCGCGTTTCAGCGAGAATGTACC
>Ga0209370_1000495_pt1 | contig 51473 bp, 50 predicted proteins | sample AgamicAtPrz_FD_187164 | JGI IMG/M metagenome (GOLD analysis project Ga0209370, IMG submission 187164) | Agave microbial communities from Guanajuato, Mexico - At.P.rz (SPAdes) (version 2) | ecosystem: Host-associated > Plants > Phyllosphere > Phylloplane/Leaf | place: Guanajuato, Mexico...
ATTCAATTACTGAACTCATGATACAAGCTTGTTTGCCATAATTTGTATGAAAAGAACTGCAATTAAGAAAAGACCCTTATCTGATACGACTTTGGCCAGTCTTGAGCCAGAAGATAAAGACTATAGGGAACTGGATAGTAATGGTCTGTATTTCCTCGTACAAAAGAAAGGAAATAAATCATGGCAATTAAGATATAAAAAGCCTGGTGGTAAGTGGTCTTGGATGGGGCTGGGAGCTTATCCAGCTATTAGTGGAGCATTAGCTAGAAAGAAGGCAAATGAAATATTAAATAAGCTCTCTAATGGCGAGATGATTGAAACTAAGGCAGATATAAAAAAACAGGCCATTGAGCAAAAAGCGCTGCTATTTAAAAATCTAATGTATGACTGGTTAAATACTAAAGAGCCAAATTGGGGATTTGATACTTTTGATAAGGCGAAGAAATCTATTGAAAGGCACATTATTCCTAAATTTGGAAATAGAGACTTTACTAGTATTTCACCTAAAGAATGGTTTGATTTCTTCCAAAGTCTACAGCGTGATTTAGGTATTTACACTCAAACTGAAAAGCTGACGTCTTATTGTCGTAATGCATATGATTGGGCAAAGTTCCAAGAGAAAATAAAATTTAATCCGCTAGAAGGTATAACAAAACATCTTGATAAAAATCAGGGCGGGAATATGAAGTTTGTCGATATTGATGAATTTCCTGCTTTGATTAGAGCTATCAGAAGTTATCCGAAACGGGATAAAGCAATTGGTTTGGAATTATTTGCTTTATTGTTTCCGCGTCCTGTCGAATTAAGATATGCCACTTGGGATCAATTCGATCTTGATAAAGCTGTATGGATTAAGCCAGCTGTAATCATGAAAAAAGATATTCCTCATGCTGTACCTTTACCTCGTCAGGCTATAGTACTTTTAAAAGAATTATTAACTTATAAAACTGAATCTAATTTTCTTTTCCCGGGAAGAGGAAGTTTAAGCGAACCCGTTTCAGACAATACATTTAATACTGCATTGAATCGGTTGGGCTATAAAGATAGACAAAATCCTCATGGCTTTAGACACATTGCCAGTACACAGCTAAACAATAGATTTAGTGATAAAGAGCAGGTAGTAGAAGCCACACTGGCACATTTAAAGAAAGGTGTTAAAGGTGTCTATGACAAAGGAGCTCACTTTGAAGAGCGTGTAGCTATGATGCAGTGGTGGGCAGATGAGATTGAGAGGATAGTTGGAAATGGCTAAAGATTGGATGTTTAAAGGCTTGCCTGGTGATGCGACACGGGATGATGAAATACGTGCTTGCATAAATCAAGGTAAGTTTATGATCGAAATTTCTGAAAAAATAAAAAATGATGAGCCATTAACTAAAATGGAAAAGGAGTGGGCTTGGGGAATTGTGAGAGCTAGAGGTAAAGATCAGATAACAGATCCAACAAAATATATTTCTAAGGAAGAAAATGGAGCGCCAGCAGATCCAAGGAGATATGAAGCAGTTTTGACCTACTATTGTTATCTAAGAATTCTAAAAGTAAAAAAAAGAGCGATTGAATTGGTCTGTTATGAATATGAGGAAATTACATCGGATAATTTGAAAAGTTGGATAAAACAAGAGACAGAAGCAGGTCATCCAATTAAAAGACAAGCAGATGAGATGATTATTAATAATCCAGAAAAAATAGTTATTAGTTATGACAATATAATAGGGAAAAAGTAAAAAAAGTTTTTCCCTATTATTCTGCATACTCATGTGAATAATTAAGTACATCCCTGTTAATTTCAAAAGGATGTACTTCTATGTCGAATAAAATTAAGCAACGCAGAAAAATTGCTTCCGATTCAATAAAGTCAAATCTTAAGAGATTGTTAGATTCGCTAAATTTAATTTTGAAAGTTTTTCGCCTGTTGCTTGAACTCATCAATATTTTATTTCTATAGATTTAAAAATACTGTGCGACATAGTTAGACGTTTTACATGGCTTTATATGTTCTTATTTAGTTTTTTATCACTTATATTTGTTTCGCTAAGTCTAGGTTAGCTCCCGAAAGTCAGATACCCAATCTGATTGGCTTAGCTATTTCTAAATGGGAATTTTGTGCTGTGGGAGGCATGATGTATAACGAATATAATAATTGTTCTGGCTATTCAGAATATGCTGAATGGTTAAGGCTATCTGATATTTTAAATGAATGGTGTAAAGCAGATAGAACATGCCGAGAAGTCAAGCAACTTGCTATTCTTGGGGCTTGTGAGAATGGTGAAATAGCGTATACAAGAAGTGATGGTAAAACCTTTGATGACCCAGTTATAGATCTTCAAGGACGTGGGATACTCCTAATCAATAAAAGCTCATTTAATGAGTGGAAAAATAGAATAGAGCAGATAGAGACAGCATCTATTACAGCTCAACCTCATACCAACTTACTGGACTTTCTAAATAGTATCGATTCTGAATATATCAGTATTGGGGATGCTATTGATGCTATTCATAAGCATATTGGGTTAGATCAAGATATTAATAAAGCTATACAAGTTTTGAATCTTGCAATTGGTAAGGCACCAAATAAACCTAATATTTACAAAAGATATGATTTTAGTGGATGGGAAAAGGTAACCATTACTCAACAATATGGATCAGTTGATATTAATTGGTTTGCACAAGATCAATATATTACAGAAGTTAAGAAGACTAATACTATTCGGGGCGCAATTGATTTAGAGATAAGTACAAGAAGACAAAAGGAGTTAGATGATGAATTACCATTCTGAGACATTAGCTTTTAAAAAATCTGAGCTTTTAGCTGTCTTGCAAGCTATTGATAAAAACTTTAGTTTCGATCCTATTACGCCAAGTGAGCCCCCATTACAAAGAGTAATATCATCAGATAAACAGGATTCATTTGACTATAATAAAATACTGTTTAAAAAGCCGTTACTTTCTCAGTATGAAGCGGCATGTATCATATCGGGAATTGGTTTGTACTTAGTCCTGGCATTCAATGATGAGTTTGAAGCAAAAATTGAATATCCAAATTGGGGAGGGGCTTTAGACTATATAAAAACATGTATAAAAGAGGGGCTGTTAGAAACTGAAGGCTCTGTTATAGAGCATATTAAGCGTGATCATTTAAAATCATTTTTAGCTTCAGAAAATATTATTATTGAAGGGTTTAATAATAATTTTAAGCTAGATAATTTTGTAGACAAAGAGCAACTAATACTTCAGCAAGTAGAGCTAAATGATGAAAAAATTAATGTAGAGATCGCAAATTTAAGTGGACTCGTGGCTAAACAAAAACTAGAGATTGAACAATTAAAAAAGGATATAGCGAACGAAAGGGCGATTTCTCTTTCATCATGGATTGATAAAAATGAAGCGGAAAAAGAGGTTGCTAAGTTACAGGAACACATTAAACAACTAGAAAGCGAGCAAACCTTAGAAAAATCAGATGAAAGCGAACTTTTATCTTTAATTTTTGATGAATCAGCTACAGACAGATACGCGCCAGATTTAGTACTTTCAATAAAGTTATGGAAAGCGATCTATATAGATAATCCGAAAAATGATAGCCATAGTAATAAAGCTAATAATTGGATTTGTCTGAATACAGATTATGAATTAACTAGGCCATCTGCTACAAAATTAAGAGAAATAACTAACCCTTTAGTCAACTGGTCAACGCATAGAGATAGAAATTATAAAAAATAATTTTTTTTAAGTTGTTGATTTATATATACCCTACCTACTTAAGGTAGGGTATTTTTTTACGTTACCTATCTTACCTGAGGTAATACCTAATTTGATTTTATTGCTCCATCAAACACAACTGTATGGAGCTAAATAAATGCAACCAATTCGAGTTACATATAACCAAGCATGTGAGTTATTGAGTATTAAGCGCAATGCTTTACGTGAACTCACTATAAATGATCCAACTTTCCCTAAAGCTTATAAAGCCGGTACAACTCGCCAGGCACCAGTCTATTTTGATTATGCACAACTAATTGAATGGCATAACAACCAAATCAAAAGCCAAACCAATGCAGAATTGGAGGCTTAACTCATGAATCAATTAGTTAATCCATCAATTCTTAAGATGACTAGTTTGGAAATTTCTGAGTTGGTCCAATCTGAACATCGAAATGTAAAAGTCTCAATTGAGAGACTTATGCAAAAAGGTGTTATTCGAAATACTCCAATGACGAATTTCGAAAGAATCAATAACTTAGGGTTTACTTCAAAAGTTGGCGTATATGTTTTTGAAGGTGAACAAGGTAAACGAGACAGCATTATTGTCGTGGCTCAGCTTTGTCCAGAGTTTACGGCGCAGTTAGTCGATCGCTGGCAAGAGCTTGAATATAAAGTTAAGGATGAAGTTGTGGTAGATATTTCTAATCCTCATGCTTTACGCCGTGCTCTTTTGGACTATACAGAGCAAGTAATTCATCTTGAAACTCAGAATCAATCTTTAGAACGAACCATCGACACCATTACTCAAACACCTGCAGGTGTGAAGTTTCAGCAAGCATGCAAAATCTTAAATATTAAAAGAGAAGTATTGGCCAACTGGCTACGTAAACATGGATGGGATCGCAAGCTTAATGGAGTGCGTGCTTCAACTTACTATAGCCAGGAGCGTGGTTATTGCGAAACCAAGTATGAAGAAGTGGCTCGGATTCGACCTAATGGTGATCCATATACCTTTACTAAAATAGAGTTCTTCATCCTTCCTAAAGGTATGAATGTTCTAGCTAAACATTTTGGTAAAGGAGCTTAAGATGAAGAGTTTTGTTTTAGCTTCTTATGCACCGCTTACTGAAGAAGATGATAGGGCAGATTTGGTTGTGAATGACCAAGCCATGAAGTTTATTGAAATCTTCGCCATAAATGGCGAGCTTAAGGAAGTTAAAGATACCCGAGAATTATTATTGCAAAACCCTTCTGTGCAGGATGTCTTAGTCCTGCACGCTGGTAGCCTTCAGGTATTACTCACCAGCATTATGGGAGAGCCGCCTTATGGAAAAGCATAAGAACCTGTTACCCATATTTTTAACAATACTTCTTGCAAGCTGTCATGTGCCTAGTTATGCTAAGGACGTTCATCAGAAAGCAGATGAGCTAACCTTGGCCGGTTATAAAAGTAACACAAGCGCACAGTCCGCTTATTGGACTTTTTTTGTGCGTAAAATCTCTATGCACCTGCATTTTATGGCGGGGCTGGAGAGGGACACCTTCGGGTGTGCAGGTTTCTTGTGTTGCCTGTCGGCCAACCCTTTTCAGCTTCGCCACCCTCACTTGGCCGTGAATGGTGAAGCTCCTGTACAACACAAGGAGTGCATTCATAATGCCTAATAACAACTCGTCTTTAAAAAATTCTCATATAGAAATTGCTATAAAAACTTATGACGCTAGTGATGTGTCTGAAGGTTATGCGTTGGCATATGAACAGGTTGCTGACCTCGCCGTAATGCTTGATTCCATTCGTAGTAAATATGAGAAAACAGCAGAGTACTTACAACAAGTCTATAGCGTGCCAGAAAGTGTATTTAAAGATTTAAAACGTCTCTTGAGTATTACAGATAGCATGATTGATGAAAATCTGGAGTTTTCCAAAGCACAAGAAGATCAGTTTCAAAAAGAATATGAGGAGTCACAAGCATGACTAAACGTGACACCTCAAACATGACGCCAACTGAAGTTTTAACTCATTGTCAGGTATATGCACCTAATCAGACTGAATATCTTCAGCATAAAATTATCCAGCGTTTTGGTGGACCTAATCAGGCCATTTACATTGATCAAAATAGAGTTGAGATAGATAGCGTTGAATACTCTAATCCCTTAATTCTGCCGATCTATAACGGCGAATTAAATGTGGTTCAATGCGCCGTTCTGGAAAGTGGAAAAACGATTTCTGTCTTTCCTGATGGATTGGCAAGAGGGTTTGTCTGTTATGGTGAACTACAGCATGACAAGCCTGTAATTATTACTTATAGCCTTGAGTCTTTCTTTAAGATTGCTTCTAGTGGGCTATCTGTAGTTCTGGTTGTACTCAATAACTTATGCGCTTCACGCTTAGCAAAAACGCTTAAAGCTTTCGATTTTGAGCAGATTCAATTTGTCATCAATCAATTGGCACAAGCTGGATTTAAAAAGCTTTACCTTCCTGTACGGCCTGAATATTTCAAAAATGATACCTTCCAGAAGCTCGAGCAGAATACTTGTGTTCGCTTAATTAATCAGTATCAGAAAATTGATGAGAATGAGTTTCTAATTGAACTGACTAAAGATGAAGATCCAGAAGAAGTTTCTGAATTTTTAAAAGAAGCGATTGCCAGACTTCCTCATACTGAACTTTTACCAAAAGGCCATATGGCCAAACCATTTAAATGGGGTGATGGACAATTTCATCTTTTAGAATCTGGATTGTACTTTTTAGAAACGAATAACAAGGGAGATGACTATAAGCGTTATATCTCTAGTCCAATTAAAGTTGTTGCTCTGACTCGAGATAATTCTAGTACCTCATGGGGACGGTTGCTCGAATGGTATGATCCAGATGGTATTAAACACTTACAAGCCGTATCTATGGAGTTTTTCCAGTCTGATGGAGTAGAACTACGTAAAGCGCTTTCTTATCAGGGAATGACCATTGCACCGGATGCTAAAGCGAGAAGCTTATTACAAAGTTATTTGATGAGTTATCCTGTTGAGCAGAGGGCCTTATGTGTCGATCGCGTAGGCTGGCATGATGAGGTGTATGTATTGCCTCATTGTGAAGTTGGTCAAAGTAAAGATAACGATTTAATTGTCTATCAGGCTATTCACGGTTTAGATAATCGCTACCAACGTAACGGCACATTAATTCAATGGAGAGAAGAGGTATCCAAGCTTGCACAGAACCATAGCAAGTTAGTGTGTGCCATTAGTACGGCATTTGCTGGCCAGCTTTTAGGTCCACTTGAACAACAGAATGGAGCAGGTGTTCACTTTGTTGGGAAGTCATCTAAAGGTAAATCAACTGCATTATTTTTAGGCTGTAGTGTATGGGGTAAACCAAGCCGTTTTTATCGTACATGGAGAGCAACCGGTAATGCTCTTGAGCATACAGCCTATATGCACAATGATAGCTTTTTAGCTCTAGATGAGATTGGAGAAATTGCTAATCCTAAAGAGCTAGGCAACATTGTGTATATGCTCGCCAATGGATTAGGTAAAGCTCGTTTAAACAAGCAAATCACAGCTAAGCCTGCTTTTAATTGGAAGCTTATCTTTCTGTCCAGTGGGGAAGAAGGGCTCAAAGATATTATGGCCAAGCATGGTCAAAAGGCCAAACTAGGACAAGAGATCCGCTTAATCGATATTGATGTAGATCAGTCAGAGTATGGCGTGTTTGACAGTATTGATTTTGCTTCAGATGGAGCAATGCAATCTAGAACGTTAGTAGAGCATTCGAACATGTATTTTGGTGAAGCGGGTCTAGCTTGGCTGGAATATCTCTGTAGTGATAAAAATGAAATTATTAAACAAGCTCGGCAGTTATGGGAACAATACCGAGAACCATTGATTGATGGTCATTCAGAAGGCCATATTATCCGTGTAGCAAATACATTCGCTTTGATTGCTACAGCCGGTGAACTAGCCACTCAAGCTGAAATAACAGGATGGAAAAGCGGTACCGCATTTATTGCCATACAAGCTGTTTTTAAACAATGGTTAGGTAGCTTTGACCGAGTTGGTAATTATGAAGATCTGGAAATTCTGGCTCAGATAAAAGCTTTCTTTGAAGCACATGGTAACAGTCGTTTTGAATGTTTGACACCAGATGCAGAATATCTTGATAAAGTCATCAATCGAGTAGGTTATTGGAAAATTGAAAACGGCGAAAAGAAATATCTGGTCTATCCGGAACAATTCAAAAAAGAGCTTTGCAAGGGCTTAAATCCTAAACGTGTTGGCAAGTTACTTACACAACGTGGATGGCTAGATCATCTTAATAATGGAAAGTCGACAAAGCTCACTCGAGGAATTGATGGCATGCCTAAAGCAATTCCTATGTATGTATTTAATGAAAAGGTACTCACAGATGATCTGGATGAACTCTAGGAATGGCGAAAAAACTGAGGTTACAAAGGTTACTGAGGTTACAGCCTTATGTAGTAAGGCTTTCAGGGCGTAACCTTTTGAGAAAATGAAAAGGTTACAGATTTCTGAGGTTACACAGATTTATCTAATTCATTAATAGGTGGGCAATAAAATGGTAATGAGTAAGAAAGAGTTTTTGAGGATGCTTGAACAACAAGAAGGGTACGCCGTGAATGAGTGGAAGTCTCTTAAAAAAGAGATTCCGCCATATGGCCAATCCATTATTACCCTAGGTAAAGATGAGGAAGGGTATTTCTATCACACCAATAAGGAGTTCCTGAAAGGGGATGAGGAAATCCTTATTGAAATGGGAGTGACTGATTGGCAGATTGTTAAGTTTTCTAAATTAAAACTTGTAATAAATGCTTAACAATATCAACGTCTTTATGTATTGTTAAAGGGAAAGAGTCTGATGCAATGATTTTACTTTTAAGGTGAACTATTAAATTATCCTCATTTCTTTCAAGATCAAATATAGTTGCCTGTTCCTTTAAAAGAGTTTGAGCGAACTGGTTTAAATCTTCTTTGTTATCTGGATCTCGCATTTTGGCTATACAAGGAGAAACTATTGAAAGCACTAGATCTCTTAATGCTCGGGTTTCATTAATTGGGTCACTTGCAGAAGCAAATCTCAAGCATCTAATAATATCATTATACGTTGTTTCAATTAGACTTTCGCTCTCTTGATTAATAAACGTCAGCTCTTCAATTGCGGCATCAATTTTGCCTTCTGAAGTTACTTGATCTGAGATACAGTAATACGCTTCAATTGAGCCTTTTCTTAAAAAGAAGATTCCAACCTGTTCTAATAAATTTAATAAAGCTTCATATCTTCTTCTAATAGAAACCCATGCTGTTTTATTATTTAGTTCATCAATGCTGGATGAGTCTAGGCTCATTAATGTTGAAAAAGCAGATCGTTTTTTTGCTTTAGATTCATCATCATTATGCCCATTTATCCAATAGGCGTGCTGATGAGCTAAAGTTTCTATTTCAGTCCAATGTTCGTCGAGATGTCTCACAAAGTCAGTATTTAAATTTCTTGCCATTTCAAAAGCTTTGCCAAATCCTAGATGAGCTGCTAAATGATCTGCATCAGGAAAATGAGGTAATAACTGATTTAATAATTCGGTCCCATCAGAAATACTATCAGCATCTGCTAAAATGACTGGATCTTTACCTAAGAGTTTAAAAAGTTTAACGACTATAGGGAATTGATCCTTGCCGATTACTGGTAAAATCTGAGATCCTGAGGCCTCTAAAAAAATATTAGTTCTATTTGCTAAAGTGTTGCAAATCACTACATCAGATGGGCCTTCTACTAACAAAGGTCTTTTTGAAAAGAGAGTTAATTTGTGTTCTTGACCTAATTTCGAAATTAAACTTTTAATTTTTCTATTTTTTAATATATCTTCATCTGGTGAAATTTGAACTGGATCTTCATTCAAATCATAACAAAAAATTAGGGACGCTAAATCTATCGGATTATTAATTTTTAGCATTTCAGTAGAGTGAGTGGCAATAACAATTATTTTTTTATAGCTATTTTCTTCTGGAATACCAGCAACTCCTAAAATTTCATTTAATAAGAAAGCTTGTAGTTGTGGATGCAGTGATACTTCTGGTTCGTCAATAAAAAGTGCTCCTATCTCATCATCATATAAAGCTGCTAATATACCGACCAAATGCATTAATCCAGATGCTTCTCGACCAGAGGAATATGGTTTAGATCCATCCAATTTTGTAAACAGAATCTTAAGATATCCAGCATCCCAATTAATAATTAAATCTCTTTTGAAAAGTTTTTGTAGTCGCTCTCTTATTTTTAATAAAATATCTGGACGTGAAGCTAATCCTTGGTATGTCCCCTCCAAGGTTTCAATACTATGATGGCGAGCTAAAGAGTCTTTACTACCAAATTGAGCATTATCATACAAAATATAATTACTTCTATGTCCATCATAATCTGAACGATATTGTTCAAACATACCTATGCGTCCTGCTGAAATAAATTTTGTCTTTTTTTCATTTATAAAGGGATGAATAGTATTTTTAATACTTCTTAATAGATGTGTTTTTCCAGAGCCATTAGGGCCCAAGATACAAGTAAAGGGTTGGTTAATAGAAATACACTTTTCTATTTTGCCGTTATGACTATCAATGGTACAAGTTAATTGGAGCGGAAATTCCATGTTAATACTCTGAAAATTAATAATTTTATATTTTTAATAATGTAGCATTAAAATTAGTTTTTATAACCAAAAAAGTTTTAATATTTCTCTTGAAGATAATTTTTTACGTACTCATTTAAGTATTTTTAATACTACTTTTATTAACCTCTATTTACCAAAATTAGTCTTACCGCTTTCTTTCGTAAAATAGGCTTTAAACTATATAGCGTAAACTTTACGTCATTTTTAGCAAATACCATCTCGTAAGATTACGTAAGAGTAAATATCTTTAAATTCTTTTGTGATTTTGTATGACTAGGTATAACAAAAGGGATAACTTTAACTCGAAATAACTTCTCATTTCCTTGATGGCTAACTTATAGAAAGATCATTAAATTGCTCTCAAAAGCCCATGAATAATACCTCTCATCTCTTTTTGAGAGTTGATATTTTATCAAGGGACATTAAGGAAACTTCTAATTTTTACTTATACGAAGTGCCTGCAATTTACCTTGACAGACTACTGTACTAAAGATGACGATTTTTCTTTCAAATCTCTTATATACCAATGTTTACAGACTGTTTTTGCAAGCTTTAAAAAATTGAATTTCGTCAAGGTACGTCAAGGAATCTCCTGCTTTTTTGTATATGAAGGGTTTGCAAGTTAGGTTGACAGCCTATCTCCTAAAAACATATTAATTTTTATTTAAATTATTTATATAACAAAGCCTTATGGAATTTTAATAACTTTAAAAAAATTGAGTTCCGTCAACCTACGTCAACCTAAATTTAAATAACATGTCAAAGTTTAATATTTAATTATTTATCCAGTAATAGAACTTTTACCTGTACAGCAATATTTGGAGGAAATAACTACTATGCTAGGCAGTGCAAAGGTTTCGGCTCTTTTATAATTTTCATTTCGTACAGCAACGTACAACAAAAACATGATTTATATTCGATTCTGTCTAAGTACGTCTAAGTAAATTTTGCTTTACAACGATTTATATAAAATACGCTGTATCGCATATGCCATAAGGGTTCGTAGCTTTTTTCAAATATTCATCTCGTAAAGCTACGTAAAGTAAAAACATGATTTTTATTCAATTCTATCTAAGTACATCTAAGTAATTACTTGGACGACTCAGCTATGGATCATAATTTAAAATTCTCTATAAGCTATGTGTATCAATGGATACAGCAGATTTCTAGAAAATATACTTATCTAAATCTGTCCAAGTACGTCCAAGTAAATTTTGCTTTACGGCGTTTTATGAAAAATGCGCCGTACGCTATGCGCCATAAGGGTTTTAGCTTTTTTTAATTATCCATCTCGTAAAACTACGTAAAACAAAAACTAATTTTTGTTGGACAGCACTTATATTTTGATTTAGCTGAAAGATAGACATAGAAAGGCTTTGAATAAGTTTTTAAACCTTGAGTTTGTCAAACTACGTCAAACAAAAATTATGTATGAACCATTTAACGAAATATTCATTTTGGTCATTTGACAAAATAGTTTTATTGGTAAGCTCTACATGAAATACTCATATAGAGCCTAAATGAAAATTTATATGATTACTTCCTGACCGCTGATTTCAGCAGATTTGAATAAGGCAGCTAGTAGTATCGAAATATTATGAGCTTGCTCTGCAGGGACTTGCGATGGTTTTCCATTTCTTAAGGAATCTAAGAATGCATCTAGTTCACGATCAAAATAGATAGGATTACCGATTTCTGCAATTTCTGGAGAATATTCGGTTTTCTTTGTTGCCCAGATTTCAGGGAAACTAGTTTCATGCCATTCTGTCCAACCTTGGATTGTCCCGTCAATTTTTCCTGTTTGATAAAGTTTATATGATGAAGGTAGAGAGCGAGATGACATAATCCCTTCTGTACCATAGGCAGTCATATCCCAACTTTCGGTCCAAGGTAAAACATCCCAAGACATAAAATCTACTACGACAATTTTATCGTCATAGTTGAGAATTGCTCCAGCAGCATCTTCACGTGATTCATTTCCTTTGAATCCATTAAACTTAGTAATACGTGCATTCACTGATTTTGGCATACCGAAATGATACAGTACACGATCAAATAGATGACAACCAATCACAAAAAAGGCGCCACCGAGGTCTCCTGGTTGTCTCATATGTGCTGTTTCTGCTTCATTATGAGAACATCCGGCATGTGCCCGAACTTGTAATACTTTTCCTATTTTTTCTTGTGTTAAACAATCTTGCATGGCATTGATTGAAGGTGCGAACCTCCAGCAGTATCCTACTTGTACAAGACCATTATTTTCTTCAACAGCTTCAACAATTCGTTGTGTATCTTCAACACCACGTCCAGCAGGCTTTTCAACTAATACAGCTTTTCCTTTTCTTAAAGCCTCGATAGTTAAATCTGCCATTTCATAGCTTTTAGAATGGACGAGCACTATATCGATTTCAGGATCATTTAATATTTCTTCTTTTTTGCGAATATTAAGATTCATTGCACTGCAGAAAGCTGGTAATAACTCACTATGGTCAGCAGCTCCAACAATCTCAATGTCTGCTCGGCGTTGAAGAGCTTTAACACGACCTGAGGCATGTGGATGAGTAATCCCTAGTAATCCTACTTTCAATTTTTTCTGTAGAGCATTCATTGCTGCATTCCTTGTTATCGATTTCCTTAATGAAAATATATTTTTATTTTTTGAAATTAAAGTACATTTAGGGAAAGGATTATTTCTAAAATGAAATAATAAAATGTCTTAATTATGTCTAAAAATGAAAAAGTGTTTTAATCTTTTATAGTTTTACATCAATAAATGGAATGGTAATTTGTTCTCAATGCAACTGATACTGTAATAAAGGAAATATGATGAGTAATCAGAATATAGATCTAATAGCGGCTTATTTTACAATTTCTGGCGATGTGTATCCATTTGGTCCAACAGAAATTAGTCCTTTTTCATTTAAAGATCGTGTCGAAGCTGCTGCAGAAGCTGGTTATAAGGGATTGGGGCTTGTTCATCCTGACTTGATGGCTACCGTAGATCGTTATGGATATAAGGAAATTAGAAATATTTTAGATGCGAATGGTATCAAACATTTCGAAGTTGAGTTTTTGACAGACTGGTATAAGACGGGTGAGAAATTAAGACTCTCACATAAAATGCGTGATGAAATGTTTGAAGTTGCATCAGAAGTTGGTTTACATGCTATTAAAGTAGCTCCTGGTGTAGGCGAGGATATTGCTGATGTTCCTTTAATGGCTGAGAAATATGCAGAACTTGCTGATGGCGCTAAGGAGCATAATACATCTCTTATGTTAGAAATTATGCCGTTTAGTAATGTAAGAACAATTGATACGGCACTTGGTATTGTGCAAGGCGCTAATCGAGACAATGCAGGTTTAATGTTAGATATTTGGCACTTAGCCCGTGGTAATGTTGATTTCAGTGAAATTTCAAAAGTTCCAGTGAAATTTATTAAAGGTATTGAGTTAGACGATGCTGATAAATATGCAGTTGAGCCACTTTGGATGGATACGATTAGCCGCAGAAAATTACCAGGTGAAGGTGTATTAGATATCAATCGCTTTATTACTGAAGTGAAAAAGACTGGTTATGAGGGTCCATGGGGTGTCGAAATTTTATCTGAGTCATTCCGTAAGTTACCATTAGAACAAATGGCCAAAGAATCTTTTGATAAAACGATTCGTTTCTTTTAATTTTTAAATATAAAACAGGGAGCATATGCTCCCTGTTTTATTTTGAGTACATGTTCCAGTAACGCTCATATTCTTTTTCTTTGAAATCCTTTACAAGGAAATCAATAAATAAGCGATTTTTAAGTGGCATGAATTGACGGCTTTGAAAGGCTATATTGACCGTAAGTTCTGGTAGTTGCCAATCGTTTAGAATAGGAATTAGACGACCTTCAACAATGTCTTGATAAATAATATATAGAGGCTGTATTAATATTCCTACACCATTTAAGGCAGCAGCTCTTACAATTTGCCCATCGTTAGTTTCTAACACAGGATCAGTTACAAACTCATAGTTCTGTCCATCTTTTGAAAAATTCAAAACACGTGGATTATTGGCATGACTATAGAGCAAAATATCATGTTGTTTTAACTCTTCAATAGTTTTAGGTTTTCCTTTCTTCTTAATGTAATCATATGATGCAGCTAAGATTCTATGAGTTGTAGCTAACTTCTTAATAGTTAAATTAGAGTCTGGTTCAAACTCTCTGGTTCGTATGGCTAAATCAATATTACTGTCAATAATGTCATGATAGCGATTTGCACCAATAATATTAATTTTAATTTTGGGATAGAGCTTATTAAATTCTGGTAACAGGGGAGTCAAATGCATAATCGCAAATGAGATAGATGAAGTAATAGTTACGGTACCTTCAGGTTCTACTGCAGCGGATGTAATTTCCGCTTCACTCTGATCAAGTTGTGCAAGAAAGCATTTACATTTTTTATAGTATTCTATTCCGATTGGAGTTAAAGCGAGTCGCCGCGTACTACGTTCAATTAATCTTACATTTAAGCGATTTTCGAGTGCGGTTATATGGCGACTTGCAGCTGCATTAGAAATTTCTAACTTTTCCGCTGCTTTATTCATCGTCCCGAGCTCTGCTACGGCGACAAATAATTCCATGCTAGTCAGTCTATCCATAGTTCTCTCATCCTTCATTATTCCTGAAATGAAATAAAGATTTTCTATTGTGCAGTTTTATTTCATTTTCGATCAGATTAGCATGAATTCAATAGGAATATTTTTATTAAAAGGAAAATTTATGAAGAATTTGGATGAGCGGACTATCACTCAAGCGGTTATAGAAAGGAACTCTACATCATCTAATGAACGTCTTGTAGATATTATGCATTCATTGGTGAAACACTTGCATTCATTCGCTAGAGAAGTTCATTTAACTGAAGAGGAATGGGAGGTCGGAATTAAATTTTTAACAGATGTAGGACAAATTTGTAGCCCTACTCGTCAAGAATTTATTCTTCTTTCAGATACTTTGGGACTCTCAACATTAGTTATAGCTCAGAATCATAAAAAACCTTTAGGCTGTACCGAGGCTACAGTCTTTGGTCCATTTCATGTTCAAAATGCACCCCGTTTAGAACTTGGTGCGAATGTTAGTGAAGGAGTTAAAGGTACTCCTTGGTTTGTAAGTGGAAATATTCGTGGAATCGATGGTGAGCCCATACCAAATGCAGAAATTGAAGTTTGGCAGGCTGATGATGATGGATACTATGATGTTCAAAAAGAAAATTTAAATCAGTATCAAGGTAGAGCTATTTTAAACGCCGATCAGCAAGGCCATTATTATTTTCAAACTATTGTTCCAGAAGCTTATCCAATTCCTCATGATGGGCCAGTTGGAAAGATGCTTGAGGCTTTAAATAGACATCCATGGAGACCTGCACATCTTCATTTCATGATTACTGCTCCTAATTATGAACGTTTGGTTACTCATGTTTTTAAAGAAGGTGGTGAGTATTTAGACTCAGATGCTGTCTTTGGCGTCCGTTCATCATTAATTGCAAACTGGATTCGTCATGAAGAAGGTTTAGATCCAAATGGTAATTTTCAATATACGCCTTTTTACACATTAAATTTTGATTTCATTTTAAATAAGCAAAAAGTGGGAGTGGAATCATGATTAATAAAGCTGTTAATTCAATTAATGATGTCCTATCGCAGATTAAAGATGGTGCAACCATTCTAATTGGTGGTTTCGGTACCGCAGGACAACCCGCTGAACTCATTGATGGTCTTATTGAACTCGGTGTTAAAGATTTAACCATTGTCAGCAACAATGCCGGTAATGGCGATTATGGTCTGGCTAAACTGCTTAAAGCCGGTTCAGTTAAAAAAGTGATTTGTTCTTTCCCACGTCAGTCTGACTCTTATGTGTTTGATGAATTGTACCGTGCCGGAAAGGTTGAGCTTGAAGTGGTCCCGCAAGGTAATCTGGCGTGCCGTATTCAGGCAGCTGGCATGGGATTAGGCGCTGTGTTTACCCCAACTGGCTTTGGAACACTTTTGGCTGAAGGCAAAGAAACCCGTGAGATTGATGGGAAAGATTATGTGCTTGAATATCCGATCAAGGCTGACTTTGCCTTGATTAAAGCCTACAAAGGCGACCGCTGGGGCAATCTGGTTTACCGTAAATCTGCACGTAACTTTGGCCCGATCATGGCGATGGCTGCGGATGTCACCATTGCTCAGGTTTCTGAAGTGGTTGAACTCGGTGGATTAGATCCTGAGCACATTATCACCCCAGGTATTTTTGTACAGCATGTTGTTCAAGTAGCGCCCGCACAGTAAGCAATAAGGAGAAATAACATGAGCTACCAGAAACTCAGCCGTGACCAGATTGCAAAGCGTGTGGCACAAGATATTCCAGATGGCGCCTATGTGAACCTAGGCATTGGTTTACCAACCAAGATCGCAAGTTACCTACCTAACGACAAAGATATTTTTCTTCATTCTGAAAATGGTTTATTGGCTTTTGGCCCGCCACCAGCGGCAGGTGAAGAAGATCCTGAACTGATTAATGCAGGTAAAGAATTTGTGACCATGCTTGAAGGCGGCAGCTTTTTCCATCATGGCGACTCATTTGCGATGATGCGTGGTGGTCACCTTGATATTGCCGTGCTTGGTGCATTTCAGGTTGCAGCCAATGGTGACTTGGCCAACTGGCACACAGGTGCACCGGATGCGATTCCTGCGGTGGGTGGTGCGATGGATTTGGCGGTTGGTGCCAAGAAAGTATTTATCACCACAGACCATGTAACCAAGCAAGGTGAGCCGAAGATTGTCGCTGAGCTAACTTATCCCGTAACAGGCAAACGCTGTGTTGACCGTATTTACACCGATCTTTGTGTGATTGATGTGACCAAAGATGGTTTAAAAGTGATTGAGAAAGTTGAAGGTCTTAGCTTTGATGAGTTACAGGCTTTAACGGGTGCAACTTTAATTGATGCGACTCAAGGGTAAGGAAGTAGGGAAATGACATTAAAAAACGCTTATATCATCGATGCCATCCGTACTCCATTTGGCCGTTATGCCGGTGGCCTTGCACCTGTCCGTGCCGATGACCTTGGCGCTGTGCCGATTAAAGCGCTCATGCAGCGTAACCCGAATGTAGATTGGGAACAGGTCGATGATGTGATTTATGGCTGTGCCAACCAAGCTGGTGAAGATAACCGTAACGTCGGCCGTATGTCAGCACTACTTGCAGGGTTACCTTATCAGGTGCCGGCAACCACCATTAACCGTTTGTGTGGTTCTTCACTCGATGCCATTGCTATTGCTGCCCGTGCTATTAAAGCAGGTGAAGCGAACTTGGTGATTGCAGGTGGTGTAGAAAGCATGAGCCGTGCACCGTATGTGATGGGTAAGTCTGACAGTGCTTTTGGCCGTAGCCAGAAGATTGAAGACACCACTATGGGCTGGCGTTTTATTAACCCTAAACTTAAAGAATTGTATGGTGTAGACACCATGCCCCAGACTGCCGAAAACGTTGCGGAACAGTTTAACGTTAATCGTGCAGATCAGGACCAGTTTGCCTTGGTGAGCCAACAACGCACCGCAAGCGCGCAAGCCAAAGGCTTTTTTTCTAAAGAAATCGTGGCAGTTGAAATCCCTCAACGTAAGGGTGATGCTGTTGTGATTGATACCGATGAACATCCTCGTGCATCAACCACGCTTGAAGGTTTAAGCAAACTTAAACCTGTAGTTAAAGCAGAGGGTACGGTCACTGCGGGGAATGCTTCTGGGATTAACGATGGTGCAGCAGCTCTACTGATTGCTTCTGATGAGGCAGTTCAAGCTTACAACCTAAAACCACGTGCCAAGATCATTGCTTCAACAGCAGTGGGTGTAGAGCCACGTATTATGGGTTTTGCACCGGCACCAGCCATTAAAAAACTACTTAAACAAGCCAATCTGACTTTAGATCAGATGGATGTGATTGAGCTGAATGAAGCTTTTGCCGCACAGGCTTTGGCCGTCACCCGTGATTTAGGCTTACCAGACGATAGCAACAAGGTAAATCCAAACGGCGGCGCTATTGCATTGGGTCATCCGCTTGGGGCGTCAGGTGCACGCTTAGTCACTACAGCCTTAAACCAGCTTGAACAAACAGGTGGTCGTTACGCTTTGTGTTCAATGTGCATTGGTGTAGGTCAAGGGATTGCACTGATTATCGAACGTATCTAGGCTTTTATTAAGTGAGCAAAACTGATGGATACTGATTTAATTAAGAGCCTAGAAAATCAACGTTTTCAGGCAATTTTAAATAAAGATTATTTAGCTTTCCGAAATCTATGCCATCCCAATCTACATTACATGCACAGTAATGGTAGTGCCGATAGTTTGGATAGTTATATTCAAAAATGCGAAACTGATTTTTATCAATATCAATGGATTGAACATCCGATTGATAAAATTGAGTTCCATAATAATTGTGCATTTGTATTTGGAGAGATGCAGGCTGAGTTATTAATCAATAATGTCTATAAACGACTAGATAATAAAACCTTAAGTATATGGATCAAAGATCAAGAATCATGGAAATTTTATGCTTTTCAACCTACTTCAAAAGCATAAAATTTAAATATTATAGGAAATAAGTAAATGGATATTTCTTTCAAAGGCCAAAATGTTGTTATTACAGGAGCTGCGCAGGGTATTGGTAAAGCAACAGCTCATCTATTTATGAAATTAAAAGCAAATCTATTTCTTATAGATTTTGATTTGGATGGGTTGCAGCAAATTAAAAATGAATTTCATGAGCTTGATGGAAAAATAGAAATATTCCAATGTGATTTAACTAACTCTGAACAAACCAATTATGTTTTAGATGATGTAATTGTCTTAGCTGAGAAAAGAATAGATGTTCTTGTTAACAATGTTGGATCCGGAGCAGTTCGTTTATTTGATGACTTAACTGACCAAGACTGGGAAAATACCATGAATTTAAATTTCATGAGTTATGTTCGCACATGTCGTAAAATCCTGCCTGTAATGAGAGCGCAAGGAAAAGGGGTAATTATTAATAATGCTTCTGATCTAGCACGTCAACCAGAATCATGTCCTATAGACTATTCAGCCTCTAAAGCAGCTGTATTGGCATTAACAAAGGGATTAGCAAGAAGTGAAGGGCCTTTAATTAGAATCAATGCTGTAGCTCCTGGCCCAATATGGACTCCTTTCTGGACAAAGCCAGGTGGATTCGCTGATACATTAAGTACCATTCACAAGCTTCCACCACAAGAAGCTGTTGAGCTTGAAATGAAGAATCGTCACCTTCCTTTAGAGAGACTAGGTACTCCTGAGGAAGTCGCAAATGTGATTATATTCTTATCATCAGAATATGCGTCTTTTGTAACCTCAAGTGTATGGGGAGTTGATGGGGGTAGTATTAGATCTATTGTTTAATAAATTAATAAAAATAAAATCCAACTTAAAGTTGGATTTTATTTTTGCTTCTTTATTAAAATTAATATTTTTATTTGCTTGAATAAAAAAATTTTAATAGGTAGTTTTTAGGACATCTAATAAAATCAAATAAGTTTGAATTGATAATACTAGAATTATTTCATATTTATATACATATCAGATATTGTTTTGAAAGCTTTTTTGGGTTCCCACGGTGGAATATTTTTCGACTTAGGGTGATCTTCAGGATAAGTTTTAACTAAAGAAAAACTCATCATATCTAAATCACGTAGTCCTTCACCATATCTATATGTAGGAAATGAAAAAACATAGATAAATACGCCATCAACTGCGGTTTGGCTTAATAATTGAATTTGTTCTTTAATATATTCAGATTGTTCTGACTCACTACGTATAGGTACTTCATTATTTTGAAATATGCCAGTACCATCAGGATTGGTACCTTGTAAACGCATAAATCCACCTGATCCTAGGATTGCAGCTCCTTTATAGGCACAACAGCCCACTTCCATGACTACTAGGGATTTATTTTGTGGGTAGCGTTTTAAAACATCAACATATTCTTCAGCAGACTCATTACTTCGATAATGATCAATACCAACTATATCAAATAAGTCCCAATCTACCATTTCCCATATCCCAGCAGAATATGTTACAGAACCTTTAAAAAATGTACGTACTTCTTTTAATATATTCTTTAAAGTATTATTTAGTAAGTAATTTTTTTGAGAGATCAGTTCTTTTGTTTCTTTCTCATCTGTACCCTTAATGGCAAGGTTTGATAAGTCTTGAATACGTTCGGTGATATTTTTTCCTTCAAAAATACCCTCATTAAAAAGGGTAATCTCACATCCACATACAAAAATTATATTGGCACCATCTAAGCGAAGCTTTTCTGCTTCAATTGCTGCTTCTTTAAAATAACTATATAAGTCATTAATAGGCACGTTCATTTTCCATGGGTTAAAGAAAATCGTTAAGCCTTCTTTTTTTGCAAAACTTGAAGCTTTTACTAGTCTTTCAATATCTTCTCCCTCTATCCGGATAGCGTTTGCATGCATTTTTTTTGAGATAGTTTGAATATCATAAGCAACCAAATCTGGATCAAAATTTTCAATAGAATAAGGTTCTCCGATGGTAAATCGTAAACCTACATCATATACAACTCCACGATATTTCATTATTGCTCCAGTAAATATATAAATTAATTTGATGGTTGAAAATAATTGAAAGTAAAATTTTAGAATATTAATTAGTGATAAGATTAGAAAAATAAAAATCTTATCACTTTAAATAATAAGAAGTTGATTAGAATGGTACTACCACCAATATTCTAATTGAACTCCAAAATTAGATCCGTTTGACTGATGTACAAATTCTCCATACGGATTTAAAGTATCACGCACTTTTTGCTCGGCATCATTCCATAAGGCATAAGTGTAATAGACCCTAAGCTCCGGACGATCATAGTATTTAGTACCGTTAAAAGACCAAGTTGGAGCAAAAGTAATTTTAGTGAGATTACGTGTTTCACTGCCTTCTTTGATTTGATCATAACCAACTTCCGCAGAAATTTTGAAATGATCGTCGAAAACATAAGAAGCTCTAGATCCTGCTGATAACCAATCTATATCGTTTTGGTTATCAAATTTATTCTTTTGATAGACTAATTGAGCCTGACCATTAAATAATTGGTTATCTGATTCCCAATCTAGAATATCCATTACTCGAAAGGCATTATTGCTTTTATCTAAATTAGTGTTGCCTGTATAACTTAGACCAGTACCAGGTCCTTCTCCATATTGTAATACAAAGGTATTTTTGCCATTTAGAATATGAGAAGTTGTATCTTGCAATGTTACTGCCCATCCATTTTGATCAGAATCTATAACTGATAGGCCTACATTTAATGTATTAGAAGGGGTAATCTTAATATCACCAATTGTGAGATCATGTCGATTTGCATATTCTTTTTGAAAAAGATTATCTTTTCGTGAAAATACATAACTTAAGGAAAAGTCTTTAAATTTATATTTATCAATCCCGAAGCCTGTACCACTTTGATTCCAGTAATAAAAATCAGTCATATGACTATCATTACGGTTATAGTAACGGCGACCGACCCAAATATTGCCACCATTCAAAAAAGAAACATTTCCCCATTCTAAATAAGCCTGGTTGAGTCTTGTAAAACCATTATCATTATTAAAGGTAAGCGATTGTCCATATGGATTGTATGCTTGTAGCATCCCATTGAGACTTATTGTTGATTGATCACTTAAAGTAATTAGATTTTGTTTTGCAAAAATCTCACCATATTGTTCACATTCATTTCCCAAGCGATATTTGGATGGAGCTCCCGTTAACTGAAAGCACTCTTGTGTATTGCCATTTTCAGAGGAACCAATTCCAGTTCTGAAATATCCATGGGTTTCAAGAGCCATGCTTGCTTGGCTTGAAATAAGTGTAAGTGTTCCTAATATCCATTTGATATTTTTCATAAAAAGTCCTTTTTATGGATGAGTTTGGCTACCTCCATTTAATATATGAAAATGGAGGTTTGTTTTTTGGATCTAAATTTACTTAAACGTTAATTTGGAGATTTTCCTTCATAAGCATTTTGTAGCAATGCACGAATAGCATTTTTTTCAATAGGCTTAGGATTCCAGTATGGATTAGCCAAAGCAATTTCTGTTGCCTTATCGAGATCAGGCTCTGTAAGTCCTAAATCTTTTAATGAAATTGGACCTTCTAGTGTTTTGATTAAGTCGAATAGGGCATTAGCTGCAGTACTTTCATTGGCATCTAAAGCTCTTTTAATTCTATTCATTGCTTCTGGCGCAGCTTCTTCGTTATAAGCAATTGCATGAGGTAGAACTACTGTATGAGTAGGGGCATGTGGTAAATTAAAACTTCCACCTAGTGTATGGCAAAGTTTATGATGTATTGCCATTCCTACATTACCAAGAACGTATCCACACAACCAAGCGCCATAAAGGCACAGGCTCCGTGCTTCAATATTTTGAGAGTCATTTTTTAATTTTTTTAAGCCTTCTGCTAGAGCACGAATTCCTTCTTCTGCTAGCAGTGACATAATAGGATTGCCATTTTGGGCATAGAGTCCTTCAGCTGCGTGTGCAATGGCATTAATACCACTAGTAATTGACATTTCTAATGGTAAGCTCAAGGTTAATTCTGGATCGTAGATTACAGTTTTTGGCAAAACTCTTGGATCCTTGCCTGTTTTTTTGATCCCATTTTCAGTTATGCCATACACGGGAGTCATTTCTGAACCAGCATAAGTTGTTGGAATTGCCAAAATAGGTAGGTCATATTCTAGTGCGATAGCTTTTCCTAAACCTGTAGTAGAACCACCTCCTACAGCTATGGCGCAATCGGCACCAAGTTTTTGAGCTACTTCACGTGCCTCTTTTGCAGACTCTACAGGAACATGCATTACTGCTTTTGCAAAAACTCCAACAGAGTTTTCACCTAAAATAGAAGAAATCTTTTCAGCTAATTCAACTTGTTCAGGAGTACAAAGAACTAGTGCTTTCTTCGCACCTAAAAGATCAATTTCTCGTTGAAGAAATTGAATTGAACCTGCTCCAAAAATTACACGACTTTGTGGAACATCATAGATAAATTCATTTTTCATATGGGTAATCCTTACGGTAATGGAGTTGGTTGATATGCATAAAATAGCCAGCTATCGTTTTCTTTAATCCAGACAGCTAACGATTTATTCTTAAGATTCTTTTCTGAGTTTCCTGCTCTAAGCTCCGAATGCATTTCTCCAAAAACTAGAGCTAAGTTACCAATAATTTTGATTTTATTTATTGGATGTTTAATCCACTTATAGTCGTAATAACCGCCAAATAACTTTTCTAAATAAGTTTCTTTTGTATCGGTAATACCACTAGTGTGCGTATAGGTCATTTCAGGATGTGCGAGTTTTGCGAAGTCTTCGTAACGTTTTTCAACGATAGATTGAAAGCGCTCATTCTCTAAGTTTTGGATTAAAATATCGTCCATAGCGTCTATATTTTTCTAGAAAGATAGTTCAATCCTAAAGATATTTAGAATTTTAAAAATAACGATAAGGAAAAATATATTTTCATAAATGAAAGAATAAATAAAATTTCTAAAGATTATTTCAAAATAGAAATACTGTTTTTTGATTGTTTCTATTTAACTTAATCATGCAGGTTTCTATGATTAAGGTAAGCAGTGATGTTTCAATAATCAAAGGATGATGAAAATGATTAACTTCGCAGTATTAGGTGTTGGCCGTATTGGCAAAATACATGCTCAAAATGTCCATCAGAATCCAAAATGTACTTTAAAGGTAATTGCGGATCCTTGGGTTGAAGGGACTGATCAGTTAGCGAAAGAATTAAACTGCAGTGCAGAATATGACTATTTCAAAGCTATCGAACGAGATGATGTTGATGCAATTCTAATTGGAACTCCAACAGAATTCCACGTCTCTTTAATGTTGCATGCAGTCCGTTTGGGTAAACCAGTGTTATGTGAAAAGCCGATTGATAAAGAATTTCAACTGGCATTAGAGGCTGTACAAGAGGTCGAAAAATATAATGGCCAAGTAATGTTGGCATTTAATCGTCGATTTGATCCAGACACAATAGCTGTAAAAAATGCAATTAATGCTAATGAAATTGGAGATATTCGCCAAATTATTATTACTAGTCGAGATCCAGGCCTTCCTTCTCGAGAGTATTTGAAGAGCTCGGGTGGCATTCTAAAAGATATGACTATTCATGACTTTGATATGGCTAGATTCTTATTAGGTGAAGAACCTGTACAAGTTCAAGCTATCGCGAGTCGTTTAGTTGATCCTACTATTGAAGAGTTTGGTGATTATGATTCGATCATGGTTCTTCTGAAAACTAAATCAGGAAAACAATGTGTAATTAATGGTTCACGCGAAGCAGTATATGGTTTTGATCAACGCCTTGAAGTTTTAGGTTCAAAGGGAATGCTAAGAACCGAAAACCATAAAGAAAATAGCTTACAACGGTATTCTTCAACTTATACACAAGCGCAAGAACCTCTACTTAACTTCTTCCTTGAAAGACACGCTCTTTCTTACAAAATTGAGTTAGATAAATTCATAGAAGCTGTAAATAACAGTAATCCATTCTGTACTACACCATTTGATGGACTTATGGCTTTACATATAGCTCTTTGTGCTGAAGAAGCAGTACGAACAGGACAAGTAGTTAACATTAGTGATTTAAGGGAAGAAATCAATAACAACAGTGTCGGACTAACTGTTGCTTAATTAAATAGTTAAAAGGAATTTAATCATGGATACAGATATCAGAACTTTTTCACAAATTGTGAAAGAGGAAAAGAAAGTCGTTTCAACAAAAATTGCTTTCTATCTTGTAACAAGTCTATTTTTTATGTGGGGGTTCTCACATAGTCTTTTAGATGTTCTAAATAAACATTTTCAAGATTTACTACATATTTCGCATGGTGAATCTGCATTTATTCAAACCGCTTATTTTAGTGCATATTTTTTGATTGCTCTACCAATCGGTATATTTATGCAGCGTTTTGGATATAAAGCTGGTGTAATCGTAGGATTGGCTCTATTTTCACTTGGTGCTCTATTATTTTTACCTGCTGGATATATTGGGACTTTTAGTGCATTTTTGTCAGCAATTTTTGTTTTAGCTTGTGGTCTCGCATGTTTAGAGGTTGGTGCAAACCTATATGCAGCAGAACTTGGTGATCCTTCGACTGCTGCTCAACGTCTGACTTTAGCCCAAGGCTTCAATGGCTTAGGTGGTTTCTTTGGACCTATCGTTGGTGGAGCTGTTTTCTTTGCTCCAACCGGGCATTTCATGGGAATAGAGTTAGAACCAACTTCATTAACTTATGTAGCTTTAGCGATTGTAGTTTTCATTCTGTTATTGGTTTTTGTAAAAACAAAACTACCTGCAATTGAATACCAAAAAGATGAAACCCAAATTAGCCCAACTTCGAATCTTCAATTATTTAAGGTTGGTAGTTTCAGAGGAGCATTGCTTGCACAATTCTGTTATGTAGGTGCTTATTTTGCAATTGGTGCGTTCTTTATTAATTTTGCTTTAGATCATTGGCAAGGCTTAACTACTCAAAAAGCTGCATATATTTTATCAATCGGAATGTTAGCTTATATGATTGGTCGTTTTGGTGGCTCATTAATTATGAGATTTATTGATGCCCGAAAATTAATGGTCTTTAACTGCTTAATGAGTATTATTTTATGTGGAATTGCAATGACAGGTACAGAAATGATTTCTATATTCGCTGTTGTTTCAATCTACTTATTCATGTCCACCATGTATCCAACTATCTTTGCAATGGGGGTAAGAAACCTTGGAACTAAAACTAAGTTAGCTGGTTCAATTCTAGTAATGATGTTAATTGGTGGTGCGGTAGTACCTGTTGTTATGGGATATATGTCAGATATGTTCGGTACCGCTATAGCATTTATAGTACCTCTTGTTTGCTTCTTAATTATAGGAATGTATGGCTTAAGCCAAAAAGTAAATAATTAAATTAAGCAATTAGAGTTATAAAGAGCACTTCAAAAGTGCTCTTTTTTTCTTGAATAAAATGAAAAGTTCAAAAATCTAAAAAGAATTATTCCATAAACTTTAGGATGAAATGGAAAAGTTATATTACAGGAAGAATTAGTTTATTGGAGAATTTAATTCTACATACAGTCTACTTTGTGTTTGTTTATCAACTTTTATATTAGTAGTAGAGTTGGTTTTTTATTTAAAGAACTTAGTTATGACTGCAATTTCTGTGCTTGATCTGGTTATGATGAGGGAAGGAAAGAATTTTTCTGACTCATTAAATGACATTACTTTACTTGCTAAACATGTAGAGCAATCAGGCTATAACCGTTATTGGATTGCTGAACACCACAATATGCCTGGGATAGCTTCTTCAGCCACAACAATAATTATGAGCCATTTAGCCTCGCAGACTTCTTCATTAAGGATTGGTTCGGGTGGCATTATGATGCCAAATCATTCCCCATTAATAATTGCCGAACAATTAGCAACATTGAATACATTATTCCCTGGTAGGATTGATCTTGGTTTAGGAAGAGCACCTGGTACAAACAGTCTTACAGTCAAAGCAATTCGTGGCACAAATACAATAACTCGTGAGTTTGAAGATGATGTATTAACCCTACAAGATTATTTATTAGATAATGGTAATCAACCAGTACGTTCAATTCCTGAAATTCAAAATATTCCTATATGGATTCTTGGTTCTGGTTTACATGGTGCAGAATTAGCAGCCAAAATGGGCTTGCCTTTTGCATTTGCTTCACATTTTGCACCTTTCTATCTTCAACAAGCAGTATCGCATTATAAAGAAAACTTTAAGCCAAGTAGTTTCTTGGACAAACCATATGTAATGGTAGGTGTAAATGTCTTTGCAGCTGATACATATGAAGAAGCACAGTATTTGGCTAGCTCACATCGACAATGGGTTGTTAATCGTAATTCTGGCCGCTCAGGACTATTACCGAAACCTGTGGAAAATTATATTAGTAAAATATCAAAGGATCAGCTCCAGGCAATGGAGGCCGAACTTGCCTATACCGCTATTGGTTGCAAAGAAGAGGTTGGTACTTGGTTACGTCGGTTTATTAATTTCAGTGGAGCGGATGAACTGATGATTGATGCGAGAATTTATGATCCTGTTTCTCGTTGTCGTTCATATCAATTGGCAGCAGAATCTCTTAATTTAACGTAGATCGCCAAAATATCCTTCGGAAGCCTTCAATATCAGTTCATCAACAATCATACGAACTTTAGGTATGAGATGTTTAGTCCTCGGCCAGAGAATATGAAGTTCCGAAGGTAGTGGACTATAGTCTTGTAATAATAGTTTTAAAGTGCCATTAGCAAGATATGAATTGACCATAGTTTCTGGAAGTTGAACTATTCCCATACCGCCAATACAAGATTGTAATAAGGCATCGCCATCACTCACCTGATGGGAGTTCTGCGAAATATATTTGATCTCATCACCAGTTGGAGAGCGTAACTTCCAAGCTAAAGGGGAGCCTCTCCGATATCCCATAATACAATGATGATTTTTTAGATCATCAGGAGAAATAGGTTCTCCATATTTTTCTATATATTCTGGGGTTGCACATAAATAAAGACGTTGGCTACTAAGATATCGAGAAATTAACTCATCTGTATCTTGTAGTTCACCTAAACGCAGGACAAGATCAAGCCCTGCTTCAAGAGGATCAATAAAACGGTCATTGAAAGTAAGCGTAAAACGAAGATCTGGATATTTTTTTGCAATTTCAATTAATAGAGGCATCATAAGACCTCTACCAAATGATATTGGCATATCAATTCTTACTTCACCAGAAGGCTTATCTTGACGTCTACTCAGGCTGTTTTCAGCTGCATCAAGAATTTCTAGAGCTGAAAGACAACTGGCTAAGTAGGCTTCTCCATCACTGGTTAAGCTAAGTTTTCTTGTTGAGCGATGGAATAAACGAGTACCAAGCCTCTCTTCAAGGCGTGCGATACTTTTGCCTACAGCTGATTTGGTAATTCCAAGTTTATCTGCAGCCTCAGTGAAGCTTTTAGATTTAGCTGTAATAACAAAATTGGTAATCCCTTTTAAAGATTCAACTGAGACAAAATTAGACATATTGTTGACTCTTAATGGTTAAAAGAAGTTTTCCCAATAGAGTTTTATAGTACCAGTTCATATGTATTGAGGTTAATAACTAGCTTGTATATTCAGTCAAATATATACTGATAAGATTGACATTGATATGTAACCCCAGAAATCTGTAACCTTTGTATTTTCTAAAAAGGTTACGCCTTGAAAGCCTTGCCCTGTAAGCTTGTAACCCCAGTAACCTTTGTAACCTCTATAATTTAATTGATTCTTAAATCAAAATGAGAGTTTAGGTATTGATATAAAGCCACAGCAAAGACAGTAGGAATATTTTTGTATCATGGCTTGTATCATTGATATTTTTTTAATTATTAAATAAATTATTATCAATAATTTAGTGAGTTGTTCAGTATTGGATATACCTACCAAGATATTAAAATCATATAAACTCGCATAGCTTTATATGACTTAGAAAAGCCCTAAACTATAATGGTTTAGGGTTTTTTTACGTCTTTAATAATTTGCTAAATAGCTAATTTTAGAAAATAGAATTTAGGTAGGTACTCTAATGACTGGAACATTTTGGAGCTTTCTTTAATACAGAATGTTTTAGATGACGATAAGTTCTTTATTAATATTAATTAATAATTAAAAACTAGCGAAATACCTTGTATTTGAGGTACTTCCAGGAATTATATTTATGCAAAAAAAGCTTCCAGTACCCGATAATTTGCCGAACTATTTAACGGACATTTTTTATCATATCAATATAAATTTGCCAAAAGGCGATTTAAAAGAAACTGTAGAGCTGGATAAAGCAATAAATCAAGTGAGTGCAAGTGATGTGTATGCTTTGCAAGATTATCCTCTACATAATTTATCAGGATATGCAGGTTGGGCTATTAATTCAGAAATAACGGAAAGTGCAACTAAAGAAAGCCCTTTACTCATTACTTATTGGTACTATTGGGGACAACAACTTTATCGGTCTATTAATCCCTATAAATTAGATCTAAAAGCTCCAAGTTTATTAGAGATTCCTGCTTATACAAAATTACCAGAGTCTTTAGATGCGGTCATTGCTGAACAAGATGAAAGATTAGATCTTTCTGATACCGATGCTAAAAAAATTACTGGCCCCATTCCAGTCATGCATGGTGTTATTCCTAAGGGCAGTATGTTTAAACAAGGGGAGATGATTTTAAAAAAAGATGAGAAAATCACTCCTGAAAAATTGATTGCCTTAAGACGGGCCGGAATCAAAGAATTATCTATATATAAAAATCCCAAAATTCTCATTGTAAGTATGCATTCTTTTGATGAAGAGGAAATGAGTGAGGAAAGTCTCTATGTTAACGATGTGTTGAAAACATGGGGATATGAACACGTAGAAATAAAATTACTCAAACCTGAACGTTTCGATGCAGCATTTAATACTCTTAAGAAAGATAATGACCCAGCTTTAGATGATTCATTAACGACAAGCAGGGATGATTATATAAAGTTCTTTGAAGAACAAACTTCAAATTTTGATGTCATTCTTTGTTGTACATATCAAAATAATCGTTCTTCTTTATTTCAGCTTGAAAAACTTCCTATCTTTGATCAAAGCAGTATGTCATCGGCCTTGAATACTCGTTGTATACCAGGTAATGAAATCAAAATTTTGAAAGGCCAAGATAGGACTCCACCTCGTCGTGAGACAGTGCAGATATATGATGAAAGCGGTAATCATAAAGGTATGCGTGTAGTTGTTACAGAAGATAAAGCGACTATTATTAACTTACCCGGTGATATTCAAGATATTGCAATTCTGATGCATGCTTTCGTGAAATATATTTTGAATAAGCACATCTCAGACTTTTTTGAGCATACTTTCTTTAAAGGTAAAGCTGACATAGAGATTGTTCCTGATGTGATAAACAGAAAGTTGTTATGGGGACATTATAAGGCTCAAGAAAATGGGGAATATGTATTAGAAATTATTGGGCAACAGCAGCCATATCAAATAGAACCGTTTTTTAAAGCGAATTGTATTGTGATAGTTCCTTATCAAGAACAAACTATTGCAAAAGGCACTGATTTATATTTTATGAAAATAGATTAAGTCTAATTTCTATTTATAACTTAATTGAGTGGTGTAACCTTTCCTTATTTAAAAAGGTTACCCCCCTCAAAAGCTTACCCCTCAAGATGTAACCTTCAAAAATTTTCACCTTTATAAACCCTTCTTAAACAATAACTATCTCATTATTTATCCTTACTTTTTAATGGTCTAATTTAAAACAAATGTCATTTTGTGTGCTTGACTGCTAAAGGGCAGAGCACTATCCTTTGCCTGCTGGCCACATTGCCAGTCGGTTTTAGCAGACCGTTCCGAAAAGCATTAAAAGTTAATTCTTTTAGTGACGAACCCTCGTGCCCCCTCTACGGTGGAACGGGAGGGGGACACCTTCGGGTGTGCTGGGTTTTTTCGGCCAGTCTGCTAACCCCCTTTCGTTCTGCCACCATAATTTTAATGTCTGGCAGAACTCCCAATAAAAAGGAGTTGGCTTTGCATATTCATAATTTCTTGGCAGCCTTTGCCAAAAGCTATAACGACACAACTTAAAAATTTAAAGCAGCTTGATGACCTTTAGGGTTTTCAGGCTTTAAGTCATTACGGCTCAAAAAAACTTGCATTAACAATAAAACTTGAGATGTGCCACGCACAGTCTTTACGGCTTTGCTGTGCCTTTTTTTCTCCCCAAAAAGTATCTCGTTTAGAAACAACAAGAATTTATAACGGTAAAAATATGCCAAATTTAGTTCTCTCAACACGTGCGATCCAAATCATTAATACATCGATTCATTTGTTTCACCATCACGGATTTCATACCGTGGGCATCGACCGAATCGTGAAAGAGTCTCACACTCCAAAAGCGACCTTTTATAACTACTTTCACTCCAAAGAGCGGTTTATCGAAATCTGTTTGATCGTGCAAAAAGAGCGCTTAAAAGAAAAAGTGGTTTTAATTGCTGAACAGGTAAACCGCACCAACGTGACTGATCAATTAAAGAAACTTTACTTCTTACATACCGATTTAGAGGGGCTGTACTATTTATTATTTAAAGCTATTTTTGAAACGAAGCACACTCATCCTAAAGCCGATAAAATTGCGATGAGATATAGAACATGGCTCACTAATGAGATTTATAGCCAGCTTAGAATACTAAAAACTGATGCGACCTTTCAGGATGCCAAACTCTTTTTATATATGATTGAAGGCGCAATCATTCAGCTTTTAAGCTCGGATGCGGCAATCGAGCAAGAAAGGGTGGTGGATTGTTTTTTGGCGGGACTGGTTTAGGGCTAATAAAAACCAATATTTTTTAATTTAACTGCATCAACCTAAATGATGCAGTTAAATGATCAATATTAAGAAATTTCTAAAATTTTCTGAGCGATATATAAATCTTGTATAGATAACCCTGAACTATCATAAATTGTGATTTGTTCCTGAGACAGTCTTCCTTGAGTCTTTGCTAAAAGTACATCACCTATATTTATTAAAGTTACAGACTCAGGCGCATGTTGAAATTCACCAATGACTTTGGACTGAGTATTAAGATCACAAAATAAACCACTATGTAGAAATAGCTCTGGTGGAAGCTCTTGTTTGCCTTGTTTATCAGACCCCATAGATGAGATATGTGTGCCAGCTTTAACCCATTCTGCTTTAAAAAGAGGAGCGTGTGAGGAAGTCGCGGTCACAATGATGTCGGCTTGTTCACAGGCTTCTTTTGCTTCTGAAATCTTAGTTTTAATCACTAAGTGTTTGAGGTCTTCTGCCATTTTTTCAGCTTTAATTGAGTCGCGTCCTACTATCACAATCTGTTCGAAATTTCTAATTCTCGCTAATGCCTCACATTCATATTTGGCCTGATTTCCTGTACCAAATATGGCTAATATTTTTGAATCTTTTCTTGCCAGTACATGAGTTGCAACTGCGTTAGATGCTGCGGTACGGAAAGCATTCACTTTACCTGCTTCAATGGCTGCTCCCATTTTTCCATTCGTCTGATTAAATAATAAAATGAGTGCATTATGCCGAGGCAAACCATTTTTAGGATTATTTTCCCAAAAAGAACCGACTTTAAGACCAGCTAAATGCTGAGTAGCCGATGACTTAACACTAAATGTATTTTTGCTATCGGAAGCTTGACCATGCACCACAGAAAAACTTTTTGTATCTGGTTGAGTTGCAGCAATTAAAGCTTGGTAAATGGCGTCATAAGCCAGTTCATGATTGATGAGAGCAGAAGATTCAGACTCAGAAATAAATCTCATCACCATCTCCAAAAGTTTATTTAAATTAAAATGCGACTAAGTCTAGAGACATGTGCATATTGAAAGTCTATCTATGACGTTTTAGCTGACATCATAGATAGATATCGACTTTTATTAAGCTGATAAAAACTCTACATATTTAGAAATATCAACGTTTCCACCACTAATAATGATGCCTATACGTTTGCCTCTTAATTCATGTTTTAAATTACGTGCAGCAGCAAATCCGAGACAGCCTGTCGGTTCAACTACCATCTTCATTCTTTCAGCGAAGAACTTCATAGAAGTCACCAGTTCTTCGTCTTTTACAGTCAAAATGTCATCTACATTCTTTTGAATAATAGGAAATGTTAATTTGCCTAAATATTGAGTTTGAGCACCATCTGCAATTGTTTGAGGTGTATCAATATGAACAATTTCTCCTTTTCTAAAAGACATTTGTCCATCATTTCCTAGAGCAGGTTCAACGCCATATATTTTACAGTTCGGAGAGAGCTGGCGAGCAGACAGGGCCGAACCTGCTAATAAACCGCCACCACCTAAACATACAAACAGGTAATCTAATTCACCCACTTCTTCAAATAACTCTTTTGCTGCCGTTCCTTGACCCGCAATTACATGCGGATGGTCATAAGAAGGAATTAAGGTTAGACCATTTTTTTCAGCTATTTCTTTTCCAATTTTTTCCCGATCTTCCGTATAGCGGTCAAATTCAACAATATCACCGCCGTATTCTCGCGTTGCTGCCATCTTTGCAGCAGGAGCATCTTGGGGCATAACGATTATGGCTGGAATACCAAGAGTTTTTGCTGAAAGTGCAATCGCTTGTGCATGATTTCCCGAAGAGAAAGCAACAACACCAGCTTTTTTTTGAGTGTCATTAAATTGCAAAAGTGCATTCATTGCACCACGAAATTTGAAAGCACCAACACGTTGAAAATTCTCACATTTAAAGAATACTTCTGCTTCAAATTCATTGTTAACAGTACGTGAAGTTAAAACAGGAGTCTTATTTACAAAACCTTTTATACGTTCAGCAGCGACTGCTACATCTTCATAAGTGGGAAGGGTTAAATTTTTCATAATTAAACCTAATTCTATTCAATGTTTTTAGATGAAAGATTTCCTATTTCGCAAGGAACACTCAATATATTGACCTTGTTTAGATAAAATATATATTTTTAGATAAAATGTCTAATTTTATTTTCTAATGTGATAACAATGAGATATAAGATTTTGATTTACATTAAGTTTAAAATTAGATAAAAAGTCTAAATTGCTGTTTACATCCTTTACTCTAGGTTTGAAATAGTGATTAAGTCATTAGGAGGAAATAAATTGGGCAATCGTGATAAACATTTACTCACTCAAATAGATACTATCGCGAAGGGGTTAAGTGAAACGCTATTTCCTTTTTGTGAAGTTGTTGTCCATGACTTAACAAATCCTGAGCACGCCATACTCTCAATACACAATAATTTATCAGGCCGGAAAATTGGAGATCCAGCGACTGAATTAGGGCTGGCTAGAATTATGTCTCCAGAGTTTCCAAATCTTATTTCAAACTATGCAAACCAGTTTGCTGATGGTCGCCCTGCAAAAAGTACTTCTATTGGTATTAAAGATGAAGAAGGCCAGTATGTGGCCGCTTTATGTATGAATATTGATTTAACACTATTTAGAGGAATGCAAAGCGCTTTAGATCAGTTTACTAAAATTGAAACTGATAACATTATTGAAAATTTAGAACCGAATGGTACAGAAGCAATTCGAAGATATATCGATCAGTTTGCTTCAAAACATGCCACTACACCGCGCATGTTAAAACTCAATGAGCGAAAACAATTAATACATGAGTTAAAAAATAATGGTTTGTTAGATATTAAAAAGGCTGTCGAGACAGTTGCACAACATTTAGGTATATCAAGAGCAAGTGCCTATTTGTATGTGAAGGAAACTTAAAAGTTTTATCTTATTCATCAAAAAACAACTTGTTTATTAAGCATGACTCATTTAAATAATTGAATGAATACGAACAAGCAAGCATGTCTATAGCTTGATCTAGGAGGTCGTTATTTGAAGTTATTTATTATTATATTTATTGCGATTTTTTCCAGTATTGGACTGATTTGTTTAATTGCTCTGCTTAGAAATTTAAAAAATTATTCACCATCGGGTGAGCATGATCATTCATCTTCTTCAACACATCATTTTCACGATAACAGTCCTAGCCATCATCATAGTGCTAGCCATTCAAATGATTGTTCGTCATCTTCAGACTCGGGTAGTTGTGATAGCGGCGGTGGCGGAGATTAAAAAAAGCCCTTTTATGCAAAGGGCTTTTGATGATTTAAGGTAAATTAAACCAGATAAATTGACTATCTTCAGTTGCCTGAATCGTCGCTTTATCTTCAAAAACTAAAGCATCACCTGCTTTAACCTCTTGATCGTCAATGCGAACTACACCCGAAATCACATGCACATAGTTCACTTTTTTAACCGTATCAACAGTTAACTCATGGCCTTTTTCCAATACAGCAGACTTTACTTCTGCATCTTGGCGAATATGCATTGGTGCATTTGCATCAGGCCCTGCAATTAAATGCCATTTGTTTGGCTCTTTACGTGGGTCCAAATTAATTTGTTGATAATTTGGCTCGGCATCTCTTTCATTTGGAATAATCCAGATCTGTAGTAAATGTACAGGCGTATCAGTGTTGTTGATTTCACTGTGGGCAACACCTGTGCCAGCGCTCATAAGTTGCCATTCACCCGCTTTAATCTGGCCTTCATTTCCCATCGTGTCACGGTGTGAAATCGCACCATCTAACACACAGGTTAAGATTTCCATATTGTCATGGGAGTGCGTGCCGAAACCATTATGCGCATCAATTCTGTCATCATTAATCACACGTAATGCACTAACACCCATATATTTAGGGTCGTACCAACTACCAAATGAAAAGCTGTGATAAGACTCTAACCAACCCGCTTTTACATGTCCTCGATCTTCACCACGATGTAGATAAGCATTCATGATCTAATCTCCCAAATTTTTATTTATCTCTTGAGGAATATCTTAACGTTCTATAAAGGTCAGAAAAATAGGCTAACTGCAACATGTCGTTGCATAATTGATATGGTTGTAAAATTTTTTATTGATCAATATTTTAAGCATAAAAAAAACCTGCCATGAAGGCAGGTCTTTAACGAATCTATTGATTATTCAAGGAATTTAACAGTTACACCAGAACGTACTTTATTTCCTAAATCATTTGCGTCCCAGTTGGTTAAGCGGATACAACCGTGTGATGCTGTTTTAGAAATTAAAGATGGATTTGGTGTTCCGTGAATACCAAAAGATTTTTTACTTAAACCAATCCAGATATTACCTACAGGAGCATTTGGACCTGGTGGTAAAGAAAGAGGTTTTAAGTTTTTACCTTGAATAAAGTTTGAAGGTGAGTAGCTATACCAAGGATTACGGGCTACACCAACTACCTTGTAAGTACCGGTCGGAGAAGGCGTATCAGTACTGCCAATTGTTGCAGGAAATGACGCAATCATTTGGTTGCGGCTATTGAAGAGGTACAGTTGTTTGGCACCCTTATGCGCAATAATCAAATGAATGTCTTCTGGTAAATCATTGCGTACGTTTGGAACAATGATTTTTTCACCCGCTTTCTTGAATGTTGCTGTTGGATTGATTGTTTTTAAGAAAGCTTCATCGATATGAAACTTTTCGCCCAACATTTCACTAACACGAGTGTAATACAAACCTTTCATTTTAGCCTGTAAAGCATAATCAGAAGGAATTGATTGTGCATATGGGCCTTTTAAATCAGCATCAGTAATGGTGTATTCAATAAATGAAGGTTTTGTTTGCTTAGCAACTAATGCATCCCAAGTTTCTTTAGTCAGTTCACCAGTAGGTGACAAACCATTCATTTGCTGGAATGAAGAGATTGCTTTTAACGTGTTTTTACCACTCATACCGTCAATTGCACCTGGCGATGCATGTGCATTATTTAGCATGACGTGAGCACGAGCATAAACTGGAAACTGGCCTTTACCAATATTTTCATACCATTCAGCCGAATTTAAGCTATCTAATGTCCAAGAAACTGCTGGAGCTGAAGTCTTTGCAGTTGTTGTGGTCGTTTTAGCTACGGCTACCGGTGCTGAAGCGGCAACACCTGAATCAGCATTTTGGTCTTCAGTTTTTTGCAAATTTTGTAATGTTGTTGACGCTCGATTTAAGTCACTTTGTTCTTGAGCGGTGATTTGTGTCGGAGCTTGAGCTTGTACAGTTGAAGCTGCTTCTACTGCTAAAGGATCAATCGGATCTTCTACAGGAGCTGATACCTTTTTAGGGTTCAGGGGTTGCTCAGTTGTTGAAGCAGCAAAAGCAACATTAGCAATAATACAACTTAAACTCATAGCGAGTAATGAGCGAACAAACATGTAATTCAACCTTAAGAATTTTCATATAAGCAATAGGAAGATTGATTTGATCTCAAAGTGCATAAAACTACCAATAACTCATCTTTATGAGCCCAAGATTGGCAATTTAGTGATTAAAAGAATATCAATAAACCCAATGTAACATGTTGCAAGTATTGCAGAAAAGCCCGTTACTTGCAGTAGACTTTTGTGTAAATATGCATTTTTTAGTAGATTGACGCGTTTTTTGTGTGAAATTGAAATTATAAAATTCTCTATGTTTTTGATATGATGCTGCCACATAAAGAATATAGAGATTGGTAATGACGACTTTGAAAAATGATCGTTTCCTACGAGCTTTGTTACGCGAACCTGTAGATACCACACCGGTATGGATGATGCGTCAAGCAGGACGTTATTTGCCTGAATATCGTGAAACACGTTCAAAAGCAGGCGACTTTCTATCTCTATGTAAAAATACAGAATTTGCTTGCGAAGTAACTTTGCAGCCTTTACGCCGCTACGACTTAGATGCAGCGATTTTATTTTCAGATATTTTAACAATTCCTGATGCATTAGGTTTAGGGCTTTATTTTGAAACTGGAGAAGGTCCTAAGTTTCAAAAGACTGTTCGTACTGAACAAGATGTCGCGAATTTACCAAAGTTAAATGCAAAATCAGATCTTGATTATGTGATGAATGCGGTAAGTACAATTCGCTCTGCTTTAGGTGGTCAAGTTCCACTGATTGGTTTCTCTGGTAGCCCTTGGACGCTTGCAACTTATATGGTTGAAGGTGGTTCAAGTAAAGAGTTCCGTTTCACCAAGCAAATGATGTATGCGCAGCCAGAAGTTTTGCATGCTTTACTTGATCATTTAGCAGATTCAGTCATTGATTATTTAAATGCTCAAATTGATGCAGGTGCTCAGGCGATCCAGATCTTTGATAGCTGGGGCGGGGCATTGGCACACCGTGAATATGTCGAATTCTCTTTAAACTACATGAATAAAATCATTGCAGGTTTACAGCGTGAGAAAGACGGCCGACGTATTCCTGTTATTGTGTTCACCAAAGGTGGCGGACAATGGCTAGAGCCGATGATTACCACTGGTGCAGATGCATTAGGTTTGGACTGGACAACTCCGCTCAATACAGCACGTAATGTGGTCTCTGGACGCGTAGCGTTACAGGGTAATCTTGATCCTGCTGTTTTATATGGCTCGGCTGCTTCAATTGAAAAAGCAGTGAAAGCGATGTTAGACGATGCCTATGCAAATGGTGAAAAAACAGGTTACGTTGCTAACTTAGGCCACGGCATTACCCAATGGGTAGACCCTGCACAGCCAAAAATCTTTGTAGATACAGTACATGAGTATAGTGCTAAATATCTAGGATAGTTTTTTGTGCGCCATCTGATTTTACCAATTCATTTTATCGGCAAGGCTGTTTCGGCAGCCTTGTTTGGTATTCTGCTTTTAATTGCTTTTGCTTTAACAGCACCGATGGGAAGCCATGAATATATGGGTTTTTATCGCTATGATTATTTACTCGTCTATGCATTGTTAATCCAGATCTGCTTACTTTATTTAAAGCTTGAATCATGGGCAGAAGCCAAAGTTATTGCTTTATTTCATGTCATGGCGATGGTCATGGAAATATTTTTAACGCATCCCGCGATTGCATCATGGCAATATCCTCAGCCCGCCGTATTTAAAATCTTAACTGTGCCTTTATTTGCAGGCTTTATGTATTCGGCTGTGGGTAGTTTTTTTGCACGTTCAATCCGACTGTTTCAAGTTTCTTTTGAAAAGCTTCCTAGTTTTGGAAGTATGCTTTTATTGGCATTTTTCTCATATATAAACTTTATGAGTAAATTTTTTGTACCTGATATTCGCTATATTTTATTTGCGATCAGTATGTTTATTTTTTGGAAGACTAAGCTTTATTTTCAGCTCAATGAACATAAATTTAAAATCCCGATGTTGCCTGTATTGTTTACACTCGCTTTTCTCATCTGGATTGCTGAAAATATTAGTACTTTTTATAAAATCTGGCTCTATCCAAGTCAGGTAGATGCTTGGCATATGGTGGGCTGGGGTAAACTTGGTTCATGGTATTTATTATTACTCTTAAGTTTAGTACTGGTGCTTAAAATATTAGGTCATCGAGATAATCAAGGTAACTGGAATTTAAGATAAATTTTTCTTTTGCACTTTTTATCATATTGTTTATTTTTTAATTGCTAATTCACAGCCTTCTCGTTATCTTTAATAGCGTGTAATAAAAATTACACATAACAATACAACACATAAGAAACAATCAATAATGATTTTGGAGTTATACATCTATGTTAAAAAAATTAGCTTTAGCTGCCTTATTAGCAGCTGGTTCAAGTGTTGCAATGGCTGACAACGATGTAGGTTGTGGTGTGGGTACACAAGTCTGGGCTGGCAAAAAAGGAGTAGCGCCTAAAATTCTTGCTGCGACAACAAACGGTATTTTTACTAACCAATTACTAGGGATCACTTTCGGTACTTTAGGCTGCCGTCAAGGCGGAACAGTAACTGCTCAAGTGGTTACATTCACAAATGAAAATGCTGAAGCTTTAGCTCGTGATATGGCAGTAGGCCAAGGTGAAAGCCTGAACGTACTTGCTGAGTTAATGCAAATTAAACCTCAAGATAAAGATCGTTTCTTCAAAGTTTCAAAAGCAAACTTTGGTGAAATCTATTCTGCAAACAACCAGAATACGCTTCAAGTATTAGCATCATTACAAACTGTAATGGCTAAAGACGACGTTTTAAAAGCTTACGTATAAGTTTGAAACTGAAAACCCTGTCGTATGGCAGGGTTTTTCTTATATTTAATGATAAAAATTGATGAGCTTAATGAAGTCAGTTGTTTTAGTTTTTGCCTCTTTGGCAGTGAATATTGCGTATTCAGCAGATATAAATCCATCTATTCAAAAATATTGGTCAATCGCAGAACAACAAAATCTAGATCAAGACATTACATGGCAAAGACTCATGTATGCCAATAAAAACCAGAAAAGTGAGGTCACTTACGGTAGCTATTTTCTATCAAAAAATGGAAAAAATAATCTAAAAGAAGAGCTGAAAGCGGATATCTCGGCATTATTTATGCCCGCTCAAGATAATCAGTCGATTCGTTGTAAATTCCCTGCCCGTAGCCAATGGCTCATACAAAAAGTCGGTATTCAAGAAAATGAATTGCCTCAAGTAAAATGTTCAGAGTTTGAAAACTGGATTGGTCAGATTAAGCCCTACAAAGCGACATTAATTTATGCGACCGATTTTATGGGCAATCCTAGCTCCATGTTTGGCCATACGTTATTGCGTTTAGACCCCAAAGATCAGCAACAATTAAATTTAGTTTCCTATGCTGTAAATTATGCAGCAACTGTGGCAGGGAACGATAACTGGTCATATGCATGGAAAGGTTTAACAGGGCAATATCCGGGTGAATATTCACTGATGCCTTATTACCGTAAAGTAAAAGAGTACGGCGATTTTGAAAGCCGTGATTTATGGGAATATGAGTTAAATCTATCATCTGGGGAAACAAGATTTTTAGTAAGTCATATTTGGGAAATGCAACATGTGAGCTTTCCTTATTATTTTGTAAGTGATAACTGCGCCTATAGGCTTTTAGGGTTAGTCGATTTAGTAAAACCTGAATCTAACTTACAAGAAAAATTTACTTATGCCTCCATTCCAATGGAAACCATTAAATCGATGCAGCAGCAGGGCCTTACCAAAGCTCCTGTGTATCGACCTGCTTTAGAAACTCAGCTACTAGCCCAAGCTCATCAGCATGGTGCCTCTTTGGCAAAGGTGGCTCATCAAATTTCGATGCTGCCTACACAGCAGTCTTCTCAGATTTTAAAATCATTTAGTGAGCAAGATCAGGCTAAAATCCTCGAGATGGCTTACGATGATTTATATCTCCAATTTATTAGCCGAAAAATAGAAGAAAGTATTGCTCAACCGCAGTTACGTCAGCTTTTAGCGCTAAGAAGTCAGATTGATTTAGATAAGCAACGTCAAGAACCTAAAAGACCAACAAAGGAACCAACTCAAGGTCATAACGCTCGTAACTTTTCCGTGAAAGCTGGAGAGGTGCAGGGTGATAAGTTTATTGAACTTGGTCATCGGCAAGCCTACCATGACTTAATAGATCCTCAAGGCGGATATCGTGCAGGTACTCAATTACTCTTTTTAAATGGTAATGCGCAGTGGCGAGATGACCATTTAAAATTAGAACGTCTTGATTTGCTCGAAGTAAATTCTTATAACCCGATTCAACCTTTTAAAACACCGCTGAGTTGGGGATTTAACTTAGGCTGGCGTCAGGAAGCCATTCATGACGGAAGTTTTAATGAAGACAAACAACACGGCGTCGCAAGCTTTAATGCACAGGTTGGATATAGCTTTGCTGACTATGAGCGCAAGCATATTTGCTATGGGCAACTACAGACCTACCTACAAACTGGTTCAAATCTAGATAAAGGATGGCGTGTAGGCGTAGGTCCAACTTTAGGTTGTATGAACCAATGGTTTGAGCGCTTCAACTCTGTCGTGCAAATCGAATTGCCCTATTGGGAAGACCAAGATCAATGGAATTTGCGAGTCAATACTCAGTGGCAATATGTAATTAATCGCAATAATGCTGTTCGTTTAAACTGGGATTATGAACAACAAAATCATCAAGACTGGATGAAATCAAGTCTAGGATATGTTTGGTTCTTTTAAAGAATAAGCCCATAAAAAAAGAGAAATGAGATTATTCATTTCTCTTTTTTGGTTTTTAGAAAAGACGATTATTTCTTTATTGCATTTAACACAGCATAAGCTGCTTTAATGCGTTCTTCATTGGGAATACGTTTATTAGTTAGCATAACTAAACCAATATTTTCTTTAGGAATGAACACGACATATGTTCCAAAACCGTTAGTCGATCCAGTTTTGTGGAACATCTTAACGGAAGGTTCTTTTGAAATAGCAGTCACCTTATTAGGTTTCATCACGATTTGTTCTGAATTACTGTCTAATAAAGTTTGTAAAAGTGCTGGATAAGAAAACTCTTCCCAACCTAGTGCTTGATACATCGTACCCACTTGGTAGAAACCTTGATGTGTTTCATTAATTGCACGTTGAATATCTGCTGGATATTTTTGTGGATTTAGGTTGGCATTAATAAAACTCAGCATATCCGGTAGGGTAGATTTAACGCCGTATGCTGGCGCATCGAGTGGACCAGGATTAACGCGAATCGGCTGATTTTCTTGGTTATAGCCAAATGCATAGTTTTGCATTTGAGTTTTAGGCACATTTACATAGCTATGTTTTAAGCCAAGATCTGGAAAAATGGTTTTTTCCAAGACTTGGTCAAAAGGTTTATTCATAGACAAAGCAACAACTTTTCCAAATAAACCAATGCTTGGATTTGAATATTGTCGATATTCACCGATTGAGTTTTTAGGTTTCCATTCTTTGAAAAACGTTAAAACTTGCTGATCTGTTTTTACTTCATCTGGAAATTGTAAGGCAAGGTTGCCACTGGTATATGTCGCAAGTTGAAGTAAATTCACTTGATCAATCGGTGTATTTTTTAGTTCTTTCCAATATTTTCCGGGCGTGTCATTAAAAGAGATTGTTCCTTTTGTTTTGGCATATCCGCCTGCTGTAGCGGTAAATAATTTACTGACCGAGCCTAGCTCAAAAATGGTACTACTATTAACGGCTTTTTTATCTTGAACGGATTGTAGACCATAATACATTTCATACTTTTTATTATTTTGAATAATGCCCACAGCCATACCAGGCACATCATATTTTTCTAGTAAAGGCTTAAAATTTTGATCAACCAGTTTTTTGATCTCTTGCTCTTTTGGTGTATTACCCGCATAAATTGAGCTACTAAAAATAAAAAGAGGCGGTAAAAGTAAGCAAGAAATTTTTTTAAATTGCATGATTAACTCATAAATTATTTAAAAATAAAGATGAGTACTTTTATAACAAAAATCACATAATTTAATTGTTATATTTTATGGAGTTCGCGAAGTATTAAGATGTAAAAAAAGCCCAACTGAGTCGGGCTTTAATTAGTTTACTAAAAAAAAATTAGTAACTTTCAGGTACGGCACTTAAGAACTCACGACGTGCTTCTTTATCAGTTTTAAAATCACCAATAAATGACACAGTACGTGTAGTTGATTCTTGCTTACCTACACCACGCATCATCATACACATATGTGCTGAATCAATAACTACGGCTACACCACGAGCACCAGTCACTTTAGCCACAGCTTCTGCGATTTGCTGAGTCAAGTTTTCCTGAATTTGCAAACGACGTGCAAACATTTCAGTAATACGTGCAAACTTCGATAAACCGAGAACTTTGCCTTCCGGTAGATAGGCAACATGAACACGACCATAGAATGGAAGGAGATGATGTTCGCAAAGCGAATAAAATTCAATATTCTTCACCAATACCATTTCATGGTTATCTGATGGGAAAACAGCATTATTGGTGACTTCTTCTAAAGTTTTACTATAGCCAGAAGTTAAATATGAAAAAGCTTTAGCCGCACGCACAGGCGTATCTTTAAGGCCGGGACGATCAAGATCTTCACCGACGGCAGTCAGAATATTTGCGTACGATTGCTGCATAGACATAAGAATGTTCACTTACACTGGTTGAACAAAACGGCATTCTATCAGAAAACTATAAAAAGTCTGAATTCTGTAGAAAATGCCGATTATTGTTGGTACTTGGGATTTTTTTCTGCACGTTTAAGCAGTACGAGAACGGCGCCTGTGCCACCTTGATTTTCTGGAGCACTTACAAAGGCTAAAACATCGCGGTGTTGGCGTAACCATCCATTGACATAGGTTTTTAAGACAGCTTCTGGGCCTTTACCATGTACGATCTTGATCACATTTTGATTTTCATCTTTTGCGATCTGGATAATTTGTAGAACCGCATCACGTGCTTGTTCAATGGTACAGCCGTGTAAATCGACAGCTTCAAACCAACGCATCTTGCCAGCTTTTAAGTCTTCAAAAACTTTATGCTGAAGGGTAGCAATGCGATAGCTTAAGGTTGCTTGGCTTGCGACAGGATTTAAAGCCGCTTGAGTATCAGATAACTCAGCATGTTCAGTGTCACGCCCGCCTTCGGCAGCTGCACGTTTCGCTAATGTTTGAGCATCAACTTTTTTTACGCGAGGGGGTCTCACATCAGCAATATTACTATTATTGATGGGTTTAACACCTGCTACAGCACTTTGAAACAGATTTGCATTTTCCAATTCTTCAGACTCAGCCTGAGGTTGTTTGACCTCAGGCTGACTTGCGATTTTGCTTGAATGAGGATTGGAGATTTGCTTTTTAAATTGCTTCAATAACTTTTGTTGCTCTTTAGAAAGCGATGAATCTTTATTACTCATATATCTTCTATTAAACCGTTTGGGGTTGTCCAAAAAGGGCACTAAAGGCTTGATCTGGTCTTGGTTGTTTCATAAAACTTTCACCAACCAAGAAGGTGTGAATATCATGTTCTTGCATCATGCGAACATCATCTGGAGTGGCAATACCGCTTTCAGTCACGAGTAAACGAGAGGCAGGAAGTAAATTTTTCAAACGAATTGATGTGTTTAAATCAACATCAAAAGTTTTTAAATTACGGTTATTCACACCTAATATACATTGCTCAGACAACTTTAAAGCACGTTCAAGTTCTTCTTCGTCATGAACCTCAACCAATACATCGAGTTGATGTTCAAAAGCAGTTTTAGACATTTCTTCGAGCTGCTGGTCTGACAAAGAGGCAACAATCAATAAAATACAGTCAGCATGTAAAGCGCGTGCTTCGACTACATTATATGGATCAATCAGAAAGTCTTTACGTAAAGCGGGTAAAGCACAGTGGCTTCTTGCGATTGCGATATTTTCATCTGCGCCCTGAAAAAAATCAACATCAGTTAAAACAGATAAACACGCTGCGCCAGCTTGTTCATATTGTTCGGCAATTTCAGCAGGATTAAAATCTGCACGAATAATACCTTTTGATGGAGACGCTTTTTTAATTTCAGCAATCACGGCAGGGCGTTTATGTTGTAACGCTTTTGCAAATCCTCTTACCGGAGTTGCAGCTTTCGCAAGTTCTTCAACATCCTGTAAATTACGTTGTTTTAAACGCGCAGCAAGTTCCTCATGTTTACGGTCAACAATTTTACCTAAAATGGTATTTTGAATATTAATCATGAGAAATCCTTAATCTGCCTGACATTGTTTTAATGTTTTGGTAAATTCAGCCAAAACACTCATTTTTTCTAAAGCTTGTCCGCCGTAGATAATATCTTGAGCGAATGAAACAGCTTGAGCATAGGTTTTGGTAATACCAGCCACATAAATTCCTGCACCCGCATTAAGTGCAATCATGTTTGCTGCTTTTTCACCAATAGCAGTTTTATTTTTACCTAACGCATCTTTAATTAGCTTTAAGCTGGCAGCGGCATCCGCAACAACTAACCCATTTAAAGTTTGTGACTCAATTCCGACATCTTCAGGGGTAAGCGTCCATTCAGTAATTTCGCCGTCTTTGAGTTCTGCAACAGCAGTAGGAGCAGCAAGGCTGATTTCATCGAGTCCATCTCTTGAATGAACCACCATGACATGTTCAGCACCGAGTTGCTTCATAACTTCTGCAATCGGACGACAAAGCTCATCTGAAAATACCCCAATCACAAAGCGTTTTACACCGGCCGGATTCGTAAGCGGGCCAAGTAAATTGAAAATGCTGCGAACACCAAGCTCACGACGTGGGCCGACAGCATATTTCATTGCTTTGTGATGATTTGGAGCAAATAAAAACCCTACACCCATCTCACGAATGCAGCGTTCAGTTTGTTGCATGTCTAAATCAAGATTAATTCCTGCTTGCTCAAGTAAGTCTGATGAACCTGATTTACTTGAAACGCCTCGGTTACCATGCTTTGCAATGGTTGCGCCTGCTGCTGCAATGACAAAGCTTGAAGCAGTAGACACATTAAACAAGTTTTGACCGTCGCCGCCAGTACCCACAATATCAACTAAATATTTGATATCGCTCACATCAATTTTGATGGCGAATTCACGCATAACACGTGCGGCAGCAGTAATTTCGTCAATACTTTCACCTTTCATGCGAAGGCCCATCATCAAAGCACCAATTTGTGCCTCGGTTGCCTCACCTTGCATGATGCTGCGCATAATGTCTTCCATTTGCGGCTGAGTCAGGTGAATATTTTTTGTTATATGGTTAAGTGCTTGTTGAATATTCATAGTGATCACTTATGCATAAATATCTAAAAAGTTTTTAAAGATTTGATGGCCATGTTGACTCAAAATAGATTCTGGATGGAACTGCACACCTTCGATAGGCAATGTCTTATGTTTAACACCCATAATTTCTTCCATTGAGCCATCTGCTTCATTGGTCCAACACGTGACTTCAAGGCAATCAGGCAGTGTTTGCTGATCAATCACCAAAGAGTGATAACGAGTTGCTGAGAATGGGCTAGGAAGATTACTGAAAATACCTTTGTTACTGTGGTACATATCAGATAAACGTCCATGCATAACCGTTTTGGCTCTTACAATGTTTCCGCCAAAAGCTTGCCCAATACTTTGATGCCCTAAACATACGCCAAGCAAAGGAATTTTGCCGGCAAAGTGATTAATTGCAGGAATTGAAATACCCGCTTCACTTGGAGAGCAAGGACCAGGACCAATAACCAGATATTTAGGTTGCCATCGTTCAATATCCTCTAATGTGACTTGATCATTGCGAACTACTTTTACTTCCTGATTCAACTCGCCAAAATATTGGACGATGTTGTAGGTAAAAGAGTCGTAATTGTCGATCATTAGAAGCATGATGAACTTAACCTCATGATAATTAATATATATTTAATTAAGTGACTAGAGTTTTACTCACAATGTTACTCACTTTTTAAAAAGTACCTTTATTTGATCAAATAAAAAGCCGCTTTCTAAGCGGCTAATATAACAAAAAAAGAAGTGACCAGTTTAACTATTTCATTCGTTAGACATTTGAGAGAAAATTGAGCTTTGATGGATATTAAGTTTGTTTAAAAATAGAGATAAAGACAACAAAGGCAGAATAAGCATTTCATTAGAAATAAAAAATTATTCTGCCCCTATAAAAAGAGAAGATTAAATCTTACGCGTGTTATAAATCAGCCAGTCTAAGACCTCTCCCGACAAATGTTCAGCGAGTCTTTCTTGGACGGTTTGATGGTAATGATTTAGCCAGTCTTTCTCTTCATTTGTTAGTAGGTCAACTACGATACAGTCTAAATGAATTGGACAAAGTGTGAGCGTTTCAAACTCTAAAAATTCACCGTAAGTTTTTTCAAAGCCTGAGTGAAGTTTGTTTGCAACCAAATTCTCAATACGAATGCCGTATTGACCTTCATGGTACAGACCCGGTTCGTTAGAAATAATCATTCCTTCACGCAATTTGCTGTAGGCATGTACAGGCGCATAGTAAGAAAGAACTTGTGGCCCTTCATGTACGTTAAGTGCAAAGCCTACGCCGTGACCTGTTCCGTGTCGATAATCTAAACCATGTTGCCATAAAGTATGTCGACAGATTGAATCGAGTAGCGGTGCAGCTAACCCTTCTGGATAAATAGCTTTTGCCAAAGCAATGTGACATTTTAAAACCAGCGTATAGTCACGTTTTTGTTGCTCCGTTGGTGTTCCCACAGGAACAACACGAGTGATATCAGTTGTTCCATCTACATATTGCCCGCCAGAGTCAATGAGTAATAGACCATCGCCTTCAATGAATGAGTATTGCTCTGGAGTTGCACGGTAGTGAGGTAGAGCACCATTGGCGTTAAAGCCTGCAATCGTTGAAAAACTTGGTCCTATAAATCCGTCTTGCTGAGCGCGGTAGGCAGTAATTTTCTCATCGATAGTCATTTCTGAAATGCGTTCACCCTGATGAAGTGCTTTTTCTAGCCAATGGAAAAAGTGACAAAGCGCGACTCCATCTTTAAGCATTGCATGGCGGATATGAGCAATTTCGCTTTCATGCTTGCGCGATTTAAAAAGTGTACTTGGGTTGATGTCGTATACAACCTGAATATCTTTTGCGATGGCTTGTTCATGAAAAATCGATACTTTTGCTGGATCTAAAAGCACAGATGAATCAGAAATATTCGTTAAAAACTTAGACGTATCTTCATAATTACGAATTTCGATGCCATCGGCTGCGAAAGCTTGTTGAATGGTTGAGTCTATTTTACTGCTATCAATAAACAGAACAGCTTGCTCTGCATTAATATAAAAATGAGAAAGAAAAACTGGGTTGTATTCTACGTCTTGTCCACGTGCATTTAAGACCCATGCAATATCATCTAAAGATGAAATGAAATGCCCCGAAATATTCTTGCTATGTAAAGTCTCACGAATAGCCTGAATTTTCTCTTTACGAGATAATGCATTTAGCCCTTCAGGCATTAAATGGATTTTTTCAGATGGTAGTTCTGGGCGGCCTAACCAAATCTCTCCAATTAAATCTTTTTGAGTCTCGAGTTTATAGCTATGAACTCGTGCAGTATGTTCGAGTGCTTTAAATTGTTGAATAGATAAGGTATGTCCATTTACGGCAATGATCGAATTTGCTGCTAAGTTTTGTGCAATCCAAGCTAAATGTGTTGAAGACTCATCACTTGTTAATTTTTGAAGATTAAAGCCAGTTCCAACAAGTTGTTGCTCGGCTTGTACCCAATAGCGCCCATCGGCCCAAAGTCCTGCAAAGCTTTGAGTCACTACTAGTGTTCCAACAGAGCCACTAAACCCGCTGAGCCATTGTCTCGCCTTCCAATAGTCTGGTAAATATTCTGACATGTGGGGATCGGCACTCATCACAACAAATGCATCAATTTGCTGAATGCGCATGAGTTCACGAAGTTTCGCTAGTTTTTCTGGAACAGTTAAATCGTTCATATTGTTTCCAAATCAGGTTGAACTTTGTTGGTGCTTTTGCCCATTAATTTATTCATTGGTTTCTTTAATAAAAATAACACGATTGCGCCAATAACCAAGGCCAATACACAGCGCATAAATAGGCTAGGTAAATGATTAATACCATCTGCCGATACATGTCCGCCAATTAAACCTGCCATGAGGTTGCCTAAAGCTGAACCAGTGAACCATAAACCCATAATTTGACTGCGTATGACATCAGGTGCAAGTTTGGTCATGGTTGATAAGCCAATCGGGCTTAAGCAAAGTTCACCTATGGTAAGAAGAAATAAAGTTCCGACTAACCAAAATGGTGAAACTACTCCGCCATGAATAGCAAAATGACTGGCTAAAGTCATAAGCAAAAAGCCACCTGCTGCGAATAGCAACGCAATAATAAATTTGCTGATATAGCTTGGATCTTTATTTGCTTTACCTAGTTTAGCCCATAGCCAAGCTGCTACTGGAGCAAAGATAATAATAAAAAGGGCATTGATTGATTCAAACCATACAGTTGGGATCTCAAATCCAAAAACAATACGATCCGTATAATCTTGCGCAAATAAAGTAAAAGTTGTGGGTTTTTGTTCGAAAGCTGACCAGAATAGGGCAGATGCTGCTAATAAAACGAAGCAAATAACGATTTTAAATTTTTCATGTTGCTCTAAATTCAGGAAAAGTAGTAAGTAGGCAAAATAAGCAATAATCCCAATGCTAATTCCTACAGTTAAGTAGGTTGCAACAACGACTGGGTTGATGTGAATAATCCCAAAGAAAGTTAATCCAATAACCACCGCCACAGCGAATAAAAAGCTAAATACAATTTTAGGCGCATTTTTATTTTCTACGACAGGTTTGCTACAGCTGTTGGCTTCTTGGCGTAGCTCATTAAAAGTTTGGAGCTGCGGGATAGCTAAAAAGCGGAAAATTAATAAAGCAATGAGCATCCCAATGCCACCAATACCAAAGCCTAAGTGCCAGCCATAATCGCGAGCTAATAGACCTGTAATGAGCGGGGCAATAAACGAGCCCGTATTAATTCCCATATAAAAAATGGAGAATCCTGCATCTCGTCTACTATCCTGCGCTTTATATAAGGTTCCGACAATCACTGAAATACAGGTTTTAAATAGACCTGATCCAAGCACAATAAGAACTAAACCGAAATAAAAAAAGAATTGATCAAAAATGGTAGTGAGGGCAATTGATAAATGACCTAACGCAATAATAATGGAACCGTACCAGACTGATCGTGCTTGACCTAACCAGTTATCGGCAATCCAACCACCAAAAACGGTCATTAAATACATAGAGCCGGCAAATAACCCAACAATTGCTGCAGCAGTTGGACGATCAAGGCCTAAACCACTGTCATTAACCATTGCAATCATATAAAGAACGAGTAAAGGCCGTATACCATAATAAGAAAATCTTTCCCAAAGCTCTGTAAAAAATAAAGTTTTTAATGGTTTTGGATGGCCGAAAAAAGCTCTGTCATATTGTTCGAGTTCATGCTTCATTTCAAATCCTTTGAACTGATTGGTAATTTAGAGAAAACCAAACTTTTAGTTTGTTTAATTATAAAAAAAAGTTATGTTTCATTTTTTAGATTTTTTTAACTTGAAAAGCAAGTTTGTCATGTATAAAAAAGGTATATAACAAACGGTAAAAATTAGATCAGAAAAATTATAAGGTGAGATGGATTCTATAAAGTTTTACTGCACCAAAGCTGATCAACTCTTGCTTTAGTACAAAGAACAATAAGAACAAAATTAGATTAATATTTTAAAGCTTTAGAATTTCAATGGATGAGTATGAACTCATAAACTATTCCATTTTAAAAATATCTATTCAGAAGAAGTCTTTTTAAAGCCCTTATTAGCAAATCGTGGTCTATATACCATGGTCTCAGCTCTAGCTTAAAAATTTCATATAAAATAGATTATTATTTTCTTGCATTGCAGTAGGAAGGTCGGCTTTCTATATAAGAAAGTATTATGATCGTGAATGACTGCTAGATATTGATGCGATGATTCATATTGGCGCAACAATTTTGCACTAAATTAGGGCGATTGCGAGCTATTCTTGTATGCCATAATTTGAAAATGTCTGAATATGGTGCATTTAACTATGCAAACAGT
>Ga0209370_1000496_pt1 | contig 51453 bp, 35 predicted proteins | sample AgamicAtPrz_FD_187164 | JGI IMG/M metagenome (GOLD analysis project Ga0209370, IMG submission 187164) | Agave microbial communities from Guanajuato, Mexico - At.P.rz (SPAdes) (version 2) | ecosystem: Host-associated > Plants > Phyllosphere > Phylloplane/Leaf | place: Guanajuato, Mexico...
CAGCTTTCGCGGGGTTACGCACAATAGCCACGATCTGGCTGGCTGGAACGGTTTTCAGCAGTTCTTCAATAACGAGCTGGCCAAGCTGGCCGGTAGCGCCGGTAATCGCGATCATGATGAATCTCCTGTGAAGTGACAATAATGTTGTATATTTAAAATCAAAAATGACATTAAAGTTGTATAGCTAAGCGTAGATAGTCCTTCTTTTTGAACTGCTTAGCATTACGATTTTCCCACAATCCCAGTTACTAAATACGCACATGTCTAAATGGAATTTATCCAGTTGCTGATCAATACAAAAGATGAAGTATCTTCGCCAATTTGTGGCGAGCATAGCGAGAGTTCTTAACAATGCTCTGATGTCTATGCATCGTCACCATTTTTCCCGTCTGGCCGGAGAGCTTTCATATTCGTTTTTCACTTCAGTTATTGGGGCTGAGGGTTGTAATGAAGATAAGGTAAGTTCAATTCCTAAGATGCTAAAAACTCTAAACAAACGTTCAAAACTAGCGCTGGCAGGATTAGATTCAAGTCGGGCATAGGCCTGCTGCGTTACTCCTAAATACTGAGAAACCTCTTTCTGTGTTAGCCCATTTTCTTTGCGAAAGCCAATCAACATTGGACGTAACTGATTAAGGTGTTTTATCGGGTAAGTCGTATTCATATAAGTTAGCCGCTGTGCTTGCTCCTGATACTTGCATCTCTAAACAAATTTAACAACGTATAGGGTGTTAAAGCAATAATACAGCCTATAGGTTGTTAAATGTGTATAAGGTCTGATCATAGAGTTTTAATCACAAAATTTACCTTCGGATAAAGATATTGGCATTAATTCGCCGTCTGAAAAGTCCCTCAATGAGAATCTTAGGCAATAATTACTAGGTTTGCTTTCGAACGAAAACCTAAATTTCACGTGCGTAGAAATATTTCCTCTTTCGATAATTCATTAATATCAGAAGGTTGGGGGCTATTTTTATCCGTGAGCAAGAGTGTTTGATGCCGTCCCAAAAGGAACATTGTAAATGAAGAGACTAAAAACTGAGTGCGGAAACATCTACCGTCTCTGGTCCGGGTCTGCTGGTGGAAGGGTGCTTTTGAAATTGCTTGTATCCTCAAGTGCTTAAACGACCTGGTTGTATAATTATGCAGGTATTCCAGCATGATCACGATACGAACGGATGCGTGGAGGCGCCTTTCAAGAGTCATAGATTACAGGTCCAAGATCTAAGCCAATTGCATCTTCATATTCACTAGGCCAGTAATAACATATGGTGCGTGGCACAAATAGCTGCGGACAACATGCATTCTTCTCGCACCTGAATATTCTCATGCTCATCTTTTCATCCATGAATGTCATTTACCCGATAATAATCAATCACATAACTACGCTATTAAATTACCGGATGGCTGTTCCGGTTGGATCCTACTTTCTCGCGTATAACATCTTTACGGAAGTGCACCAAGCCCACTGAACAAGCAAAGCGCCCTTTTCCAGTGGTGAGCGGGCGGTGACGGGGCAGGGGGAACACAACATATTGGCGAAAAAGCAGCTGACGGAGTGGCACATCTTGTGTTTCCCCGCTGAGTGCCAGACGAGGTTGAGAAGATCCGGAACTGCCAGAAATCGGATCTTCATGCTGAAGATAAGTTGAGCACTTTACAATTGAACAAAATTTAACTAAATCAGCACCACATGATTAATACTGCAAAATATATTGCACCATGAAGACTAAATATCTATGTTATTATGAATTATCTGATTTGCGTCATAAATTCCAGATTTTTAAGTTTTAACTCCCTCCAGAGACAGATATGACTGAACGTAATGAAAACACCAAAAAGGGTTTCACACGCACGCTGACCGTGCGGAACGTGCCGCTTGATGTGGATATTGAGATCACGGAACAGGCGAGGGCGGCTGGCATGTCTAAAAGCGATTTTGTATAAAGAGTTCCTCTCAGCGTCCTTCGGGGATCTGATCGGTAACTTTATGCGCGGGAATGGCCTCGTGGCGCTGATGGACCAAGATGTGGCCGGTATGATGAACGCACGCCTCTCAGAGCACTGGTATGACAGCGCCCAGACGCTGGCCGAGAACCGGGCATGGTGCCGTCTGCTGGGTATTTATAAACAAGAAGATCTGAAGCATATCATGCGTCAGGGTGTTCCCCTGCTTGAACTGCGCGCATCACAGCTGCCTGACATCACACATATCCCGCATGGCACCTCGCTGGCGTTTGCCCTCTTCATCGAGACCGCCCGTCGTGATTTACCAACGCTAATCAAGGTACATCAGGAACTGTTCTTTCTGCAGAAAGAACAGGATTTTCTGGACATGGTCGACCTGATACGGCAAGAGCAGCGCCTGTCGCCCACTGAACGACCAGTCTTCTGAGGGGCTTTCAATAACGCCTTGCCTGTGGTGCAGCGCGACTAGAACCAGTTAAGGGGAAATTAGCGCTGCAGGCTTGTTCATTAAAATGATACATCCGCTCAGTTTCATGACTTTTCGCCAGAAAGGCGTCAAGTTCGACATCACATGCCAGGCGTTTGTTAACAGTCTGTGAATTACCGTCATTCAGGAGCCGGGCCAGTTGTTTCAGTGGTTGCTTATAGTTCTGTGCATCAGCACGCTGCAAATCATACACACTATTTTTGAGTGTCTGAAAAATATCAATTGCCATCTTGCCCGTTCTCCTGTCTTTGCTGTTCGACACTATCCAGAATTTGATGACGCACATCCTCTTTCATTGCCTCGATCCGTGAGGCTCTCTCCTTACCTGGTTGCTGCGGCGGCCATAGCAGGGCAACAAAAGTGTTGCCCTGTCTACTTTAAACAGGTTTTTAAGTGGGGAGGAACATGTAGTTTACATGTTAAGTTAAAATCGCTGTATTAATGATGTAGGGGTAAGGTTTTTGTCTTAACAACATTTTTCCCTTCGCTATAACGAATTTGACCTATCAGTTGCGTCTTCTTATTGAAGAAACCAAAAGACTCTTCTCTTAATGATGAAATTCCGGGTGCGTTAGTGAGGCTCTGGTATTTAATATTCCATTGGTCGTTTTCATATATCATAAATGCCGAGCCTGTTATATTTTCCATTAAATTTCCCTGACTATCATGATGGTAACCATAATCTACATATTCCATGGCATCGATCATACCCAGTCCATGTTCATCGGCAGCTAGGTTATTATACTCTAGGTCTTCTTTTCCTCCCTGTACATGTCTGACACGAATGGTTTCATCGTTTAATTTATCAGCGACAAAAGTACACCCACTGAATCCGGGGGTGAACACGAGTTTTGGACCTCTCATAGGATGTGCAGGAATATCTATATGCCCCCCTTGTGGGACCCAATATGCTGCTGTAATCATACCTCTTCCAGTTTGATGGGTTGATGTTTCTGCATCAACAATCCGCAATGCGTGAATATTTTTATACTCGCTTATTGAGAAACGTATTGCGTTAAACGCCAGTATGCCTCCAGCCAGATTTTTATTGGTCAGTATTTCCTTAGTTATGTTATCCATAGGAACCTTTGTTGGATTAATAAGATCGGTTAATAATGGAGTTGTACTGAGCGCATGCTCTGTTAATGCATCTTCAAGCTTTATGGGAGTCCCTTTAACAACGCTATTCTCCACACGGGATGGAATTATAGGCGATGCACCATGCCGATTTCTGTCTTCTCCGGTTCTTAATTTTGGCTCATAAAGATTACTCCCAAGGAGTTGAGTACGTAAATTTGGTCTGAGTCCGTCAGGATCAACAAATATGACAGGATTATTCCTTACCATCCTGAACAGGTTCAGCCCGTCCATCGTCCCCGCCGGGTCAGAGGAAAGCCACCGTCCCGCCCACGGCTGGTAGTACCGGTACCCGTAATAATACAGCCCCGTCGCGTCACGCTCCTTACCTGAGTAACGCACGGTTTTGTACTCCGCCTCCATCGCGCTGCGGGCCGTCCAGACTGCCGTGCCGCCGTACGGATAATATTCTTCCGAACTGATGATGTTCCCATCCCCGTCCAGTTCCAGCTGGCTGCTGCACGTCAGGTTGTCGTAGCTGTAGCGAAGCTGGTCATTGCTGATACCCTCCGGTGTACCGCTTTCCCAGTGTAGCACCCGCACCTGCGCCCGGCCCGCCTCGCCCGCGGTAATCACCTGCAGGCTTTCCGTTAGCGTATCCCCAGCCTTTGTCGTCCGCAGCTCAAGTCCCGGCAGGTACAGTGCACGCTGCGCCTGCGTGCTGTTGTCCGTTTTCTGCCCGCTGACCTTCAGAATGCGCTGGCTGCCAGCGTCGTAGCGGTAGCTCTCTCGGTCATCCGTACCGCCGTCACGCACCACCGGCGTCACCTTCAGCAGCTCGCCGCGCGGCGTCCAGACGAGACTCTGTCCCGGCTGCAGCTGTTTCTGCTGCCCACCCGCCGTGAACAGCGCGTCCACGTCGGCGGGATTTTCCGTCAGCGTGCTCAGCACGCCCCGGTTGCTTTTATCAGAGACGGTTATTTTTGTGGTGTAACTGTTGTTCGTGGCCGGTGCGCTGTGGCTGATTTGCGTCAGGTTGCCAGCGTTGTCGTAGCTATAAGTGCGGGTATAGCCTGTAAACGCAGAGCTGTCGGTGGGAATGGGGACTGTGGCGGACGGTAAGCTGCTGCCCTGCTGACCGGCCCCTGCCATCTCGCGCCCTGTAGCGCTGACCAGCTGGTACAGGCTGTCATAAACGTACGTGTTCTCCGGCACCACTTTCTGGTTACGCCAGAAGCGGGTCTCCTCGGCGTCGTTACTGATTTTCAGCACGTTGCCCACCGGGTCATACTCATAGCGCAGGTCCTGCAGCACCTTCGCACCCGAGGCGTGTCCTGCCGGGCGCTCCGTTTTAATGCCGGTCAGGCGCTGCGTCTCTGCTTCATACGTGTATGTTGTCACCACGCCGTTGCCGTGCTCTTCGCGCAGCTTCTGCCCGGCGGCAGAGTATGTCAGGCACTTCACGACAGCCTGTTCTTTTCCGCCCTTCAGGGTCAGCCAGCTGCCCGACAACAGGCCCGCCACGTCGTACGCCACCCGCTGCTGGTTTTCCTTCGCATCCGTGGTGCTCAGCACCGCGCCGGTGGCGTCAGCCGTGGACAGGGTGGTGTACGTTTCAGCATCGGACAGGTCGTTCCAGGCGGAAGCATCTGTCCCCTGCCAGTCAGCCACGGCGTCAGGATTGTCCGCGTCCTTCAGCAGGCGGCGGGTGACGGAGAGCGGCACGCCGGTAAGTGCCACGCTGTCGGTCTGCGTCAGGCCGGCCGTGTCGTAGTGGCTGACGCACGCGCCGGCGAGGTTCAGCGCCTTCTCCTCAGCAGAATTACCGGCCCAGACGAAACGCTCCGTGATGCGGGCGGCTTCAGCGGTGGCCTGCTCCGTGATGCTCAGCGTGCGGCCCGGCAGCTCTGAGTCCTCATACTGCCAGCTGCGGGTTACCGCCTGGCCTCTGTCCTCCGTGCCCTCACCGGCAGTGCTGATGTTGCTGACCGCCAGAAACGGCCGGCCCGCGGAATCGTTCAGTGCCACCGTGGTGCCGTTATCCACGCCCTGCGTGCGCAGGGTATTTCCGGCCAGGTCGCTGAGGTAGGTAAAGTTCGCCAGCCCTGCCTCAGACAGGCGCGGGTCGGCACTCTGCGTCAGAAAGCCGCGGGCGTCGTACCGATGACGGGTGATGCGTTGACTGGTCACATCCGGGGAGCCGGGATGGCGGTGATACGCGATGTCGCGCACGGTCAGGCCCCGATTATCAAGGACCGTGATCGTCGGGGTCTTGCTGAACAGCGATGTGTTCATGATATTTCTCCTGTTTATGTTGTGCAGCCGTTCATGCTGCAAAGAAAATCATAAAGTAATCAGTATATTGCCCGCATACACGAAGCGCTCCGTGATGCGGGCGGCTTCGCCGGTGAGCTGCTCCTTGATGCTGGCAGGACGGCCCGGCAGTGCTGCGTCCTCATACTGCCAAGTGCGGGTTACCGCCCGGCTCAGGTCTTCCGTGCCGTCATCAGCGGTGCGGATATTACTGACCGCGATAAAAGGACGGCCTGCGGCGTCGTTCAGCGCCGCCGTGACGCCGTAATCCATGCCCTGCGTGCTAAGAACGTTGCCGGCCAGGTCCGTCAGATTGCTGAAATTCGCCAGCCCGGAAGCGTGCAGGCGCGGGTCGTCGCTCTGCGTCAGAAAGCCGCGGGCGTCGTACCGGTGGCGGGTGATGCGCTCGTCTGTGACGTCTGGCGTGTCCGGATGACGGTGGTAGCCAATGTTACGCACGGTCAGGCCTCGGTTATCGACGACCTGACCGTCGGGGTGCGGTCGTGTAATGCATGTGCACTAGGTGGGATAAAGCTTTCCTTCTGCTGCCTCTCCTTGAGAGAGGGTCGAATAACTCAGGGTAAGGTATCATTCTCATCTTCAGTCACCGTGAACCACGGGGTCACCAGAACGCGTTTCACAAACCCCTTCGCCGTCACCACCTGGTACATACGGTTCAGCGGATCGTAATAGCTGCTGTCGGCCCACAGCTCCTGCCGGGCGCTGTCATCCCTGACGTAACGCCAGTCGTTGAGGAAATAAGGCTGATAGGTCCGGATCGACAACCCCTTATTGTTAAACTCCGTCCGTCCGGTGACCGCCCAGCGAAAGTCCGTCGGGGCGGGCAAAGGGGCGCCGGCATCATCCGTCACCAAGGACCCGTCGTCCTTACGTTGCAGCGCCTCTCCGGGAACCTGACGGCTTCCGGCCTGCAGCAGCCGGCCAAACCCGTCGCTGAAGACCACCTGCTGGCGGATTTGCTGCATCGGGTCACTGTCGTAGCGGTCGGTCATCAGCGTCAGCGTATGCGGCGGCGTCAGGGCGGTGGCGGCCGCGCTCAGCCGGGCAACGCCGTCGCGGTAACGCGAGGCGGCGACGGAATCATGTCGTAGCATGGCGCTCAGGTACCCGTCTTCGGTCAGCAAGCCCGCTTTTCGCAGGGTCTGGTAATCCCCCTCAGCGTCCTGGGGAAGGGTGTTCGGATGTATTCTGGACATCCAGCTGTCCGTCATGTAGGTCAGGCACCGTGAGACGGGGAGCGGCGCGGTCAGCGACAGCGCGGTGTCCATATCAACGGGAGGAATGAACTTCCCGGCCTCTTCATCCGGGCCGCTGTATCCCGTCATCTCCCCGTTTTCTGTCCCGCGAAATCGTGATGAGGTCACCCGACCCAGCGCATCCAGCGTAACCGTATATTCATTGTCGTTTTCATCCGTGATGATAACCGGCGTCATGAAGCGGTAATCATACCCTATACGGGTCGTCAGCGATGCCGCGTCCCGGTACTGGATGATGGCGCAGTCATGCGCATCCCAGGTGATGGTCCATTTCCCCGTCAGAGCCGTATCGCGCACCGCTACGGGCTTCCAGAAATGCGCGGCGGTGGCGTAGTCCGTATATCCCGCTCTCATCACCCAGACCTGCTTCTCCTCTGGCCGGGCAAAAAGACAGTCACTTCTGTAATAGCCCGCCGCCTCCAGCTGCTGAGGGGTGACATAGTCGGTTAACTGTGCGGTGATATCCTCATCCAGCACGGCGCTTTCCGTGTATGCCACCAGTGCCTGGGGCAGAAAACCCTGCTGCGCGGGGGCGTTCTGTGCGTCCAGATACCAGACCTGCTGCTGCCCGGAGAACAGCCGGGGTCTTCCGTCACCCGTCAGGCCGTCGCTTTCCAGCAGGGACTCCAGGGTCAGCCCGCCGTCGGGGACCTCACCATCGGGGTAAGAGAACACGTCGCTGCGGGTGCCGTTCGCCAGCCCCGGAATATACACCTCCGCGTCCACCAGGTTGTGCCAACTCCTCTGCTGCAGCATCAGGCGCAGCACCTGCTGTTGTTCGTCATAGCTGCTGTCAAACAGCGTCTCAGGCAGCGTGTCAGGGTACGGTGACGCCGCCGGCTTCGCCCGGCGCGGATAGTTAATGGTGACCTGGCGCAAGGGCGCACCGTACTCGTCACTGGCCAGCAGAACCTGCTGGCTGCACTGCGGGTCTCCGGTGACCCGCTCATAGGCATACTCCCGGCGCTCCACCACCGTGGTCCACGCCACCGGCACCTCGCCACGGCCTTCCACCAGACGGACCTGAGGGCGATTTTCCGTCACTGCGTAAGGGACTGACACCGCCTCGCTGTTATCAGCACCGTACACCTCGGTTCGCAGGGGGGTGCCCTTCAGCGCCCGGCTCAGCCAGTAATGCGCCTCCCCCTCAGGGGTAAACGCCGTTTCACTCTCTCCGCACCCCGTCGTGAAGCGAGGGGTGAACGCCGGGCTGGCCTGCTCGTCGCCCTGCCAGAACATATCAGGCAATATCTCATCCACCTCCGGCACGCCCGTTGCAAACCAGCTGCGAACCACGGCGGGCATGGAGAACTCCGCCGCGGTTCCCCGGCTGGCGTCGGTAACGCTGTCGCACGATTCAACGTATGCAAACCCCCGAAACTCCCGCTCCCGCCCATCCCAGACGCCCTTGCGGTATGTGATGCCCTGTGCCAGCCGGTTCCCGGTGATTTCATCCTCTGACACGGTTTGCCAGAGCACATGCAGAGGAAAGGGCAGATAGCAGGCCGGTGCACGTAAACCCGCCGCCTGGCAGGCGGCCTTCTCATCCAGCCAGAATTGTACGGCGCTGCGGTAACGAAGCGCGTAGTGCGCGCCCATGTTGTTATTCACGGCTGTCAGCAGCCAGGGCTTTTGCACGGAGAGATGGCAGACCCAGTGACGCGGAATGGGATGCGGGCAGCTCAGCAGCACGCTGGCCACGCCAAGGCCCTGCAGGTCCGTGACCTGCAGTTGGCAGGTCCGGTCATACCGGACGCCCTCAGGCAGGGGTATGGTGAAGGGCGCGGCAAAGCGGTTGCCACACTGGTTCAGGTATATCTCCAGCCGGTCGGCGTGCGCGTAAATAATATCCGCCGTTCCCGAACCGTCCACATCGGCCAGGTACAGTTGCTGAGGATTAAATGTCAGCGCAGGCTGACTGAATCCCGGAAGCGGAACGGGATGCCCAAAATGCCCGCCCCCCAAATTTGGCCAGCACGTCACGGCATCCGCGCTGATTTGCACCAGATGCTGCTGCCCGGACCCCAGCATATCGCTGAACCCGACCATCCGCGCCGCGTTTCGCCCGGAGACCGGCAGGATGATCCCTTCCGCCTGCAGCACCGTTTTCCCGGCATCCCAGCCGTCATCCTTCCCGGCGTAGAGGCGTACGCTGCGCGGTCCCACCATCACCAGGTCGCTGAAGTGCGAGCTGAGAATATTAATGAGTTCCGCATCCGGATGAGCGTACTCCACCGGCAGGGCTGACAGCGGCGTGAAGTTCAGCCAGTCTCTCGACGGCGTTGAATCGTAATAGCCGACAACGCCGGCGGTGACCACCCATTCAGGGCGTCCGTCGCCGTTCAGGTCTGCCAGCCGGGCGCCCTGGTTTAGTGCCGGAATGCGCGGCAGGGGGGATGCCGTCGTCCACGTCACCGCGTTAACGTCCTCCGGATTTTCCTGCCGCACCGGCTCACGGTACCACCACGCATTCTGGTCCAGGTACAGCACGCCGGGGATCCCTTCGCCCCGGAGGTCAACGAGCTGCCAGGGCTGAAACGGGTTAAGATTTCCCAGGTCATCCCGCTGCTGCCATTGTGGCTGCGACGGGGGAATAAAGGCTTCCCATGCAAACTCAAGCGGCGGCATGGCAGCCATGGTCGCAGCACCATCATTCTTTTCATACCCCACCGTCCGGGCGGCGGTCAGCGTCGTCACGGACGGCGTTTCCTGATAGCTCAGCATCAGGCGGGAGACCAACTCAGGCGTGTCCTCCCCCTCCGACATGCCGGAGAGGCTTAGGGTCCGGTGATACATCATTATCTGACGGCACAGGCGACGGGTCCGGAGGTCAAAGCCATACTCATACCCGGACATGCAGTCCTGACGGGTGAGCCAGGTCCCGGAGGTCTCCCACGGCGGCATGTCGGCCAGCGCTAGGCTGCGTTCGCCATAGTCCAGCACCAGACAAAATAGCCAGCCGGCAGTAAGCGGATCGTCGGCGCCGATCCCCGGCAACACGCGCCCGGGGGTCATATTGCCATAATGCACCGCGACCAGATAACGCTGGGCAGAGGCGTCCGGATGGGCACTCAGCTCATCCGCGTCGCAGTTATCGTTATTTTCCGCACGGTACTGGTAGTGAATTTGTTCACCGGTCATTGAGACGGATGACTCAATCAGCCAGGCCGCCGTCTGTGTGGTATCCTGAGGATTGCAAAGCCGGGAGGCGGCGTTTTTACCCAGCAGATGAACCTGGCCGTCGGGCTGATACATCAGCCAGAAATCTTGTTCATCCGATGCCTGCGCGACCCAGTATTCAAACCGGCTAAAGCTTCGCTCCACGCGGGCGCGCCAGGTGGTAACGCGGTACGTCTGCCCCAGGGGCTCCCCCAACAAGGTGCTTTCCTCACGGCTCAGCGGCGCGCCATCATCGGACAGTGCGGGAACCAGCACCTCGCCTTCCGGCCCCTGAAATTCATCTGACGGAAGATAGGCTGGAACGCCTTTATTGGTCCGGCGGTGAATGGCCGCAAGCGGAAGAGACCAGCCCATCCCGAACACCCCGTTGCCCGCCTGGTTGCTGTACACCAGGGACAGGGCTGGGGCGTAGCCGCGCCCCTCTGACACCGGCAGTGGCAGCGATATGGAGGCCACGCCATCGGGACCGCTCTCGCCCATACGTTCACCCATACCGGTGATGGCACCCCCTCCTTTTGGTAAGGAGGGGGGCGTATACTGAAATCCTTCTGAAACTGGCATAAACAACCCCCCGAAGACCACCGATCGGTGGTCTTCACATTGAATGTAATTACGCTTTGTCGCGCAGAATGTAGTGGATATGAATGATGATATCGCTAAGGTTCTCCACGGTCTGGTACTGAGTCGGGGTATCACCCTTACCGCTAACGACGTTGAAAATATTCAGCGTCAGCTTGCCGGTGGTTGGGTCCGCCCCTTCAAATGGTAAGAACCGGGCATCATCAAAGCTGGTGACAAAACGTCCGTTATCATTCATGCCATGGGACAGGGTGGCAGTCTCACCGCCCATCGTCAGGGTGGCTTCAATATCCTGATAAGGCCCCAGCAGCGTGGGCAGCGTAACGGCAACGCTCTTGATAAAGCGCGACTTCGTCTGCATGTTGTACGAATCCTCCAGCGCCAGCGCGGACAGGTCCAGCTCAGCGCTGAAGATGCTGTCACTGAGGCGGAGAAGGACCCCGTTCGTCAGGGTGTCCGTGGCGCCGCTCAGCACGCCGGCAATCACGCCACTGAGCGTGCCGCTGCTCTCACCGCGCTGCGCGGCCAGGGAGACGGTACGCCTCGCCTCCAGCCCTCTGGCAGCCTGTGACGTCCAGACATTATCGAGCTTTTGCAGCTCCACGCTTAACGCCTCTCCCGCCAGCAGCCCCTGCCACAGGTCATCCCAGACCGGTGTACGGAACAGCGTGTCGGAAAAGCCGCTTCCCAACTCCTGTACCAGCGCGGCTTTTGCCTGCAAGCAGACGGGGAGTGTGACATCATACAACTGGTAGTACAGGGCTGAGAGACGGCCAGCCAGCCAGTTATACAACGCCTGCCCGGTAAAGCGGGAGGTCTGCATGTCATACACGGCCTGCGCGTGGGCGCGTTCCGTTTCTGCAAGTGCAATCTGTTTCTGCGCCATGGTGATTTGTTCTTTCAGGCTATCAATCTGGGCATCCCACTGCACAATTTCATTGTCAGCCATATCACGCTGCAGCATCCACTCCTCGAGGCGACGCTGGTAGCCGGAGGTGACTTCAGAGATGGCTGCGCTCTGCTCTTCCGCCATGCCGGCAATCTGTGCTCCGCGTGCAGAGCCTTCAATTACGGCACCCCAGACCACTCCCCCGGTCGCCAGGCCAAAAATATTGGGAGCCATATTGGCGGCTCCTGCCGCCGCATACAGGGAAGAACTGGCAATGTTATTTTTGCGGGCGGAAGTACGCAGTTCCAGTGCTGTGCTTTCACCTGCCAGATAGCCCTGACTAATCAGTCCGGAGAAGTGCCTCTGGCGCAGGGTGGCGCCGTCACGGCTGGCCTGCATGGCCGACAGGCTGTGCTGCAGACCGGTAAGATTGCTCTGCTGCAGAAGGCTTTGTTGCTCCAGAACCACCTGTTGCTGGTTCTGAAGTAACAGGGTCATTTTTTCATTGTCCTGGCGCTCCAGAGCCGCCTGCAGACTGTTGCCAAACTGGGTCAGAAGTCCTGTGGCACTGCGGGCCCGCTCTGCCAGTAGTGGGTAACGCCATCCCTGTGTTGTACCCGCCGCCATGCTGCCATTACCGCTCGTTCCGTCCCCTCCGGAAGCCTGCTGACGGTGCAGCTCTTCAGGGTCAACCGGTGTGGCATAGAGTGGTAGATTTAACGGCTGTCCATCTAGGCTCAGGTTATGACGAAGGTTATAAAGCCGGACCTCAAGCTTATCCTGATACTCAAGCAGCACATCATTATAGGGTGGCAGGAAATCGCCATCACCGGCATCGCGGGTATCGCCGCCACGCAACCAGTCAACAAAGCCGACGGAGGTCGGGGTGGCAATGCCCCCCGCCTCATCGCTCAGCGTTGGTACCGGGGAAGGCCAGCTGTTGGTGATGCGGATATCTGGGCGGTGGCCGAGTAGCTGCTGCGCCTCAATGTAGTACATTTTTGCCTCGGTCAGCGTGTCCCGCTCCAGTTGTCGGTATGCAGCATCGCCGCGGGCAATCAGTAAATCCAGCGTGTGCAGAAAAATGGACAGCTTGTAATGCATCGGGTCCGCTGTGGCGATGACGTCAGGGTCGGTGCTGACAGGCTGGGTGTCATCCCAGGTATTATCCTCCTGCAGGGGAAGGCTGTTCCAGTAACGGGCCTCCCCTGTGGCGTCAGTCAACAGATTACCGTCTTCATCACGATAGCCTGCGCTGTTGAAGATGTACTTATACCAGCGCTCCGCCTCGCCATAGTTCTGTTCTGCCTGAAAGCGGGAGGCTACCAGGAACGGGATATGGAAGAAGATCTCCCACAGATACATGCCGCATGGTCCGAAAAACTCCGGCCTTGAAGCCCATTCTTCTTGTAATGTATAAAAATACAATTGCTCCAGCCCATTCTCAAAGGCAATGAAAAATTCACCACCCACAGAACTCGGGAGTAATTCTATTGTCACAGCCTCATTTACATACGTTTTTCCATCTTCAGTTATATAACCTTTAAAAAATGGGTTATCCTGAAGTTCAAAATGCGCAGTAATATTACACGCGGGCTCCGAACCGTTTGTCCAATCAATATGAAAATATAGTTCACTTGATTCCGTAGCCTTGTTACTGAATGTGACTATCGGTTCTCTAAAATCCACACTATGCTGCTCGCCATCTAATGTAGCATAAAAGTCACCATCCAGCCCCCCATATCCCGTGCTCAGAGTCACTACCCCCTCCCCCTTAACGGTTACTGAGGTGGACTTATACCCTATTTCAGCGTCATGAATAATTACCGGAGTGTCACCCGGAGAGACTGAAATGTTAGAAAAACGCCACACATCTCGTGACGGCTCTTTGCTAATAGCCGTATTATTATCAATTAATTTATAATGCGCCGTGTCAATTTCAACAAATAATTCACCATTGAAACAAACAGTCACACATGAAGTCTGTGTATCTTCAAGGTGTAGCTTCCTGTAACAAACGCCCGGCCTTTCAATTTCATTGAGAATTAAATATGATTCATAAAGAACAGTACCATCCTCAGATTGCACTTGTTCCGTTGTTACAAAGCTAAAATAGGCCCTCCCTCTATACCAAAAAGGCACGGGTTTTTTAATGTTATCAGTATTTTCTTTTATGCCGGTAATTTTTTTAAACTCCGACCATAAAATACTTTCACCATCAATGGTGCAATTTCGCCAATAGAATCCACCCTCTTTTGTATCGGACGCTGCCAGCATAATCAAATTATTTGCATCATCGTTTTTATCACACACAGAAACATAATGCAGAGCTGTTAATTCATTATACTCCATAAGATACTCACCCAACGAGGATGATGCTAAATCATGTTTCATTTTTCCTTGATTAAGTGAATTTTCAAAATTTTTAAATAATTGTGTTTTTTCTAAACGCAACGATGGCTCAACATAATTACCGGCATAAAACCTCAGTCGTTCCTTGCCTGCCCACATACTGTAACGACTGTTATAGCTATCCCAGTTAAATAAAAATTGTTCTTTCGCCAGATATTGTTTTGCCGTATCAGCCAGTGGACCATCATACCCTTCCATAGCCCGATGAATATAAAGCTGGAGACTGCTGATGGCTTCTGCAAGAGGTGTAGTTTTAACTTTATCGCTGATTTTTGTGTCTAGCAGCAGATATTCATACAGGTCATCAGCAGTTTTTACATTATCCCGCAAAGCTTCCGGGATTTGTGTTTCAATGTAGTGAGCGACCAGTGCATCACGACGGGCTTCCTTGAGTTGCTGCGAAAATAATTGCGTTGTCATATTTTTTCCTCATCCGTTAATGACTGGCTGCGTTCAGACCAGCAGTGAGATTGCGGGCAACCCGCTCCAGCAAGGCAGGGTCTTCTGCAGCAGGCTCGGAAAGCATCATGGTGTACAAATCGCCTAGGGTGTTGCTGCCGATATTGAGAACCTTCCCGGTTTTAACCCAAGTCAGTAGTTGCCACAGAGTGTCAAAGCTGTGTGGCCAGTTATTTTCGCCCGAAAGCAGCGTGTTTATTTTCAGTATGGTGTCACTGTCAGTATTGTACAGGCGGGCGATTAGTTCTGCCGCCCCCACCGCAGTCTGTGCGGGGTCATTGAGTTGCTCAAAACAGCGTAATGCTTCTTCACGGGATACCGTTACCCGGGTCTGCCACTGTTTAAAACGGGACAGGGTCAGTAACAACGTCAGGTCCGGAGTCCGGACGGTTACATCCCCTAACAGCAGCCATTGCGGCTGCAGTATCAGCAACTGCAAATCCTGCTCGGTCAGTGTCAGCCACTGCGCAATCAGAACCCGCTGACTTAACCGCAGGGTGTCAACAACCAGCGGTTCGTTCTCCTGCAGGGTGTCCAGACCCGGCGCATCCTGACTGAACACACTGTTTATGCCGCCCCAGTAATCAGCCAGTGTAAATGCAGCCCCCCCCCCGGCAGTGCCGCTCTCTAGCCAGTGAATGACCTGAGCCATTACATTACTTTTGAGCTTAAATTCCGCGCTTAATGCCCGCAGTATTTTCTGTTGCTGTGCATCCGTTAAGCCTTCGCTTGTGGCTGATGTCTCACTGACGCTTTCATACACATTTTTCAGGGCATTAAACATTTCCGGTGTTGCTGTGGCATTCCACTGTGTGCTCAGCATCCCCTGAACCTGCAGTACCGTCAGCGCATTATCTGCCATCCACTGCAGTACATTTTCCGTACGGCGAATAATATCTAGGGGTAACAGAGATTTGCTTCGCCCGAACTCTTCCAGCAATGTGGATTGCCCGTCTCCCATCAGCAGCCAGAGCGCCTCCAGTTGGGCAAATGAAAGCCCCAGCATACGGGAAATAACTCCAAACCGGTAAATCTGGCTGGCGGTATCCTGCGCCATTACAAATTTACCCGTGGTGCCGAAACAGTATGTCCCGATCCGGGCCAGCTCATCGCTGGTCACCCCAAGGGCTTCGCAACAGCATGATTGATACCAGCCAGTTCCCGAAAGGTAACTCACGTTACCGCCAAAGGGGATCGTTTGTGTGTCATCTGCACCGGAAGTGAATACAGTTTCGTACTGGCTTTTTTCCTGCGACCTGGCGTTCGGATTAATGGAACTTATCAGAGCCACAAAGTCATTAACCTCAAGACAATAACGCTCACGCAGTCGGGTGTATTCGGAAAGCGTGCCGAGAACAGAGGTGTCAAGGATGACTTTTCCACCGTGGTCCGGAATACAAAGACTGGCATTCGCAATAAGCCAGTCCAGCTCTTCAAAGGTCAGGACATTCAGTCGTGCCAGGCGAATGAGCTTTGTGGCCCGTCCTGCAAGCTCGATGACGCTGTCGGCCTGAAAATTGAGCGTATTGCCGTCTTTTTGCACCCACAGGTATTTCCCGTTATTTTCCGTGCTGTTGCTCAGAGCACTATTCAGATAATGAGCACCATAATCATAGATTTTTATAAAGGAGCCTTCATCCTCGTCGAAACGCTTATAAATACCAGACGCCCCGCTTTCGTCGCCATTTTTGATATAATCGTGCTGGGCGGTCAGATCCAGCAAGTTGTTAAATGTCAGTTGCGTTTTTTCCAGAAAGACCGGCAGACTGTTCAGCGTGTCTGCCAGTACGGCGCTGTCCCGAAGGGCACCACCACTCAGGCCGTAACAGTCAGTAACCTCTTCCTCAGTGAGTGACGGATTAGTGATAAGCCGGTAACCAGCAGGGGTTAATGACAGTCTTTCTCGGGCAGGAGGAGAAGGCTGAGTGTTAATCACCTCAGAGTAGATGCTGGTTCCACTGTCAAGGGGCGCTCCTGCATTGTTCTTGCATAAACTGACAATCAGTGCCTCTGTGTAAGGTGCATCAATAATGAGTGCGTTACTCCAGTTGCTTTGCCCGCTGGCCTGAATCCCTACATAACCACCATCGGTTTTTAGGCGATAATTATTTCCTTCCGGCACCAGAGTGACTGACTGATGAAAACTTGCCGAAGGAATGGTGCTGCTGCTTTTACTGGCTATCTGCGCAAAACTTCCGCTGTCTAATGCATTGGAGCTGCTGTTTCCACGCAAAAATCCCCCCGTCAGGTCTTTTCCTTCCGTACCGACCATAGTGGTACCATCCGGAACACCCAGGAAATAACACTGATCCTGCCCGGACCATACCAGCTTCAGTGGGGCAACAATGGCTTCGGCAGCATTATCGGTATTTCCCTGTATCAGCTGGGCGCCTGTCACGTTGTTATCACTGGTCGAGTGGGATAAATAAATCATCTCAGTACTTTTTATAAAAAAGGTGCTACCGGAAAGATAGCTTCCTTCCTGTGGTGTACGTGTTGAAACAATCTGCTGCCGACGCCCCATTGCCTGGAGGGTTACATCAGACATAATATCCCATATGTTGCTCAGTGTTTGCCCTTGGGCGGTAAGTGCGGCGTTAATTTGTGCCTGATTATCATCGTAGGGAAGATTAAGCGGGAAATACGTCTCTGAAAGTGCAGGCAGTTCATCTCCGGATGGTTGTAGGATGGACAACAGAATATCCAGCGAGCTAACTTCCTGGGTCATCGTTGCCTCACTGAGAGGGAGGGATTTCAGATCAGCACGTCGTTTGTCGATATGTAAGTCATTCTCTGTGGAATACAAATCCTTCGCTATTTTATAAAGCGCAGTGGCATAACGTCCAGGTGAAAATAGTGACTGTATGGACGTAACATCGGCGTACTCACTGGCACGCTCAAGCAGGTTGCTGAAATCACCGCCGCCTCCGAGACCGCGTTCCAGTGACGCCCTGAGTGCGGGTAAACCCATATCGGCCCGAAGCCTGGAGATTGAGGATATCACCGGCTCCTGGCGCAACTGCACGGAGCGAAAAAGCGCCCGCAGGCTTCCGGCCCTTTGTGTCGCCTGTCGGTAGAGTGCCCTGACACTTTTCGCGTCAGCGCCGGCCAGTGACTGCATGAAATCTTGTCGGCCGACGGTTACGATATCAAAAATGGTTTTATAGCCTGCATTGTTAAGTAAAACAGACAGTTCTTCATTATCAGTCAACTGATTTTGTTTCATTTTCGTTTCCTTTTCATGGGAGTGGGTGTTTATCAATGTCACTTGCAAAAAAAAGATCTTCGGAACTTAAGCCAACACAAAATACTTTTATCGAACGGTTCAACCGGACATACCGGACAGAAATCCTGGATTTTTACCTGTTCAGAATACTGAATGAAGCACGGGAAATTACAGAGCGGTGGCTGATGGAATATAACAACGAGCGGCCTCATGAATCCCTGAATAACCTGACGCCGGAAGAGTACCGGCTGATGGCTGAAAAACCGGAACTCTCAAAAAGTGCGTGGAACTAAAACGGGTGTACTTACACGACACCCGGCTATGTCACGATGAACTGTGGAGAAAGAAAATCAGCGCTCTTATCCCACCCCGAAAAGGGGCAGGTTACTGGCCCGGTGAGTACGCAGATCGTAATCGTGCAGTAGCGAACCAGCGTCTGAGCGGAAGAAATGCACGGTGGAAACAGGCAACAGATTATAATAATCGGTCGATAGCGGAAACGGGGATGTACAGATTAAAGCAACTGTTCGAAGGTGCACTGACACTACGGGACTATGATGCCTAGGTTGCAGAGGCTTTGGCCATGGTGCGTGCGCTGAACAAAATAACAAAGGCAGGGATGCCAGAAAGCGTGCGTATTGCCTGACAGCAGCAAACAGCTATAGGTATGTTTACCCCAAATCTGATTTATTCAACAAAGCCCTCTTCAGGATAACGCTTATTGTTCATGTGCACCTCTTTATAACCAATTTTAAATGACTCAGAGGTGTCTGTTAAACCAGTGACGATTCAGTGCAAATCTATTTCGAGTGCTTTCCGGACACGCTACCGCCCTTCACTTTACCCTTGATTCAGGAACCTAAGTGCATAAGGTCGGACATACATATTTTTTACTGAATGTTAGTAGAGATGGACGCTTACCTAAATATACTGGCAGCTTGGGCTGTACATCTGTCGAGATGTGAGAGCCTGACACTGACATCTCAATGAGTTATGCAACTATCTTTGCAAACCCAAATGACTTTCTAGAAGTGAATTTCTATATTGTACATTACGGATTGAAAAAGTTTCTCATCGAGATATTTTGTCACTGGACAGTTTGGGTTACCCTACACATAAAAATTCTAGTCGCTCTTTAGTATATGTAAACGAGTATAAAATAAAATCGCTTCATGCTGACACTCCATCAAGGTACACTGACGCTCTTCCTCTTAGGAGAGATTTTTGAAGTTCTGATCTACGGCAGCCATAGTGGTAATCATTATTAACATAATGATTTTTGCAGACGTGAGAAACAGATCCCCTTAAGTCAGATCAATGAAAATTCATTTATCAAAAATATCATAAACGTTAATCACCTTAAATTCAGTTAAAGTCTACCCAACTTGACATGAATCTACTCGTTATTACTCAAAATCAATCACTTCAGTATCCTCTTATATATTACCTTTCATCAGCTAAGTGAAAGATTTAGGTTGCTCTATTACATCTACTTGTGAGCATTCAATCTGGATTCACCTATGTAGATATCTTATCACCATCCATTAAATTTCATACTCAATCATTACAAAAAATATCACAACGGGGGTTTTTATCGAGAAAATAGCCACTTTCGCAAATTATTAACACAATGATAAAGAACTGGGCTTTTTTAGGACTTTTCACAAAGTTAATTTATTGACCTAGCTCTATAGCAAGACACTACTTTCAAACTGACGAGGATAATTTTACTCGAGTTATTAGAGTAATTATCTTAAGTCAAAAAATTTGTATATCATTAATAGATTGTGGATTTTAAAATGAAACTCAACCTTCATCATTGTAAAATGCTATTTATAAGCCCTAATGAGAGCGTGGCTGCTAGGAAAACTAGAACAAAAATACTCTGTATACTCATGACCTCAAAGAAGACATCGAGCCTGTCTAGGCGACTGAAATATCCCCAGAGCACAGTCAGCAAGATCCCTGATATGATACCAAACGGAGTTAATACCGAAATTAACAGCGTCTTGCATTTCTGATTCATTTTCCGGTTGTAACAGGAAGCTCCGGATATTCCCGCTTCGCGGCAGACATCCTTGACGGTACGTCCGGCTTCGACGGACTTCAGAACGGCGATGATCTGGTGCTCAGTGAACCGGGCTTTACGCATGATGATCTCCTCCGGGTACATAGTCAGGATGTCAGAAGATCTCTAAAAGTGAATGGGTCGGTTTACCGAGGTACTTACACTCAGAGCTGCCTGGCAGCGGGGAACAAACGAAAACACTAATGGGCTAATCTGACAGTAGTTTTCCAAAAAAATATGCTTTGCCCAATATACTCAACATGAGCTGGCTCAGGTTGCTGCTCAGCTAAACAACAGACCGAGAAAGACACTGACGTTCAAAACACCGAAAGAAATAACACTTTTGTTTTTATATTAAAACCTAAGGTTTCCAAGGACCACCATCGAATAATGGTAGTCCTTAGGAAAATTATTTACTTATGTTTGTTGGGGGCCGCCATTTCACTTGATTCACATACTGTTTTTACAAAACCATCATCGCTACTTATATCTAATGCATCTTGGATTGAATTAACTAAATAGATAATATTGTCTGATATAACTGAATCGCCATGGGTTTAACAGACATCTCAGAGTCATTTAAGATGGCTTAAAGAGAGGTGCCCATGAGCGGTAAGCGTTATCCCGAAGAGTTTAAAATTGAAGCAGTCAAACAGGTTGTTGATCGTGGTTATTCTGTTTCCAGCGTTGCAACACGTCTCGATATCACCACCCACAGCCTTTACGCCTGGATAAAGAAGTACGGTCCGGATTCCTCCACTCATAAAGAACAGTCAGATGCTCAGGCCGAGATCCGTCGTCTCCAGAAAGAGCTGAAGCGGGTTACGGACGAACGGGACATATTAAAAAAAGCCGCGGCGTACTTCGCAAAACTGTCCGACTGAGGTACGCCTTTATCCGTGACAACGCCCGTTGATGGCCTGTTCGCCTGCTCTGACGGGTGCTGGATGTTCATCCCAGTGGCTTTTACGCCTGGCTTCAGCAGCCGCATTCACAACGCCATCAGGCAGACCTGAGACTGACAGGACAGATTAAACAGTTCTGGCTGGAATCGGGGTGTGTCTATGGTTATCGCAAAATCCATCTGGATCTGCGGGACAGCGGGCAACAGTGCGGAGTGAACAGAGTCTGGCGACTGATGAAACGTGTCGGGATAAAGGCTCAGGTCGGATACCGGAGCCCGCGGGCACGTAAAGGCGAGGCCAGTATCGTGTCGCCCAACAGGCTCCAGTGACAGTTCAATCCGGATGCTCCGGATGAGCGTTGGGTAACGGACATAACCTACATCAGGACCCACGAAGGCTGGCTGTATCTGGCCGTGGTTGTTGATCTGTTCTCACGCAAAATTATCGGCTGGTCCATGCAATCCCGGATGACAAAGGACATTGTCCTGAACGCACTGCTGATGGCTGTATGGCGGCGTAATCCCCAAAAACAGGTGCTGGTTCATTCGGATCAGGGCAGTCAGTACACAAGCCATGAGTGGCAGTCGTTCCTGAAATCACACGGCCTGGAGGGCAGCATGAGCCGTCGCGGTAACTGCCATGATAATGCGGTTGCAGAAAGCTTTTTCCAGTTGTTGAAACGCGAACGGATAATGAAAAAGATCTACGGAACGCGGGAAGAAGCCCGCAGTGATATTTTTGATTACATCGAAATGTTTTATAACAGTAAGCGTCGGCATGGTTCCAGCGATCAGATGTCACCGACAGAATATGAAAACCAGTATTATCAACGGCTCGGAAGTGTCTAGATTATCCGTGGCGATTCATTGCGTCTTTTATCTGTTTTTGGATCTATCTGTTTCTTGAATATGTACAGATAATGCACTCACAAATAATTTGGTAGCTATCCACATGCTTGTGTCTTGAATGAATATTCGTCAAGGCATTGAGTGGGCATAAAATTTTAAATATTTAATTTTAGAATATAAAGTCTTCAACTATATTATTTAGATGTGATTTATGGTTGCTTGGTTTTTATCATCTGCAGATGCATTTCTTTACGGGAACTCATTTAATAAGTACACCTTCCTCTCAAATGAATATTCTAACCATACTTCAGACATTAAACAAAATAAAGTTATAGATGAGTGTTAATTTAGGAGAGAAATAATAAATAGTATTGATTTTTTCTGCGTTTATTAAACGCTTATATGTTGGTTTAGATAATATAATTCTTCCTCGCGAAACCAAAGAGAAAATTTCGCAAGGTGTAAAATCCTAAGGAGAGATTATAACCTACGGAGATCTTGTTTCCTTTAGTATAAGAGATGGGCAATATGGTTTTAGTTTTTATGTAGGAATAAAAAATTATTCGTGCACTTGCAAGTTCCGTAGCATAATATCGTTACTCGGAAACTGTTATTGGCGCTCACGTCTCATTTCTGTCAAAAAAAAGTATAGATATCTAACAAGTCGCATCATATGCTTGTAACTACCAGTCGTTACAAGCAAAGATATTAAAAAATTATTTTTGTTTATTTTCAAGAGCATCTTGTATGCTGTCAGCTATATGCTCAATGTTATCATAAATAGAGTCAAGTATATTTCCGAAATCTTTGTGTTTCGTAATTTCGGTCCTTTGAATAACCAGGTCAATAATTTTCATTGCTGCATTAACAGCAATTTCACGTTTTTTTTCTTCCTGTGTTGGTTCATCAAAGTACGAATTTATCATATAGATCTCCTATAAGCTTTTAAGGTTTGATTTGTATTATTGTATATTCCTGAGTAATTAATCAATTCTTTTGTGTAAGAATTGTCTGATTTATAAAATGGGTATGGGGGCTTATGTGTTATACATAATAAAATAACAGGCTCATGCATCAGAAATAAATTGTTTACGTTCTGATGTTATTTGGTCAAAATTTATTATTAGCGTGTTGATTTGTAGCTCGTTGCGATGGGGGAGTTATCCTTAGTAATATATTTGTTTTCTTAATCCATATAAATAATTAGATTAATCAAAGGATTAAAGAGCGCTTTAAGTTAAAAATATTTCTCTTTATAATTCCATGAATTAAATTACCTTTCCTAAGTAGCAGTTACAATACCGCTACACTCTTTCCTGCCCATATCCCCCTCCGGGGATTTGGCTTTCGTTTTCCATAAAGTGATGAACTTTTTTCAGCAATTGCCACATTAAATGACACTGATGATTGTGGGTAATCGTGTCGTGCAGCGCCTGCCATAACCGATCGACATGATTTGCCCGCGGTGAGAGCACCTGCTGATAAATAACCCTGAATTTTGGTTCTCTTTTAGCCAGCGATGTGGCTGCTTTCTTTTGTGAATGATGTAGTTATCCACTCTATTAGCGTTATTGATTTGAACGCCAGAATGTTACTTTCAGAGGTTCTAATAGGCTGATAAAAAAAGGATGTACCTTTACTGCTTCAGCCAACATAGCTGACTTTATTGCTGATATCTTAGGGTGAGAATCCTTTACCTATGTAGAAAACCGGGTGTAATCAGTGAGCACGGTTGGGATTTTCAATTACATTTTCTTTTGCAAGATAATTTCGTGTTGCATTTGGCCGAATTATTATGTTGGGTCAGGAATCGTTGCACAAAAGAACGTTTATGCCTCATGATGAAATTGAGAAAATTTAGCAATTATACTAGCTACCGTTCAGTACCCCCAATATGGCTGATGATTAATCTTGAGTCACTGCCGATTAGATATCCCAGTTCAGGTATTGTACTGATGCAGGAAAGATTAGTGTCAAACCGCGGGTATGTGCTTGATACGCGAATAGATAATAATGCTCAAACCGCCTCACTGGTTTGGCATAAGGGAAAAAATGGGGAATATCAAAAATTATGTGCAACTAAAATAGTGTTTCTTACAAATAAACCAGCTTTCGTAGTAAACATAACTAAAAAACGCTTGATGAGAGCGTCCAAACGAACAAGGAGGAAAGCTAGTTACTCTCTAAAAGGGGAGGCGTATTTTAATAAGATAAAATTGCAACTTATCATCTCAGCAGTGGCCATTAATGCAAGGGTTTAACGAGGGCGCAAAGTTAATTCTAACTTTTAAAGATTCCATATGTTATATTGATATGAATAGTAATTAATAATAGGCAGCCAGTTGAGGCCACCAAGAAAATATAAATAATCATCGGTTGTTATATCATATATTTACTTTTTAACTTGAAATTACATATTTTAGTATTCTCTCTGATGGTATTGAGTTTAAGAAGGCAGAATCATACTGCTGATAATCAAAAGTATATCTGTAGTGATGCGGCCTGATGCCATAGTGCTTTATAAAAATTTTATTAAAATGCCTTGGGCATCCAAAGCCATGGTTATGTGTTAGTTCTGATATTTTTTGTCTTCCACAACATCTCAAAGCCTTTGCTATTTTATAAAGTCTTCGTAATCTTATGTAACTGAATAGTGTACAACCAGTTTCTTTTTTAAATAGTTGCTGTATATATGAGTAACTATATCCTGATTTATTTGATATATCTTTAAGTGAAATGTCCTTATCAAGATTAAGATCAATCCAGATAATAAGGTCATTTATGAATAGTGTTTTTCTAATTGATGATGCTCGTCTGGTCATATCAAATGTACTTTTTATCTCTTGCAAACGGATCTTGACAGTTCAAACTTAACACTAAGAAAAAATGGTGAAGTATTTTCTTCTTGTGCAGGCAAGCTGAATTTTTTTGATGGCTACATTATTTATTAATGACAATTTAATATCACTTTTAAAATCATAGGTTTTTTATTTTATAAAGATAATCTCTATATTTAACTGACTGATGCATTTCTTAACGTCCCCCATTATTTTTCCAATGCTTATAAAAATATTCTGTTAGTTTATTATATCTTATTTTTTAAGTTGATAGTGAGAACTATGATTACTGAATTATTAACATTATCATCACGCACTACTGAAACTTTTATGTTGTTAACCTACTTTCTCACTGAAAGTGACAAACAGTACTTATTCTTCTAGATTACAATGTATAAGCCACACCTCCCGTTAATCCTATGATGATTTATTTTGGCCTCGCTGGCAATGTGATTTGTTCGGAGAAGAGCAAAAGAACTCGCATTGCTAAAATTATACATTTTTGCAACATTGGCAATGTTGTCGAAATTAGACATTAGTACATTTAATTTCTTTATCTTTATTACATTTCCAATATTTCTTTTAATGGATGTTTATTACCAATTTACTCAACAAGGGGTGTTAATTTTTTGTTTCTTTTTTTCATTTTTGGTCTTTTTTTTGGGGGGGGGGAACTTCTCTATTACGAGGCCTGTGGCTTTGTTTTAGAATGTCCGGGATTTATGCAAATAACTTCGGCTGGAATTTTAAACCCAGCTTAAACAATTCCCTTGATGAACTTACAAACAATGGATAAATTATTGTTTTCGCGACGTTGTATTAAAGGTGTTTCACTATTAAATGTGTGTCTGCACCTTAACCTTGCACTGGCACCTGCATTTTTTCCTTTGGTAGCCTCCGCGCAGGAAATCAAAACAACCAAACCCTATGTTTTAACCCGCGGTGAAACTGCAACCTCTGTTGCAGCAAAGTTCGGACTGTCTGTTTCTGAGCTGCAAAAACTCAACCAGCTTCGCACTTTTGCAACGGGTTTCAGCAGTATTGGTGAGGGCAGTGAAATTGATATTCCTGTTAGGACAAGCGGTACTGAACCCGCTCCGGTAGCTGATACTTCATCTGAAGTGCTGGCCGCCACGTTGGCTTCACAGGCCGGCAGTTTTTTACAGAATGATCCATCCGGTGATGATGCCGTCAATCTAGCCCGTGGGCTAGCGACCGATCGAGTCAGTCAGGAAGTACAGGCATGGCTTGGAAAAAAGGGTACAGCCAAAGTTAGTTTAAATACCGACGAAAAACTTTCTCTTAAAGGCTCTAGTCTCGATGTGCTATATGCACTTAGTGAGACACAGAATGATATCTTTTTTACCCAAGCTGGGATCCGTGATGCGGATGACAGGACTCAAGCTAACTTTGGCCTCGGCATCCGTCATTTCGCTCCGAGCTATATGCTGGGCGGGAACCTCTTTTATGACCATGATCTAAGTAGAGATCATAATCGTCTCGGCATTGGTGCTGAATACTGGCGCGACTACTTTAAGATGGGCGTGAATGCCTATTTGGGCCTATCTGGCTGGAAAGATTCCCCGGACCTTGACGATTACGAAGAACGCTCGGCAAATGGCTGGGATATACGGGCGGAAGGTTACCTACCTGCATACCCGCAACTGGGGGGAAAACTTACATTTGAGCAGTATTACGGTGATAACGTGGGCTTGTTTGGTAACAGTGAAGACGATCTTCAGAAAGATCCTTATGCTGTAACCGCAGGGGTTATTTACACGCCGGTTCCGCTGGTCTCACTCAATGCTGATTACAAAACAGGGAAAGGCGGGGAGGACGAAGCAACTTTTGGGGTGAATGTAAACTATAGTTTGGGTGTGCCTTTCAAAGATCAGCTGAATTCGCATGCCGTTACACATCAAAGAACTTTGATGGGAAGCCGATATGATCTTGTTGACCGTAATAACAATATTGTTCTTGAATACCGTAAAAAAGAAGTCATTAAGCTCAGGACGGCACCGCTAGTCACCGGCCTAAGTGGGGAGCGGAAATCACTGGATGTTTCAGTTACCGCCAAACATGGTCTGCAGGAGATCCGCTGGCAGGCAGATTCGCTGCTAGCCAAAGGTGGCCGCATTGTACATGACGGGGGCGAGGATTACTCTGTAATCCTGCCGCCTTATTCTGCTGATGGGAATAATAACTTCCTTATTTCGGGCATTGCCTATGACAAAAAAGGTAATGCTTCGTCCCCCTCTGAAACGCAGATATCAGTCCAGCGGGCTCAGGTCAGTAAAGCCAAAAGCCAGTTCACCCCCGCTCAGTCCTATCTCCCGGCTGACGGAAAAGCCACACAGATGCTGACGTTGCTGATCCGTGATGAGCAGAATAATCCGGTTACTGTGAGCATCGAGCAGCTGAGCTTGCTAACAGATCGCACAGCTGTGCAAGGTAACGGTAAGGGTGCCGATGCCTCTCAGGAAGAAGCTGTTGTTTCCGCATTCCGGGAAACGGCTCCAGGCAACTATGAAGTATCCGTGAAAGCTGGAGTCATTACGGAAAACATCACCCTGACTCCTGTCGCTGAAGGGATAACACTGACGCCGGCGAAAGTGTCTGTTGGTGGCAAACCAGCCGTAAATGATCTGACCATCACCGGCGCCCTGGAAGTCGGCAAGAAGCTCGACGGTACCTATACCTTTAATGCCAGCGGCGGCGAGCCAACCGACAAGTCCACCTTCAAGTGGGGGCATAAGGGCGAGACCGCGGGCAGCGTGGGCGCAGGGACCGAAGTGACCACCTCCGGCACGGTGGCGGCCTATACCCTGGTTGCCGCAGACGCAGGCGAGGTGATGGAGCTGTCCGTGCAGGCGAAGAACGGGGCGGCGGTCACGGGTAACACCATCACCGTGGACAGCACCATGACTCCGGGTGAGGGGAACGGCACCGACGGCGGCGACGGCGGCGGGCTGGTCATTAACCCGGCGGCGGCCCCGCAAGTGGCGGACATCAATATCACCGGCACCCTGGAAGTCGGCAAGAAGCTCGACGGTACCTACACCTTTAATGCCAGCGGCGGCGAGCCAACCGACAAGTCCACCTTCAAGTGGGGGCATAAGGGCGAGACCGCGGGCAGCGTGGGCGCAGGGACCGAAGTGACCACCTCCGGCACGGTGGCGGCCTATACCCTGGTTGCCGCAGACGCAGGCGAGGTGATGGAGCTGTCCGTGCAGGCGAAGAACGGGGCGGCGGTCACGGGTAACACCATCACGGCGGATACGACAGATGCGGTTGAAATACCTGTTCTGGCGATCATTCTTGATAAACAAAAGGTTAAAAAAGGCGAAACTATTAAATTAACAGTAGAAGCTAGATTTAAGAGCGGAGATCCCGTAGTAGGGGAATCTGTCACTGTCTCAACTGTCAGTGCTTCAAATAGACAGAAGGTAGATAAACCCGTTACAGCAACAGTAAATGGAACTAATTCATTTAGCGGTGTTACCGACAGTAATGGTCAACTGATTGTCGATGTTCAGGATAATACTACGCTGGGCCTAGAAACGATTATTAGTGCAGTTGTCGACGGACATAGCGAAAGTGAAATACAGAAAGAAGTAATATTTACCGTTCTTACTAGTCCTGACACCCCACTAGCAAATTACTGGGGTCATATGACGGAAACCGTAAGTGAGGGGGGGGTGACGTTTGAGCGCCCTAAACTTAATGCTGAACTTGCTGGTACAGGAACAATAGATGTTAATAATGAAACGTGGGCTAGATTCACATATACAGCGGCTCTGACAGTATGTCCTAATCTGGCTCCGGTAGAAGAACTGGAAGCTGTAGGGCAGCGTTATGCTCCTGTAGACAAATCACTGGGTTGGCCTGCCCCAACTGTTCCTAATCCGCAAGGATACAGGACTAGTACGCCAGATGATCAAATCACCTTTCCAGGGCATTGGAACGTAGATATGGACTCAGGAGTTCGAGGGGATAACCGAGATAGCAATGACTCATTTGTAGCATGTAAACGGTAATAAATTCGCTCCTCCTCCGGTGAAAGGAGGAGCGGATTTATAAGGCCATCAATACCAGCTACTTATACAGCTACACTTCCTCAAGGATATCACAGTAGTACACCTGATGGAGTTGCTGGACACTGGAATATTGACATGAATGATGGAGATAGAGGGACAAATGTAGACTCCAATGCATCCTTTGTAGCATGTAAGGAATAGAATATTTAAGCTAGTTTTATATTGTCATAACAAAACCACCTCCTTGGGAGGTGGTCACTGATTTTTCTTAACTTAAGTGATGTTATTATATGAAGAAAACGAATGCTCTGGGTCATTCTACTTTACTTACTGAAATGAATTCTTACATTGCTTACATGTATATTAGGATGCAAATACATATATAGATCTAACGACAATGTGAAATTTTAGTATCATTACGGAAAATTTGGTTAAGGTCATGCATTGGAAGTGCTGAGCATGGAAGTATACCGGTTTTAGTTACATGCACTTTTTGAGATTTATTGAGATTTCAACCATCAGTCAGTACTCTACCAGTGTCAGTTTATTCAGGGATTCGTGGGGGACGCTCGCCGTAATATTCAGCCAGCCAGCGATCAGTAATTTCCCGTGCTTCATTCAGTGTTCTGAACAGATAAAAATCCTGTATTTATGTTCTGTATGTGTCCGGTTAAACCGTTCGATAAAGGCATTTTGCGTTGGTTTGCCAAGCCTGATCATCTCCAGCATCACACCATGCTCTTCTGCCCATTGTGCCAGCGTCAGCGAGACCAGTTCGGACCGTTATCCATCCGCTTTTTTAGCGGATATCCGCGGTTTGCCACGATTCTGTCCAGCACCCTCACGACCCTCTGCGCCGGGATATTCAGGTCAATTTCGATCGCCAGTACATCGTGCATAAAAGCTATTTAGCTAAATTTAGATAAGCGAGTAGAGCTATCAACAGGTATGGTAAATTTGTTCTGTGGCTAATTTATTGATATAGATAGGATTAAGAGAGATTTTAAAAGTTTTAAGCCATCTTAGAAAAAGTAACAAACGCATTAGAAGCAGATGGCTTAATTAAATAAGAAATTGCGAGATTAGGATTAAGCTGTAAGGAGCATTTTGCCTAATCCATCCTTATTAGAAGGGGGTATTGATATTTTTATTTTTTTAAAGAGCAATTAATCCTTTCTATTTCTATCTTATGTTTAATAACGCTTGCGGTTTCATCATTTATTTCCACTGGAAGGCCGTGGGAGTCCACTCCTCCGAAACTTATTATTTTGTATGATCTAATCCCCTCTGGGACTGGTATCTTGAAGGAGTGTTTATTATCAGGGGCTATCTCGCTGAAATAATAGGTTTTAATATCACCGCTAACACATGGCGTATAGGTAACCATATAATTAATAAAACCTTTTGCGAGTAAATCATCTCCAGTGTTCTGCAATGTTCCACCCAATGAAAATTCATTATTAGTTACCGTAGCCATATGAAATTTTAAAGTTAGCCTTGCATTAGCATGGCTGAACTCTGCGTTCATCAAAAAAATAAGAAATAACAGTGCATTAGCTTTCATTTTAAAGACCATTTTGGATTAATCTAAGTAGTAATTATATAACAAAATATCGAGTTTGTAATGAGAAATAAGGGGTGAGTGACGTAGTGGGTTGTAAAGATAATGTAATGCGTTTGCGTAAATGGTCATTTGAGTACAAGGCTGTTGTGTATTTCTCCTGTGAGGTCACAATATAATGAATGAACTTTTTATAGGTGCAATATGTGTTTAATTATTTCAAACAATAATTTTCTTAAACTTGGGATTCGAAATATTGTTGAGTTCTTAGATGTCAATCCAGAAAATCTTGTTTTTATTGATGTTCAGGAAGAAATACCAGAAAATATTTATGGGGAAGACAAGAAAATAATGATCATCAGTGATGAAAGAAAAAAAAAGGCTGCTGAGTTGATAATGTCTAATACGACTTGTAAAGTAATAAGCTCTAAAGAGTCAGTTATTAGCATAGTTAAAGCGATTAACAGTTTTATAAATCAGGAAAGCAAAAAAATTAGGGAGATCGCTCTTTCTGATTATGAGAGGTACTTATTACCATATTTTTTGATTAATAATGATATGCATAGTGTTTCTGTTATTACTGCAATCCCTCGTAAGAACTTATATAACGTTAGAAGAAGAATATGCTTTAAATTAGGTATTGAACACACCCGAGAGCTATTAACATTACCTGATACATTAAAGTACCGCATAGTTTAAAAACTTATGTCAATTTGATTTTTTTTAATATTATTCTAGAATGTTATGAGAGAATCATGCTTAATGAGGAGTTAATATGAAAAAAGATGAGCTACACGTAACGAATTTATTAGAATGGATAGAAGATAACTTACATTTAAAATTAGAAGCTGGTGTTATTTCAGCAAAGTCAGGCTATACTAAATGGTATTTACAAAAAATGTTCAAGTCTTTCACGGGGTTAACGATGGGCGAATATGTTCGTTCCCGACGGCTTTGTAAAGCTGCTTTTGAACTTAAATTCAGCAATAAAAGTATTATTGAGATTGTTAAAAAATTTAGATTTGAATCACAAGCTTCATTTACTCGTGCATTTACAAACAAATATGGTGTATCTCCTGCCAAGTTTAGAAGTATGAAAGAACTACCATTTGGTGAGTTAGTATATCGATTTTCGCCAGAGCTTATAAATTTCGAACTAATTGGGAAATATGTATATTACGATCATTTACAGCTTTACGGTATGGTTAATGAATATATATGTCCCGTAGACGATATAAAGAAGCCTCATCGTGAATATCGTAAAAGATTGCGGGAAGCCTTTTTGGAAAATGCTGAAATAAAGGGGAGGGATATTTTTACTCTAGGTCATTTCAGTGCTCATAATGATGACAATTCATTGTGCCAATATCATCTGGGTGTCGATCAATTGGTGGGGAATCTTTCCCCTCTCCCCGTAGTAACTGGGGATTTTATTCAATTTGATTATGAGGGAGAAGAGGACGGGATATATGAATTTGTGATGTCGATTTATTTTGTGAAGTTTAGGGCTCATTTTGTAACAAGGCGCGATTATTTTGATGTTGAGATCTTTAGGGTTTTAAACGATGGTATGGTTAACTATAGCTATTTAATACCGATAGTTTTTGAAGAGAATGCAGTGTGTAATTTAGTGGAAAAATAACAATTCATCCTGCAACACATTTTAATGATCCATTTATACTTTAAGTAATTTTAAGAATGAGTCACTATTTTATTAATAGTGCATTAACTCGGTTAGATTCCAACCTAAACAAAAAATTAACTTTGAGCGGTAATTAAAAAAATAGGTTATAGCATTGTCATATTTACAATGTATTAATAAAAACAGTTTGCACTTTGTTGCAATACCTTCGGCTAAGGAGAATGTATATAATTTAACTTCAATTGAAAACATCATAAAGATGAAATCTTTTGTTGTCACCCCTAAACCACCTCCTAGGGTGGTGGTGATTGTTCCTGTAAGGCTATAGCCTGAAGAATGCCCATGCCGGAATATCTCTGCTTACTCACCACAAGTAAAAGGAGACAAACCGACATGGGGCTTTACAGGAGTTCATCACATGTATATTGGCGTTGCAAATACCACATACTCTGGACGCCGAAGTACCGCTTGAGGATCCTGAAAGATAAGTTGGGTAAGGAACTTTACAGGACAATCTACATTCTCTGTGGGATAAAAGATTGTGAGGTTCTGGAGCTAAATATTCAGCCAGATCATGTACATCTTGTAGTAATCGTCCCACCTAAAATCTCGATATCAACTCTGATGGGGCATCTGAAAGGCCGCAGCGCGATCAGGCTTTACAATCGTTTTCCACATATACGAAAAAAGCTATGGGGTAACCACTTTTGGTCACGTGGATACTTTGTAGATACAGTTGGTGTGAACGAGGAAATTATCAGACGATATGTGCGGCATCAGGAGAAAATGGAACAAACGCATGAACAGCAGATGGAATTGTTAGAGTAGTAAGCGAGAAGTGACAATAGCCCCCCTTAAAGGCTGAGGAATCCCCAGTAATGAACGGGTAAAAAAGACAGGCATAGAGTTTTGTGATCTACTGATTGTGCAATCAATTCAATGAGATCACCTCTATGCCTGCTTATCGAGTATGTCAGAATTTCTTCCGCGATGCCTTAGCTCCGTTTCACAAATACCGACAAAAAGCTTTGCTGGACGCCACCACTGCACTTATCAATGGCGCGTCACTGACGCTGACCAGCATCGGGCGTTATTTACCCGGTACGGCCCACGTCAAAAATAAAATCAAACGTGTTGTCCGCTTGCTGGGCAATACATCACTACACCGCGATACTCCGCTGATTTTTAAACGCATTATCTCAATGCTGACGAACCGGTTATCTCTGTGCGTTATTACTGTTGACTGGAGTGGTTATCCGTCTCAGGAATACCACGTTCTCCGTGCCAGTCTGATCTGCGACGGGCGTTCGATACCGCTGTTAAGCTGGATAGTTCCCTCGGAAAAACAGCAGAATGCGCAGATACAGCAAGCTTTTCTTGATGCTCTTGCTACTGCTGTAAATCCGCAGGCCAGAGTCATCATCGTAACTGATGCGGGCTTCCAGAATGCGTGGTTCAGGCACATTAAATCACTCGGCTGGGATTTTATCGGACGTATCAGGGGCAATATCCAGATGCGACTGAACAGTAAAGGTGAATGCTGGTTCAGACGTCAGGATTTGCAGGCCAGCAGCAAAGCAGAATACCTGGGGCCGGGAACACTTGCCCGCACAGAATATGCCCAGTGTGACGGTCATTTTTATCTTGATAAAAAAGAGCCAAAAGGCCGAAAAAGCAAACGGTCCAGAGGGAAGCCTGGTTCCCCCACGACAGAAAAAGAACAGCGAATATCAGCAAAAGAGCCGTGGCTACTCTTCAGCAGCACAGACGACTTTAAACCACGTGAAATCATGAAGTTGTACAGCTGCCGAATGCAGATAGAACAGAACTTCCGGGATGAGAAAAGCGAGCGCTTCGGGTTCGGTCTGCGTGCCAGTTATAGCCGTTCAGCAGAAAGAATGTTGGTTCTGAGTCTGCTGGCGACGCTGAGTACAATAGTGTTGTGGCTTATTGGCTATCACGCTGAAAATAAAGGGTTACATCTTAGATACCAGGCAAACAGCATTAAAACGCGGCGAGTAATCTCGTATCTGACGTTAGCGGAGAATGTCTTACGACACTCTCCGCTAATATTAAAGCGAGCGGTGCTAAGCACCGTTCTGAAGCATCTCGCCAGAACCTACCGAAATATGGTACTGGTTTATTAGGCTGATTTATGGGGATCCCTCAGCCTTAAAGGGCATTCTCAAAAGCCACCTTCTAAGAAGGTGGTCTTTTACTTTTATTTAGATAATTGGAACGTAAAACTAGAGGTTGAAGGCTAGCGTGAACGGTATAAATATGTTGTTGGTTTGTTACGGGTTGCCATTATTGGTTGTTGATGTTGTATTTAAGTCTATTTACTCTATAATTAATTTGTTTTCTCTTTAGTGCATATAATAATCATAGGTTCTAGTCAACTTTACCGCTCTTTAAAGAGCGGCCTTTTTTAAAGGCCGCGATTTTAAGTGATGATTTATTGACGCTGATACAATGAAAGTGTTAATCAGATATGCGTACTCCAGTTTCTTTTTCTAATTTTTTGTTATGTGACATTGGTTTTTTTTATTTAGTAAATGCCAGGTGTAAGGTTGATCATTTACTCATAAATATAGATAAGTACGTAAAAAAAATCCTATGTTAATTCCTTATCAAGATGCAATTCATGTTGCGAGATGGGTAAGTTTATTGACTCTCCAAATACTTTGGCTATTTTTATGAATTTGGGCGACTATCTATTGTTCTGATCGTGGATGGGGTTTTGAACAAGGAGATGCAAGCGCTAAATTTGTTGTTTCAGAATTAATAAATACTGTAAAAGGGCTTGAATGCCCAGTTGATCTGACCGTGAAAAATACTGAAAAATAACCAACGAAAAACATTAATCCATTGCTTACTTTAACTTATGCTGCAATTTTTAAAATCTTTCGCATCCCAACTGAAGTTCTTGGGGGTATTATTATCATTGATAGTTTAATTATATTGATGAATTATAATCATACTTATTCGGAAATGACCCGTAGCCATTACATTTCTACACCAATTGTTCCTCTTGTTAAAGTTCGCGTAGAATATGTACCTATTACTAGTAATCAGAAGGTAAAAGCAGGGGTATTTTATTTAGATTAGATGAAAAGCCATATAAACACCAAGTTGCGATATGGAAAACTCAGTTTCGTTATGAGCAAGAATTGGTAAATTCATATCAGGTTTGCCTCCGTTCTGCGCAATTCTCATCATTTTCATCACGTATCAGTGATGCGAAAAGTGTTGTTGCGTATGTCTAGTTGGCTTAATTATATTTTCCCCTTCCATTAGAAGTGTCATAAGTATACCCAGCCATTGTGTTGGTCGTTTTACATCAGATAAAAAATAAAAATTAAGCTTTTGATGTCGCCAGACAGTTCGTTTTTTGTAATACAGGCACGAAACATGTCGACGATTATTGCTCTCTTGACACTTGCAATCTTAACCATATGGAAGTAAAAGGAAGTCTCAGGCATAATATACTTGAACCGATCGCTGTAATGTATCTTACTCAGCCTAGATGGTACCCGTGCTGACATCGGCGCACTGACATATCTGGTGGAGGGACAGATTGAGTCCAAAATGCAGTCTTAAACTTTCATGAATTTTACGCACCGTGGTTATCTTGTTTGGCATATATAATTTCCTGGAATAAAATGGATTGATATAGAATCGAAAATCAATGCGTTAAGTATTATTCTGGCAACATGAAAGGCAATTCCGATTAGGTGAACACCGATTCTGGCCATGATGCATAACTGTGGAGTTTTCCGATGGAATACGCATTCACTTTCCGCCAGAATGGATGTCTGCATTGGGTCAGAATACGCAGATTAGGTAAAAGATGATACTCTGGTATCTGTAATCAAGCAAATTTAATTAAATCATCTTCATCAAAAAACTGACAGGATCCAGATTTCGTAGATGCTCTAAAACATTTTTAAAATCTACAACACCTATTTGATCTAGTAATGCAAGTGTTATCAGTACAATGGATGCAGTAATTATGATCATTAGCCGGAATAAGTTTCTATGCATTCTTTCTTGTAGTTTAATGCGATATTCATTTTTTTTGAATTCGACTAATGTTACCATGGCTTGCGGTTGCACATAATAACGGCCATCACTGAAAACTAAATCATTAGTTATTACGAGGGATTTCAACAACAATCTTACTTTGCGGCGAAAATCTTCATTGCGAATGTGTTTGTACCAGAGTTTTCCGTAAAGCATATCGAGTACTTCAAGAATCGTAACGCCAGAATTGAACCTAGAAGGACGTTGTTGAATGTATTCATTTAGCAGTAAGTTGAGGATAACAATGTTATCGTGGCTTTTGAGGTCTTCATTGCTGAAGAAGGCGGTAACTAGTGTACCCTTAATTCGGTTGAAAAAAGCTTTTAAATAGACAATACGAGTTCGCTGATTTAAATTGAACGCAAGGATATTGTCAAAACTCAATGATCCATAGGTACGATGATGAATAATTTCAGCTTGCATCAGATCTAGCTCAGCGATACTGATTCGATGCTCATCATGATAATGTCCCATGTCGTAATCCCAACGCGCAATAGACACTACATGATCATGGAAGTCAGTCAATTCATAACGATTACGATTCACATCGACAAAATATACAGAATAGTAGTCATTAGGATTACCAGAGCGAAAATTTTGAGAAACTAAAAAAGGAAGATATTTTTCCCATTGTTTTTGACGCATGGCAGATATTTTACTTTCAAACATAGATATTTATCTCACATAATTACTATGTTATGTTACCATAACGGAAACTAAAAATTAATTTACGGCATTATGCTATAAGCATAACTATAAAAGTAGTTATATTGGCCCGGTATGGATCTAACATTTTCCTGTATAGCCATTAATGTTACATTATAACATCGAGCCAAAGGTCATCATTGCATTAGGGTGCTCTAGAACCTATTTCCTGCGTCTATTGATGGTAATCTATCGTTATATTAAAAAACTGATTCCGTTTGTAATATATATTAATGTAATCATTAGCTACATGACTTTTATGTCGAAATCACTACCAATAATTAAGCCTGTAGATAATAGAATGTTATTTATTATTGCTAATGTTCTTTCAGGTCATAATTGTATTGTATGTAAAAATCCGCATTTGCGGATTTTTACATACAATACAATTATTAGTACTTGATGTCTCTTGCTTCTTGTCGACCATCTTGTTTGCTTTGACGCTTATCTTGACGACAATCATGATTAGATAGTTCGCCATTACTCAATACGCAATTCCGCTTTTCTTGACGGGAATCTTGCCGTGTATCTTGCCGTACATCTCTTGCATCCTGACGCTCTTGTGAGTTCTCAGTTGCTTGCGCGTTAAAAGACAAACTAGATAAAATTACAGCACTTGTAAATAGTATTTTACAATGATGAAGATTTAGTTTCATTTTAAGGCCTATAACCAATTTAGTGATACATACATTTTATTCACGACATTTATTCTAATTTGAGAGGTGCATACCCGCTTCAATTTAGAACCTGCATTTAAAATTTTAAATACTGTTAGATGATTAGGTCAATAAATTAAGTTGGTGAAAAGTCCTAAAATTGACCATTTATTTTTAAAATTAAGTTAACCATTGACAAAAATGGTTATTTTCGGTGAAAAATCCTATTGTTGCTATTTTTGGTGGCGTTAAGTTTCAAATATTTATTGAAGTGTGATAGATTTACCGCTTAGTTTGATCTGTGATTGCTAGTCAGTTGATCATCTTGACCCTAGTTGAACAGTCCAAGTTGATGTCATAAATTTACAAGGTTTCACTATTCTAATGAAAAATGGAGGGGGGGAGATAAAAGTGAATAATTTTCTGATTATTAAAGATTTTATTAACATCGAGTCCGATTCATATATTGTTGAAAATAATAGAATCAACGTTGATATTAATAATGGCAATTGATCTTGATAGGCTTGGCTTGAAAGGTCTATAGGATGCTTGTGTTAAAAAATGGTGACTATTATGGTTTCTTTAAGTCGGTACTTGCGAATGGAGGCAAAGCGATAGTGTCGAAGGACGGAGCGTCAGTAGGAAGATATTCGTATCTCTTTGTGCGTTTATCTATACTAAAGAGATACAAGCTTTTTACTTACAGGAGAGAGAAAAAAGTTAAGTGAGTAAATCTTAAGAAGAAAAGATCTATCAATCTGGAGTGTAAGTACAGAAATGCATTACCCTAAAGCTATTTTGGTTGGCAACGGCGGGAACATAACTTATTGAAGCAGGAGTTGTAAATGTCTGATTAAAAGCCTTCGCTGAGATTACAATCGGACCTCTCAGTATATTTTTTGTTTAGTGGCCGTCGCTATTGACATCCCATAAAAAATATTTTCCTGACTTAATGCGCTTAGGTTCCTGAATAAAAGGTATAGCGAAGGGCGGTAGCGTGCCCGGAAACCACTCGGAATGGTTTTATACTCTGTAGTATCTTCAGCGATAAAAAAATTGTTGGCTTATGCAGAAACTAACAAAAGTGGAGGACGGCACCAATTTATCTTTTAGTTATTAGTGGGTCTGGGTATCAAAACCGTTCTTGAATTCTACCCATGAGGGTGTTAAGCACATACTAATTTTACATAGTTTGCGCATATACAATCATAGATGCGCGGGTTTTTCGATTAAAAATGGTTGACACCGGTTACTGTAGAGTTATGCGTAATCGCTTTCAGCGCCTAGAATTCGCACAATGTATATCATCAAAATGATGACTTAGCTGTTTGTTACTCAACTCGCATTTACGCTCTACAAAATAGCGGATCTGAATAATGAGAACGATGTAGCTGCCAGAGTTTAATATTTATTATTGGCACTAATAGTGGTTTATGATCGTCAACACTCGTATTTTAATAACATGTTTCTGTATGCAGTTACATCGATTTAAATTATCATCATGGGTGTCTAATTAAAATTACAGGGAGCTGCAGGTTGACCTTCGAAATTTTAAATCACAAAAATTGGTAATTAGAAAATTATAATTTAATTAACATAAATATTTATTTTATGCGGTAGTTAATGTGCCATTCCTCATGAATTTCTGGACAGGTTTGCGACATGGGTTACTAGATGATGAATTTTTAAGTTAGCATTTTCAATAGATTGGCGATGTTATTTTAGATGTGAGGGTGTATGATAAAATTTAAAAAATGCGGGTTGTTTTTATTATTGGCTTTTTCTCACACTGTATTAGCAACAGAGGGGGGGATAGGAAGGCCAATTACAGGAATGCAGATTGTACCACTAGGTGGGATACTGCCAACTAATGAAGGAGGGATTTTTTCACTTTCAAGCGTTTATTATGATGGCGAAATACAAAATTCTCGAAAATCTGTCTTAGATAATAAAATCGTAGGTGGTCTTGGGTATAATATCTCTTACACTCTTATCAGTGGGGTATATGTATGGAGTGCTTCTAACAAATTTTCATTGGCTAGTGCTTTTGGTGTTCCTTTCCAGTATACAGATATAAATGCATATGTTACGAGCGCCCAACTGCAACGTAGCTTAAATGATTCATCTACCAAAATTGCAGATATAACATTTTCTCCCTTAATGGTTGATTATCATATTAGCGATAATAGTCATTTGCTTTTTAATACGCAGATTTATGCACCCACAGGTGCATACGATGAAACTCGTCTTGCTAATGCGGGTCAAAATACATGGACATTTATACCTGGTGTGGCTTTAACGACACTCAATCCTGAAACTGGTCTTGAATTATCTGGGGCAGTTGCTATGGAGTTTTATACACGTAACCAGGCCACGAACTATCGCAATGGTGCAATTTTTCGAATTGACGCTTTGGCCCTCCAGAGGTTTGGCAATGGATGGGGGGCTGGTATTAGTCTGGGATGGATTCAGCAGGTTCAGGATGACTCGGGGAAGATTGCGGATTCCTTGGACGGATATAGAGGTCGCTCTACCGGAATAGGGCCGCTAATCTCATATGAAACAAAAGTTGATAACGTACAATTGTCAACTTCCATGAAATGGGTTCATGAATTTAATGTAAATAACCGACCTGAAGGTGACGGTGGGCAAGTAAGTCTCACGGTTCAATTCTAATTTTACTATTAATCTAACCAGGAATAAGATGAAAATTTTAGCGGGCAACACCAGTAAGTTTATTTTATCAAGAAGCGCATATGCATTAATGTGTTTTTGTTTGTCTGGCACTAACTTTCTGTGTGCAGAGGAGAACTTTAGTAATAATAAAGAGTATAAATTAGCTTATGATGCTTACATTTATAATTACCCATTGGTTAAGAATTATTTGAGTCTGTATCAATATGCATTTGATAAAAACAGTGATCAGTATAAAGGCCCCATCAACCAAGTGAATAATGTTGACCGTGTGTTTACCCCAAAAGATACCGGAGTCATAACACCAAACTCAGACACACCTTATTCATTTTTAGTCATGGATCTTACTGCGGAACCATTAGTAATTACATTGCCAGCTATTGAAAATGAACGCTATTATTCGGTCCAAATTGTAGACTTGTACACAAACAATGTTGATTATCTTGGCACTCGAAAAGATGGAAATGCAGGTGGAAATTTCCTTATTGTAGGCCCTGAATGGGAAGGGCCGAAACCAGACGGAATTAATAGAGTAATTAAAGTATCTACAAATCTTGCATTGGGATTATTCAGGACTCAACTATTCACCGCTAATGACATTGCAGAAGTTAAGAAAATTCAGTCTGGATATAAATCTCAAACATTGAGTAATTGGATTGGAAACGAGAGTGTTAAACCTAAATTAATTGATTATCCAAAAATTGATGATGCGATATTTAATGAGAAATTTTGGCAAAATGCTAATTTTTTGCTGCAATTTAGCCCAGCGCTTAATAGCGAAATGAAATTAAGACATGATTTTCATTCAATTGGTAATATACCAGGAAAACAATGGCCTCCAGTTCATATGGGGGATAGCTCTATAAAAGCTGTCAGAGCAGCTCAAAAAGACGCCGATCAGTATTTGCAGAAAGAAATTCGTAATATAACAACATCTTTTGGACTGTTTGGCTCACCGGATGAAATGTCAGGTAAATATATTCAGAGAGCTCTGGGAGCCATGGCTGGCATTTATGGTAATAGCCCGCAGGAAGCAATGTACCCTACATTTCAAAAAGATAAATTCGGTAATCAACTGGATGGCAGTAAACACAGATATACTATGACGTTTCCGAAAGGAAAGTTACCACCAGTTAATGCTTTTTGGTCTATAACAATGTATGATGCATCAACACAGCTTTTAGTTGAGAATAAAATTAACAGATATCTCATTAATTCCAACATGCTTTCTAACCTGAAAGAAAACAGAGACGGCAGCATCACCGTTTATATACAGAATTCTTCTCCAGGTGCTGAATATGAATCTAACTGGCTCCCAGCCCCTAATGGGCCTATGTCAGTAGTTATGCGTTTATATTTGCCGAAAGAATCGGCATTGAAAGGTGAGTGGAAACCACCGGTCATTAACATTTCCGAATGAATCTTAAAATAAAGGATCCATAATTTATTACATTCATCAGCACAAGGACTTAAATTGTGCAAGAATCCATCGAACCATATTAAGGTATTCATCATGATAAAACTACATTCAATTTCATTATTAGCATTACTGACATCAGTTTCTTTTGTGGCGCAGTCGAACGAAGTAAAGGGCAAGATTCCAGTGACTGCTGAAAATTTCGCACGTGCTGAATCTGATATGTACTTTAGTAGCATAGTCAAAAAAAATGGATTTTCTAATTTTTATCATACGAGAGAAGTTGCTCCAATTAATCAACAAAATATCATACGCTTAAATCGCGACACTCTTTATTCCGCTGCTGTTTTCGATCTTGACGCTGGACCGGTAACAATTGAATTGCCAGAATCGAATAATAGATTCATATCCTTGCAAATTATAGATGAAGATCAATATACTCACGGTGTATATTATGATAAAGGTAAGTATGTTCTTGATAAGAAAGATATTGGTACCAGATATGTGGCGGCACCGATAAGAGTATTAGTGAATCCAAATGATCCGGATGATGTTAGAGAAGCTCATAAGGTTCAGGATAAAATTAAAGTCACTCAAAAAAATCGAGGGGAATTTATTATTCCAGATTGGGATCTGGATAGTCAAAATAAAGTTCGTGATGCATTGCTCACGCTTGGTTCTACATTAAAAGATACCCGTAGAATGTATGGTGATAAAGAGCATGTGGATCCTGTTCGATTTTTAATTGGTTCTGCAATTGGTTGGGGGGCCAATCCGGAGAAAGAAGCATTATACCTAAATGTCACTCCACCATTAAATGATGGGAAAACAGTATATAAGCTTAATGTAAACAAAGTTCCTGTTGAAGGGTTTTGGTCAGTTAGTGTTTATAACAAAGCCGGTTTTTATGAAGAAAACAAACAAAATTCATATACGCTAAATAATTTAACCGCAAAAAAAGAATCTGATGGTAGTGTGAACATTCAATTCGGGGGATGTACAAAATCCATTTCTAATTGCATCCCTATTATGGATGGATGGAATTACATGGTTAGATTATACAGGCCTTCGGATGATATTCTCTCTGGTGCTTGGACTTTCCCAAAGGCAGAGCCATTAAATAAATAAAGTTTTATATTTAATCTGATTTAAATGTATGCCATTTTAAATCAATTAATATTTAATAAAAGTCCACAGTAAGTTTTTACTGTGGATTGTTCAAGACCAAAAAAAGGCATGTCACAGAACCAAAATCCAATCTGATAAAACCATAACTTTATGATTTTAAATTTCAAGGGCATTTGACTTAGTCACTAAACGGCGTTTAAAGCTCAATTGCTCCTCAACTCCCTGTACTGAAAGCCAATACGGCAGTGAATGGCTCATAGGTTGGTGCCGTATGACTCGTTTATTTAACATAAGTTAGATTTCACGAACAAAATGTGTAGTAGCTAAATTGAGATGTCCGTCTCTGACCAAATAGACATGTCCGCGCTATAGTCTCACCACAGCGATCGCTGATTTCAAAGGATGAGACTCATGACGGCATACGGAACGGAGTTTTTCTCAATGAATGATGTAAACCGACTCAGGATCCTTCAGGACGTTATTGACCGGCGTCTCACAACACGTCTTGCTGCTAGCCGGCTGGAGATCTCTGATAGACACTGCCGTCGCTTGCTCGAACGCTACCGTGAACACGGTCCGCTCTCACTGGTTAACCGTTGTCGTGGCCAGCCTGGTAACCGGCAACTTATGCCAGGCCTCGCTGAACGTGCATTGCATATCATCCGTGAGCGTTACGCTGATTTTGGGCCCACATTAGCCTGTGAGAAGCTCGCTGAAGTTCACGATCTTTATCTGGCCAAAGAGACTGTGCGTAAGCTGATGACCCGGGATGGTTTATGGATCCCCCGAAAGTTACGGGCTCCCCGGGTGCATCAACCACGCCCGCGACGAGCCTGTATCGGCGAGCTGATACAAATTGATGGCAGTGAGCATCGATGGTTCGAAGATCGCGGCCCGGGCTGCACACTGCTCGTTTATGTTGATGACGCAACCAGTCAGCTGATGCAGCTCCTGTTCGTCAGCTCAGAGTCCACGTTCACCTATTTTGAAGCCACCCGGGGCTATCTGGAGCGTTACGGTAAGCCTCTGGCGTTCTACAGTGACAAGGCCAGCGTCTTCAGGATCAACAACAAGCAGGCCACCGGCGGAGATGGCCAGACTCAGTTCGGCCGTGCCATGAACGAGCTGAACATTACGGGGATCTGTGCTAATACCAGCTCAGCCAAGGGCCGCGTTGAACGGGCACATCTGACCTTACAGGACCTGGTTAAGGAGCTCAGGCTACGCGGTATCAGTACCCCTGAAGCTGCAAACGCCTACGCAGATGAGTTCATGGCAGACTACAACCGCCGGTTTGCGAAACCACCACGTCATGATTTTGATGTTCACCGCCCGCTGGAGAACGATGAAAATCTTCAGTTAACTTTCACGTGGCGCGAGCAACGTAAGGTCTCAAAAAACCTGACATTACAGTATGACAAGAAACTCTACCTGCTTGAAGACAATGAAGAAAACCGGCGTTATCAGGGAAAATACATTGATGTCTGGCAGTATCCGGACGGCACTATTGAGCTCCGTGCTAACGGTACTTCCCTGCCCTATATCACCTACGACCGGCTGGGAGAACTGGACCAGGGCGCCATCGTCGATAATAAGCGCCTGGGACGGGCTCTGGAGATGATAAAGCTGGTTCAGGACAAACGGGACAACACCCGCTCACAGGCCCTGCCATCACTGGACGGCCAGACTTCACGCAGAAAGAAACAACCCGGCAAGAAATCACAACGAAGTCTGAATCAGGATGACATGCTGGAAGCACTTAAACACCTGCAAACCCGAAGCGAAGATATCTTTGGCAAGAGCTGAAACATAACCCACTTACGGACATTTTAATTTAGCCAGAAAGCGGACCATTAAAAACAGCTCAGACAAAAATGTAGAGGCTCAATGCTAATGTCTATTTGTAGCACACCAGGGCGCTAACGTGTACAACAGGTACCAAAACCCATGTTGTCCTGAGCAGCGTTTATGTTCTATCAAGGATCTCCACGGAGGTTATCCTGATTAAAGTTACTTTTCTAACCCTTAAGAGAAGTAAGGCCAGCATAATCAGTAGGAGTTCAGGTTCTATTCACGGTGAGTGGGCAGTGACTATGTCTTATAGAATATAAAAAATGTGCGGTTGCACCGTCTAATTCCGGAAAGACGGTCAGCTAAGGAGGTTATCAATTAGCTCCCTTTTACGTGCCTTTACCGGGCAGTTCAGGGAACTACATGTACCGCATTTGTCCGTCCCTTGATAGATATAAAACGTTTCTGATACCTCTGTGTATTCGAAAATACCCCCATAGAGGGTGATTGCTTTTGCATTTTCATGCCAAAAGTCAAGGAATAACCTGTGTCTTTCGTTAAATAAAGCCTTTATCATAACCGCAACCTCATATTCTTCGACATTATAAATGTTTCTGTAAGGCCGCCAATTACCTCTTTTCCTGTAGAATTCAAGTAAAGAAAATACGTGTAAACTACATTTGGATGTATAGTTTATGAAATTACGGATGGCATTCTTTAGGCAAATAGCCAAGTGTATATAATCTGCTTTTTTGTATTCGCTTGAATTAATCTCATTTATCATTACGTAGTTTAAAGGTGGGGTTTCTTCTAGAATCTGGCTACGGTAAAGTTTACTAAAGCTGCCCTGTGGATATTCTCCTCTCAAAATTTGTTTGATTACTTCATGCGAGTTTCTGGCCGGTCGGGCCGCACAGAATGTTAGAGTTTTTTTATGGATGTCGCAAAAATTGGTCCATTTTCGCATCCATGCTGCCTTGAAAAAGCCATATCCGTTGATCCTTAACGAATCTCTGATGCAATCGATACAAAAATTGACGGGATGGCTATCGGAAATATTGTTATGGTCTCCATTAATGGAATAGAGTTTTTTTATAACTGACATATATTCCAACGGATTACCGAAAATGTTTGTGTTTTTTCTGATGAGACCGGAGTTTTGACCAAGCGTAAGTATATCCCGGTCGCTATAACTCATAAAGTATTGACTTATTTGTTTGCTAAGCTTTAGGTTAAATCTCCAGTGACCTTTATTGTCAGTCAAATCGGCATATTGTTCGACACCGTTAATCATGCAGACTCTGAAGATGAAACTGTGCAGCGTTTCATCTGGCTGATAGACTATCCGTAGTAACATTAAGATCTCAATTTATTTCAGATGGATATTATTGACAATGTCAAACGATGTTCTTTCTTTTCTCAATATTTACATATGGTTAGTGGCCTGTCTACAAGTGGAGTGAATTTTTTGTAAAGTGTTGCGTGCCAGTTTTTTTAAGTTGGGATAATATACTAATGTGTTTTTTTAATGCAGGAGGTGGGAGTGTTAGGCACCATCGTAAATACCTCGGTGCGTTAAGATTATCATTTTCTTCGGGTTTCTTCCGGTGTTAACCTGAGGCCAGCTACATTAGGTGGAGGCGAGTGACAGATTTCAGGATGCCATCAGCCTAGATTTAACTGATGAAGGCAAAATAACAGGAGTAAGGTTCTGGCAGGCGGCTGTGGTGAAGGGTTGTAAACCAAGGCTTTCCACTGACTTACCATGTTTGTCCGAACAGGAAAAAGGGCTTTACAGGTTTTTTCTGACCGGCTGGCCAGATGATTAATCTTCTCAAAGAGCGTTGGGTCGTTTTTTGCTGAGAGACGGTGTAAAAATCCTGCAATAAGTGGGGAGTCACCATAGCTGACAAAGCCAGGCGCTGACTGACATATCAGGCTCAGCGCATAAGCGGTGAATTTCGCAAATTCAAAATCATCATGCCCACTGAGTGAAATCATTTTTTCCCTGTTGTATGGGAAGTGCAGATGCAGTGAAGAGAGTCTGGGGTCAGCGATATGATTTAAATTGACCTGATGATGATGGCAGGATGTTACGCCTGCTATCTGGTGCTGTCGGTGCCAGTATGCCACACCGTATTTCCTGATATCAGCGTGCACACACACCGGACAGTGCTTTAACACGGCAGTGTAATGCTCTGTAAAACGGCATAATTTACACAGCGTACGTAACCTGGCGGCTGAAATGGTCAGATCCTCAAGCTCGGCTCGGTACTCTGGTAAGACCCATGCGTAGAGCGGGACCAGCGTCTGGTTTAACCATAGTTCGTGCCCGGTCTCTGCTGTACTCTCAGTAAGGATGTTCAGCGATGTGGTTAATGAGGGATGTAGAGAATGCGCAATGTTGTTGAGAAATGACCTGAAAAAATGCTCCGCCGTCATGCCATTAACGTCCCGCGTTCTTACGCAGCGGCTGAAAAGCGTTTCCTCCGGCAGGGCGGGTAAAATGTGCATAGAACACCGTGGAAATGACTGTGACTGTTTTCATTATAGCTTTTACTCCAGCGAAGGGTCAGTGCACAGTAGGCCGTAAGCGGTTAAGCGGCCGAAATTTTCCTGTTCTGCAGAAAGGCTTCGAAATACCGAACGGTATTTTATACGGGTGATTTTATCCTCGAATGATTTGAGTGCATCCATTGTCTTACCATACAGCTCAATATGCTGGGGCCGGGTTAAATCCCCTGTAATCAGTAAGCATGATGACTCACTACCGTCGTCATTTATCGCTTCTGAAACAGAGTTTATCCTGTGTGTGTCAGGCTTACCGGGAACAGTAGCAGGGGCTGAGAGAAGAGTTGTTATATCGGTAAAATCCTCTGCGCGTGCTGACAGGGGGGGAACGGCCGCCCTGAGCACGGCTTTATTGATGACCTCATTACCGCTTCCAATAACCTGCGTTTGCGCCCTTCTGTAAATAAGTTGTGCGACGGAAAGATTGCCTCTGGAAAGCAAAAAGAGCTCTTCGTTTAGTTCCCGGGTTAACGGTGTCTCCACGTTCGTCCACTGGAGCGGCCAGAGATAGGTAATAAAAGACTGCCAGTCTGGGGTATTGTAGCCCGGCGCTGAAATTATCATAAAGCCTCCGGATTCAGCCCTTCTTGCTATCCTGAGTTTTTTAGAGAGGGTTTCCTCAAAAGGATGATTGCCACAAAAAACCAGCGAAACGCCAAGCGAATCAACAATTTCGTGCAGGAAATCAATAAGTGTGGCTTCACCTCCTGTGCGTGAGAACTTAAGCCGTTGCATTTCATCAATAACCAGAACACCGAGAAAAGAGGATTTAATCTTTTGAGCTATCTGCCGTGCCAGCGATCCGTTTCGGGTTGCCGGTTTCGTTGTGTCTGAACCCAGAACATTATCAAGCATTGCAAGGATGGATTCGCATAGGTCACGGACGCTGGCATTATAGGGACAGTTAACCTTTATCCAGATGACCTGATGAGAGACACCGGGAATAGTACCCTTGTACTCTGTATGCTCAATAACCTGAGGAAAATAACCAAGCACCTGTTCCAGCATCGTCGTTTTGCCCGAACCACTGTTCCCGACGATGGTTACGGTATCGGCACTGGGATGGAAATAGCCATCCTCAGGCTCGATATCCGGTCGTTCATCCGCGTAGTAGTGCAGGTATTGCTGAGTGCTGCTTTTAAGAGGGTTTCTTGCGGCGTATCCGTCCCGGATTACTCTCTCAAGATATCTATAACATTCTGTGTAGCACGTCTGGGGGCAGCGGAAATTTTTAATACGGTCAACATAATGCCTCCTGACAGAGGCTGAGCCACTCCATCGGATATGTTCATCAGGCGGAGGAAAATGGCTGAAAGCCAGCAAAATTTCCTGTTCATCAAGCATCGGGGGTAACGCTTCGATTAACGGGTTACCTCTGTGCTCGGGAAGAATGGCCTCACGATACTGTGCGATGACTTTTTTCATTTTTTATCTTCCTGAGCGTCCTTGTGACCTTTTTGCCTTGCCAGCCACTGTTCCTTTTCTTTAGGGCCCGGGAGCAGAGAGATGTTTTCGACTGTAGTCAGATGAACTCTTTGAATTTCAGGTTCCAAAGCGTCAGTGTTTCTCCTGAGCTCCTCCTTTTTATTCTCGGAAATGTTCTTCGTTCGGCTTCTGTTCTGCTCCCTGAGAGAACTGAGCCGCTGCAGCCCTGTCTCGTTTAATTTTTCAGCATAGTCATTTATGAGGTGGGTGACCGGCGTCACGGGCGATTTTTCATACTGCAGGTCAATCCAGTCGGCGAGAACATCAGATTCAAGATGAGGCATTCCTTTAAAAATGTTCCGTTTCACAAGCAGTCGGTGCTTAGAAAACGGTTTGTTTTTATCAAGACGTACATAGATATGGTCAGCGCAATTATCATCGATGCGGGCATCGCAACGGGATTGACCAAATACGCGTGCAGCTGAAGCCAGGTCATCATCACACTCATAAAAGAGATTACGGTACTGTAATCCGCCGGGGGTGATGCTGACTTGTTCCGGCGGCAAAAGTCGCGAAATGACTTCATCTTCATTAATCGTATGGGCACTGAACCTGCTTTTTTTTAGGCTGATTTTCCAACTGTTCAGAGGTGACATCACAAGGTCATGTTCGATCAGGAGAGGGTTTATGTACGCCAGTTCTTTAAAGATGGACTGATTATGCTCAAGAATAGCCAGAATTATTGTTCTGGTGACTTCCTGCAACGTCAGGCAGGCTCGCGATGTGGGCTGCGGCTCTCCTTTGATAATTTTACCACCCCGTGTTGAGCCCAGCAGGGGATGGATTGCCTTCTGATTTAAAATCCCGAATCGTCTCTCAACCACACTTTTTCGGTCAGCCCTATAGACAGGCGCAATTTCAAGCGTAGCCATCGGTGTGATCTTATCCTGGGGCTGGAGACCTATCATTTCACCGTTGTCGCATATCAGCTTTACCGGTATGTGGGAGCATGGCCATTGCTTTTCAGAAATATTGATGCCGAATAGTTTGCAGAAATTCTTTTTGGGCATGAAGCAGTTAGCCAGGGCCTGTCTGGCTGCCCTCCATGATGCATGGTAAAGCGAGACATGGACGCCGGTAATCATTCTTGTTGCGCGGTCTACTACCGTATAGATGGTAGGTCGGCCAATTACGCTTGCTTTGTTAAGAGCAGAGACAAGATGCACATCGGCGACAGTAGCGTCGATTTCGAAGACGTCTCCTGGTAGCGTACTGGTGTTCGCAGCAGAACCCGTGCGGGCCCGCTGATTCTGTAGGAAGTTCGATTCGGTAGATTTTGAGCGGATCCGCGTTCCGGTGGTGATGAGTTTTTTTGACCAGTACTGAAACTGTCGTGGTGACGGGATGTGGGGGGCTTCGTTTGCCTGCCGGGCTCTTTCTGTTTCGTCCCTGAAAAAGTCATTGGTGTATTTTTTATATGTTTCAGCAAGCGAGTATCCGTTGACCTTCAGATAGTACTTCCTGAGCGACTTAACGATATTCTTTTTATCAGTGTCTCTCATAATAAACGTACTGGTGCGTTGCATCGGCAGAACCCGATTTTTTTTCTTTCTGCCGAGAGGCACGGCTGTCGTTTTACGCTCTTTTCCGGGGGCGCCACTTTTCGAGTAGGCCGGGAGCAGGCTATAAATGTTCTGACCATAACGCCAGTAAAGAACAAGTAGCATTCGGATATGAAGTGAATTTACACCCTTTTCAGATGCGTACTTTACCAGCGCTAGTGAGCGCTTCGAAAGGGCATATTCAAAAAGGAACTTGTTATCGTTGATGAGAGGCAAAATCAGCTGATAATTTTCATCCCGCTTTCTTTTACTTGGCGGGTCGATATCGTCTTCATCAACAAGCATATAGAACGGAAGAACGAAACGGCTGCTAACGACGGTCCGCGTTTTGACCATGATGCGGAACCGCTGAAATGGAAATATGAAGGGTTTGCTTATCCGTCTTTCCTGAAGCTCAAAAAGAATTATGGCATCCCGATCAACATCGATGTGCAGGACCCGGTATAAGCCACGCTTCAGCTCATCAGAGTTATTACTTTCCCAGACGCTGTTTTTTGTTATACCCATCGTTCATTCGCCTTCTGATGATAGATGTTACTTAATACACGAAGAACGCCGAGTTCAGGTATGGGAGTGGTTAAATCAACCAGTATGAACTTTTTAGCGATAACAACCTGAATGATGGTCATGATGTCGCTGCCTTCGACATTAAGTCTCCGGGCCTGATTCGAGCAGAGGGCTTCTAAAGCATAGTCACCTGGCTGCAATGCCTGAATAACTTCATCGAAGGGCAGGTATTCATGGTATGCCGCATCAATTCTTATGGCTGATGTTATCCATGCAATATTCTTACTCCTGATCCTGTTTAATTCAGAGCCAACGTACACCTTGAATTCAATGTCATGCAGAGCCCAAAAAAGGCGTTCGATTTCTAATTTTTCTGCCATCCGAAGGGTAGGGATACCGTTAGGTTTTACCGCAAAGGCTTTGTATTTAATGTCACCTGTAGGGTCTTTTATCGTCAAAAGAAAATCGGTTGTCATCACATTAAGAACTGGAGGGCCTTTAATCCCCCTGACAAAAGGATGTTTTACACCGATGTGCCTGGCTATCTGGTCGGTGAGATTAAGGGGCAGTAGGGGGAATTGCTCGCGGATATCAATCACGGAGTCGTTAAATTCTGCCTGATAGAAGAAATCGCTTTCAATGGAGGACAAGAAGTGGTGATTTCGCATGGTTTTCAGGCCAAAAACCACAGAACGGTTACCGTAGGATTTTACATCCTGAACTCTGAGCCAAGGCTGGTAATCCTGCAGTTGTCCTAACCCTACACCTTTGCTCAGTGCCTTTTCGTAATCCTCGTAGGAACTAAGCCTTCGTTGACGACTCATGATATGTATTACCGCGAAAAGCTATGTGAGTTGCATTCAGTGTATCAAACCCAAATTTAAGTATACAACTTTAGTGTCTTTTTCACCGTATTAATTTACAACTTTGGCGTTTAATATACAACTTTATTGTCTCTTCACATCTCCTTCGTGTTTGTCTGGTGTTGTGGCACACTAACATTGAAGCTAACTTTTAGTAAGTACGTACAAAAAGGTAAGTATGAAAAAGACCATTCCGACACTCAGCGAGCAAATGCGCGATGGCAAT
>Ga0209370_1000498_pt1 | contig 51406 bp, 86 predicted proteins | sample AgamicAtPrz_FD_187164 | JGI IMG/M metagenome (GOLD analysis project Ga0209370, IMG submission 187164) | Agave microbial communities from Guanajuato, Mexico - At.P.rz (SPAdes) (version 2) | ecosystem: Host-associated > Plants > Phyllosphere > Phylloplane/Leaf | place: Guanajuato, Mexico...
TTTCGAATGGTGGAGGCCGAGGTCGGAATCGAACCGGCGTAGACGGATTTGCAATCCGCGACTAGTTTTCTTTAATTTCAATAACTTAGGCAAAGATCAGTTCCGCACTAAAGCCATACTCCGGCTTCTGAACGCCTTTGTTTTCAAAGCGCACCAACCTAATTGCGGAACTGATTTTCACCCCTTCCCCGGCGTCCTGCCGACCACGATCCGTCCTGGCTCGTCCCTCTCCCACTCCTCTGCAGATTCATACCTCAACAGGCCCATGGCCCAGGCTTCTTCGTGCTCCAGTAGAGCCCACGTCCTGGCTGCCTCGGCAAGCTCCAGCATGTCGGATAGCGTGCCGGCATCAACCTCTCGCCGGCGGCTGGCCGCATAGGCCATTTCGTTAAGCACCGCGGCGCGCCCATCCGGATCGGTGACCATGGCCGAACTGTCGTATAGCTCGTCCAGCCACGGCCTCGGAATGCCCGCCAGGTTACTCAACACGGCACCACCACGACTGCGAGTACAGCACGCCGTCGACCTCTTCGAAGCCTGTGATGTTCATGCCCTGCTGGGCCATGCCGTTAACGCAGGCGTCGTGCAGGCGCGGGATGATGTCGCCGCTTGGGGTTGGGTTGAACACCCACGCCTCAATGCACGGCCGGCCAAGTACCTTGCTGTGCCCGTACTCGATGTGCACGTCTGCACGCAGCGGCTTGATCTTGGCAAGCTTGTCGTTGGGGATGGCAACGCCGCGCTCACGGCGGCGAACAAGGAGGAAGTACATACGGCACCAATACTGTATATCGATACAGTATTTGACCATTCAAACGGAGGGGCAGGCCAGTACCGCCCGGCGGGCTATGCTTCTGGCTCAAGCAGGAGGACCGGACATGTGCGGAAGGTTGAGTCAGTACCGCGGGATCCATGACTTCGTTGAGACGCTGAGCATGCCAGAAGTCTGGCGGAACAACGTCGGTGACCAGGACCTGGGGCGGTACAACGTCGCGCCGACCACGCAGGTCGCCGTGCTCCGGGTAGATGACGCAGGCCCGAGGGCGGACCTGGTGAGATGGGGGTGGCGGCCGCATTGGGCGACCGACCGCGCCGCGCCTATCAACGCCCGTGTCGAGAAGGTGGCGCACGGCCCCTTCTTCAGGGCGATCTGGCCGCATCGAGCGATCACGCCGGTGGATGGCTGGTACGAGTGGGTGGACGAAGGCGGTCCGAAGAAGCAGCCCTACTACATCCGCCGGCGGGATGGGCGCCCTGCCCTGTGCGCCTCAATCGGTCAGTTCGTCGGCAATGAGCACGACGGGTTCGTGATCATCACTGCCGACGCCCAGGGCGGCCTGGTCGATGTGCACGACCGCCGGCCGGTCGTGCTGTCGCCTGATCTGGCGGTTGAATGGATCGCAGCAGGCATGCCCGGCGAGCATGCCGAACAGATGGTGCTGAACATGGGTGAGCCGGCGGAGACCTTCGAGTGGTACCGGGTTGGCACCGCTGTCGGCAATGTGCGAAATCAGGGGCCGGACCTGATCTCTCCAGTCAGTAGCGCATCATAGGACGCCTCGCAAGCCAGGCCAGCTACTCGGGCGCGGTCATACGCTGCCGCCAGCTCTCGATTCGTTTCGACAGACCTGTCGAGCAGGTCGGAGAGCACCATTGCGGCGCGGCGGGCTGCCTCGCCTCGAGCGGCAACGGCGGGATCCTGGCCGGGGCAACCAACGGTGGCAACGAGCTTGCCTGCTTCGTCGTGCAGCCGCTGGCCAGCAGCATCAGCCCCAGCAGCAGCGGTTTCAGCAATGGTGCGTTGTTCCTGTGCATGCTCCCTGACCTCCTCGTGCGCCGCGGCGCGGCGATGTTCTTCCTGGCGTTCTCCGCGCTCGCCCAGCACCTCGGCCAGGCGATCGCCGCTGTCTCGCTGCGCAGATGTCGTTGCTGCCTCGGCGCGCTCCACCGACCGACCGTGTTGGTAGACGAGCCAGTACGACCCGACCACGACCAGCAGCGCAATCACGCGCACGCCCCAGCCGCTCACGCAGCCCCCAGGAACAGATCACGCTCAGCGGCGCGGCGGCGGACCAGGCCCGGCAGAACCTTGCCACCCGCCTTGTTCCACCGCGGGAACTGCTCAGCGGCGGCGGCATAGTCCCCGGCATTGAGCAGGCGCCGCAGCGTGGACGATTCGAGGTTGGCCGAGCCCAGGTTGTAGGTGAAGCTCATCAGGGCGTCCCACTGGTTCTGATTCAGCGGTACCGTGACCAAGCGCTGCACCTCCGGCTCGAACCGCTGCACGTCGTTCAGCAGCATCCGCTCGGCCTGCTCCTTGCTGATCGACATGCCGGCCTTCACACCCCGGGTGGTGCCGTAGCCGATGGTCCAGACGCCGACGGCATCTTGGTACGCCTGCAGGCGCAGGCCCTCGAACGACTTGATAAGGCTCAAGCCGCGTTGCGATGTACGCATTGGGTTTTCTCCAGGCAAAAAAATACCGCCAGGCGGCGGTCGGTGGTGTTCGAGGGACGGCAGGTCGTGCGGCCAGATCAGGCTGGAGGTGTGGGCCATTCGATGGTCTCGGGATAGCCCGCTTGTTCGGGCAGGCGTTTCAGCGCAACCCGGAAGCGCTTCCACTCCTTCAGCAGCGCGACCTCTGCCTCGGTCGCCTCCTCCAGATCGACTGCGTCCTGCAGCGGCGCAATGGCGGCGTCGGCAATCACGCGCGACCTGGCCTCTTCCTCCAGGGCCTGCTGCAGTGGGGCGGCCGGTACCGGCTCTGGCGGCAATGGCACGGGCGCCTCTTCCACCGACACATGCAAGGTGATGCTGTGCAACAGATCCGCCGGCTCACCGTCCTTGGCCACGCTCACCAGCAGCACGTCATCGGCAAAGCTGGTGGCCACCGAGGCGCCAGCGTCCATGTGGTTGATCACATACCCCCAGCCTTCCGGCGGTGGACACATGCCCAACGTGCCGCCCACCAGATACTGGCCGGGGCCAGGGTGCCCGACGGTGATATCAGCCTTGCCGAGCGACGTGATGTCGAGGATTGAGCCATCGCCCTTGATGTTGATTGCTGCTCTTGCCATGGTCAGATCGCCTTCAGTGTGCCGTCAGCGGCTCGGGTGGTATTGCCGGTGTGATAGAGCTCGATCATCGGAGTGGCCTCGCCGTTATACACCGACCACATCTTGATGGTCCCCGTGATACCGGTAAGCCCGTACGGCCAGGCGATCATCAAGCGGTTACCGCCGGTGCCGAATCGGATGGTTTGCTTGTACCAGTAGCCAGTGCCTCCAGTGGGAGCATTCGGCGCGCCTGGGGCATAAAGGACTGGATCAAATCCCTGATCCAAGTCTGTGTACCAATTTTTCGTTGAGGATGAGTTTTGCGCATAGCCAAGAGCTTCGGCGCGCGCCACCTGACCAGGTGTAAATCCAAGATTCGCCACTGCAGCGGTGCCAAGTTCAAGTCCAGCCCTCGCCGCAGCAGCTGTAGCGCCGCCAGTGCCACCTTTTGCGACTGGGACAATCGATTCCGTTGCCACAGTTCCAAGCCCCAGCCCCGAACGAGCATCCGACGCGGTGGTACCCCCGGTGCCACCCTTTGCAACTGGCAAGACGTCATAGTTGCCCGTAGTGCCGAGAGCAGCCAGCTTGTTGCCGTACTGGTTGACGATGGCTCGCAACGCATCGGCCGAGTCCTTGACGTAGCCCTGCATCGGAGCGAGGCCATACCCGCCAGCGGATACGGTAGCCCCTTGGTAAGCCGGCAGGATGCTCAGCACCGTAGCGCTCGCGATGTTGGACACCTCATACCAACGGCCATCAGGCCCTTGGAAGGCATCCCCCACCCTGGCATTCGCGGCGAAGTTAGTGTTCGTGCCGACCACCGATGTTTGGCCGGCCGTGATCGCGACCGTGCCTGATCTGTACCAAGGCATGCAATTTTTCCTTTCAAAGTGGCTTCATTGGGCGGGACGCGAATAGCGTCCGTCCGTTCGCAGTCAATGGGTTGATGCCTGAACCGTTGTCACAGTACATCTGCAAGATCGAACGATTGCTTGGCAGGAAACCGCCGAAGTTGGCGCGAATTGGTTGAGTTGTTGCGCCGATGTTCGTGCATGAAAACAGCGCATTGGCCAGAACATAATCCGCGTAGTTGCCAGTCCATGGCATCTGCTGGCTCGGCGCGTAGTAGTTTGGCCGGGTGATTGGTGTGCCAGTGTTTACGAAGGCTGTACTTGCGGGCTGGCTATTGAGGAGGGACAGGTTCGCAGTGGTGACGAAAGTCCGATTTCCACTGGCGTCACGGACTGACGCACCGTACTCACCTTCCGGGGTATTCGGCGCCATGTAGCTCGCGCAATACCATTTGATCTGCATCGGATATAGCCATACATCACCATGGGTTGGATCGTTCCACGCCTTGACACGGAACCCCGTCCAGTTTCCTGGGCTCCCTATAACGTAGAAGTTTCCCACCATCATGTAATTGGCAGCGTTCAAAAATATCAGCGGCCTTTCATAGGTCGTGATAGGTGACGAAAAGTCTGCCCCACCCCACTGAATTTGCGTACCGCTGCCTGGGCCCTGAAATCCGATATTGAAGTTCCCGCTGTAGCGCACAGTGAGCACTCGGTTTATCGCATCGATCTGCGTCTTAACGTTGTTGTTGAAAGCCCGAATGCCATAACTGCCAGGCGCAGAGAATGGCTCTCCGCCCTGTGACAGGATCATGACTTGCCATTGATTGCTGTATGGCTGCCGCAACTGCAAAGTACCTGTCGAGTACCAAGCCTGCGGCGAAGAAGTATTCTCCCCAAGGTTCTGCAGGGTATCGACCACCACGAACGACTGGGCTTGAATCTCGGGGATCGAAATGTACTGATCGAATGCCCCGTTGCCGGTCACCTGCATCATTTTCAGCGAGCGAATCGGCGTGATCGTGGTGTCTAGCGTAACGGCCCCGGACGCATCCCGCGTCCGGAGCCCATACTGCACAGCCATCAGGTCATCCTCCCCAGAGCCGCGCGCTCGATGTTGTTCAGGTCGTAGACGTAGATGCCGCCGTTGTTGATCAGCGTTGACCCGTTTCCGTCCTGGCCGCGAAGGGTGAAAGTACCGTTCACCATGTTCAGCTCGATCAGTGGCCGACCTTGGGAGTCGACCGCCTGGGACCGAAGCGTCATACCCAGGATGAGCTGCTGAATGAAAGCGGAGTTGATGAATGCGGTGTTGACGTACATCTGCCCGTTCTGGAAAACGAATAGGTTGGCCTCCGGGCCGCTCAGGCCGTTGGCGATGACGACCTGATCGGCAGACATGATGATCTGACCGACGCTTCCGTCACTGCCTTGGACGATGCCCGTGGCCACCTTCTTGCCGTTGACGTTGGTCTCGGTCTTCCAGGAGGAGATCGCAGACACCTTGCCGTCAATGCCGGCAACGACTTCGTCTGTCCTTTGGATCGCCGACTTGGCGTCCCCCACCTGGGCTGTCAAGGTTTCCGTGCTGCGGGCGAGCGCGGTGGTTTCGGTTGTCCGCACCATTTCCTCGCGAACAATCGCCGCCGTTGATGACCACAGCTTAAGTGCTCCAGCGAGTTCGCCCTCGGCGTCATCGTCCCGCGACGAAGCCCGCAGGACCTGAACACTTTCTGCGGTGAAGGTTACCTTGCCGTCGACCTCCTGAATCTTGGCCGTGTTGGTTTGGACTTGCTGAGCCAGGCCGTTGGCAGATTCAACTGACTGGCCAACGTCGATCCATAGCGAGGTGTTCGGCGGGGCATTCGCGCCCGACGGGTCAGCCGGTACTGGCACTTTCGCCTGGTAGATCCGCCCCTCCTCGACGACCATCTGTCCAACTTCATAGGGCTCGTCCTTGTTGTAAGCCTTGAGCCCGTCCAGTGCATCGATCTGCTCCTGCAAGCCATCGATCTCTTCACCAAGCACTGGCCCGATCTGCCCTCGCTCAATCTTCCCTTTGAGCGCCTCGAGCATCGTGCTCACGTCGGTCGAGGTAGAGGCCGATATCTTCAGGTAACCACTTACTCCGTAGGCGTTCTTGGACCTGATGAAGTAGTAGTAGTTGGTGAAGAAGGCCAAGCCGGTGTGAGTCAGGCTCAGGCCCTGCCCCAGGTACTCGGCCTGCGACACTGGCGCCTGCGGATCCAGCGTGTAGAAGTACTCGTAGGTGCCCCCGTTCAGGCCGTGCTGTACGTTGCTGGGTGCCAGGTTGATGCTCTCGATCGTCGATGTCACAACGCAGGCTTCCGGCACAGGGGGGCCATCGATGTTGACGGTAATACTCGCCTCGCCCGAGCGGGCCAGGGGACCAAGCGCGGCCACGCTCATGGTGTAGTTGCCGGACGGCAGGCCAGACAGCGGCAGCTGCAAGGTTGTCTCCGGCACCTGGTGCGCCTGAACGGCTACGCCGGCCTGGCGCACGGTCACAGCGAACCCCGTCACGATCCCGAACGGTCGATCCCAGCTGAGCACGCCCTGAGTGACCTCGGCGGTTTCGTCCTGGGTCCAAGCCAGATTGGTGGGCGAGCCGAGACCGCCGGCGGGCATGTTGATGAAGCCGATCGGGTTGTAGGGCTGACCCACAGCATCATCGAACTGGCCGGCGTCATATTGCTGGACAGCGGCTGTGCATCCCTCGCTGGTGCCCATGCTCCAGTTGGTGACGATGAACTCGCCGAGGATGTTGAGTGAGGGCAGGTTCACCCGTACCACGCGACCCGGGCGGCAGTTGTAGCCCGTCAGGTTGAGAGGGATGCTGATCACCCCGCCCGCGCGACGCCGGCGCAGCTCTATGTTGGCCAAGCGTTGTGCCTGGTATGGATCAGTGACGTAGGAGAACGTCAGCGTTTCTGCGGCCTCACCACCATCAGCAATCACCCACTCGTCGACGCTCACCTCTGGATAATCGGTCTCGGTCCAGGACTGTTTCGTGTCTATGAAGGTGCCGCGGATCGTGTTGATTGCTGCATCGTTGGTAGGCTCAGTGCTGCCAGTGATGGTGCCGATCACCATGTCCTCGGTGATTTCGAAGTCCCACGGCCCGTAGTAAGCGCCGGCCTGGAACATCCAGCGTCCGCCGACGCGGATGACCTTGCCGCCGCACGCGGCCTCCAGCTTCTGCAGGACATTGGTGCGCTGCTCATCGGCACCAATCACGCAACTGCTGCGGTACCGCGGGCTGGTCGTTCCATCTGGGTTTGCCACCGACTCATCACACACGTTGGCCCCGCTGGCGAACGTCTCGAAGACGATCTCGTCATCCGGCACTCCGCACCGATTGCGCAGAAACCACAGAGCATGAAGCGCAGTGTTCTCGGTGTACGCAGCCATGCCGGTGCGCGGATCGTAGATATCGTTACGCCCACGCACGACGAAGCGAACATCCGGGATGCCAGACGGGAATCTCTCGGCGCTGTAGCGCAGCGACAGACGCACGAATGACAGGCCACGACCTATCTGCTCATCCTTCCAGTCAGGGCAGTGAGCCTTGAGGTAAGCGTTCACCTGGGTAGGGTTAACTACCAGTTCATACGCCGCATGATCGGCGTAGGTCGCAATCTCCTCTTCGCCCAGATAGATGTTTTCGATTCCATCAACCGCGCCCTCGCACAGGACATAGACCATGTGCAGCCACTCACCGTCGGCCTCACCGCCTGGCTGCTCCTGTGCCCACACCAGAACGCCGCCTGTGCTGACCTTGCCCAGAATGAAACGCACTGCAGCTTTCGAGGATCGAACAGTCTGTGCCGAAGGCTCATTGTCCCTGAGAGGGGACTTGGTATTCAGCTTCTCCTGCTGCTCGGCGGCATAGAAGGCCAGTCCTGCGCCAATAGCAGCACCGACAGGTCCGCCCGAGATGAAGCCAACAACCGCCCCCACCGCCACTTGGGCGATCTTCTTGACGCCTCCACTCATTACTCGATTCTCCAGGCAGCAATGGGATCGCACACCACTTTGGCTACGCCGTCTTCAGTCGTGGCCCAGAACTCGCCAGCCCAGAAGACCGCCATGGATCTACCGCCGGGAGCGTCATAAATGACAACGTCGCCGCGCTGTATGAAGGCAGGAGCCACCCGCGCAAAGTGAAAGTCCCAGGCAGCCTCAAGGCTTCCGTGATTTTTCTTCAAGGCCCGCTTGGCGCCGGCTTCGGTCTTGTAGGTTCCGCGGTAGACCTGGGCCGGATCTGTACCGCACACGGCCATTGCGCAGTCAGCAGCGAACAGGCAGCAGTCAAATTCTCCCCATGAAAAAGGCCGCTCTCTGGCGGCCTTGATCACGTCGTTGAGACGCACTGTCCAATCTCGATTGCGCATGTCTATTTCTCGTAGTTGAAGGCCGGCGCGTCCTTGCTGGAGCCCCAATAGATCGGCCACTCGGACAGCTGGGCGACGGCGTAGAAGAAGCGGTCGCCCTGGTGGCGGGCACGGTGGTTTTCGTCGGTGAAGCGCTCGGTACCGGTGCGACTCCACTCGGCCATCCGGTCAACGATCGGCACCGTGATCTTGTTGCCGTCCTCGCCATTGCCGGCGTAGGAGAACGTGGCCGCGTCCATGCGCCCTGAGAACAGGATGTCCACGGCGTAATTTCCAGCCTCGTCGAACACCACAAACAGCAGCTTGCCCGAACGCCCACGGCAGCCGCGGATATTCGTCTCGGTGATGATGTAGCTGTCCAGGCCGTTCAAGCTCAGTTCTACGGACATGGGCGAGTTGGAGTTGTCGCTCTCCTGCGACTGGCCAACATCGCCGAACTGTCCCACCCCGAGGTAGGTAATGCCGTCGATCACCAGGTCGCCGGTACCGGTATGGGCGTACACCGGGCCATCCTCGAAGTCGAGTTGGCAGGCGTAGACAGTCATGAATCGTCCAGTGGCAATGATATCGACCACGCTTTGGCTGAAGGGGAATGTCGAGGGCATCAGAAAGCCTCCCTGAACTGATAGCTGCCGCTGGAAACGACCGGGCGCACGACCATGTTCCAGGTGTCCTGGGTCATGCGCATCTCGGAATAGGGGTTGAGGTACTCGATCGCTGCCCCTGGCGTCAGCGTGCGCCGGATCCGCTTGTTGAGCGGGACGACAGCCTGGCCTTGGGCAGTGGCGGTGACCGGCCGTACCACTTCGAACATTTCGCCGGCCACTGTGAGGTAGTCGCCTGGAGCGAACACCTGGACGCCAGGCGGTGCCCCAGAAACCTGCATTGAGCGTGACTGAGCCGTGCCGGTCACCACGGAGAGATTGCCGACGCTATCGGTGCGACGCCGCGTGAGCGCAGGCAGGTTGAAGGTGCCGAACATCCCATCCAGATCACCGAGGAACGCCGAAAGCTGACGCTCCTGCGCCCGGGTGAGCAACCCGAAGGTCAAGGTACACTGCCAGTACGCCCCTGGCTGGCCAACGATCTGCTGAGCGTTGGACAGCGTCGAGGTGAATGCCCGGCTGTTGTTGACTATGCCCCACGTCATTTCAGACACGGGCAGCGATGCCGGCCATGCGAGAGCCATGCAGTACTCCTTGATCTATCGGTTGCGGGCGATGAGCTGACGGGCCGGGCCGTTGGTCTTCAAGTCGCGCAGGACCATGTTGTAGCCGTCCTGCGCACCTTTCTGGGCGGCCTGCTGGATGCGGGCCAGGGTGGCGTCGTCGGCGGTGCCTTGAACGGTGATGTGCTGGACAATCGAAGGAAGGCTGGCGACTGCTGAAGGCGCAGGCGTAGAGCCCTGCGCTGGAGCTCCAGCGGGCTCAACGTATCCGCCACTGGCATACCCCTTCCTGTTGAGCCGGTCGAGGTGGTCGCGCATACCGGGCTGGCTGACGACCTCCTTGCGGACCACGTACTCGCCGCCGTGAACGACGCCCTTCGGCTCGAACTTGCCTCCGTCGCCGGTGTAGCCGCCGGCCGCGAAGCCAGACCGCGAAATCGTCTCGCTGAACCCGGTCATGGTGCCGCTGCCTGCCGCTGCAGCGCCCCCTCCTCCGCCAAAAAGCCCGAGGGCGGAGCCCAAGAAGCCTGCCGCAGCCTGCCTCACCTGAATCCGAATGAGGTCGGCCACCACCTGGTCAGCGAAGTCCTTGAAGGAAAGCTTGCCGGTCTTCACAAAGTCGACCACGGCGTCTTCCATGTTGCCGAAGGCGTTCGAGAACAGGTTGCGAGTCTGTCCCGCCACGTCCCGGGCACTGTCCATGTAGTCCTGGAAGGCGCCGCGGGCGCCGTTGCTCCAGTCGGCCTGGGCCTGGTCGATCTGCGCCCATCCCTCGCGCTGGGCAGCCACGCGCTTCTGGAGGAACTCGCGCTCGATGTCGATCTGCGCCTGCAGGTCCTGCCGCTGCTTCTCGCCCTGGGCGTTGGCCAACTCGGTCTGCAACTGCAGGATGCGGTTGTTGGTGTCCTGCTCGATCCGCAGGCGCTCCTGCATGCGCGTAGCATCCTTCTGCCCCATGCCTACGGCGTCCGCCTGCGCGGCGTACTCCATGCGCTGGGTGGCCAGCTGCCGCTCCATCTGGGCGCGGTACTGCTCGGCCTGGGTCAGGCCCTGGGCGCCCTTGATCGCCGCGGCATAGTTCGTCGAGGCCTGCGCCAGCGCCTTGCCGTACTCCTCCTGACTGATCTTGCCCTTCTTGAGGGCCAGGTCCAGCTGCTGCTGTTCCTTGGTCAGGGCGCGGGCGGCCTGGGATGCTGGGTCGTACTGGGCGTAGAGACGGGCGAAGGTGTTCAACGATTCAGAGAGCCCTTTGCCGGTTGCGGCTTGAGCCTTGGCTGCCTCCGCAGCTGCTTTCTTGGACGCCTTCTCTGCTGCGGCCTTTGCATCCTTTTCCTGGGCGTATTTCAGAAGTAGCTTTTCTTGCTCGGGGAGCAGCTTCCCAAGTTCGCCAGCCTCAATTGCATAACGGACCTTTGCGGCTTCGGTGTTTTCGCCTTCGAGTGCAGCCTGTTTTTTCAGGTTGGCTAGAAGCTTCTCGTACTCAGCATTCACCTTCTTACCGGGATCATCCCCTTTCGGTGACTGGAGAGATGGCTGTGCTGCTGTTTTCTGCATCTGCGCAACTACTGCCCTGACAGATGTGGCTCGGCTCTCCAGCCCGGCAATTTCCTTGTCCAGTTCATCGCGGTTGTAGAGCTTGAACTTGAAGAAAACCGTGTCACTCGAGTCGGTAGAAGACAGCTTTGACCTTGCATTCTGCAGGTCTCGAATTCCAGCCAGAGTTACGCTGAGCTCATTGTTCAGCCCGGCCACTGTCTGCTTGTCGTCCCGGAAGAAATCCAGGAACTCGCCTGAGTTGAACCTGTCCATGGCCTCTGCCATGGATACGATTCCACGAGCCAGACGGGCGCTGGCACCGGTAGCCTCATCAAGCTTCCCGACCGTAGTCACCAGCGAGTTGTTGAATGCCGTTATCGACTGGCTGACCGTGACCTGAAGGCTGCCGCTGAGCTCGTCCACTTTTTCTTTCTGGCTCTGCAGCGCCTTAACGACTGCCTCAGACGTCAGCTTCCCCTCAGCCCCCATGGTGCGCAATTGCCCAATAGAGACGCCGAGACCGCGCGCAATCGCCTGGGCGAGGGCCGGTGTTTGTTCCATTATGCTGTTGAGCTCATCGCCGCGAAGGGTGCCAGAGGCGAGAGCCTGACCAAACTGGACCATGGAGGCCTCAGCGGCCTGGGCGCTGGCGCCACTCAGTGCCACGGTCTTCGATACGGTCTCAGTGACGCTCTCCACGTCAGCAAAACTCAGCCCAAGCTGTCTAGCATTCTGGGCCACTCGCTGATAGACCTCGGCGGTACTTTGCAGGGATTGCCTAGAGTTCTGAGCAACCCTGTAAACGGAATCCTGCGCAAACGCTAATTGCTCAGTTCCTTCGGTAACAAGCCTCAGACGGTTTGTGAGGTTGGTGTACTGCTCCGAATACTGCGCGATCTTCGAAACACTGAAGGCTGCCGCAAATGGCGCGGCCAGCCCTCCCACGGCGCCGAGCAGCTTATCGGTTTCGGCTGCCAGGCCGCCGACCTTTCTTGAGCTTGCATCAGAACGCCGGCCAGCCCCTTCGATAGATGCGCCGGCCTTGTCCATTGCCGGCGCTACACGATTACCCGATGACTCAAGAGACTCGAGCTCTTTTCTCATAGACGCTGCGTCACGCTGCGCGCCGCGTGAGTCAATGGTTACGGCAAGGCGCGATTCTTGAGCCATGCAATATCTCCAGGCATAAAAAAACCCGCGCATGGCGGGTTTATCTTCGTTTGGGCTCAGGTCATTCTTTGACCGGTTCTAGGTCAGACTGGCAGTGTTTGCACTTGATGGCTTCCCTCTGGACCACCTCGGCGCAGAACGGGCACTTTCGATAAAGGGAGGAGGTACCAAACTTCCTGGCGATCTCGATACTCTTCTGCTCGTCCACCCCCAAGGGGTTTGCCAGCCATACAGCGATAAGTCCGATGGCTGGGAAGACAAAGCCAAGGATGAACCAACCCACAGGATTTCTGCCCTTCTGATTTGCGAAATAGGCAGTCACGCCAGCCAACGCCAGCCAGATGATGAACAGTTCCATGAACCCTCCTTGTCGATGCGAGCAATCTACCATTTCACGGCCGGCATGGGTTAGCCTGCGATCCAATCCTAAAAGGAGTAAATCTATGGGCTGGACGCTGAAAGCTGAGGATATCCTGCGCCAATCTAGTGCTCTCGCAGAGGTTGACGGAAAACCTACCAGCTCCTTCGCTGCGCAGAAGAATGACCTGGAGACGATGCTCAGCTGCTGCGATGCAGAGGAGTCTACATATTGGCGTCAGGCGCCAGGCTCGAGAATTAGTGCCGCACCATTTTTCTTCGAGCGCGCAGCCATAATTCTCAGCAAGCGCAAGCAGTACGCAGACGTTGTAACGATATGCAATCGCTGGGTGGCTATTGCCGATGACTACCGAAACCAGCCAATGGTCTTTAATGGATCAGCTGCACAATGCCACTTAGGCCCAAGGGCTCGGGCGATCGAAAAGCAAAGGGCTCGAGCCATTTCGAAGCTGGGATAGGGATCTCAGCTTGAGACTTCTCGATGCGGCCAGCCGCCGCTCGCCGACAAGCGCCATCCGCTCCCCCTCCCATTTGGTCTACCCTTACCCTCCCCAATCACTCACATGAAGGGTGCGAAGATGCCCGACGATGAGAAGCGGAGATTTGCCGAGGCGCTGGAGCACTGGGCGGAAGCTGTGGATGCGATCCGCGCCCGGGATCGGGCCGAGGCCATTGCCCAGGTCGAAGAACTACGGAGCAGGCACCTGATGCGGGCTTTCCACACCAGCGCGCTATGGGAGCACTATGCGTGGAAGCGCCGGGGCCCGGGGTGAGTCCAAGCCGGTCATCGAAGCCAAGCGCCAGCCATCGGGCATTTGTTTTCCCTTCCGCACCACCTCCAAAGCGTATAGTACTCAGTGGTATGGCCCCAGGCGGTGAAGCGCGCCGGGACCAGGGCGGTATCAGCCCGAATTTCAATCAGCGCTGCTGAATTTTTTCGTATCGATAGCGGGTGCGACAAACTCTGGACCATCACCAGCTGCCCGCCACCGCACGTTAGTAAGTCCGTAACGCTCAGCCATAGGACGGCTGACCTTCTTGATCTTGTGCTGACCAAAGCGCGGGATTATACCCACTCCAGCGTCGCAGCTCGCCCAGTGCCACGCCTCAACATTGTCCATCCGTTCAAGTCGGATTATGAAGGTACGGTACTCACCGCGGATCTCATACTCGATCACATACAACTGTTGCCCTGCCATCAAGCCATCTCCTTTCTCAGTCCACGGCTGATGGAGTGCAAACTGAACTAAAAAATTCATTCGGAATTGGCGATCCCTGGGGGTGAAACAGCGGCACCGATTAGCTATACGCTGGCGTGCTAAACCGTGATCTGTCGCAGCAATCATTCGTAGAGGATGGGCACATCATAATGAGCAATTTTGTCATCATTTCCGGCTGCTCAGGCGGAGGCAAATCCACGCTTCTCTCCGAGCTTCAGCGACGCGGATACGCCGTGATCGAAGAGCCGGGGCGGCGCGTCGTGCAAGAGCAAATACATACTGGAGGACAAGCGTTGCCATGGCTCGACATGGAGGCCTTCTTGCGGCGCGCAATCAATGTAGCTCTGGATGACTATGCCAATGCACCAGCCTGCGGTTCTCACTGGGTGTTCTTCGATCGGGGTCTAGTTGATGCAGCTGCGGCCCTTCAAGCGCTGACCGATGAGCCCCTCCTCGACAAACTACGTCAGCAGAATCGCTATCATTCACACGTTTTCCTAACGCCGCCATGGCCCGAAATCTACGTGCAGGACGATGAGCGTCGCCACGACATGACTGTCGCTCTGCGTGAATATGAGCGACTCCAGACAACTTATCCGTCTCTAGGCTATTCGGTATCGCTGGTGCCGAAAGTCAGCGTGGCCGAGCGTGCCGACTTCGTGCTGACTACCTTAGGAAATCGCTGACCAGCAGAATTGGGTATGACAGGTGTGAAAGCCAGATGCAAAAAGCCCAGCGCGGGGCTGGGCTCTTCTTGCAATTAGAGTCTAGCAGTGTGCGACCTTGCGCTTTCTTTCGGCTGTGAAGGCTGTCTGCCTGGCCTTGTCAACGCCCCAAGCCAGCGCAGTAGTCATCGTTTCCCCTGGTCGTGAGTCGAAAGACACTTCATACAAAGTTCGGCCAGATGGCTCATACACCCCGATGAACATCTGCGTGCTGCCCGTGCGCGACAACCTCACCTGGACGTCGATCGACGTTCCGTCATCCAGGGTTTCATCGTGGTCACGATGGTGCAGGCTCGGATCGGCCCAATCCCAGAACACATCTCCTCGCATCCGCATGCCGACCTCCTACGACTTTCGTCTCAATGGTGAATGTCATCCCACCATAGCGCCGTCAACTGATCGCACAAGAAATTGACGTCAAAATACGTCGTAAAACTGACCGCCGGGCCTGATATCTGTACGAGGAGTAATGCTTGTATAGAGTTTGGATAATGCTAGCGGCTGCCCCTGTCCACCCATCCACCCTGGACGGAAAGCCAGTGGAAGGATTGGATCCAGCCGTAGTAGCGTTGTGACCCCATGCGGCAGTCGCATGGCGATCAACCCTCACGAGTACATTTCATGACCGCTGACGCTGAATTCCTTCGCGAAAAGTCCAAGAAAGGACAAAAAAACATCGAGTTCCGGGAGTTGATGGATTCCATCAAGTGTGAAATCAATGATCAAACCCAAGCAGGCTTTTACAGCACCACCTACAAGCTCAGCGACGATAAAGTTGAATTCGCAGACGCGGTAGTTGAGCGCTTTGAAGAAAGCGAAGATCCATGCAAAGTGACCTTCGACGCCGATAAGTCCACGCTTCACATCAGCTGGGAAAAACCAGAAGAGTAACCCTCCAACCATGCCCCGGTCCGTTGCCGAAAAGCCCATGGACTGGGGTCTGCCCAAAAGGAATTCCGATGAAGAACAGTAAGAAGGTCGTCCACGAGTTGAATTCCGCTGTCCAGAAATTCAACCAGACGATGAGGTCCGTCGGCTCCAGCAGGCCAGATGCTCAGGCCGCAGCAGATTGCTTCAATCGACTTGTAGCAGCCATTTCCGACATCGACCAGCGCCTTGTAGAGCTGGAGGAGGCCCACGAGAGCGCCCAGCTATAGGGGAAAGCTAGCTCAGTGCCGCAGTGAATTCGATGGTGACATCTCCGTAACCTTCAACATCTGGAAGAATCCTTTCCAAATGCATTCGGGTCATCTCTCCATGATCGAACGACGGGTCGTTGCCGTACTTTAGACGGAGTGCGGCGATGACCTCCTCGGCACTGAGGATGAACGTATCGATTCGGTGGTGAATGGTGGTTGTGGTCTTGCCCATACCCCTCTCCTGCGGCCTGGCCGCGTCAGTCGTTGCTGTTCTGCTCCGCCCAGTTGGCGCGGAATTCTTCGTCCAAGGCGAACACCACGGCCTCAAGCTCGTCGCGATCGATGGCGGTCGGGTGCCGGGCCAGGTACTCGCTGACCATGCCCGCCGTGATTGGCGCCGGTGCGGCCATCATGCCGACGTACTGCCGGGACCTGCTGATCGCGTTGTACGCGTCGAGCAGATGGTCGGTGACCGGGTCAATCTCCGGGGCCATCGGTACCGCACCTACGCCACTCAGGCGCTCGCGCTTCCACCTCTTTTTCTCGTTGCCCTCGCCCGCCCAGTCACGACCCCATCGGTAGACGGCGAGAGCTTTCCCACCGACTCCTTGATGCGCTCCTCGACGCGGTTGGCGATGTCGACGCCGGTGCGCAGGGCCAGGAAGTAGACGCTGGGCATCTGCTCGATCAGGGCCTTGCCCAGTTCCGGGGTGTAAGCTGCCGGCTCACCCGGGCGCTCGGCCACGTCGACGCCCTCCCAGCCCTTGATCAAGTGGTGCGCCACCAGGTCCATGTAGAGCTCGTCGTCGACCTCGATCTCGGCCTGGGGGATCTGGGCAACGCTGAACTGCTTGGTGCCGACGCCGGCCTGGGAGTCGACTGCTGCCAGGTGCCGGTTGATCAGCGCGCGGTGAGATCGGTACACGGGGTCGGCGGTGGAGCCAACCAGAATCTTGGCGCCTGGGGCGAACTCCACCCAGCGCTGGCCGTGGAGGTCCAGCTCGGGCTTGCGAGCAATGGTGAATCCCATGGTCTTCCTCTGCGGTAAAAGGCCCGACACGCACCGCAGGGCGCGCCGGGCAATGGTTACGCCGTGACGGTGATCGCCGCGGTGCCTTTCTTGGTGCCATCCACGGTGCTGGTGGCGGTGATGGTCGCGCTGCCGACGGCCACACCTGTCACGACACCGGAGGCGCTGACAGTGGCCTTGCTCACATCGGAGCTGGACCAGGTGACTGTCTGGGACGCGCCGACCGGGGCCACGGTGGCGGCCAGGTTGGTGGTCGCTGCCACTGCCACGCTGGCGGTCGATGGAGCCACGGTCACGCCGGTGGGCGCCGGCGGTGCCGGGCGGCGGGTGATGGTCGGCGACACGCGGCGGGCGGTGTAGGTCAACTCCACCTGGATGATGTCGGTGGCTCCGCCATCCGGCCAGGACCCGCTGATCTCCATCTCCGGGATCAGGAAGTCGTAGGCGCCATCGGCATTGCCCAGCGTGAACTCGAAGCTGATCGCGTCGCCGGTCTGCTGCTTCTTCCACAGCTCGTAGGCCGTCTTGGCCCAGCTCAGGGTGATGCTGCCCGACGGCGTGAAGGTGGTCGGGATGATGTTGCCGGCGAAGGGGTTGCCGTTGCCAATGCAGCGCTGGGTCTGCACCGCGTTGTCGAACTGCAGGTTGAAGGTGTCGACGCAGACGTTGTTGTCGCCGACCTGAATCCCGTTGAGCTTGAGGCCAGAGACATCCTTGAAGCCGTAGCGGCGCTGGAAGGCCTCGGCCACCGGAGTGAGGATGAAGTTGGTGTCGTCGGCCTTGTCCTGCCAGCCGGTCGCGGCGAAGGTGGTGGTCACCTCGATCTCGCCGTCGTTCGGCACCTGGATGTTCATGGTGGCGACCTGGGCGCCGGTGGCCTTGCCGGCGATGCCGACGTCCGCGGCGTAGTAGCCCAGGCTGAAGCTGATGCGGTCGTTCCCCATGGTCAGGACGTTGTTGTCCCAGTCCTTGCCGAAGCAGGAGGCCATGAACTCGTCTAGTGCGCCGAAGCGCATCTTCGTACCGACATCGCCGGCTACGTCCACGGTGGTCTGCGCGGTGCCCTGCGACATCCGGTCTTCGCCGATCTCGTTGTTCTCGGCGGTGTTGTAGGTGGGCCCGACACCGAAGCTGGTACGCGTCAGCACGTTCCAGGGGCCCGGCGGGGTGGTGCCTGGCGTGACTTCACGAATCCAGGCGGTTGCAACCTTGGCACCACTCGACATGGCGTGTTTCTCCTATCAATAGGCGTAAAAAAACCGCCATGTGGCGGGTTGGTTGTGGTGTGCTCAGCGGCGGTAGAGCATGCCGCCAGGTCTGGTTTCCTTGCGGATTACCTCGCGAACAGCGTCGTGCAGGCTGCTCTCCTTCGCGTCGATCTCATCCCGCAGCGACGAGGCCATGGCTGACCGACCAACTGTCTCGCAGATAAAATCGAGCACAGCCCCAGCCCCTTTTGCTCGCGCCTTCTCGAACTCGCTTACGCCGAGGCCAATGCCGGCGGCCACGTACTGACCGTTACTGTTCTGCTCGAGCCTTATCGACCAGCGCGCTGGGTCAACGATCTGCTGGCAGCTGATGTCTTGCTCGGGATTGCCTGCCTCTGGGTGCGAATTTCGAAGGGTGATCGACCCGCCACCCAGGTCCATCTCGATCAGGGGCTTACCCGCCGAATCGACAGCCTTGGATGTGATTTTCGCGCTCACGGCGACCTGTCTGACCAGGCCTTCGTTGATGAAGATGACCCCGTCAACCACGATGAACGGCTTATCTGGGCTTTGCATTGATGCTCCTGATCGGCCTCAGTAGGCCCGGTATGGAATGGACAGGTTGACCTGGTACCAGCCGTGGCCGTCATCGCCGATGGTGCTGGCAGAGGCCGCATAGCACTCGAATGGACCGGTCGGGTCGCTGTAGAACTGGAAGTGCTGCACCAGCGTGTCAGCGGCCTTGGTGATGGCAAGGGTACCCTTGTAGCTGGGCACGAACAGCTGAATCATGATGATGCCGGTACGGCGCACGCACGGGCCGATGCCGACCTCGGGCGCGCTGGACAGCCCTGGCACATCCGCCAGCCTGGCCCAGATCGGCTTGCCGGCCGGGTCGAATGGCGCGCTGTTATTCGGGTAGTCCACTGCTCCAGCCGGAATACCGGCCCACTGCTGCATGCGGCCGATCACGATGCCGCGGATCTGTTCGAAGGTCATGAGCTGTAGGCCTGGGAAACACCGTTGAACGACACCGCATAGACGCCGCCGGGCGCCTGCTTCGAATGGCCGTCCTCCAGCGCGGTGGCGTATGGAAGGTTGTTCTGGATATAGACCTGCGTGTACGGCTCCAGGCCGCTCATCGCGGATAGGCCGCGCTGGATGGTCTCAGACCCCGATGGATCGAGGTTCTCGCTGCTGGCATACACTGGCGCGCCCACGCTCACGATGTTGTTACCCCGGAATCGGCCGGTATCGACCGGCGACCGCAGCACGATCTCGTTAAGCATGGCCAGAGCGATGACCCGTACGCGCTGGGTAAGCTCCTCCTCAACCACGCCCGCGAACAGGCTCGGCGGTGTGCTCCACCCTCTTCCGTTGGCCATGGTCACTTCCTCAGCTGGATTTCGTAGTGCGCCGACGCTGGGTCCACGCCTGGGCTGACGATGCGGTATACGGCTGGCTGCCCTGTGATCAGGTCGGTGACCGTGATCTGGTGCCCGACCGCCGGCTTGTCCGTGACTTCGTTGGCCAGGCAAATCAGCAGCAGGTCGCCAACTAGGATGTTCAGGCCGTCGATGCGCCGGCTGTCGTAGCTGTCGAGTACGCCGCGCCCGGTGTACGTCACCGGCTGCGCCGTTGTCGTCTCGTTGATCGGGTCCCACACGCCAGGCCCCATGTAGGTTCCGGTAAACGTCGACACCGCGTCGGCCAGGTCTTCATCGAAGGCCCCGGCCAGGTCTACCTGGATTTCGTCGCGGAGGCCCATGGCTACCCCCTTTTCACAGCAAAGGCGAACGGATTGCTGCGCCAGGGCGTCAGCAGGGCCAGTGCCAGCTGCACACAGGCTGGCTGGGCGACAGTGCTGGTCTTGTCGATCGAGCCGAAGGTCTTACTGGTCGATACCGACCCGGCCTTGACCGTCTTCGCCTCGAGCGAGCCCTCGGTCTGCTGCTGGTACAGCTTGCCCTGCGAGGCGCATTTTGCCAGCCTGGCGCCAGCCTGCTTTACATCGTCAGGGATGTTGTCCATGTCGATGCCGACCAGGTTGAGCGCGGTCAGATAGGCATTTGCCTCGAAGACCGCATCGTCCTTCAGCTCTGGAGCTGCCCAGTCAGGCCCGAGGATGGCGTCTACGTCGGCCACAGTGATGTAGGTAGCCATCAGGCCTCCGCTTAAATGAGTGGGGCCAAGGCCCCGGGATTACTGCTGGCCGAGTTCGGCTACCTGCTTCTGCAGCGACTCTTTCGAGGCGTTGGAGCGGTAGGAGACATTCGCGGCGTCGAGCTTGGCCTTCAGCGCCTCGACCTCGGGGTCAGCGTTTGCTGCCTTGAGGGATTCGATTTGCTTGAGCAGTTCGGCATTCTTCTTCAGCAACTCTGCCTTCTCCTGCTCCAGGCCTGCGACCTTCTGCACTTCGCCGTCGCGCTCACGCTGCAGGCTGGAAATGCCAGCATTCACCGCCTCCAGCACCTCGAACAGGCGCGACGCGGTTTCGCCCAGGTCACCAGAAGGTCGCTCCAAGCTCTGGCCCGCGAACGATTCGACGATCACGCCGATGGAGCCGAGCTCAGCGGTCAAGCGATCGACAACGTCCGGGCTCAAACTGCCGGCCTCAACGACTACCGCCAGGGCCTGCAGCTCGGGGCGAATGGTTACCTCGGGAACGTCTTTGGCAGCGCCTTTGCGACCCTCCGCCACATTGGCGTCGACAATGACCAGCCCGTGTTCCCGGGCGAGTTCCTTGACGTTCTCCTGGTACTGGTGGAACGGCCCAGGCAGGTACCAGATGTTGTTTCTACTCATGCGCTTGTCCTCAGCAGGCTAAGCCATCGGCCCAGCCCGCCATCAGGGTTACTTGGAAGCGTCACCGATCAGAGCAACACCGGCGGTGTGCTTGATGCTGGTGGCGGTCTTGTCCCAGTTGGTGCCGGTGGCGATCTCGGCATCGGTCGGGGATTTGCCGCCGTTGGTTTGATCCCAGGTGTAGCCCTTGAGGCCCAGGCCGAAGTCGTAGTCCACCTGCAGGGTGGTCTCGATGCGCTCCTTGCCGTTGGTGGTCGACACGTTGCTGACCATGTTGCGGCCGTCGTGCACCAGTGCGGCGCCCTGAACCAGGGAAAGGATGATTTCCTTGTTCGGGGTGCCCGCCTGCATCAGTGCCGGGGCATCGGTGACCACCGAGACCTTGCCCAGGATGTCAACAACGCGGACGTTGCCAGCCTGGAACAGCTGCTCGGAGTTGGTCAGGGCCTGGCCGATCAGCTTGTGGTAGGTGGTGCCCTGCATCACCTGGGTTACCAGGTTCTGGCTGGCGTCACCGAACTTGGCGTGGGCGTTGTTGAGACCGACCTGAGTGATGCCAGCGGTTGCCGAGACATCGTTTACGGCAGCGGCCTGGGCAGTGATCGCAGCAACCAGCGCAGCGATGGCGGTGTTCAGCTGGTCCTTCAGCAGGATCTCAGCGAACGCCCGGGATGCCACCTCGACGCCTTGAGCGGTTGGGCGCTCCAGCCAGGTCATCTGCGACGGCTCGTAGCGAACCGGGCCGAAGCCGCCGGCCACCTTCACCGAGGTGTTTTTCAGCTCGGTCAGGTCGGTGATCGGAGCAGCGCCGTTGGCTGCGTAGCGATCGACGCGGCGTTGGGCTGCGGCCAGGGTCTGGAAGAACGACTCTTGGAGGAAGTCGCCGGTGAACCCGTCCGGGGACAGCACGATGGCGCCGCGGCTGGCGGCGTTGAACGCAACGAGCATCTGATCCAGCGTCTCGATGGTCGCCGGCATGATGTACTCGTTGAAAACCTGCATTTGCGACAGGGACATAGGTGTTTTTCCTTACGATTGAGGGAGGTCTGGGAACCGGCTGGCGATGGCCGCCGTGCGTTCCGCTTTGTTACCGCCGAAATTGCCTTTTGCGGCCCCGCCGCCCTTTCCAGCACCCCCGGCCCCGCCGCCAGATGCCTTGCTGCCAGCGATCAGCGGGCCAAAGGCCGGATCGTTGGTGAATTCTGCTTTCAGCTCGTCCAGCGTTGCCGCCGAGAGCTTGCCGGCGGCGTCCAGCACCACAACGGTTGGTTTACCGTCGCGCTGCTCGACGCTCAGCCGGCGTTCGATATGAGGAAGCAATGCCTTGGCGCTGCCTGGCACGGCCAGAGCAGTCGCGATCTCGGTAGCGGTGCGGCCCACGGTCAGATCCCGGATCTGGCCTTGCAGGGTGGCGCGCTCGCTTTCGAGGGTGCCGGTCAGCTCAGCTTCGCGGCGGTTGTACTTCTCGGACCAGGACTTTTCGAGCTCCTCGACGTTGCCCGACTTGCGGGCTGCCTCCTCGGCCTCGGCGCGCGCCTTTTCTTCGGCCTCGCGACGGGCTTTCTCGGCGGCCTTCTTCTCGCCCAGGAGTTCCTCCACCTTGGCCTTCAGGCCGGTGACATCCTCCTGCTGCGGCAGCCCATCGATGCCCAGGACGAACTTGCCGTCCTTCTCGACGTACAGGGCTGCTACCGATTCTTCGACGCCTTCGAGGCTGTCCAGTTGGAATTTCAAGGTCATTGCTGTCTCCCAGAGACGTTGAGCAGGCCCTGCCTGCGGGTACAAAAAAGCCCCGGCTCAGCCAGGGCTTGGAAATTGCGCGCCACGAAAAGGAGGCGCTGTGTTTTGTGGCGCTGATCAGTTCAGACCGGCCCGCTCGAAAGCCATCGGCTCACGCTCGCGCAGCTGCTTGAGGGTCAGGGTCCGGCCGTCATCGTCCACAAACCGGTCGATGGTGAGCTCGCCCTTGCTGAACAGCTTGTAGCGAGCCGGGCCGAGCACATCCTCTTGGAACGCTGCCGGCTGGCGTGCGAGCCATTCACCGTAGGTAGTCTTGCTGCTGACCAGTTCGGCGCCATCAGGACCAACCGCTGGGCGAGTCGAGCCGGGTATGTCCCGGGCAAACTCGTCCTTGAGCACCGGTATTTCGGTGGTCCGGCAATTCCAGTGGAATGGTGGCGACGGCGCTGTCATGGGCACCACAGTGCCGTCCAGCGCCCGGCACAGCGGCGTGGTCCTGCCGTCCAGCGTGGCGACCCGGCGCTTACCCTTCAGGATGTCGTCGTTGTCGGCCATGACTTGCGACCTCGCCGAACTGGCGATGTGGTTGGTCATGGTACGCACCAGCGCCCCGGCCTGGTCGCGCTGCTGCACGCCAAGCGATGTGAGCCGGCGGCTGATCTGGTCAGTCGTCTCGCCCAGCGCCGACCCCATGCGAATCTCGCTGATGATCTCGGCGCTCTTCTTGGTGCCGTACTGGTCGAGCGCGCCGGCGATGCTGATGCGCTGCCGGCCCTTGCCGACCTCAAGGTCGAGCGGATCGGCCAGCGCTGCAGCTGCCACCTGCTCGATGCTGGGCTTGCTCAGCTGCACCACCGTCTTCACGACCTTGCCCAGCAGGGTCATGTTGAACTCGGCTTCATACCCGGCGAATTCCGTCAGGTTGAGCACGGCCTGCTGCTTCATCTCGCCGTACACGCTCGCCAGCTCGCCCTGCAGCTCCTGAATCTGCTTCTCGTACCTTTGGGTTCCGTAACGGCTCAATCCCTCTGATACGCGCGATTTGGCGGCGATGATGGCCTTCGTGATGAATTTGGCCAGGCGCTTGAGGCTACCGCCGGCGTAGCGCTGCACGTGCACCTGGTGGCGAGTCGCTGCGTCCGACAGGTAGCCATCACTGCTCATCTGCGCCATCTCCGGTGTCGTTGCCGGTCACCGGCGGCTGCTCGGCCAGTTCATCGTCGATCAGCTCGTCGGTGCGGTCGGCCTCAAGCACACCGCCCTGGCGCAGGTTGGTGCGCAGGTCGGACTTCGCGATGATGCCCTGCTGCCAGAGCTGGACTTGAGCCAGGATGTCCTGGGCAGTCATGGTCTCGTCGAAGAACGACTGGTTGAGCCAGAAGACCGTCCCAGCCTCGTCCGGCTCGCCCATCATGAAGCGCTCAGCATCGAGGATGGCCCGTTTCAGGGCCTCGGACACGTTGCCCGCGATAGTGCCCAGCACGCTGTTGTCCGAGCTGTAGCGGATGCGCACGGCCTCGGCCGTCTCGGCTCCGCCCGCCTTCTGCACGATGCGGGCGCCGATCATCAGCATCTGTTCTTCCTTGTCCTTCAGCAGCGTGCGGGCCAGCTGACTCTCGGTTGCCTGGACAAGGGTCGCGGTTCCGCTCTTGCCCAGGTTGTAACCCCGGGTCGATCCGATGTGCATCCCGTTCGGATTCACCTTGGCGAACTCGTCAGCGCTGATGTCGGTGGTGATGAACAGGGTGGGCTGGCTGCTGATGAAGCCGCTCTCCTCCACCGTGGCGCTGTTGCCGTAGTGGAGGATGTTCACATCAGCCAGATCTTCCAGTGGCGACTTGTCGATGCTGGCGTCGTTGTCCTCGGCCCCGTAGAAGCTGAACAGGATGTGGTCGAATGGCTGGCCATTCTTGTCGAGCGGCTGGGTTTCCGTGTAGGTCTTGCCGTCCTTTCCGTAGACGCGCTGGACGTACTTGCCGTCAATCAGCAGCAAAACCCGGTACTGGGTGTCCTTGGTGCGATCGAGGTTTTCCTGGCTGAATTCGGACACGCATTCAAGCAGGCAGACGTAGACCAGGCGCAAGACGCCATCAATGACCTGCTCTTCCCAGTCGATGATCGAGGTTGCGCCGTAATGGTGGATCAGCGCTCGCCGGCCCTGCATATCGGCCATGGAGGACACACCCTCAACTGGCGGGAAGTCCACCAGGAAACCGCCACGCCCGGTGTCCAGGCACTCGCCCACAGAGCGCTTGGAAAGCTGCTCCAGGCTCGTGCCGTCGCCGCTGGCGTTCTCCTTCAGGTACTCCACGCCGGCGGGCAGCTGCAGCTCGGCTGTCTTGCGGAAAACTGCTCCCAGCAGGCCAGTGCGCGTGCGCCCGGTGACGTTGAGGAACATCGCCCGCTTCTTGTACTGCTTGTACCGCGCCAGGTTTTCCGAAGACTTGTTCTCCGGGTCAGGCATCGGCAGATATTCGTCGTGCTTGCGCACCTCGCGGGCGCCGGCCACGCAGCGTTTGACCAGCTGCCAGCCGGGCAAGGCCTCCGAGTACTCTGCCCGGGGAATGAAGTTCGGCATGGGTGGCCTCAGAAAGTGAACGTGATAGGTACGTGCTTGACCACGGAGCGCTTGGTCTTGGCCACGGCGAAGTAACGGAAGGCGTCGGACGGGTGAGATGACCAGTCGTGTAAGGGCTTGTCTTTCCAGCAGCCGCGCTTGTCGTCCCACTCCTTGCGGTAGCTCTCCAGGGCAGTGATACCCTCCTCGCACTTGGCCTCGTCGAAGGCGCAGTTAGGGAGGATTTCCCGGGCCTGCTCGATGCCTTCGTCTACGCCGAGCTTCGGCACCACCTGGAAGGTCAGCGAATAGCGCTGTCCGTCTATCTCGTAGCCCTCTCGCGCGAGTTCACGCCGAGTCTTGCCGTCGCTACCAAATTCTCGGTTGTCGATGTCATGGGGGCCCCAGTGCTCGCCGTAGGTGTAGCCGCGATCCTTGAGCACCTTCATGTAGTGCCGTAGGCCTTCGCCGCTGTTCTGGTAGAAGTCGACGATGTGGTACTCCTCGCCGACGATCCTGACGAACCAGATGGCCGTGGAGTCGCCCACGCCGATGTCCCAGAACGTGTGCACCGGCAGGTGACTGTTGTCTGGTAGCTTGCCTATCCGCTGGGCGGCGTAGAGCTTGGTGAACTGCTTGGCGTAGTAGGCGCCTTCGATAGTCTGCTGGAATGCCTCGGCAGGTATCGACGGGTATTCCCGCTTCATGTCGTCGCCGAGGGTCTTTTCCTTGGCGGCGTACCAGGCGCGCTGGCCTGGGTTGGTGACGATCCCGTGCTTGGCGGCCAGGTCATCGAAATACTTGGTGAGTCGGTCCGGAATCAGGACGTCGGTCGGATCCAACCAGTAGAGCGGGTTCCGCCACCAGCTGAAGAAAAAGAACTTCCAGTCAAGCAGGCCCAGGGGCACGCCGGCCAGCTGCTGCTTCTCGGCAGACTGGCTGTAGTCGAAGAAATACCCGGCCCGGCCTTCTGCCGTCGATTCGATGGTGACGAAACACTCAGCGGCCACGGCCTCGAACGCACCCGTGACAATCTCCCGCGCCTTGTGCGGGAATTTGGCGCAGATCTTCCCGAATTCGGAAACGTGCAGGTATCGCAGCGTGCCGCCCCGGAATGAGGTGGACACGTACAGCGACCCACCCTTGCTGAACACCAGCTCACCCGCGGCGTCATTGCGCGCCGGGTTGGCCGCCTTGATCTCTTTCGGCAGGTTGTCGTAAGCGTACTTCACCTTCTCCCGGAACAGGCGCTTGGCGTCGTTCAGGGTGTGAGCAATTAGCGCGCACTTGGCAGCCTCGAACAGCGCGGCATCCAGCTGGACGATGCACACCAGCGTGGTGAACCCAAGCTGCCGGGCCTTGAGGATGATGTTGCGGGTGTGCATCCCCTGGAAGTAGTCGATCTGCTCCTGGGTCATCCGGAAGCGGACCTTCTTTCCCTGCTTGTCCGTGATGAAGTACAGGTTGTTCAGCCGCCAGAACCGATCCCGGAGCAGCTTCATGTGCTCGGGTTTCATGGGTCAGGCTTCCTTCGATAGTTCGTCCATCAGCTTGGATAGGGTGTCTTCCTCGCTACCGCCTTGTTTGACGTCAAGGTCATAGGCTTGGCGCTCCAGCGCAACCAGCGTCTTCAGCGTCTCGGCCAACTCCTTCATCGTCTTGGTGCGGCCGGGCAGATCGATGATCTTGTTGTACAGGTCGTTGCGCTTGTCCTGGCCATTGTCATCAGGATTGCGCATCAGCTCGCCTAGCTCTTCGAACAGGTGCCGGTTGTCGGTGAGACCTTCGAGCTCATCCAGCAGCTTGTTTGTCAGCCGACGGCTGCGGGAAATGTCTCCCCGGTGCGCCATGCGGATGTTGGCGATAACCTCGGCATTGAGCTCGATGATCTCTCTTTCGGTTTCCGCCTTTTTGCTGGAAACCTCTGTGGAAACCTCGCGCTTGGAAACCAGCGCATCAGCCTTTGCCTTGATCTTCGCCTTGAGGTCTCGATCCCAGCCTTCGCGCTTGGCGCGCTTGTTGATGGCGGTATGGGAGACCTCGTGCGCTGCTGCGATCTCTCGTACAGAAAGCACGCCGGCCCGGTAGGCTCGTTCGATCGCCTCCCAGTCGGGTTGCTTGGTTGTCATATGTTCCCTCGCGCCACGAAACGGCGCACCTCTGTTTTGTGGCGCGCTACCTGCGCCGCGACTGATCGAACAACCTGGCCACATTCCCCTTCGAGCGCAGCGCCAGGATGAACAGGATCCCGAAGATCAGTGTGCTTGGTACCGAGGTGACCGGCCACTGTCCGTACAGCAGGATCGCGCCGATGATGCTCAGCCACTCCTGGCCAAACAGGGAAGCCAGGCAGAAGGCGCACAGGCTGGGCAGGAACTTGTAGCTCGAGCCGCCCCGCCGGTACATGAACGCGATGACGAAGCAGATCCCGCCGCAGAACCCGGCATGGGCCAGGGTGATGGTTTGGTCTAGGGTCATTGGCCCCCTCGCTTGGGGAACAGGCTGCCAATCGCTGCTGGCAGCTCGGTTACCCACTTCGGCAGTTTGCCGGTGTTGAACGACTCCAGAACGCTGATGCTCACCAGGACCGTCACGAGGCCGCAGCCGAATGCCGCGATACCGCTGGTCTTCGTCCAGGCCTGGGCCAGGATCTCGGCAGAGCCGTAGTACCCGCCGATCCAGCCGACCAGGAGGTAACCCAGGCGCTGCCATAGGGTCAGGTCTTTGGCCCAGAGGACAAAGAGCAGAGAGCTCCCGAACGCACAGACGACAGCATTCAGGTCAATCGTTGGTAGGCAGCTGGCAAGGGCGATACCTCCAGCCCCTACAACCGCACAAGCTGCTGGGGTAGCGGCATCGGCCATGTTCAGTCCCTTAGTGTTTGTAGCGAAATGGCGCTGGGCCGCGGACGTCGAGACCGGTGGCGAGCACCCACAGCGCAAAAAGGAGGATTCCAGCGCTCAGTGCGGCCGCCAGGAATGTGGCCCGGCGCTCTTGGGCCGAACCATCGGGCCTTTTGAGGCCCTGAATGATGAATACGCAGCCAAGGAAGACATTGGCGCTGATGTCGCGGTGCAGTGCGTAGCTGGCCAGGGCCATGGCGAATGCCAGGAGGCTCCATGCGGTTGATGGCTTCATGCGATTTCCTGCGGGCAACAAAAAGCCCGACACGATAGCCGGGCTTTGTGCGTCACTCCTCAACACGCGCAGGAATGACAGGATGGAGCAAATTTACGACATGGCGACATGATATTGCAAGCACTTTTGAGGGCCTTCTCATGCAGCCTCGCCGGACAGCACGCCAACCGCCTCCAGCATGTGCTGGGCCTCTACCAGGGCCTCGTCCACCATCGACTCCAGGTTGTCACGGATCGCCTTGCTCCAGCGCTGGTAGGTGCGCTCGGTGAGCCCCTGCGAATCCCATGTGGTCATGTCGTAGTTCGACTCGGCAAGAACGATCATCTCGCCCGGTTTCGAATCGGCCAAGGCTCGGGCATGCTTATTCGCGCGCGCGACTGATTCGGCAGCCGCCTTGTTACGCCAATCCCACTGCCGTTCCCTTTTGTTCTCGCGCGGCTCCGGCGCCTTTGCCTGGGTAACCCTGCGGGCAATGCCCTTGCACTGCTGCGGAACAGCCCAGGTCAGCACCGCCTGCTGGGTGAACCGGCGCGGCGCCGGACTTTCCACCACGGCCACCAGGCGCCCAATGGAATCGATTTTCCGCCCTCGGTGCGTGCTGTACTTCGCCACCAGGGCATTCCAGTGTCGCGGGCTGAGCTGGGCGTGCAGCAGCTTGTGCACGATCGAGTCAGCCAGCAGCGCTGCATCCTTCCCCGATATCTCGCCCTTGAGCTTGCTAGTCTGCACCCGAGGCTCGACATTGCAGCCGCCGGCGCTGTTGATCGTCTCGGCCGCCAGGGCCCGAACCACCGCTGAAATAACGTTCTGATAGCTCATTGGCCGTTCTCCTTCTTCCGGCGATTCGCGATGAGATGGGCGCGCGTGACGCACCAGGTGGAGCTGAGGAACATGGCCAACAGGAGCAGGCCGACGATTTGTTCGATGGTCCAGGTCATGCTGCTGCCCTCTTGAGGTCACGGAGCTTCTGGCGGTACAGCGCCTTGATGGCCTGCAGGTCTTCGATAGTCAGGCGCTGGGGCTTATGAGGGCCTTCCAGCCACTCGACTTGGTCGGCGCCGATGCGCTTCACCAGGCGGATGCGGTACTCGACCGCGTTGCCCGACAGGTTCCGGTTGCACTTCACGCACTGGCGGTGGACGTTCAACGGCTCGAACCGGAGTTCCGGACATGCGCCCACTGACCGGTAGTGTCCAGCGTCCCAGCGGCTGCCGGTGATGAGGTCGTGGTCGCTCGGCAGCGAGTCGCAGCTGATGCACGGCAGGCCGGCGTCGCGCTCGCGGATGTAGGCGTTGAACACCTTCTGCGCTTCGGCTAGATGCTCGCGCCGATCTTTCAGCTTCTCCCGGCGCTCCTTGAGGTCTTCCCGCTTCTGCTTGGCGATGGCCTTGGCCGCCACCCTCTGCGCCTTCGGTTCCTTGGCCATGGCCAGGGCACAGGCGACGCTGCAAACCTTCTGCGTGGTCATGGCCGGCTTGAAGTGCTTGCCGCAGCCTGGCGCTTTGCACTTCTTCGGTTTGATCTCCTTGGCCAGTGTCATGCTGCCTCCTCACTCAGCAGATCGCTGAACACCACACCCTGCGGCGTGAACTCGGCCACGATGCGGTCGGTGTAGTGGCAGCCCTGGGCCCGATCAAACAGCCGGGTCACCGGAAAGCCATCCGGCCCGAACATGGCGCACGGCCCCATCAGGCGAAGCTTCACCTCATACGGCAGGTGAATGAACGACTCGGCCCAGCCGCTGCGGAACTCCTCACAACCAGCGCGCATGATCGGCACGCCGAAGTGCAGCTTGCAGTACCGGCGCACATCCTCGATGTCGCCCATCTCGGTGCTCTTGGCGATGCGGTCGTACATGGCGAACCACAAGGCGTTCTGGTCCAGGGTGCGGTCTTTGCCCGGCCGCATGCTGACCACAACGAACTTCTTGTCGCGGAATAGGCGGGTGAGCATGGTGACGGCCTCGGACAGCTTGGCCTGGCAGTTGACGCTGATGCGCTCAGACATTCGTAACCTCCTGCAGCTGCTTCTCCGCGGTGCGAATCCGGGCGGTGAGCTGGCTGATCTCTTCCAGCAGGCCCAGCGCCACCTCCTCCATCGTCGTCTCGCCGAGGAACTCGTCCAAGGCGTCTGTGTGGCGCTCGAGCGCATCACTGTCGGCGCGCCAGGAGGCAACTACCGACCACAGCAGGGGCTGGAGCTTTTGCTTGTCGATGGTCATGCGCGACCTCCTTGCAAGCGAATGTTTAACTCAGCCATCCATCCCTCTTGAACAACACTTTTCGGATTTATAAAATCTCGCGCAACGGCCTCAAGCCCGCGGAAACCTTGCGGAAAAGTGTCATCGCGGGTGAGAGGCCGATCAGTTTTCCCGCTCAAGATTTCACTCTTCACACCCCCTCCCCGGCCGGCTGCCCGGCGCGCTTGATGTTCAACTTGGCCAGCAGGTGTGCACGGCACGCGGCGGCGCTGGTTGGGATCTGCTGGATCTCCAGCAGCCGCACCTGGCGCTGGGCGGCGTATTCGTCAGCGAGCTGAGCCAGCCCCTTCTGACTGTCGTGGCCGATGCCGGTGGCGATGTCGCCCAGTGGCTCGCCGGCGACCAACATGCGAATGGTGATGTCGTAGGCCCGGGCGAACACCTTCTCGGCCCGCTCCACCTCCATCGACCCCAGGTTCTGCGCTTCGCATTGCAGGGCCGCGTGGCGCACCGCTGAATGCGTCCAAACGCGTGACCCTGCCCTGCTGGGGTGGAAGTTCTCCAGCGCCTCTGCCAGGGCCCGCGCAAGCGGCGGAATGCCCATCTCTTCCGGAGTCGGCTGGCACAACTTGATGAACTTGCCGCTGCTTGGGGCGAAGTCGGTACCCAGCACCCGACACTTCTGTATGCCGAAGCGGATCTGCTCGAGCGTGTTGATGCCTGCGGCGACAAAGGACTTGATCCAGCTGCGCTTGGCAGCCTTCAGGGCCTCGTCGTCCGGCCAGGCCTGCTTCCATGCCGGGAAGATGGCCTGCAGCTCCTTGAACAGGGCGTTGACCACTTCGGTGGTGCCTGGGTCCAGCTGCTTGGCCGGGACCTGGGCCTCGGCGGGCAGATTGCGGGCCGTGGCCATGATCTGCGTGACGCTATTGGGAGCGCTCGGCGTGCTCATAGCGCCCCCAAGTCATCAGCCCATGTCGTGTCGTTGAAGTCGGGACCATTGACCTGGCGCTTCACCGGGAACGGGCGAACGTTGCTCGCGGCAGCCACGTCACGCTTCACCCACTTGACCAGCAGACTCACCCACGAGGCTTGCGTCTCGCAGCGGCCTGATGCCGAGTAGTGGCAGACGAATGCGGCGGTCGCCTCATCGGTGAACAGGTCGACAGGGATTCCCATACGGGTCGCGTAGGCTTTCAGCAGCTTCTGGTCAGGCTTCCACTCAAGGTCCATCTCGGTCGGAAGCTTTGGGTCAAAGCCGGATTCCTCGCCCGCGCGTTGTGTGTTGTGTTCTTCCTTTCCATTCCCTTCCCTTCCGGGGTCAACCGGTCGACGACCAGTCGACGACTCCTCGGCGAATTGTCGACGAGCGCTCTCCGACTCATCGTCGATTTCTGCCGGCGGCGCTGGGTACTTGAAGTTCTTTTTCTCGATCTTCTGGTGCTTCCAGCCGCAGATGTGCAGGTAGTTTTTCCCCGCAGCCCAGTAGCTGCGGGTCAGCTCGGCCCCCTCCAGCTCACCCAGGAGCGCGGATACCTCCTCCGTGGTGATGTCGTCACCGGGGAAGACCAGGGCCTTGATCGTGCGGGCGGCCAGCGGGTGGTTGCCACCGTCATCGCAGAAGTTCCAGAGGCCAATGAACAGGAGCCTGGCCAACGGGCGGCAGGACATGACCTGCTCGCTCGACCAGAATTCGGGCTTGATGGTGCGGATGCGGGCCATCATTGGACCTCCAGGTTGTACTGCGCCCACAGGCCGGCCACCCAGGTAACGCCCTTTGGGGTGAATTTGGTCTGGTTGAAGGCGTGGCCGTTCTCGGCAGTGTCGGTTTTGACTTCGAATCGCCCGGCGTCGATGTGCTGCTGATACGCCTGCCACTCACCGCCCATGCGGTACATGATCTTCCTGTCGAGCAGGAACTCCCGGAAGCGGGCCTCATTAGCCCTCAGCAGCTTGGCGGTTTGGCGGAATCCCTTGAGGCCAGTCGACTGCACGTATTTGTCGACGAACTCGACCTTTGGCGCGGCAATGGCCAGGGCCTGCTGGGCAATCTGCTTCTGCTCCATTTCATCAGCCCAGGCACGAGCTGCAGCCACTGGATTGGAAAAGTCAGGAAGTGTTGCTATGACACGTGGGGCTTCGAGGGACTTGAGCTTGGCCAATACGCTTCGACGTACAGCCTTCGACTCACGCATGCCAACCAGCATGCATTGATCCAGCGTCAGCCTGTAGGTGGCGACCTGGTTGCCGTGTACAGGGGTGAAATATTTTTGCACCCCCTCAAGATCATCGCCTAACTCGTCTTCTACCCGAGAGAGAAACTGGTCATTTCTGACTTTCGGCTCGCCAGCTGTAAGGCGTGCATCGTTGATGAGGTCACGAAGCTCGATGCTGCTCATCGTGCGCGCCACGAAATCGTGGTTCGCATTTTGTGGCGCGGGCCGGATGAGGGCCTGTACACTTGGGGTCTGTGGATGCATAATTGGTCTCACTTTTATGCGTTGCAGAGAGCCGGGGTGCCACCCGGCTTTTTTGTGCCCGATATTCGGGCTTATCAGGGCCTGTTCAGGCCTTGCGCTGGAACGGAAGGACCGTCCCCCTCGCGCTTCGAGGTTTCGTTCGGCTGGCCAGCTCTCGATCAATCAGCTCGGCTGCTAGCGCTTCAGGGGTGACCCCCCGCTTCCGCGCCTCTCGCTCAAGTAATTCCATCGAGCCCGGATCCAGACCGAATTTTTCGGTCGGCATAGGGCCTCCTCGCGGCCTTCAGGCAGCGCTCTGATCGCCGGTATTCTCCGAAGCCAATGCGGCCAGCTGGGCTTCCAGTAGTTCGCGGCACAACACAGCACGCTGAGTGCGGTGATAGGCAGCCAGCGCCTGAATCAGGTTGAACGTGTCCTCATCGACCCGGACCTTGATCTCGCGGTCATGCAGGTGATTGCGGTTGGCGTACATGCAGTGGAGGCTCCTTGTTGGGGAAATGTATTAAGCGGCAGTCTTCTTGATCGCCACTTGGCACGGGAACGGGCGGATCTCTTCAGCACTGAAGCTCCCGTCTGCGTTTTCTGTAACAAACACAACCCGGCCTACGCGGATCGCTTTGCTCAAAGCGCCTTGGGTCATTCCAAGAAGCGCGGCAGCTTCTGCCTGGCCGCGCTGGCTGGCGAACTGCGCTATGTGAATTCGGCTCATGGGCGGTCTCCATGGATTGCTCATGAAGGAATATTACCTATGGCATTTATAAAATTCAATGCCATCGGCGTTTGTCGTGTATTACCGCTAGGAATACGATTCGTCGCATGAAAAAACGCGCGCTACCAGAAGACCGAAAAGCTGAGTGCCTTCGCCTGAAGGCAATTTTCAATTCAAAGAAGAAAGACCTGGGTCTTACCCAGGAGAAGCTGGCGCACCTGCTGGACATGAACCAGAGCTCCGTCAGCCACTATCTGAACGGAGTGAATCCGCTAAACGCCCAGGTGGCAGCCGCTTTTTCGCGCATCCTGCAGGTTCCGGTGCGAGACTTCAGTGAGCGTCTTGCCGATGAGATCGAGGGGATTGCGGCTGCCGCTTCGATCGTTTCGAAAGCTGTTCCTAGGGTTGGAGCTGCATTGGCCAACGCCTCTATGATCGGCCCGATTTCTGTATGGGACGACGACACACCGCTGGATGACGACGAGGTTTATGTGCCGTTCCTCAAGGAAGTGGAGCTATCCGCTGGCTCCGGCCGGACGGTGATTGAGAAGTCCAGCTCCCGAAAGCTTCGCTTTGGCAAGATAACCTTGCGCAACCAGGGCGTTCAGTTCGACCAGGCAGTCTGTGTGACTGTGCATGGTAATAGCATGGAGCCAGTGCTTCCGGATGGCAGTACGGTCGGCGTCGACCGCGCATGCACCGCGGTGAAGGACGGGAAGATGTATGCGGTTGACCACGGCGGCGAGTTGCGGGTGAAAACGCTTTACCGGATGCCTGGCGGCGGCCTGCGCTTCCGCAGCTTCAACCAGGATGAGCACCCTGATGAGGAGTACACCGCGCAGCAGCTGGATGAGAGAGGAATCAGCGTGCTGGGCAAGGTGTTTTGGTACTCCGTCTTGCTCTGAACTGGCGAGTCATCCGCAATCCTTGAGGGTAGCATTCCCATCCCTTCGACATGGGCAGCGTAAAGAGCATGGAAGAAAAATAATGCCTGAGTGCATTACGGCTGTTGAAATCATAAGGCAGAGCCATCAGGGCTTTTCGATCAAGCCATTCATCATCCGTGGCGATGATGGAAACACATACTTTGTGAAGGGTCATGAGAAAGCCGGCGGCCCAGCTCTGATTTCTGAGGTGCTAGGAGCAGAAATTGGATTGCGGATGGGTCTACCAATTCCCCCATGGTCGCTTATGCACATCCCCGGAGAGTTGATTTCGTTCAGTGCCATGGCGAATGTCGACGACCTGCGCGGCGGGATGGCCTTCGCCTCTCGAGCGGTTGAGAATGCGACCGACTTCAGCTTGAGCAGCATCGATTCGACGCCTGCAGATCTCCGCCGAAGGATCCTCCTTTTCGACTGGTGGGTACGAAATGGGGACCGTTGTCTTGGCCAGCACGGTGGAAACGTCAACCTTATCCTCGACTCAAACGGCGACCTCAACGTGATCGATCACAATCTCGCGTTTGACAGAACCTTCGATCCCCAGGCATTTATGGAGTGGCACGTTTTCCGCGAATGCAGGTCATTCTTCCGAGATCTGGTTGTTCGTCAGGAGTACATGCAAATGCTTGGCGGGATAGTCGACAGCTGGGGTACGATCACCGACCTTTTGCCAGAGGACTGGCTGTATCGGGATGCGGATCAGATAGATCAAACGGAGCCGACGGTAGCTGAAAGGCTGGAAATGCTGGAAGTGTTCAGGGACGAGCGGTTCTGGGGAGCGCTATGAAGTACATCTGCAACTACTCTATTTTGAGGTTCTTGCCTTACCCAGAAACAGGCGAATTTGTGAACATTGGGGTCGTCTTGATCGCCAACAATGGTGACTTTCGCTTCAAAATTGAGAAGAAGCGTCAGCGAGTGACGAATTTCTTCCCCAGCTTGGAGGCGAAGATTTTCCTTCGCGCTCGACGTGAGATTGAGGCGGAATTGACCAGGCTCAGCGGCTTCTTCACCACTGATCGGTCGGATCTCTCAGCAATCCTCGGCACTTTCAAGCATCTCATCCACCCTCGTGAAACGATGATGCGATTTAGCGATCCTGGGACGATGGCAATTGAAAACGCTAACGACGCGATCAACGTGCTCTTTGACCACTACGTAAATCACAGCTTCGCCAACAAGGAGTATCAAGAGACCGTCCTTGAGCGACAGCTCGGAAAGCTTCTATCGTCCAACAATCTTAAGCAGAAATACAGCGACATGAAGCTTGGCAGCACTGACTACATGGTCAAATTTCCGTTCGTAATGGTTAATGGCAGTGAGCCGGTGCAAGCACTCAAACCCCTTCACCTGGGGCATGACGAGCCAGCCAAAATCATTGATCATGGCGACGCTTGGATCTCCAAAATTCGCCGCCTCAAGGGGACAGGGGACCTAGCGCGAGATACCCTGTTCATAGCTGGGCCGCCCGAGGATGGCAGACCAAAACTGCTAAAAGCCTTCAAGGAAATTTGCAGCGAACTTCAAAATTTCCCAGGCGTGAGGGTTACCAGTACTGCTGAAACCCAGAAACATATTCTCGAGGAAATCCGAAAGGGAATCCCAGGAACAGTGCACTGATCTCAAGCCCGCCTCGGCGGGCTTTTTTCATGCTCGCGCGCCGGCCTGGCGCCTGAAACCTACCCTCCTGTAGCCCGCCGCTGAGCGGGTTTTCTGTGCCTGAACGAAAAAATATTACCATCGGCATTGACAGCTAAATAATGCCATTGGTAATGTTTACTTCATCGAGGCGCTACACAGTCCCTCGGGAGGCCCCTCACCGGCCGCCGCTCTTTCACATTGATGGGAACCTCGCGGATCGATCCCGGCAACGGTACAGCGCGAGCAATAAATTCGATCCCCATGCCAGCTCTGGAACTGGTGAACAGACCGCATTGCCTCTACCGGCGACCGGCGCCAGACAGCCCCGAAAGGCTGCCCACGACAGGGAGAACCCTGTACGGCTGACGAAGGCGAAATGCCTGAACCGAGCGAATGACCTGGCAAGCAATGCGCCCCGCGAATCCCAGCGGCAGAAGGGAGAGACACCGATTCGAATTAGCGCCCCGAGCTTCAGCATGGGGCGCCGGACCTCATGCGCCCTGCCCCGACCAGTCAGGGCGCCAGAGCTGCAGCGAGCATGTTGTAAGGACCTCCGATCCATGGCGAACAGATGCTGATTCCCGCCATGAGGAGGAAGCTCGCCGCCCGAACCGACGACGAAGATGGCGCCAGACCTGCAATCAGCAGCGGGAATGGCGCACACATCGCTGACGCAAGAGACCGCGACCGACGCCAGTAGCGGATCGCGGTACATTCTCTCAACGCCCCTCTCGCGATCGGCTTACTGTCGCAGATAGGCGAACATGTGCTGAACATAATCGGCCTTCCCGAGCGGAACGCCGTTGTGACGCAGAATGTTATAAGCAGTGACTAAATGGAAGTAGAACTGGGGTGTAACCCAGTTAACTGCGTACTCACTTCCAGTCATATCAAAATTAATGTTATTTGGTAGTTCGATTGCGATCTTGAGGTCTGCTGCTGCATCTATCGCTGCGGCATCAGCAGTTTCTAGAATATGTAACGTTCGCTCAATCAAAGCCTTTGCTGATGAAATGTCTTCTGGCGGAGAGAGCGTCTCAAGCGGCTGCTGTGTAAGTCGCTGAACCGCCTCCAGCCCTTGGACGCACGCATATTGGACCTGCCGAGCAAGATTGTGCATATCAGGCGCCAGCCGAGACTCAAGCAAGACTACCGGATCGTAGCCCCCTTCAAGTGCGTGGGTCTCACCTTTGGACAAAATTTCCGATAGGGACCGTAACATTTGGGAAAAACAGGGGATTGTGATTGCATAAATGGACATATCTTTTCCCTAAGTGGTTGTTCGACACGGATGCAAGAAGCCAATGTTTATCAACTTCCCTGTGTGATGAATCTTAGCAGACAACGAAATCCCTTCTGGCAACAGCATTTTTTCTGGAAAAAGTTCTTTGAAATGGCGACTTGAGCCAGCGACCGACGCCAGTAGCGGGTCGCGGCAGATTTCCTCGGTGCCCTTCTCGCGAGGGGCATCAGGGAAATCACCCCAACAGAAAGGAGCTCACATGAGCGGATTCACGAAAGGCCAGGCCGTAATCCTCACCAACCCGCGCGGCGCCGAGAAGTCGGGCAAGTACCTGCGCACCGAAAACCTTGGCCAAGGTCGCGGCATGGGCCTGTACCTGGTTGTCGATGTCGCCGGCAAGGAGCTGAGAGCGCGAGCCAGCAAGGTGCGCGCTGCCTGACGATTCACTGATGCCGCTTCGATGAGGCGGCATTGGGAATCCACTGGAGGTCTGTCATGTACTCGAAAAAACCTCAGCGCACCGAAAAGCGAAGCCGATTTGATACTCGGGCGCAGCGCAAGGCCCGCAAGTTGACACGCCTAAAGGCCCTGCAGCTTGCGGCCTTCAGCAAGTAATCAACCGCCCTGGAGGGCAAGAAGATGTACCTGTTCATTTTCGAAGACGGATTGATCCAGAAAGCCAGCGCGGTTGGCGATGACGACTTGCAGGCCTGCGACGATGAATGCATTGAAATCATTGACATCACCGCCCCGGAAAATCCCAAACGTCGTTTCGATGGCGAGTGGGAGAAAATCGAATCCATCGACAACTGATCAACCAACGCCAAGTGCCCGCCCATGCGGGGCTTCATCACCAGCGCAGAGCGTCCTGCCCCATAAACGATTCAGGGGAGACAGAACAGGGCGTTCTGCGGTGTTGATGCGGCGTTGGAAGCTGGGTTGAACGCTTCGGCGGCCCTGGAGAAACGCAGCTAGATGGCGCCCCGGCATAGCGCGGGAGCGTCGCCGACCGGTCGTTCCGAAAGGGCCCGGTCTTGCCGGATTCGTGGCCGGCCATCAATACCAATCGCAGCCCCGCCGCCGAGCGGTGAAATCCCGACGCGACTTGATCGTGGGTCACGTGGCGGGGCTGCACCTATCCCTTGACTGCCAGGAAAGACTGGCCCGATGCCCTGCTCCCCATCCAAGGCTGCATCGGTGAGCGATCTGTTGAAGTCAGTAGGGCTCTTCCCGGCGCCGGGGATCCCGTAAAGGGCCGACCCTTGTCCGGCGGTTCCGCTGATACCGGTGTTACTGGGTGGTTCGACTCCATCCGCAGATCGTTCACCGATGCATTCTGCATCACCTTCTTGAGTGCCGCTGCGATTCCAGCGCGCGATCACCGGAGGACTTGCCATGTAAAAGGACAGCGCGCCGAGGCCTTCCATCTCGGCACTGCCTCAGAGAGCAGCACCTTTGATGAAAGCCCGGGCAATCCTCGGGCTTTCACGTTTCACCCCTTCCCTTCACTTCGACCGCATTGGCAGGCGCCAGGCCACCTTTCACGGTGGGTTTGGTCACCTTCGCCTGGCTCCTGGCCAATGCGGCCGCGCAACCAACATGGAGGACGCCATGGGCGCACTTCGAGCAGCACAGTTTGAGTACGACAACCGGATGCCGCCGGCGGTGATCGACGATGACGCCGAACAGGTGGAGTGGATCGAGAAGCACGCGGCTCAGCTGGTCCTGGGGTATCGGGTCGGCTGGGGCTACCGCGGCGAACGCGGCGAGATTACGCAGGCCGACTTCGCCCGGGCGGTGCAAGACCACTTGAACAACCGCCAGATCGACGGCCTTGACCAGCAGGATGCCTTAGGCAAGCTGGTCATGGCTGGCATGGGTACCGGCAGCGCAGGCTTCATCATGGAGTTGTGCACCTACCTTCTTGGCGGACCGAAGGCGCTCAAGGAGATCGCCGCCGACCTGATACGCCCGGTGGCCGCGAAGGCCGTCGCCGCCGAGCAGGATCGCGAGCGCGACATTCAGGAGTACGGATTTTGAACAGCGCCGAGCAGATGCACGCCCTGGCGATCGGCGAGGTGATGTCGCAGCTTCGCCAGCTGGCCAAATCACCCACCCCTGTTCCGGACCAGACCTTTGTCCTAGGCATGATCGAGGGCTTCGAGAAGATCGGAATCTTCGACCTTCAGACCCTCACCAACATCCGCGACAAGGTCTTCGTCACCACTACTCAACGCGTTGAGCGACTGAGGGAATCAGCATGACCACAGCACCTGTGAAGTCCCTGATTGACGAGCAGCTTGAGCAGATCGAGCGCAGCCTGGCGATCATTGGCGTTGGCCTACCCCGCGAACTGCCGGTGCAGAAGCTGCCGCCGGAGATCGTCGCGGCGCTCAAGTCCGGCCAGATCGCTGTGAGGCCCCGGCCATGACCCGCTACCAGCGAGCCCGGCGCTTTGCCACCTGGCGCGGTTCGTTCATCGCCCTTTCCTTCTGCACATTCTGGATGCTGGCCAGCGCACTGGCTGGCTCCATTACCCAATAACCAACTTGTCAGCGCCCACCGCATGGATGGCGCGGGAGATTCGTATGTCCGCAGAACAGAAACTGATCGCGATCGAAGAGATCAGCGAGGCGAACGCCCCGGCCATCTACGTGGCCGGCGGCCTGCAGCAATTCATCGACCTTGTGAAGGGTGAAGTCGAGGGCGAAGTGCCCGACCTGAAAACCCGCAAGGGCCGCGAGCGCATCGCCAGCCTGGCCGCCAAGGTTAGCAAGTCGAAGACCGCCGTCGAGAAGCCGGGCCGTGACTACCTGTGCCGCCTGAAGGAAATGCCGAAGGTGGTCGAGGCCGAGCTTCGCGACTTCGTGACCAAGATGGATACGCTGCGGGACGAAACTCGCCGGCCACTCACCGAGTGGGAAGCCGCCGAGGATGCGCGAATCGATCGCCACAACGACGCCATCACACGCATGAAGGATCTGGCTCTGGAACTGGGCTCGTTGGACGCCGAGCAGCTGCAGGCGCGCATCGCCGAGCTTTCCGCTTTCGTCCTGGGCGATGCCTGGGAGGAATTCGAGGCCGAGGCTGCTCGGGCCAAAGAGACCTCGCTGAATGCTGTGCAGTCCGCCTTGGCCGCCCGCCAGAAGTACGACGCCGAACAGGCCGAACTGGCCCGCCTGCGCCGTGAAGCAGAAGAGCGGGCCGAACTGGACCGTATCCGCCTGGCACAGGAGGCCGCAGTTGAGGCGGAGCGTCAGCGTGTGGCCCAGGAGCAGCAGGCAGAACGCGAAGCCGCAGCCCGCCGCGAGCAGGAACTGCTTGACCAGGCCGCAGCTCAAGAGCGCGAAGCCGAGAACCAGCGCCTGCAACTCAAGTTGCAGGCCGAGCAGGCCGAGCGCGCCCGGATTCAGGCTGAGGCCGACCGCGTCGCCACCGAACAGCGGATGGAGCAGGAGCGCCAGGCCGCAGCCCGACGGCAGGAAGAAGCGGCAGAGCAGGCGCGTCAGGAAGAGCGCCGCCGAGCCGATGCCGCTGCCGCCGAGATCCTCCGCCAGCAAGAAGCCCGCGAGCGCGACAAGGCGCACCGCGCCAGCATCAACCGCGCCGCCCTGGAAGCCTTCGTCGCCGGCGGCATGACCGAGGAATGCGCCAAGCAAGCCATCACCCTGGTCGCCCAGCGCAAGATCCCAAACATCGCCATTTCCTACTGAGGCAAAGACCATGACCAGCGCAATCATTGTGCCCGACCAGCGCCGCCAGGCAGTGGCTGCGCCCGGCCCCGTCGATAACAGCATCATGGCGGTCATCAGCCGAGCGGCCGCCGATCCTACATGCGACATCGAGAAGATGGAACGCCTCCTGGCCATGCATGAGCGCATGCAGGCCAAGACAGCTGAAGCAGCTTTCAACGCTGGCATGGCCCAGATGCAGTGCGAGATCCCGACCGTGTTCGAAGCGGCGGTGAACCTGCACACCGGAAATGCCTACGCAACCCTCGACGACATCACCCGGGTGGTAAAACCGATCATGCAGCGGCACGGGTTCGCGATCACCTTCAAGGTGGAGAACCAGGACAAGTCGATCAGCGTCACCGGCATCCTGATGCACCGCGACGGCCACCGCGAGCAGACAACCATGACCCTGCCGGCCGATATCGGCAAAGGCCGGAACGATGTTCAGGCGGTCGGTTCGTCCACCACCTACGGCAAGCGCTACGTGATGTGCGCCTTGCTGAACATCACAACCGGCGACGTCAGGGACGATGACGCGCAATCGTCGGACGGCTCCGATACGGCAGAAGTGCGGGCCCAGGCGGTGAACGACATCCTTGCCCAGGTCGAAGCTGCCGCCACGCCAGACGAGCTCAAGGATGTGTGGCAGGCATCCGTAAAGGTCATGCAGGCCAGCGGCGACAAAGCCGGATACGACGCGGTGAAGATCGCCGTGACCAAGCGGAAAACAGTACTGGAGGCCACCCCATGATCATCGTCAATTGCACCCAGGGCTCGCCCGAGTGGCTGCAGGCCCGCGCCGGCGTTATCACCGCCAGCATGTTCAGCACCGCCCGTTCCAAAGTGAACGGGCTCACCACCCAGCAGCGCACCTACGTCGACGCAATCTTGGACGGCCGCAGCGAGGCCAAGGCGCGCGAACTGGCCGGCTACAAGGCTGCACCAAAGGCCGAGGTTGTGCAGCGTGCCCTGGATGGCGAGAAGGTCGGCGAGCCGTCCAATGCCGCCCTCACCTACGCCTTCGAGCTTGCGGTCGAGCGCATCGGTGGCGCCCCGCTCGATGGCGGGTTCGAGACCTGGCAGATGCGCCGAGGCCACGAACTGGAGCCGGAAGCCCGGATGGAGCATGAAATCCAGACGGGGCTGATCGTCACCCAGGTCGGCCTGGTGAAAACGGATGACGGCTCATTCGGCGCCAGCGCGGACGGCTTCATCGGTGAGGACGGCGGCAGCGAGTACAAGTGCTTCCTGGCTCCGGACAAGCTCCGCGCCTTCCATATCGACAACGACGCCAGCGACGTCATCGACCAGGCGCAGGGCTGCATGTGGATCACAGGCCGGAAGTGGTGGCACATCGGGATGTACTGCCCCCTGCTCAAGCCGGTAGGCCGCCAGCTCTGGTGGCGTGAGTTCAAGCGCGATGACGACTACATCGAACAGCTCGAGCAGGACCTGTGGGAATTCAAGCTGCTGGTCGACGGCTTCGAGAAACAGTTAAGGAGCAAAGCAGCATGAGAGGCGTCAACAAAGTCATCCTGGTCGGCACCTGCGGCCAGGACCCTGAGGTCCGCTACACGCCAAACGGCAATGCGGTCACCAATCTTAGCTTGGCCACCAGCGAGGCCTGGACCGATAAGCAGACAGGCCAGAAGGTCGAGAAGACCGAATGGCACCGGGTGGTACTGTTTGGCAAGGTCGCAGAGATCGCTGGCGAGTATCTGCGTAAAGGGTCGCAGTGCTACATCGAAGGCAAGCTCAAGACCCGTGAATGGGAAAAGGACGGCATAAAGCGGTACAGCACCGAGGTGCACGTCGACATCAACGGCACCATGCAGCTGCTGGGCGGCCGGCCTGAAAACCAGGGCGGTGGTCAGCAGCAACAACAGCGGCAGCCTCAACAACAGAGGCAACAGCGTCAACAGCCTCGCCAGCAGCATAACTACAACCAGAATGACAACTATGGACAGCAGAGCCAGCAGTCGGCGCCGCCAGATAACTTCGACGACGACATACCGTTCGCCCCGCTCCACCACCTCGCAGGTGCATAGCCATGCCGCTCGCAACCATCCTAGATCTGCTCCAGCGCCGAAAGGAACTGGAGCAGCACCTGCAGCTGCTGTTCAGCCGCAGCTGCCAATGGGGCCGTGCCGAACGAGTGCGCGGCTCTTCCACCATCGAGAACCTGACCCAGCAACTGGTCGAGGTCACCGAGCAGCTCGACGCGGCGCGCGCGGCATGAGACGGATCAACAACCTGGTCCGCCAGCGCCGCCGGCAAGAACAGTTCCACCTGCCGCCCAGCGGCCTACTGGAGCACAGACATGCAAAAAGCACCTTCTGGAGTGGTAACCCTTCCGGCCTGGCTGAATCGGCCGGTCAAGAAGCTGTACAACACCCGAAGCGGCGGCCAGTACCGTGCTGACGAAGTAGCTCTGGCCTTCGCGCTGAGCCTGCGCGAGCACGACAGCGCCGATCACCTGCGCAGGCTGGCCCGGCGTCTGGTCGATAAAGTCTGCCTTGAGCACCAGCCGAACATGAAGCGCCTGGCCCGCGAGCCTGACGACGCCAAGGTGTTCGAAGCCGCGCTCAAGATCATCAACCGGGTGTGCGACCTGCTGGAGTACGCCCCGGGCACCCGCTTTGTGCGCAATGGAGGCAATGATGGCTCTGACGCAGCAGCAGCGTGACGCGAAGCGCAGGGCCAAGGATGCCAAGGCCAAGTTCGAAGACCTGCGGATGAAAGCAGGCGAAGGCACCCGCCAGGCCCTGGCCGAGATCATGCAATGGGCCGATGTCGAGGAAAACGGCGAGGCTATGACCCTGCTGATCCACCGCATCCATGAATTAGGGCCTGAAGCGGCCCGCCACTTCCTCAGTGCGCCGCGCCACGAAATCGTTGTTTCGGATCTTGTGGCGCGCCGTCTCGACAAATTCCGCATTGGGCGCGAGCTTCGCGCTCCCGACCTGGTGCTGGGCGACGACCCAGACGATACCGGCCTGTTGCTGATCGGCAACGCCTGAAACCACCTAATACCACCATGCCGCCACCAGCACGGAGGGCGGCGCATGCATGGAGAAAGCCATGAGCAGAAAGCCGAAAGCTGACCCAGCGCCACGCAAGGTGTTGGCCTACACCGTCGAAACCAACGACCCTGAGGAATCCACGATCCAGTTCGCCACGTCGAACGCTGCAGCCAGGCGCCAGGGCGCGGAAGAGATCGGGGCCGACTTCGGTGACGTGTCATGCCGCCGTGCGCAATGGGCGGATCAGTATGCCGATCAGCCCTTCATCCCTGCCCAGGCCTACATCGATGCCGGCTGGTGGTTCGACTGCAACCACTGCGGCACGAGGTGCGACAGCGATGCCAGCCACTGGGACGAAGAAGCTGAAACCGATATCCCTCTGGACCTGGTGTTCGACGGTCGCGTCGTCTATTGCTCGGCGGAATGCAAGGAAGGCCACGAGAGCGAGGTGGCGGCACGCAACGCCAGGTTCGAAAAGTTCAAGGAGCGCGTCGTTGCAGCCAGGCCCGGCGTCACCTTCACCGAGTTCACTGGTGGATACCCGTACTGCGGAGACGGCGCAAGATTCACCTTCCCCGGCGCCCAGTACGGCGGCTCGGTCAGCGAAGCCGAGGATGGCCATGGCCTGAAGTGGTTTGTGGCCCAGGGCGACAAAGCCGCCTGGGACTACTTCATCGCCGAAAAGCCTGCCGCCTGACCCTCCGGCGCTGCCCACCAGCGCCTTCCCCTATTCAACGATAACGCCTCCCCGGCGAGGGACGACTATGCCCGAGAAAAACATCGCGATCTTCCTGTGTGATCTGACCGGAGTCATGGCCGCCCCATGGGTAGAGGCTGGCTACCACGCAATTCTGGTAGATCCTCAGCATCCAGAAGGCGTGCACGATACCGACGACCTCACCAAGGTCGGCCACATTATCGACCACCCGATTACCTGGTCTGTGATCAGCCAGGCGCTGAGCACTGGGCGGGTGAAATTCGTTGGCGGATTCCCACCGTGCACCGACTTAGCTGTGAGTGGCGCTCGATGGTTCGAGACAAAGCGCGAAGCCGACCCTGCATTCCAGTTCAAGGCAATGCACGTTGTCTGGCAGTGCCAAATCATCGGCGAGCTGTCCGGAGCTCCATGGTTCGCTGAGAACCCGGTGAGCCAGATCAGCAGCCTCTGGCGTAAGCCAGATCACATATTCAGCCCAGAACAGTTCACCGGTTTCTGCGCAGAGGACAACTACACGAAGAAGACCTGCCTGTGGACAGGGGGGGGCTTCGTGATGCCGGAGCAGTTCAGAGATGACTCGCTTGGCGCGCCCGACGACCGCATCCACAAATGCCCGCCTGGGGCTGAGCGGGCAAACATCCGCAGCGCCACACCGGCGGGATTCGCCCGGGCTGTATTTCTTGCCAATCACCGACCGGCGGCAGCCAAAGCCATCGCCGCATAGTCAGCGCCAGCCCGGCGCATGGAGATCGCATGAGCATCCCACTAAATGCCCTGAAGGAAGATGAGCTTCTGCACTACGCCGCACTCGACCCAGGCGCCGCAGCGGAGCTTGCACGGCGTATCGCGGATCAAGGCATGGACCCAAGCGCCAACGCCGAGAGCCTGCGCGAGGAAATTCGCACCCTGGAAAGCCAGCTCGAAGACGAATCGAATGACGCCGATGAGCTGCGCGACAACGCCGAGGATGCCTGCCGCTGGATCCGGCGCGCACTCGACCCCGATGACCGCGAGCTTTCGGTTGAGCAGCTGCTCCAGAAAGCCCTGGACTGCCTGGAGTGAGCCATGAGCACGTTCGCAGTTTTTGGCATGACCGCCGCCCAGGCGCTTGCCGACGCACGCAAGAGCACCAAAAACACCAAGCCCAGCGGAAAGCAAGGGGTGCCGCCAGTTGAGATCACTCTTGAAGAGTGGCTTGAAGCTGTTCAGCGCAATGCTGACGCCACCATGGCCGGAGTGAAGGTCAAGCAGCTAAGCACCCTGTTCGACACCCCGCAGCACGCGAGGCAGTTCATCGAGCTGGCAAAAAAGGCCGGCGCATGCCGCGACCTCAAGATCCGCTGCAAAGCAGCCCTGCTCGACGAGAAGGGCAAGAAGATCCTCAGTCCAAAGACCAGAATGCCCGTTATCGGCTGGGCGGACTGGACACCCGAAAGCCACGAGGCCGCCTGAGCCGGAGCTACCCATGCCCACAGAAAACCGATCCAGCAACACAGAGATGGTCAGCGTGCCGAAAGTGCGCGCCGAACTGCTCATCAACCTGCTGGCCGAAGTGGCCAGAACTGCGCACTGGCTGGCCGATAACAGCGAGGATTGCGGGGACGAAGGCATTGACTGCCAGCGAGTCGACTTCGAGGCCTTGAGCGACGCCCTGGGCAAGTGTGAAGAACTGCCGGAGCTGCCTGATAGCGTGTACGTGCGCGACGGCTGGCTGCGTGCTGCTGATGAGCTGCGCGCCCTACTGGCTCAGCCAGCCGAGCAGCACCAGGACGAGCCAGTGGTGCGTGATGAGCGGGCGGAGTTCGAGGCATGCATCCGCCGTGAATGGCCGATGGCGCCGATCAGCCGTAAGCGCGACCTGCTGCCGAAGGACGACCCCTGCTACGGCGACTACTGCGACGAACCACTGCAACGCGCCTGGGTAGGCTGGCAGATGCGTGCCGCCCTGGAGCGCAAGCCATGAGCCTCCAGCGCAAACTGAATGAACGCGAACGCATGGCCTATTCAACCATTGCTCAGCTTGAGCAGAGGGTGGCTCAACTTCAGGCTGACCTCTCGGCTCGCGACCAACGCATCGACCAGCTGGAGAATGGAGAACTCGCCTGGATGGACCCGCGCCGCGCCAAGGTCTTTGCCGATGGTCGCAACGCAGGGCTGAACGAGGCATCAGAACTGTGCAGCCGCATGGGCTGGGCCGCCTACTTCCCGCCTGGCACCCGATACCGCGCCTTTGTGCCTAAGAGCCGAACCGCCCTGGGTGACCTGCTGATCGAGGCTGCCAACGCCATCGCCGGCTTGCCTGACGGACCATACGAGCGCTTCAAGGCACGCCAGGCCAAGAAGAAACCCTGACTGGAGCACATTTGTACTCCTGACGCTGTAACCCCTCTCCCCCTCTATTCACTGCCGCTAGGTTGTCTCAATACCTTCGTCGTGGCTGCTGGCGGCATCGACTTGCACGGCAGCGAACCGCATCCACTCCTCAAATGCGATTCGGTGCGAGCGGCACGTTTCCTCCCAGTCAACCCCGCTCATTCGTCCGTAGGCGATTTGATTCATGGTTTCGGAAATCTGGGAATCAAGCTCTTTCAGAAGCTTGTAGGCCTGGTAGCGACCTTCTTTGGCGCTAGGCATATAGCTCACCTTTTTGGTGGATGAATGAGCTATCAGCTTCAACGGCTCATGCGGTGGACCTCCCCACCAGCTTTTAAATCCCTGCGGTTTTAACCATCGCCGAGAATTCGGCAGGAGTATCTCATGCCTGAGGAAATCAAACTGATCCAGCCGGCGCCGGTCGTGCGCGATGAATATGGAATGTTCCAACACCCCGACCTGCCCGACTTCGACGAGGGCGACGGCGAGAAGTGTAAGGCCTGGGTCGCACAGCAGGGCCTGCAGCTCACCATGTTCCACCTGGAGACCGACACACCGGAGGACATCGCAGAACGCTACTTCGAGTCTGGCGACCCAGATTGCAGCTACTGGAATCCCAGCAAGCCAGATGGCGATGGCTGGTTCTGCCTGGCCATCCACGACACCGACGACGGGCCATCTTGCTGGTGGGGCCGTCGAGTGGTGACACCATGACCCGCCTCGCCCTCTGCCTCCTGCTGCTTGCCACCGGCGCCAGCGCAGATCCAATCGTGCTCGAGCGCTTAATCCCGAGCGGCCTATCCCGGTACGACGACGTTGAACGCGGCGTCACCTGCTGGATGACCGGTATGGGTTCTGGCATCAGCTGCCTGCCAATGCGCGATCGCCAGGCCGGCAACCAGCGCCAGCTCTCCCCGCACGAAACACAACCCGAACCTACACCCGCACTGGCGCCTGGGCGCTGGATTGATGAGAGGTATCAGCTGTGAGCGCAATAATCAGCCCTTGCGGGCTATACCGCTACCGCCTCGAGCGCGAGGTGCAGGACGAGGGCAAGGTTTTCGCCTTCTTCGGTATCAACCCGAGCACGGCAGACGCCACCCTGGACGACGCCACCGTGCGCAAGTGGCGCGGATTTACCCAGCGCAACGGAGGCCGGAGCTTTATCGTCGGCAACGTATTCAGCTACCGGGCGACCGATGTGCGCCAGCTGGCGAAAGTGCCATTCCAGCAAGGGCCCCAGCACTTCACGCATCTGCAGCAGATCATCGCCGATGCCGACGTGCTGGTACCGTGCTGGGGCGCCAGCGGAAAAGTGCCAGCCGAGATACGACAACAGGTAGAAATTCTGCTTGAGCACCTTCTCCGCACCGGGAAGCCGGTGATGCACTTCGGCCTGACCGCTAGTGGCGACCCGAAGCACCCATTGATGCTGGGCTATGACACTCCACTGATCCCGTGGGTGCAGCCATGACCGACCTGATCGAAGTGAAGACGGCTGAGCTGACCGGCGAAGCCCTGGGCTGGGCGGTCGGGATCGCTGAAGGCCTGGACCTTATCCTGGTGCATCCGGAGTACGGCAACCCCTGGCGGGTGTTCGCCCGGCACCAGGCTACGGCCACCGAGTACACCAAGCGCTACAACCCGTGGGAAGACTGGGCGCTGGGCGGGCCACTGATCGAGAAGCATGTGCGGCTGATCGAAGCCACTGCCTCAAGCGAAGTTGCCAGCGCTGTGTGGTGCCCAGTAGCAGAGCGCGAAGGTGAAGGCTGGGGAGGAACAGTTCTGACTTCTTCGATGCTCGCAATCGTCGCCGCCAAGCTCGGCAATACCGTACAGGTGCCCAAGGAGCTGATGCCATGATCGCCCTCGCCTACATGGCCTACCTGATCTATCGGGCACCGCGATGATCCCGCATAAAGGCTGGCTACGGCGCCAGCTCGAGTCGGCGCTGATCCTACTGGCCGCCTGGATCCTTGGCGGCCGCAACGTCACCAGGTCCGGGGTTGTCTCGCGCCGTGACAACAATGAGATGTTCGAGATGGACGGCGACCTACGCGCCATCGCCAGCCGCATACGCAGGCAGTACAGCGAGTAACCCCTCCCCCAACTACTCAAGCCCGCCGGCGAAATCCTGCAGCTAGTAGTACAAGGCCTGGCACCAACAAGCCAATCGCGGTGTAACCGAAAGCAGCCTGCCCAGATGCTCCGATAGCGGCGAATGCAGCGCCGATCGAAATCAGTGGCGCAGCAACGAAGTAGAACGGTTTGGCTGTCTTGCCCATATCGATCCTCCTGTTTGATCAACCCTTTTAACACATGAGCCCGCCGACATGCGCGGGCATGGAGAGCTATTGCCATGACGAAAAACATGCACACGCCAGGACCTTGGCTCATTGAAGGAGTCGTCCAAAACACCGGCTCGATATCGATCTGCGCAGGTCGGTTCGGAATTGCAGATGTAACGAATGCAGTGAGCGCAGGTGATCTGGTGCTCGGCAACTCGCCAAGGGCGCAAATGGCAAACGCCCAGCTGATCGCCGCGGCACCGGCCATTCTGGCCGACCTGATCGACGCTGCCGCCCAGCTGCGCAAGTACGAAACCCTGCACCGGGCCAAGGGCAACGCCGACAGCCTGGCCAAGGCCGAGGTCAACGCCGAGCTGGCCTCGCGATTCGAGCAGACCATCGCCCAGGCCACGGCCTGACCACCAACCTGCCGCCACCGGCGGCGTGGAGACCATCCCATGGAACATGCAAGCGAGTTCCTCGACGAGGAAGAGGTGGCGCGAGTCACCGGCTTCCAGCTACCGAGCAAGCAAATCGCCTGGCTGGCCAACAATGGCTGGCAGTACACGCTCACCGGCGCCAGGCGACCAGTTGTAGGGCGGGTGTATGCCCGCCTGAAAATGGCCGGTGTGAAGCCCACGGCAACGAATGCCGCGGCGGAAACCTGGACTTTGGATCTATCGCGTGTGGGGTAACAGATGCGCAACAGAAAGGCATCGAACAAGGACCTGCCGCCCAGGATGCTGCGGCGGGTCCGAAAGATGAAGAGCGGGAAATTGTGGGTTGGGTACTACTACGACGGGAGGGATGCAGACGGGAAGCGGAGGGAGGTACCGCTGGGGACTGACCTCGCTGAGGCCAAGCTGGAATGGGCGCGACTGGAACACAAGGCCGCGCCGAAGGTGATGTCGACGATGGGCGAGCTGTTCAACCGGTACGAGCGGGACATTATCCCGACCAAGTCGCCGCGCACCCAGAAGGACAACATGTACGAGCTGGAGCGCCTGCGCAAAGCATTCGCCGAAGCCCCGATCGAGGCAATCACGCCGCCGGTTATTGCTCAGTACCGGGACGCACGAACTGCGAAAACACGGGCAAACCGGGAGATCGCCCTGCTGTCTCACGTGTTTACCATGTCCATGGAGTGGGGCTTCGCCGAACGCAACCCCTGCCTGGCAGTTCGTCGAAACAAGGAGAAGGTTCGCGACTTCTACGCTGCCGACGAGATCTGGGATGCCGTGTATGGCGAAGGTGACCAGGGACTCAAGGACGCTATGGACCTGGCCTACCTGGCCGGCCAGCGGCCTGCCGACACATTGAAGTTCAGCACCGTCGACCTCGACGAGGATTACCTGTGGGTCGACCAGAACAAGACCGACAAGAAGCTGCGGATTCGCCGGCACATCGATGGCGTTCTGACCGGGCTTGGCCTGTTCATCGAGGCGCTGCTCGAGCGGCGCAAGTTGCAGGGCGTCCGCAACTCGCGCCTCATCACTAACGACTCCGGCCTGCGCATGAGCTGGGAGATGCTGAGGAACCGCTTCAGCGAAGCGCGGGACAAGGCAGCGAGAAAGCTAACCGCCGACGGCAACACCGATCTGGCCGCCAAGGTTCGGCAGTTCCAATTCCGTGACATCCGACCAAAGGCAGCCTCGGAAATTGAGGACATCAGCCAAGCGAGCAGGCTGCTTGGCCACTCCAAGGAGGACATCACAAAGCGGGTGTACCGCCGTGTCGGTGAAGTCGTCAGCCCAACCAAGTAGCAGGCTGATGCGGAAACGATGCCTGATTATGCGGAAACGATCTGCTTTTCTCGGCACAAAGAAAAACCCCGCAGACCTAGATCTGCGGGGTTTCGAATGGTGGAGGCCGAGGTCGGAATCGAACCGGCGTAGACGGATTTGCAATCCG